>OHNR01000238.1_pt1 | contig 14143 bp, 9 predicted proteins | sample 1569651 | NCBI WGS metagenome assembly OHNR01 (sample SAMEA3879502, study PRJEB24766) | human gut metagenome | biome: human-associated habitat; feature: feces | place: USA | collected 1985/1987 | reverse complement strand
TTCAGCTGCCTTGCCTACCTCAATTGGAACGGCATTGCCGACGGGAAATTCCCACGACAGGCGGTGACGCTGGAGACGGCAGCCTCCATCTGGGAAGCGATGCCCGCCTCGTGGAAACAGGGGGAGGAGAAACACGCCCAGCTGCTGCACGCTGCCGCAGGGTGTGAACGGTTCCGGAGCGTGCGCCTGTTCCACTATGCGGAGCGGTTCAGCGAAGAGCGCCAGCAGCAGTTCTCCGCCACCACATTCCTGCTGGATGCGGATGACAAGACGGTCTATGTGGCGTTTCGCGGGACGGACAACACGCTCGTCGGCTGGCGGGAGGACTTCAACATGTCCTTCCAGTCGGAGGTGCCCTCCCAGACGGATGCGGCGGCGTATCTGCGGGAGATTCTCACCATGGGCTTTTCCAATGTGCTGGTGGGCGGACACTCCAAGGGCGGCAATCTCGCGGTCTACAGCGCAGTGTTCTGCGGCGAAGCCGTGCAGAACCAGCTGATGCGCGTATACAATAACGACGGCCCCGGCTTCCGCACGTCGCTGCTTGGCCTGCCGGAACACAAGCGCGTCGCGGACAGGATCACGACCATTCTGCCGGAATCGTCTGTCGTCGGCATGCTACTGGAGCATGAGGAACGCTATGAGGTCGTGCGCAGCACGCAGAGCGGCCTGTGGCAGCACGACGGCTTCTCGTGGCAGGTGCGCGGGGAACGGTTTGAGCATCTGCCCGATCTGACCGAGGGCGGCAAGCTGGTTGACGAGACGATCCGCACGTTCATTCTCTCCCTGAGTCCGGAGCAGCGCGTGGCCTTCACCGATGCGCTGTTTGATATTCTTACCTGTACCGATGCCGGTACGCTCACCGATCTCAAGGAAGGTGGGCTCAAAACAGCGGCAGCCATGCTCAAGAAATACCGCACGCTGGACAAGCCCACACGCCATGCGCTGGGCAGCACGCTGCGCCTGTTTATGGCGGCTGGCGCAAAGACGGCAGCCTCCGAACTCAATCCCGTGAACCTGCTCCTGCGCCATCTGCCGCTGCAAAAGCTGGCAGACGATCTGGACAAACCGTAAACCAGAGAGAATACGGCTTTCATGCAAAAAGAGCCTGCTGCAAAAATACTTTGCAGCAGGTTCTTTTGGTTCCAGACATATTGCAGCCGGCGGTCATTCCGCCGAGATGAGGTAATAGTAGATCGGCTGGCCGCCGGAGACGAGATTGACCTCCGCGTCGGGCGCATGCTGCCGGAACAGTTCCAGCGCCGCCTCCGCGTCGGGCTCCTGAATGTCCGCGCCGTAGAAGATGTTGATGAATTCCTTGCCGGCCTCCGCAGCCTTGTCCGCGAGAGACGCAAGAAGCGTGGTGATCTCACGCGCTGTTCCAGCCAGCGCGCCATCGCACAACCCGAGATAATCGCCCGCGTGAATATCAAAGCCGTCAAAGTCCGAGTCGCGCGCGGCATAGGTGATCTGCATCGTGGTCACACCGGCCATGGCGTCCGTCATGGCGGAGAGATTGTCCTCCTCCGAGGCGTCCGGATCAAAGACCAGCATGGCAGAAACGCCCTGCGGCACGGTCTTCGAGGGAACGACGACGACCTTTTTCTCCGTCAGGCCGGCCGTCTGCTCGGCCGCCATGATGATGTTCTTGTTGTTCGGGAAGACGAACACGACCTCGGCGGGCGTGGCGTTGATCTTCTCGAGGATGTCCTGCGTCGAGGGGTTCATGGTCTGGCCGCCCTCGATGATCTGGTCTGCGCCCAGCTCGCGGAACACACCGGCAAGGCCCTTGCCTGCGCACACGGCGACCATGCCGAAGTGCTTCTCCGGCGCGGCGACGGTCTCCTTTGCCTCGAGCTCCTGCTCGATTTTCTCGAGATCGTCCGTGCTGCGGGCGGCGCGGCCTGCGGCAAGATCGTCATGCTGCATCTGCATGTTCTCGATCTTGGCAAGCTCGAGCGTGCCGTATTTCTGCGACTCCGTCAGGGCTTCGCCGGGGATGTTCGTGTGGACGTGGACCTTGAAGGATTCGTCGTCCTCGCCGATGACGATGCTGTCGCCGATGGTGTCGAGGTAGGCGCGCAGCGGAGAGAGGTCAATGTCCTCGTGCGCCTTGCGCATGATATACACCGTGTCGAAGGCAAATGTGATCTCGCCGGTGTCGAACTCGGTGAAGTCGGCCTGCTCGCGGACCTCCTGCGGCCGGCTATCGGCCTCGGGGGCCTCGATCTCCACGCCGCGGTGGACGGAGAGCATGGCTTCGAGCACATACAGCCAGCCCTTGCCGCCTGCGTCCACGACGCCCGCCTTCTGCAGGACGGGGTTTTGGTTCACGGTCTGCGCCAGCGCCTCGGCGGCAGAGCGGACCGTCGCTTCCAGGACGGCTTCGCAGTCCGCGCCGCTGTCGGCCGTTTCCATGGCCGTGTCGGCGGAAACGCGGGCCACGGTCAGGATCGTGCCCTCCGTCGGCTTCATCACGGCCTTGTAGGCCGCTTCGACGCCGCCGCGCAGGGCCATCGCCAGCTGCTCGCCCGTGCAGGCCTCTACGCCCTTCAGGGCCTTGGAGAAGCCGCGGAACAGCAGCGAGAGGATGACGCCGGAATTGCCGCGCGCGCCGCGCAGCATGGCCGAAGCCGTGATATCGGCGGCCTTCGTCAGCGTGACGCTGCCCGCCTTGCGCAGATCGGCTGCCGCTGCGTTCAGCGTCATGCTCATGTTCGTTCCGGTGTCGCCGTCGGGGACGGGGAAGACGTTCAGCTCGTTGATCTGCTGCTTGTGGATCTCGATGGAGGCAGCGGCGCTGAGGATCATTTTCTGAAAGGCCGCTCCGTCAATGGTTTGCCTCACTGTAAGTTACACCTCCGTATTGCCGTTAATCGGTCATCATGGAGTCCACCAGGATGTTGACCTCGCGGACCTCGGTTTCGGTCTGCTGGGAGACGACATAGCGGACCTCATTCAGGATCGAGCTGCCCAGCGCGGGGATGTTCACGCCCTGATCGACGATGATATGCAGATCGACCGAAATGGTGCCGTCTTCCTTCGTGCGCACGAGCACGCCCTTGGCGAGCGACTCGCGGCGGAGCAGATGGACGAGGCCGTCCTTCATGCTGCGGATGGCCATGCCCTTGACGCCGAAGCAGTTCGTTGCGGCGCTTCCGGCAATATAGGTATAAACGTTGTTGCTGACGGCGATCTCGCCGAGCTCGTTTTGCCTGCGGATCATGCGGAAAACCTCCTTATTGATTGAAAAAAATGGGATGCGGCGGGGCTGCCCGCCGCGGGGATCACAGCATGCTCTCTTCCCAGCAGGCGGGCGGCGTCAGGCCGAGCAGCGTGGCGACGGTCGGGGCGACGTTGGCCAGACCGAACTTGCCCTCCTTGAGCGTATGCTCCACGCCCGGATCATAGACGATGAAGGGGACGGGGTTCAGGCTGTGGGCCGTGCGGATGGACGTCTTGCCCTTCTTCGTTTCGAGCATCTGGTCGGCGTTGCCGTGGTCCGCCGTGACGAGCACGACGTAACCCAGACGCTTGCCTGCCTCGATGATGCGGCCGACGCCCTCGTCGACGTACTCCATGGCCTTCACGACGGCCTCAATGTTGCCGGTGTGGCCGACCATGTCGCCGTTCGGGAAGTTGCAGCGCAGGAAATCATATTTGCCGGACTCCATGGCCTTGACCATGCAGTCGGTGATCTCCTTTGACTTCATGGCCGGAGCCTGATCGAAGGGGATGACGTCGGAGGGGATCTCCTCATAGGTCTCAAGCTCCTCGCTGACCTTGCCGGAGCGGTTGCCGTTCCAGAAGTAGGTGACATGGCCGTACTTCTGCGTCTCGGACACGGCGTATTCACGCAGGTTGTGGGCGCACAGCAGCTCAGTGAGCGTGTTTTTGATGACGGGCGGCTGGACGAGGTAATGCGTCGGGATCTTCAGGTCACCGTCGTACTCCAGCATACCGGCGAAGTCAACGCCGGTGTAATTGCCGCGGTCGAACTTGTCGAAATCCTTGCGGTCGAACGCGAGGGAGATCTCCTGCGCGCGGTCGCCGCGGAAGTTATACAGCACGACGCTGTCGCCGTTGGCGATGGTCGCCACGGGCTGGCCGTTGCGCTCCACGACAAAGGCGGGCAGGTCCTGATCGATGCAGTTCGTCTCGGCGCGGTAGGTTTCGATGGCCTCCTTCGCGGACGGGAAGCGGCGGGCAAGACCCTGCACATGGGTGCGCCAGCCGGCCTCGACCATCGGCCAGTTGGCCTCGTAGCGGTCCATGGTGATCTGCATTCTGCCGCCGCCGGAGGCGATGGCATAGTCGCAGCCCTCGGTGTTCAGCTCGCGGAGCAGGTCCTCGAGCTGCGCGACATACTCAAGCGCGGACGTTGCGGGCACGTCGCGGCCGTCGAGCAGAATGTGGCAATAGGCGCGCTTGACGCCCTCGGCATGCGCATGGCGCAGCAGGGCGAAGAGATGATGGATGTTCGAGTGGACGTTGCCGTCGGACAGCAGGCCGAGGAAATGGAAGGCCTTGCCGTTCTCGTTGCAGTTCGCGACGAGGCCCTTCCACGTCTCGGACTGGAACAGCGCGCCCGTCTCGATGGACTCGCCGACGAGCTTGGCGCCCTGCGAGTAGATCTGGCCGCAGCCGAGGGCATTGTGACCGACCTCGGAGTTGCCCATGTCGTCATCAGTGGGCAGGCCGACGGCCGTGCCGTGCGCCTTGAGCCAGTTGTGCGGGCAGGTGGCGAAGAGACGGTCGAGATTCGGGGTATTTGCAAGCTTTACTGCGTCGCCGGGGCCGCCGTCGCCCTTGCCGACGCCGTCCATGATGACCAGGACAACAGGTTTCTTTGTCATAATATGCATCCTCCAATCACAAGAGATATCTGTGCTTTGATCGATTCATGCTATTGTACTACATTTTCCCGTTTCGTACAATCTTTATTTTCGAGATTCTGTATCCCCTACAAAATAACCGGGGCGAAAATGGGGGAAACTGTGCGAAATTCGGTGCTTTGGGGCGGAAAATGCTCAGTTCAGCGTGTCGGCGCTCCCGGCAAGCAGGCTCTCGATCGCCTGCGCGAGCGGTGAGGGCAGCGGGCGGTCCTGCGAGATGAGCTGCGCCGCGGCCTCCTGCGCCTGCCGCAGTACGGCGAGGTCCGTGGCAAGGTCGCCGACGCGGAACACCGGCAGGCCGTGCTGGCGGCTGCCGAAAAAGTCGCCGGGGCCGCGCTGCTGCAGGTCGGCCTCTGCGATGCGGAAGCCGTCGTTTGTGCCGCAGAGCGTGCGCAGGCGCTGGCGGGTCTCGGGGTTTTTATTGTCCGAAACGAGCACGCACCAGGCCTTCGCGCTGCCGCGCCCGACGCGCCCGCGCAGCTGGTGCAGCTGTGAAAGACCGAAGCGGTCGGCATTCTCAATGACCATGAGCGTGGCGTTCGGCACGTCGACGCCGACCTCGATGACGGTCGTGGCGACGAGGATATCGGCCTCTCCCGCGGCGAACGAGGCCATGACGGCTTCTTTTTCCGCGCCCTTCATTTTGCCGTGCAGCAGGGCGACGCGCAGATTCGGGAACACATAGTCCTGCAGCGTCTGCGCCCACTGCTCCGCGGCCTTGAGCGTCTCGCCGCCGTCTCCGCCGTCGTCCTCGACGGCCGGGCAGACGATGAAGCTCTGGTGGCCCTCGGCTGCCTGCTTGCGCACGAAGGCATTCAGCCGCGCGCGGTAGCGCTCGTCGACCAGGAACGTCTCGACCGGCTCGCGGCCGGGCGGCAGCTCGTCGACGACGGAAACGTCGAGATCGCCGTAGACGATCAGAGCCAGCGTGCGCGGGATGGGCGTGGCGGACAGCAGCAGCAGGTGCGGCTGCGTGCCCTTGGCGCACAGGGCGGCGCGCTGGGCCACACCGAAGCGGTGCTGTTCGTCCGCGATGACCATGCCGAGGCGGGCAAAGCGCGTCTGCTCCGTGAGCAGGGCGTGTGTGCCGATGACGACGTCCGCGAGGCCGAGCTCCGCCGCCTCGCGCGCGCTGCGCTTCTGCGCAGCGCCCATCTGCCCCGTCAGGAGCACCGTGCGGATGCCGAGACCCTCAAACAGCGGGGCGAGGCGATCATAGTGCTGGCGGGCCAGGATCTCCGTCGGGGCCAGCAGCGCGGTCTGCACGCCGTTTTTTGCAGCGAGACAGGCAGCCGCGGCGGCGACCATCGTCTTGCCGCTGCCAACATCGCCCTGCACAAGGCGGCTCATGGGGCGGCCTGTGCGCACGTCGGCGCAGATGTCGTCCACGGCACGCTGCTGTGCGCCCGTCAGGCGGAAGGGGAGGGCGGCAAAGAACGGCGTAAGCTCCGTCTGCCATGCCGGGCAGGAGTGAGCCGTGCGGCGGCTGCGCACGATGGCAAGCGCGGCGGAAAAGAGAAAGAATTCCTCAAAAACGAGCCTGCGCTGCGCCCGGCCCAGCGCGGCGGCCGACGTAGGGCAGTGGATCTCGCGGCAGGCCTCCGCCGCGCCGCACAGACCGTAGCGGCGCAGCAGCTCCGGCGGCAGCGTCTCGGGCAGGAGCCCGGCGCAGCGGGAGACGGCCTGCGCCTGCGCGCGCAGCACCATGGAATTCGTCAGCCCGGCTGTCAGCGGATAGACGGGCAGAATGCGCCGCGTGACGTGCGCGGGGCCGTCGCACGGCTCGAACAGCGGGTTCGTCATGCCGTAGGCGGCAAAATCGCCGGTCAGTACGCCGTAAAAGCAGTAGCGCTCGCCGACGCGCAGCGCTCCGGCGGAGTGTGCGGCATTGAAAAACGTCAGGTTCAGGCGGCCCGTGTCGTCGGCCACGGTGAATTTCGTGACCTCGAGCATGCGGCTGCCGGGCTTGGGAATGCGGTTCGTGCGCGGCGTGGTAACAACGGCCGCCTCAAAGCAGGCGGGCGTGCCGACCTCGAGCGAGGCGATGGAAACAAGGCGCGTCCGGTCCTCATAGGTGCGCGGATACAGCCGCAGCAGCTCGCCGACAGTGCGGACGTTCAGCCGGGCGAACAGCGCAGCGCGCTGCGGGCCGATGCCGGGCAGGGACGTGAGCGGGGCGTCGAGGGTAACGGGCTTTTCCATAACCGGACCTCCTGAAGTAGAGTTGAGAGTGGAGAATGGAAAGTGGAGAGCACAGGGCCGCCAGTGTTGTCAGTGCGAGTTCGTGTGGGCCATCGCTGAAACGGTATGCACCAATTGCGTCTGTAGCGGCGCTCATTGAGCGCCTTGCAGGCTGACAATACTTGAGGTATGTATTTTATGGCGTGAGGCCCCCAAGTTTGTCATTGCGAGGAGCGAAGCGACGTGGCAATCTCGGGAAGGCAGTTACGATTTCGCCGATGGCTTTCCCACGATTCGGTCGGGTCCTGCGAGATTGCCACGGCCCCGTTGGGGCCTCGCAATGACAAACTTGGGGGCCTTGCGCCGCAGAATGTGTGCCGCAAAGATTGCCAGACTGCATGGCGCTCACTGTGTACAGTGAGCGCCGCTACAGACGCAATCGGGACGCAATCGGTTTGTGCGTTTTCATCGGCAGACTGTGCAGACTGCAGGCCTCTGCCGGGACTGCTTATCCCTTCGCAATGACAAATCCGGCGGCCCTGCATTCCCCGGGAGAAAGCAAAAGCCTGATGGAGGTACTCCATCAGGCGGAATGATCCGAATTTGCTTACGCCATGGCGTTGAGCTTCAGCGTCATGCTGCTCTTCTTGCGCGCGGCGTTGTTCTTGTGCAGGATCCCCTTCACGGCAGCCTTGTCAACGGCGACAACGGCGGCCTTGTAGGCAGCGGTGGCCTCCTCGCGGTTACCGGCGACGACAGCGCTGTCGAACTTCTTCAGGGTGGTCTTCAGAGCGGACTTCGCCATCTTGTTCTTCACGTTGGCCTCGCGGGACAGGAGCACGCGCTTCTTTGCGGACTTGATGTTGGGCATGGATTCCACCTCCTCTGAATGGCGTTTATCGAAAACCCATGTATTAATCTCATGCAGGAATCTATTATAGCGGCGTCCGCCCATAAAATCAATCCTTTTTTCTGCTTTTTTGCAAAAAAATTTCGCCTCTGAGCAGACTAAGGGTAAGATCACAAGGAGAGGATGTCGGAAAAATGGGGATCCGGACGGACCTTGCCATGGAGGCAAAGGCGCTCTGGGAGAAGAGCGCCGGGAAAACGACGAAGCTGGCGGGCGTTCGCGCCCGGGAACGCGAGCGGGACGGCTTTGCCGTGACGGACGTGCACATTCTCGACCGCCGGGGCGAGGCCGCGCTCGGCAAGCCCGCCGGGCGCTATGTCACGCTGGAGCTGCCGCCGCTGGCGCGGGACGTCCGCCCGGCCGCCGAGGCGCTGGCGGCGGAGCTGCGGCGGCTGCTGCGCCTGCAGCCGGGGCAGGGTGTGCTCGTGGCCGGGCTCGGAAACGAAGCCGTCACGCCGGATGCCCTCGGGCCGCTGTGCCTGCGCGGGCTGTTCCTGACGCGCCACCTCATCCGCCACCTGCCGGAGCAGTTCGGCGGCGTGCGGCCGGTCAGCGCCGTTGCGCCCGGCGTGCTGGCCACAACGGGCATGGAGAGCCTCGAGCTCGTGCGCGGGGCCGTGCGCCATGTGCGCCCGGCCTGCGTGCTGGCCGTCGACGCCCTTGCGGCCGCTGCCCCGGAGCGGCTGTGCCGCACGTTCCAGCTCTCGGACGCGGGCATCGTGCCCGGCTCCGGCGTGGGCAACGCCCGCGCCGCCCTGCAGAAGCGGACGCTCGGCGTGCCGGTGTTCTGTCTCGGCGTGCCGACGGTGCTCGATGCGGGCACGCTCGGCGGACCCCGCGGCATGATCGTCACCCCGCGCGATATCGACGCGCAGGTCCGCTTTCTCGGGCGCGTTGCGGCGGACGCTGTCAACCTCGCGCTGCACCCGGAAATTTCCTATGATGATTTTGCACAATTCATCCCAAATCGATAAACGGGCGTTATGTCAACGCCCCATGCACACAATGCACACGTCTTTCCACAGGCTCCCTGTGCAGAACTCTGTGCACAATGTGCAAAACCCCGCGCCCTGTCAACAACTTGACCTGCACAGGCCCATGTGGAAAACTCCGGAAGACCGGTGCATAATTGCATGAATACTCTGCCCGCATTCGCATCCCGCGCAACCGGATACACGGGCCGGAACGGGACTTATGTCAACTCCGCGGCGCGGATTTTCCGCCGAAAAGTTGGAAATAAACGGAGCGGCTGCCGGTTTTGAGGTTTCCTGACGAGACATGAATTTTTGAAAATTTTCAAAAATCAGCGATGTGCCGAATTTGCCGGAACGGCAAAATTGGGGCTTGACAGGAGGGGGAAAAGAGAGTATGAGCGCGGCGGGAACTTTCCGCTTCCCATTATCCATTTCCCACATGTCTGCATAGAAAACGGCACGCTGCCGGGCGGCAGCGTGCCAATGTTTTAAATTTCCATAATGACCGGCAGGATCATGGGGTTGCGCTTCGTGTTCTTGAACAGGAACTGGCTCAGGTCGCCCTTGATCGTGGACTTGATCGTCGCCCAGTCGGAAATATTGCGGTTGTGGCAGACCTCCAGCGAATGCGTGGCGATCATCTTCATGGCGTCCATGAGGTCCTCGTTGTCCTTCATATAGACAAAGCCGCGGCTGATGATGTCCGGGCCGGACAGGACGGAGCCGTCCTCGCTCGAGAGGTTGACGCACACGACGATCATGCCGTCCTGCGCCAGATGCTTGCGGTCGCGCAGCACGACGCTGCCGACGTCGCCGACACCCGTGCCGTCGACGAGGATCTTGCCCGCCGGGACGGTGCCCGCGAGCTTGCACGTCTTCGGCGTGCACTCGATGACGGAGCCGGTGTCGGCAATGAGGATGTTCTTCGGGTTCATGCCCATCTGGCGCGCCAGCGCGGCGTGCTTCTGCAGGTGGCGCTGCTCGCCGTGGACCGGGATGAAGAACTTCGGCTTCGTCAGCGCGTGGATGATCTTCAGCTCCTCCTGACAGGCGTGTCCGGAGACGTGCAGGCCTTCAAGCTTGTCGTAGATGACCTCCGCTCCCTTGCGGTACAGCTCGTTGATGATGCGGGAGATGGACTTCTCGTTGCCCGGAATGGCCGAGGCGGAGATGATGATGTGGTCACCCGGCTGGATCTCCACCTGACGGTGGCTGGAGAAGGCCATGCGGTACAGGGCGGACATATCCTCACCCTGCGAGCCGGTCGAAACGATGACGAGCTTGTCCTTCGGGATCGATTTGATCTGGTTCAGGTCGACAAGCGTGTTTTCGGGGAGATGGAGGTAATCCAGCTCCGTTGCGACCTTCAGGATGTTCTCCATGCTGCGGCCCGTGACGGCGACCTTGCGGCCGTGGCGGTGGGCGATGTTGAACACGGCCTGGATGCGGTGCATGTTCGAGGCGAATGTCGTGACGATGATGCGGTTCTTGCAGCCCTTGAAGTGGCGGTCAAGACTCTCGGACACGACGGACTCCGACGGGGTGTAGCCCTGACGCTCGACGTTCGTCGAGTCGCACAGCAGGGCGTAGACGCCCTCCTTGCCGAGCATGCCGAAGCGGCCGAGGTCCGTCATGCCGTCCTCCGACGTGGGGTCGATCTTGAAATCGCCCGTCATGATAACGGTGCCGACCGGCGTATGGATGGCAAAGGCCACGGCGTCGGCAATGGAATGGTTCACATGGATGAACTCCACGGAGAAGCAGCCAGCCTTTACGACGTCGCCGGGGTGATGGGTCACGAGCTGCGTCTTGCTCACAAGGTCGTGCTCCTCGAGCTTGAGCTTGATGAGGCCCAGCGTCAGCGGCGTGGCGTGCACGGGGGCATTGACGGCCTGCAGCACATACGGCAGCGCGCCGATGTGGTCCTCGTGGCCGTGGGTGATGAAGAAGCCGCGGAGCTTCTTCTGATTTTTTGCAAGATAGGTGACATCCGGAATGACAAGGTCCACGCCGTACATGTCGTCCTCGGGGAAGCCGAGGCCGCAGTCGATGACGATCATGTCCTTGCCGTATTCCAGCACGGTCATGTTCTTGCCGATCTCATTCAATCCGCCGAGCGGAATGATCTTCAGTTTTTCTGCCAATAAAATTACAACTCCTTTAATGATAAAAACACAAGCATGCCGAAGAACTGTGATGTTGTGTCATTCCGAGGAGCGAAGCGGCGTGGGAATCTCGGGAAAATGTTTCGAATTCGCCGGAATCTATCGAAAGATCAAAAATGACGCTGCGAGATTGCCACGGCCCCTCGCGGGGCCTCGCAATGACAAAACAGGGTCCTTCGACCCAAAATCGCAGCACAGCTGCGATGAAAAAACGAGCCCGCCCGCCTCTGCGGGTGCGGAAGACCGGAAAATGGGTAAGCTCGGTCTGCGGCCTGCGCAAAAACGCACAGGTCAGGCAGAATGCGGCCGGACGGGGCAGCTCAGCGCCATGCAGACGCGACGGAAAACGAAACGAGCAGCCACACCCAGAAAAGGACGGAGCATCGGCCGGACCTGTGACGAGACTCGTGCTCGACCGGGGATGCCCCGCCGCGAGGCGGGAAAACTGTGAGGCAGACCACACGCCGCCTCACGACTCTGCAGGTAGTATAGCACAAAACCGGCGCGTTGTATACCTTTTTTTCGGATGCACGCCGTTGGGACGGATTTTTTCGATGAAACGGAGGAAAATCCAGTTGAGAATATGGTGTGAATTTGGTATAATAAACGAATCGCAGGAATCGAACGGCCCGTGTGGGCCGCCGGGAGGGGAGATCGCAGATGAATAAAAAGCTTCGCCGCCTGATGCAGCCAAATCTGGCGCTGTTCTTCGTCGTCATGGCGCTGTTCTGCGCCGCCGCCGTCGCGCTGCAGGAATATATTCTGGCCGTGGCCGAGGGCTGCGCCACACTGCTGCTGCTCGGCTGCTACCAGTGGCTCAGCGTGCGCCGCCGCCGCGCGCTTGCGGACTATGTGCAGGCCACGAGCGAGATGCTCCAGCATACGTCGGACGGCGAGATGCCGTTCCCCGTGGCCCTCGTCAAGCTGAACGACAACGAGCTCGTCTGGTATAACCGCGCGTTCGCAGAACTGACGCATGTGCGCGAGCGCATGAGCGCCCAGTCCCTGAGCGAGGTCATCCCGGGCCTGTCGGCCGATTTTCTGGCCGCCGGAAAGCAGGAGGCCGCGGCGGAGCTCCGCTTTGAGGGGCGGCGCTACCGCGTCAGCGGCACGGTCATGCCGGATGCGGACCCGAAGTCCGGCGTCATGCTCGGCATGCTCTATCTGCTCGATCTGACGGATCTGCTGCTCGTGCGCGATGAATACATCCGCTCCCGTCCCATCGTGTCCATCGTACTGGTGGACAACTATGACGAGCTGACGAACAATATGCCGGACGTCAGCATTTCCGCGCTGAACGCCCAGCTGAACTCGCGCATCAGCGAGTGGGCCGATTCCTTCGGCGGCATGCTCCGCAAGCTCGAGCGCAACCGCTTCCTGCTGCTGTTCGAGGCCAAGGATCTGGCCCGCATGGCAGACGGCAAGTTCTCCCTGCTCGAGAGCGTCCGCTCCGTCACGAGCCCGTCCGGCATCCCGGCCACGGTGTCCATCGGCATCGGCAAGGACGGCGTGGATTTCCGCGAGGACTACGATTTTGCCGCCCTATCCATTGAAATGGCGCTGTCCCGCGGCGGCGATCAGGCCGTCATCAAGGACCGCTATGACTTCACGTTCTTCGGCGGCCGCACGAAGCAGACGGAGCGCCGCACGAAGGTCAAATCCCGTGTGATGGCCTCGTCCCTTTCCGAGCTTATCACACAGTCGAGCCGCGTGTTCATCATGGGCCATAAAATGGCCGATCTCGATGCGCTCGGCGCGGCAGCGGGCGTTGCGTGCCTGTGCCGCAAGAAGGGCAAGAAGGCCAACATCGTCATGGACCCGGACGCCAACGCCTGCGGCCAGCTGCTGGCACAGCTGCAGCCGCTTGCGGAGTATCACGACCTTTTCCTGACGGGGCAGGAGGCTCTGCTCGCGGCCGATCCGAAGAGCCTGCTCGTCGTCGTCGACACAAACAGGCCCGATCAGGTCGAATGCAAGCCGCTGCTCGAATCCATCCGCCGCATCGTCGTCATCGACCACCATCGCCGCGCTGCGGATTATATCGATCAGGCCGTGCTCAACATGCACGAGCCGTTTGCCTCGTCCGCCTCGGAGCTTGTGACGGAGCTGCTGCAGTACGCCGTGGACGCCACGGACATCCTGCCGCAGGAGGCAGCGGCGCTGCTGGCGGGTATCGTGCTCGACACGAAGAACTTCGGCGTGCGCACGTCGAGCCGCACGTTTGAGGCGGCGGCCTTCCTGCGCCGCATCGGCGCGGACACCGTGGCGGTGAAAAAGCTGTTCCAGAACGACCTTTCCGCCACCGTTGCGCGCTATAGGATCATTCAGAACGCCCGGCTCTATCGCGGCAGCATCGCCATCGCGGCGCTGGACTATACCGTCACGCGCACGCTTGCGGCGCAGGCCGCCGATGAGCTGCTCAATATCTCCGGCATTGATACGTCGTTCGTGCTCTATCCGCAGGACGGCGTGACCTACATTTCCGCCCGCTCGCTCGGCGATGCGAACGTGCAGGTCATCCTCGAGCCGCTGGGCGGCGGCGGCAACGCCGCAACGGCGGGCGCGCAGGTGAAGAACCACACCGTGCAGCAGACGCTCGACGAGCTTCTGCAGTCCATCAACAAATTCTACGAGTCCTGAGGCAGGACCCGGACCGGAAAACAGGAGGAATTTCCATGAAAGTGATTTTACAGCAGGATATCCGCGGCAAGGGCAAGCGCGGCCAGATGATCGACGGCTACGCCCGCAACTACATGCTGCCGCGCAAGCTGGCCGTTGAGGCGACGGCCGATAACGTCAACACCATGCGCATGAACGACAAGGCCATGCAGGAAAAGCGCCAGCGCGAGCGCGAGGAGGCCAGCGCCATCGCCGCGCGCATGCGCGACCTGACCGTGACCGTCTTTGCCAAGGGCGGCGGCGCCGGACGTCTGTTCGGCTCCGTCACGACGCAGGAGATCGCCGACGCGCTCAAGCAGAGCTGCGGCATTGAGCTCGACCGCCGCAAGCTCGTGCTCG
>OHNR01000236.1_pt1 | contig 14163 bp, 9 predicted proteins | sample 1569651 | NCBI WGS metagenome assembly OHNR01 (sample SAMEA3879502, study PRJEB24766) | human gut metagenome | biome: human-associated habitat; feature: feces | place: USA | collected 1985/1987 | reverse complement strand
TGTCCAGCTCCTGGGGGGTACCCAGGGCGCTGCCGGTGTAGTTGCTGATGGTGATGTCCCCCAGCAGATTGATGTGTACCGTGTCGCCGTAGGCCTTGATGTCCCCCTCATAGTCCCGGTTCATCAGATTTGCGTACACATGAACCTTGTCCATGTGTTCCAGCAGTCTCGCGGACCAGATTTCAGGGATAAAGTTGCTAAATGCCATCTTGATTCCTTCCTTTCGTGTGTAAATTTATCTTCCAGCGACCTCTCAGCCGCCAGATTCCAACGCCTTCTGAATCGCCGTCCAGTTGGCGTTGATCTCCTGATGGGTCATGTTGCGCAGCTCCTGCCAGCTGTAGCCCCTGGCCGTCTCCGGCGCCTTGGGCGCACCGGAACCACGCATCCGGCTGGTCACCGCCTGGGCAATGGCCTCCTGAAACAGCACCTCAAAGGTGTCCAGCCGCTGGGCGGATTCCTCCGCCGTCTCCCCCGCCAGCCACGGGGCAAAGGCAGCAGGCAAATTGCGCTTGTACAGCTCCTGCCCTACCGCCACTTCCATCCGCTGCCGGGCAAAAGCGGCCTTCTCCTCCTCCAGCGCCTCCCGTTCCTCTGCCAGCCGACGGGCTTCCTCCGGTTCGGAAGGCTCTGCAACCTCCTCTTCCGGTGCCTCCTGTTCCTTAAATTTTATACTAAGTTTTAAAGAATCAGGACTAGGTAAAAACAACTGCTTCCCCTGATAAACAACATAATAGCGGCCAGCCATGTCTGTTTTCAAGATTTTTCTTTTAAGTCTTTCCACAACAATATCAAATCCTTCTTGAATACATTCTTCAGACTGGTCTATACATTGTATGTCAATTATTGGATGATAGCAATCTGTACCCGAGAATACTTCAACGGGGAGATGTTGCACAAAGGCATAACCTAATCCAAATACATGACCTGTATAAAATTCTCCCCTTTTATTATTCTCCAAGAAATCATTAGGGCTTATAATTACATTATCATTTTGTATAGGCATAATATATCTTGCTACTTAACCCAGTTATTATCAAAATCAATACCATTCAAATTCACACTTTCAGGAGACAGTATTAAATTGGTGCTTAGACCTATACCAATGTTTATTGAACGCTTCAAACTGATACAATACGCATTCGTAAACGCCACCTCAAATATCACCCCGGACGTACCGGTCTTGAACAGCACCGCCCCGTTCTTTTTCATCCACGGTTTCACAGCCCATCCGTAGATGTTGTTCTTCACTGTTTGCGAAAGAGTAATCATGATGCGTCCGCCACGCACTTCCCCTTCCGGCTGGTTCTTTATGCCATCGACAGGCTGGTGAAAACCGATTTTGAACTGTTCCACTGCATACTCGTCACCGTCAACACTGAATATGACATTCACATTGCTGTCCACTTGCGGAAAACTAAAGAGTCCCATAACATTGTTGTTTTTAAAATACCCACTGATTTTCAAATTCCTCCGACCCGAACGTCAGCTTCTGAGCCTGCACGGTCAGCTTGGTTGCGATATAGCTCTTCCCCTGCCGGATATAGCTGATTTCCATATCCACACAGGTCGCTTTCTCAAAAAGTATCTTTTCGAGCGTGGAACCCTGGTTGTCATGGACCACGATGGCTCCGTTCTGATACTTGCGGGCATCCAGCATCCACTGGATCATGTCACGGTTGGGAAGATGGGAGTAAGTCACATAGAACGTACCGCCTTTCACCTCGGTCTGGGCCTGTCCTTTGATGTCTATCCCCTGGGCGAACCCGAACTCACAGCCGATAAGCTGGTAACTGTCCTTATACATATCGACCAGCGAGGAAGCGGCAAGATTGCCGATCTTTAAGAATACTGTATATCCAAACATACTGTACTTGATTATTAGTGAATATTCCAGGTTAATTCATTCTGTTCGTCCAGACCCACTTCCAGATTTTTTCCTTTGCACAGCTCTTCATTGATGATAAGCCGCGAAATCGGTCTGCGCAGGTAGTTGCGGATAACCCCGGCAACCTGACGGGCGCCGTATTTGGGAGTGAATCCTTTGTGGGCAAGCATTTTACGGGCATCGTCACTGATGGTGATACCGATACCTTGCTTGTCCAGCAGTTTCCTGACACTGTTGAACTGTATATCGAATATCTTCAACAGGATGTCTTCACGGATAGGAGAGAACGGAACGATTTCCGACAGACGCGCCAGGAACTCCGGACGGAAATACTGCCCCATCACCTCCATGATCTGGGTGGTAGCCGGCACATTGCCCGATTCCAACTGCTTCGTCAGCCATTCGCTGCCCACATTGGAGGTGAACAGCACGATGGAGTTGGAGAAGTCCCCTTCCTTGCCCAGACGGTCATGCAGTTTCCCTTCATCCATGATTTGCAGGAAAATATCATAGACGGACGGATGCGCTTTCTCTATCTCGTCAAAGAGGACCACCGCGTAGGGTTGCTGGCGGATTTTATTCACCAGCATACCGCCCTCCTCATAGCCCACGTATCCCGGAGGCGCCCCGTAAAGCAAGGCGGCGGAGTGCTCCTCTTTGAATTCGGACATATCAAAACGGATCATGGACTTTTCATCGTTGAACAGCGCCTCCGCCAGTGCCTTGGCAAGTTCGGTCTTACCGGTACCGGTAGGCCCCAGCAGGAAGAAGGAGCCGATGGGCTGGCCCGGCTTGTTCATACCGCTGCGGGATTCAAGAATGGCATCGGTCAGCGTTTTCAGCGCCTGGTCTTGACCGACAACCCGACGGCGCAGGTAGTCTTCCATGTTGAGCAGGCGTTCCTTCTCCTGCGACTGTATCTTGCCGATAGGAATGCCCGTCTTGCTGGCGACAACGGCGGCAACCTCATAAATTCCTACCTCCTCTATGCTCTTTTCCGCAAATGACAGGATGGCAGCCAGTGCGCTCCGCAGGTAAGCCGCCAGCTCTTCATACTCCTGCAATTCATGGATATCCGCCTCATCGGAAACCACACCCAGAAGGATGGGGCTTAATTTGTTGTGCATCAGGAAAAGCAGCGTTTTCAGCTCTTCCACCTTTTCTTGAGGTGCTTTTTCCTCCTTTTCTATCTCGTCCAGTCGGGCAAGCAAGGCTTCCGTATCCTTCTTTCCTGTTTCATTGACCATCTTGATGGCCGAAAGTGTCATGTCCAGCAGGCCGATGGCGGAGTCGGGCAAACGGCGGTCTTTCACATACCGCTTGGCAAGGCGCACGCATTCCGCCACGGCATCGTCGCTGATTCCCACCCGGTGGTACTCCACGTATGATTGCCGGACGGAATGCAGCATCTGTATGGCGGACTTCAAGTCAGGCTCATTGACCTGCACCACCTCAAAACGGCGGTTGAACGCATGGTCAGGCTCTATAATCTTACGGTATTCGTCAATGGTGGTGGCGCCGATAACGGTCAGGTCGCCGTGCGACAATTCGGGCTTCAGCACATTGCCGGCGCCGGAATTGCCCTGCCGGCTGTCCAGCAGGATATGAATCTCGTCAATGAACAGGATGGCGTTGTCAATGCCGCGCAACTCTTTCACGATATTTTTCAAACGGTCCTCTATCTCCCCCTTGTAGGTGGCGCCTGCTATGAGCGAGGCATTGTCAAGCTCAAACACACGGGCTCCCTCCAGGAACGAGGGCACCTTATGGTTGACTATGTTCCATGCAAGCCCGTACACTAGGGCTGTTTTCCCCACCCCGGCGTCACCGACAATCAGCACGTTCGATTTGCTGCGGCTGCCCAGCACCTCCATGACCATGCGGTTCTCCCGGTCACGGTTGATGGTCGGGTAAAGCCTGTCTGCCGCGGTGGCGGTAAGGTCCACGCAATACTTGGTGAGAAAGGAAGTGGAAGAGGAAACGGAGCTTTGAATGAAACTCTCCGGCACGTTGCCGGAAACTCCCGCCGGTTCGTTGCCTGTATATATGGAATGGATATCTTTCTCCAGGATAGGGAAAGACCTGAGCTGGTCACTGGAAAAGGCGATGCCCGGTTTCGTCAGTGCCAGCAACACGCAGATGGGATTGATGTCAAACAGCCCCATCTGTATCCGTGCGTCATCGGCGGCACGGAAAACGGCGTCAATCTTCTCCGACGGCTTGATTTCGGCGAACCGGGTGGATTTCGGACATTGTTCGATATGGACATCCGCCCATTCCTCCAGATACCCCAAATCCTTACCTATACTTATTATAAAATCTCTTAGCCCTACATCTTTATGAAGTAGAGCCTTCAACAAATGCGAGGGAGTGTAACACTCGTTCGCATTTTCACGAGCCACTGCAAGTGCTATGTTAAGCGCAATTTTTACAGAATCATCAAGATTAATGAAACCAACTCCTGTATCCATAATCAATAAGATTTAAAAATTGCGCAGGAGAACATTGCAAATATAAGGCAAAAAAATAAGCCCGCCACTTTTCAGGGCAGATTTTTTTATGTTAACGAACATAATTTTTGAAAAAACCAAAAAATATCGCAAAAAATTTCCCAAAAAACTTTTGTAATTTTCAGAAAGCTCCATATATTAGCCCCCGGAAATTGAAAGCCAAAGGCGGGGAGGCGCCGAACCGCCGATAGCCGGAAATTCCGTAATCAACTTTTTTACAAACTTTAAAACTTTGAGAATATGGCATTTAAAGCGTCATTTAAGTTTTCAGACTCAAGAGAGTTTGATGTATTGAGATGGGATGTCAAGTTCAATCGTGATGTGGACCCCAAAGGCCGTCCGGCATCTGACATCTATGGTGGTAAAATCTATGTGGAGGTTGAATCTACTCCGGACACCATTGTGTTGGACAAGATGTTCAAACAGTATCAGCCCGTAAACGGAAGTATCGTCTTCAAGAAAGCGGATGAGGATGCCAAGATGAAGGAATTGGTATTTGAGAACGGTTACGTGGTGGAATACGAGGAGGCACTGAATGTGGCCAACCCCTATCCGATGACAATCAAGTTCGCCATTTCCGCACAGACTGTGAAGATGGACGAGGCTACATTTGTACAGGATTGGCCGGAAAACAACTAACGGTTGTTTTCTAATCAAAGTTTTTAAGGTGCCGGAATATACCAATTCCGGTTATTTCGGCACCAAAAAACATACCGACTGGTCGGATTGATTAATTAATTTTCATAGCAAAAGATAGTATGGGAGCAAGTTTTCTGAATTTGGTAACTACCAAGGTGACAGTGAAAGGAGAGGAACAGAAGTTCGTTTCACTGCGGCTTCATCAGCGGTTTAACCGGCATCACGCCTTTACTGTAATTGTGAATTACCTCTCGCCCGGCAATACGTTCAAGCAGACACCTGAAAAATTCATCAATTACATCGGGGAGACTGTCAACATCTCGTTCGCCCACAAGCAGACGGGCGAAAGTTATGACTTCGAAGGGGTTGTCACACAGGTGGAAATGGTCGGAAGCATGGGTGAGGCGGGCGGAGTGGCCATTCACGGAGCAAGCCCCACGATATTGTATGAGAACAACGGAACGCTTGACTCGTGGATGGACCAGACCCTCTCCGCCATCATAAAGGAGGCGACACAGGAATACGGGAAAGTCCCGCTGGCTTCCAATCCCAAATACTCCGCCAAAATCCCTTACATGGCGCAGTACAACGAGAGCGTCTTCGACTTTATGAACCGGCTCTCCGCCCAATACGGCGAGTGGTTCTATTACGACGGGAAAAAAGTCTATTTCGGAAAACCCGACAAGGACAACACGGAAAAGATCATGTACGATGTGGACCTGGAGGAGGTACGTCTGGTGGCAAATCTGGTGCCGGGCAAATCTGCAAGATACGATTATGTAGCGCAGGAGAACAAACAACATAATGCAGACACGCCCGCCAAACCCGATGGCATGAATGACCTCCAGTCCATTGCGCATGACTGTTCCGAAAAGGCGTATGGGGCCAAGACGACTGCCGCCGCCAATCCGCACATCGCCGACAAAGCGGGACTGGACGGGCAGATGAAAGTCCTCAAAAATGAGTCCGGCGCCAATTTGTTGAACATAAGGGGCATAGGAAAGACATGCCGGATCCGGATAGGCGAAGTCATTGAGGTCTCTTTCCCCGGTGACATGAACCTGCCGCCCCTGGGTAAATTCCGCATCACCGAAATCACGCACGAGGTGCGCCGTGACGGGCATTATGCCAACACGTTTGCCGGGATTCCTGACGGAACGGTAAACATCCCTGTTCCCGACGCAAAACTCCCGCTGGCATTGCCCGAGCTTGCGACGGTGAAGAAAAATGACGACGAAAAGGAGCAGGGACGGGTGAAAGTGAGTTTCGACTGGCAGAAAAACGGGAAAACAACCAACTGGATCAGGGTGCAGAGCCCCAATGCGGGAGTAAGCGACGCCGTATCCAAAAACCGCGGATGGGTGTTTGTTCCCGAAGTCGGTGACCAGGTCATGGTGGGGTACGAACACGGCAATCCGGACCGCCCCTATGTGACCGGAGCCATGTTCCATTCCGCTTCAGGCAAGGGAGGGGACAAGGACAACAAGACCAAAAGCATTATCACGCGCAGCGGAAGCGCCATCGTTTTCGATGATGAGACGGGAAGCATTGTCATCACCGACCAGACGGGAAAACAACTGATCCTGCTGGACGGGAAGGACGCCATTACGATTATGGCGAAAAAGAGCGTAGTCATCACCAACGAGGACAAGTCCGTTATCGTAATGGACGAAAAGTCCATCGGTATGCAGGCGGACACGATTTCCATCGAAGGAAAGAAAAACATTACGTTGGTTTCGGGCAAGGAAAGTATGGTATTCAGCAGCGAAAAAAACATCATCAACGGCAGTGCCACCAATATCAAGCTGGAGGCGGCCAAGGAATATGACTTGAATACACAGACCGGAACCATGAAAGGCACGAACCTCACCGTGGAGGGAACGGCAAACATGACCGTAACGGGAGGCATTGTGAAAATTAATTCATAAACGGATTGGATATGGGAGCATCAGCATCTGTAATACAGGAATACTACAAGGCGGTCGATTACTGGGCGGACATAGCCGGAAAGAAAGACTGGAAACTGGCGATATGGATTGTCGGAAGGAACGATGTGGACCTGGTGGACAAGTTCCTGGAGATAGAGCGTTCCCCTGTAGGACAGTTCGATGACATATTTTTCCGTTTCGACACGCCCTACAGAGGCGATGACGACGAATATGCCGCACAGCTCTGGCAGGAGTATGCCGGATGGTTTGATGAACAGGCGGAAGAGAAGGATGACATGCTCAAGGCGTTGCGGCACGACGGGCTGCTCAAGACGGAGTACCGCCCCGACACGTCGGCCGAGCCTACGGCGGCAAACCTGTGGAAGGAGATGTTGCGCTTCAAGGAGTGCATATCCCGTTTGGAGAATGCCTTCTTCTGCATCTATTTTCCTCCGGAACAATCCGGGGAATATCCCCGGACGGAATGGTTCGGACAGGTACTGAAAGAGGGTGTTCCGCAGGGCATCCGTCTGACAACCATTGATTTGAAGAAGGACAGAAATGTCGCTCTGGACGAGTCGCCGGAGGTGGTCCACATACGCCCCCGCTTTGACATGGCGGCGGCACTGCATAACCGGATGGCACGGGCGGATACCGGCAACGACCTGATTGCGCCCGAGAACCGATTCAAACAGCAGGTGACGGCGGTCATGGACTGCACGCGAAAACAGGATTTGAAACCGCTGGAAAAGGAAATCAGGAAGCTCCTGGATATCGCCGGGGAACTGAAGGATGCGAATATTCGGATATCCGCTCTCTTCATCGCTTCCGAAGCCTGCTATGCTATCCGTGAATACAAAAGCAGCATGAAATACAGCGACAAGACCATCCGCGAGGCGGAAAAGGCGATGAAGGATGGCGAGGCGGCGGGATACAGTTACTGGAAGATGGCTGTTTCCATGAAGGCGGCAATCCTGACGGCAGAAAAGAAACGCGAAGAGGCGGTGGCTTTATACGAGGGGATAGCCGGGAAAGCTGTCGAACGGAAGGACCCCTATTATGTCATGGAGGGCTACCGGATGTGCGGCTTCCTACGGTACGAGGAGGGAAAGCTGGAACAGGCGTTCGAATATTTCCTGCTGGCATTGGCGGGAGGAAGCTATCTTTCCGAAGACATCAGACGGAGCTCCACCTTCACCTACGCGGCACACCTGGCGCTCCATACGGGCAGGCAGGTGCGTGCGCCGATTGACATCGAGGTGCTGGAACGCCAGCTTCACGAATGGCTGGGCGAGGACTGGAAGGAACTGGTGGAGAACCCCTCCATGCGGCAAGCGGAAGCCAGAAGAAAAGGAGGTATTTTCAACTGAAAGAGAATTTAATCAACATATAGTTTAAACTTAAATATCGAATTTATGGATCTTGGAAATTACGGAATCGGCGGAAACGAAGTGAAGATTGACGCCTCCGAAGGCATTGCGGAAATTCCACAAAACCGGACATTATTGGTGGAGCAGTTGACTAAAGACGAACCGGTGGCTCCCGAAGTGATCACGGGGCTGACCAATATCGACCAGGTCTTCGCGCATTTCTTACCGGAGATAGATATTGAGTTCACCGATGCGGAAGGTGCTCCCGTGGAGGAAAACTTCCGTTTTCACAATGTGGGGGACTTTTCTGTCAAGAAAATGACGGAGCAAAGTCATTTCCTGTCAGGACTGAATACGGAAAAGCAGTTCGCTGACAGGATGGAGAAGTCGTTGCGCTCCAACAAGGTGCTGCAACGGGTATTGGAGAATCCGGCGACACGCGAGGCATTCGTCAATTCGCTTTCTGCCATGCTGGACGATTTAAAGAAAAACGAGAAGTCTAACCCTGCAAATGAATGACAACAGCTATGAGTGAACAGAACACACACAGGGAGGCAGCCGTACAACAACAGCAGGCTGCGGCACAGCCCAGAAACCTGAACGCGGAGCTACAGGTCCTGGCTAAGTTTGGTGGTTTCAATGTCCTGGAGTCCTCTGTGGACGGCATACAGAACCTGAATCCGGAGCGCAAGGCGCGCCGTAACATTTTCCTTACAGACCCCGAACGGGCATCTGAACGCAAGGAACTGGAGAAACGGCTCGAAATGTGGGTGGACATGCTGCAAGGCAACAAGTCCATCAGCGAAATGATTGAACTGTGCCAGAAGAAATCGGCAGCCGTTTCCGACCTGCTTTCCCAGAACCAGTTGAAGGCGGTGGAAGAGGTGAAACAATTGGAGAAGTCATACCGTACGGTCATGCTTTTCTACAAGAATACGGACTCCGACAAGATTAAGAACATTTCCATCGTCAATGCTTCCATGGAGCAGCTCACCGACCTGGACAACTCTTTCTTCATCGATGCCATTGCGGACGAGCTGCGTGCCAACTACGACCGTCTGGACCTGCGTACCAATTATTCCTTGCTGGTCATCCCCGGCTACCTGGGTTCCAACAAAGTGATTGAGAAATGGGCGAAGATAGCGCATGACAACAAGGTGATGATTTATACCGACTTCGCCGACCTTGAAAAGCCGGACGATGTCATCGAAATGTTTTTCGACTCCAACCTGTCGGGAGGCGATGTGTACAAGTCCAACGTATGTATGGCCTGCAACTACCTGGTCGGACGTGGACGTTATGCCGAACTCGGCGAGACGGAGGACTTGCTGATTCCGCCTTCCGCGGCACTGGCGGGCAGCGTGTACAAGACGGTGATGGCACAGGTCACCGCTGGCAAGAAATACGGTTCCATGAGCGAGGTGGACGGAGTGGCTTTCAACCTGAAGAAGAGCGAGATCTCCGAACTGGAGAAGATTGGCCTGATTCCCATGGTGAAGGAATACGGCAAGGTGATGGCGTTCTCCGCCAAGACGTTGTTCAACGGCGACAACCTGGGCTTGCAGACCTATTCGGTGGTACGTGTGTTCGACTGGGTGACCAAGGTATTGATGGACTTCCTCAACCGGCGCGCTTTCGAGAACTGGAACAGCAAGGCGGAGAGGGATTTGCGTGGACAAATCAGCAAGTTCCTGGACAGTATCCAGGGTCCCGGACGCCTGATTGAAAAATTCAAGATCCTCCGCTTCGAGCGTGACCCGAAACAGAAAGACCGCATTTTCCTCGACATTCACCTGACTCCTTACTTCCCGGCAAAGAGTTTTGTCATCAAGTTGGAAGGCACCAAGGGGGATGACGAGAATGACTGGAACAGCGATTATGCACAGGATGCATAAGCAATCCCTTTTCTGAGACAGCCGGAGAGCTCCGGTTAACCCCTCCGGCTGTTTCCTTTCTTTACTTTTCTAAACCGTTCTCACTATGTCAGATGTGTTGAAAAATATAACTGATGCCGTTGACAACAACAGCACCAGACGGGGATTCTCCGACCTTTTCGCCGACTCAAAGGCTGCCCTGGACAAGCTCCAGGCGGGACTGGGCGGACTGCTCCCATCCATGCCGGGCATGCCCGTAGCCAAGTTCGGCGACCTTGCCATAGGGATAGACATGCACCCTACGGTCACACCGCCGTCACCCGTCATGCCCGTGCCGCATGTGGGGAAAGTATATGACCTCATGGCGGACATCATGGCAGGCATCGCCGCCGCCATGCCGCCCGTCACCGAAGGGGTGGCGGGAGTGGCGTGCAGCATTCTCAAGGGGATGGCACCTACGGTGAAGGTGCATAACCAGTGGATTGCGCAGGCGGGCATAGGCATCGTGCACCTGCCTGCATTCGTCCTGCACCCGGCACCGCTGGTCAGCGGCATGTCCGAGTCGGAGATGTGGATGGGCAGCGCGACCGTGCTGGCGGACGGTGCCCCCTGCTCCACGCTGACACATCCGGCGCTCTCCTGTAACCTGGTCGGCATCCCGACCATTCCCCGCAAGGGAAAGCCCAAGAAGGTGAGCAAGGCGTTGCTGGCACCCACCTCCATGCTCTCCACCATCACTTCCGTAGGCAAGCCGGTGCTCGTGGGCGGGCCGCCCACCATCGACATGTTCGCGCTGGCAATGAAGTTCGGACTCAAGGGGCTGGGGAAAATGTGGAAGAAACTGGGCGACAAGTTCCAGGACCTGATTGACAGACTGAGAAAGAAAGGAAAGAACCGGCTGGCGGACATTCTCCAGCCCATCAAATGCAAGACATTCGGCGAGCCGGTCGATGCGGCAACAGGCAGGGTGTACCACACCAACGTGGATTTCGAGCTGCCAGGCCCCATCCCCATCGTTTGGGAACGCACCTATTACAGCGATGCCGCCGTGGACGGCCCGTTGGGCTACAACTGGCACCACAGTTACAACCTGGGCATCCGGCGGCTGGAAGAAGGGGCTTTCCTCTTCCGCCATGCCGATGGACGGGAGTCTTTCCTGCCCGTACTGGAACCGGGAGACTCCTATTTTGACCGCAAGGAACAATTGCTCTGGACGCTTGACGGGCAGGGTTATCTGCTGACCGACATCCGGGGACTGCAATACCGGTTCGACGCACCGGAGAACCGCTTCGGCTACCGCATGGTATCGGACATATCCACCAAAGACGGGTTCCGCATCCGTTTCGAATACGCTTCGGCTGGAAAACTGGCGGGAATCGTATCTTCTCGGGGGGAACGCCTGAAGGTGGAAACCGACGGATTGGGACGGGTATGCTGTGTGTCCATGAGACAGGACGGTGAGGAAATCAGGCTTGTCCGCTATCGTTATGACGACCGGGGCGACATGGTGGAGACCACCGACGCGCTGGATGTCAGCAAGCATTTCGTCTATACGGACGGGCATCTGCTGGTACAGCTGACCAATCAGGGAGGCATGTCTTTCCATTGGGAATACGAGGGCAAAGGTGAGAACGCCCGTTGTGTGCATACATGGGGGGACGGCGGCGTCATGGAGTACTTCATCCGCTACGGCAAAGGCTACACCCATATCCGTAACGGGGAAGGTGCCGAAACCGAATACCATTACGGGGAGGACAAGCTCATCTACAAGATAGTGGATGCCAATGGGGGAATCACGCGCCAGCAGTACAACGGATATCAGGAACTGGAGGTCACGGTCAACCCCGAAGGCTATACTCGCAAGACCTCCTACAACGAGTTCGGTCAACCTGTCCGGATAACGGACGAGAACGGCGAGGATACGTTTCTGAGCTACGACGGAAAGCGTAACCTGGTCCTGCTCTGCACGCCGGGAGGGAAACAGCTCTCCTGGGATTACGACGGGATGGACCGTGTCGTCAGCCGCACCACGCTCAGCGGGGAGACTGTGAAATACACTTACGAGGGAGGCGTATTGCATACCATTACCGACGGGCAGGGACGCGTCTATACCCTCACCTTCAACGACCGCTACGACCTCGAACTGTTGCGGTTCCCCAACGGCCTGTTCCGCAGGTGGGAATACGACGGTAGGGGCAGGCTCATACAGGCGGTGGATGTCAAAGGCAATGCCACCCGGTATGCCTATGACCGGGCGGACAACCTGATACGGCTGGAAGAACCGGACGGCAACGTGCACCGGTTTGAGTACGATGCCATGGGGAACATGGTACATGCCACGGACAACATCCGTGAGGTGAAGTTCACCTATGGGGCATTGGGGGTATTGAAAAGCCGTGAGCAGGAACGCCATCGGATTACATTCGGTTACAACAGCGAGTTACAGCTACGGCGCATCGGGAATGAGGCGGGCGACAACTATTTCTTCGAGCTGGACGGGCTGGGACAAGTCGTTACGGAAATCGGTTTCGACGGGCTGCGGCGCGAGTATGAGCGCGATGGTGCCGGACGTGTCACACGGGTAAACCGTCCCGGGGACAAATGGACGGAATACCTGTATGACGGGTTGGACAACATCCTGAAGGAAGAACAGTACGATGGTGAGGTATCCCTTTACACGTATGACAAGGACGGAATGCTTGTCAAGGCAGAAAATAGCGAGAACCTGCTGGAGTTCACCCGTGACAGGAAGACGGGACAGATTATAGAGGAGAAACAGGGAGAATATACCGTCAACCGCACGTACGACAGCGAGGGCAACTGTACCCGCATCACCAGCAGCCTGGGAGCGGACATCCGCCATACGTACGACCGGGAAGGCAACTTGCAGACCATGCAGGCGGGCGAGAGCTGGCAGGCATCATGGGTACGTGACAATACCGGGCTGGAGGTGCAGCGCACCTTTTCTGGCGGTGTGACTGTCAGGACGGAACGTGACTGCTTCGGCAGGGAGGTACACAAGTCAGTACGGTCGGGCGGCATAGAGAAAGGTGCCTACCGCTACCAATGGGGCATCGCCAACCGCCTGCTCTCCAAGGAGAACGATCTGACAGGTACTGTCACACGGTACGACTACGACCGTTTCGACTTCCTTATCCGGCAGGAGACCATGCAAGGTTCGGAAACGGATGTGATTTACCGTGTGCCGGACTTCGTGGGTAACCTCTTTGAGACACCGGACAAGAAAGACCGCAAATACGGTGCCGGGGGAAAACTTTTGGAAGACCAGGATTGTTTCTATCATTACGATGACGAGGGGAACCTCATTTTCCGTGAGTTCAAGCAGTTGCAGGAAACGGGCGTAAGGTTCGACCGCAAGCGAATGGAGAAAGAACGGGGTATCCATTTTCTGGCAACGGGGACGGGATGGCTATACGAGTGGAGTTCCAACGGGATGCTGAAGAAAGTCATACGCCCGGACGGAAGACCGGTGGAGTTCCGGTATGATGCGTTGGGACGGCGCACGGCAAAGCAGTATTTCGGAAAAGTCACACGTTGGGTATGGGACGGGAATGTGCCTATTCACGAATGGGGCTACAAAGTCACCGATATGCAACCGGATGAGGAAGAAAACACTTCGTCAAAAGAACCGACAGAGAATATTACCACCTGGGTGTTCGAGGCAGGCACGTTTATACCAACAGCAAAGATACAGGATGGTAAGCAATATTCCATTGTATCTGACTATTTGGGTACACCTATTCAGATGTACGACGAAAAAGAAAACAAAACTTGGGATTGTACTTTAGATATCTATGGAAAAGTAGCAACTTTTGAAGGACGTTCTTTAAATGATTGTCCATTCAGATTCCAAGGGCAATATGAAGATGAAGAAACAGGATTGTACTATAACAGATTTAGATATTATATATCTGAAATAGGCGGTTATTTAAA
>OHNR01000233.1_pt1 | contig 14268 bp, 16 predicted proteins | sample 1569651 | NCBI WGS metagenome assembly OHNR01 (sample SAMEA3879502, study PRJEB24766) | human gut metagenome | biome: human-associated habitat; feature: feces | place: USA | collected 1985/1987 | reverse complement strand
CCCCGATTCTGGTCGAGCAGATATTCGATATTATCCAGGAACTCCACAAGGCTGGCGCGACGATCCTGCTTGTCGAGCAGAATGCACAGATGGCTCTTCAGGTTGCCAATCGTGCCTACGTTCTGGAAACCGGCAAGATCACGATGCAGGGCAAATCGTCGGATCTGCTGGCTGACAAACGTGTGAAGGACGCCTATCTGGGCGCCTGATCGGAGAGGAGACCAAATCAGCTATGAATGTTTCTGAAAGACTTGCAAGATCTGCTGTTGTGCCGGTTGTCGTATTGGATGACGCAAAGGACGCCGTGGCAACGGCGAAGGCGCTGCTGGCCGGCGGCGTGGACGTGATGGAGATCACGTTCCGCACGGCTGCTGCTGCGGATTCCATCAAGGCTGTCGCCGAAAACTGCCCCGACATGCTCGTCGGCGCGGGCACGGTCATTACGCTTGAACAGTGCAAAAAAGCCGTCGAGTGCGGCGCAAAATTTATTGTTGCGCCGGGCTTTGACGAAGAGGTCGTCCGCTGGTGCGTGGACAATGGCGTCGCCGTGACTCCCGGCTGCGTTACCCCGACAGAGATCATGGCCGCGATGAAGCTCGGCCTCAAGGTCGTGAAGTTCTTCCCGGCCGGCGTCTATGGCGGCCTGTCCGCCATGAAGGCCCTGTCCGGCCCGTTCGGCGGGATCAAGTTCATCCCGACCGGTGGCGTCAACGGCCAGAACATCGGCGAGTTTATTGCCGCGCCGTTCATCCATGCCGTTGGCGGCAGTTGGGTCTGCCCGAAGGCGGACATCGCGGCGGGCAATTTTGAAAAGATCACCGCGCTCTGCAAGCAGGCGAGAAGCGCCGCGCTCGGCTTTGAGGTCGCGCACATCGGCGTCAACTGCGAAGATGCCGCGGCGGCGTCTGCCGTCTGCGAGAAGCTGAACGAGGCGTTCGGCCTGCCCGTCAAGGAAGGCAATTCCTCCATCTTTGCCTCCAACGGCATCGAGGTCATGAAGTCGATGTTCAAGGGCAAAAACGGTCATATTGCGATCCGCACCAACTCTGTGGAGCTGGCGGTGGCAGAGCTTGCAAAGAAGGGCTTTGCATATGACGAAAGCTCGGCAAAGTACAAAAACGGCCGTATGACAGTTGCATACCTCAAAGATGAGTTCGGCGGCTTTGCCATCCATCTGCTGCAGAAGTAAGGAGGAACATCATGAAATTTCTGACCTTTGGCGAGATCATGCTCCGCCTGAAAGCACCGGGAATGACGCGGCTGCTGACCGATCACTATCTGGAAGCTACCTTCGGCGGCGGCGAGGCCAACGTGGCCGTGTCGCTCGCGAACTACGGCATGGACGTCGGCTTTCTGACGGTCCTGCCCGATAACCCCATCACAGACGCCTGCGTGCACGAGCTGCGCGGCTTTGGCGTTGACACCTCCCGCATCGTCACCGGCAACGGCCGCTTCGGCGTGTACTACGTCGAGGGCGGCGCGAACCAGCTGCCGAGCCGCGTGGTCTATGACCGCGCATGGTCGGCCATCGCGATGGCAAAGCCCGGCGACATCGACTGGGACAAGGCATTTGAGGGCGTCGAGTGGTTCCACATCACCGGCATTACGCCCGCAATTTCTGAATCCGCGATGGAACTCAGCTGTATTCCTCCGTGTTGTCGACGTCGCCCTGCTCCACCTTCCGCACGGTCTGCTCCTCCGGCCGCTCGTCGAGCGTCAGCGTCACATCCAGCTCCGCGCCCGCGCGGTAGATGCGGAGCGTCACCTCGTCGCCCGCGCTGCACTTGTTCAGCGCCGACATCAGCTGCGTGTAGGTTTTGACGTTTCTTCCGTTGAAGGCCAGAATGATGTCCCTCACGGCGATCCCGGCCTTGTCCGCGCAGCTGTCCGCAACCACGCTCTGCACGATCGGCCCGACGGGCAGCCCATAGGTGTCCGCCGTCGCGGCGTCCAGCTCCTTGACCGTCACGCCGAGGAATGCCCGCCCGCGCACATAGCCGTATTCCTGCAAGTCGTAGACGACGCGCAGCGCCTCGTTGATCGACTCGTACATCCAGTATTTGTTCTGCCGGTTGCGGTTGTGCTGGAAATAGCCGTTTTTCTGAATGTGGTCGAGGTACTCCTCCACGCCTTTCCAGACCTCCTCCAGCCCCGTCCGGGCCACCGCCGACGAGGTGTAGACCTTGGGCCGCCATCCCGATTCGGGTACGGGGAAAAGCCTCAAGGCCCCCTGGAACTGGGTCTGTGCCAGTTCGGCCTTGTGTATGTTCTCTCCGTCGGCCTTGGTGATGACCATCAGGTCGGCCATCTCCATGATGCCGCGCTTGATGCCTTGCAGTTCGTCTCCCGCACCGGAAATCTGCAATAGCATGAAGAGGTCCACCATCGAGTGCACGGCGGTTTCCGACTGTCCGACGCCCACCGTTTCGATGAAGATGACGTCGAATCCCGCGGCCTCGCACAGCACGATCGTCTCGCGAGTCTTTCGGGCCACTCCGCCGAGCGATCCCGCCGAGGGCGAGGGCCTCACGAAGACCGAAGGGTTGTTGCAGATGCTCTCCATGCGGGTTTTGTCGCCGAGAATCGAGCCGCCGCTGCGCTCCGACGAAGGGTCTATGGCCAGCACCGCCAGCTTGTGGCGCAGCCCCGCGACCATGTTGCCGATGGCCTCGATGAAGGTCGATTTGCCGGCTCCCGGGACGCCCGTGATGCCTATGCGGACCGATTTCCCGGCGTGCGGGAGGCACGCTTCGATGATCTCCTGCGCCTGTGCATAGTGGTTGGGGTTTGACGATTCGACGAGCGTGATGGCCTGCGAGAGGGTGGTGATGTTGCCCGCGAGAATGCCCTCGACGTACTCTCCGGTGGAGAGCGCGCGCTTCTTGCGCCGCTTGAAGTAAGGGCTTACTATCGGTTGTTCTTCAACGCCTTGCGTGACGTTGAGGGCTGTGTCGTGATGCGTGTCTGCGTACTCTTTTTCGTAATGGTCTATCCTGGTGAACGACATGGTGTGTCAGCGTGTTGATTGTTCGATCAGTTTTTCGTTGATTTGCAGGGAATTACCCATCCAGAGGGTGCGGTTCTTGGCGTCGATCAGCACGCCGAACGGCAGGTAGCTGACGCCGAACGCCGTGAAACTCTTTTCGGCGTTGAGGCCCACGGAGATCCGTTCCGAGAGGTAGGGGCGCAGCAGCGGGGCTATTTTCGCGGGGTCCTCCTTCGTCACGACGATCACGCGCAGTTTGGTACCCGATTTGCCCGTGATTTCCTTTAGGCGTTCGAGCGAGGTTTTGCACGCGGGATTCGTCGAATGGAAAAACTCGATGTAGGTCGTCGGGGCCGGTTCGGGCTGGCGGTTGTCGAGCCACGTCTGGATTTTGAGTTCGGGAACGCGTTCGCCGAGGGCGATGTTCTGGGCCGTGGCTCCCGCGGATGCGAAACCCGCGGCCAACAGCCATATAAGCAGCACTTTCTTCATAAGAGAGCCTTGTTTTATTCGATAAAGATAACAATTATTTGGCATATGGACCAATTTTTTAGAATCAAGTTATGAAAATAGGACTCGACACGGCTCCCGCCGCACTCCGCGAGACTTACTTCCAGCACCTCGCCAGCGTGCTGGCGCGCTACGCTCCGGAGCATGAATATGTTATTGGCACAGAGGCGAATGATGGCGTCGACCTCTACCACGGCTTTAGGTCGTCGCTGCCGTTGTCCGTGCATCTGCGGCGCGTGCCTTCGGTGATGACGGTCCCGAATCTCAATTTCCTGCGCTATCCGCATCTCTATACGTTTGCCGAACGGCTTTTCGTCCTGACGCTCTACCGCCGTGCGCTCCGGCGGGCCGGCCGGGTCATCACGGTCAGCGCTCCGGCCCGCGAGGAGCTGTCGGAACGCCTCAATATCGACCCTTCGAAGATCGAGGTCATGGTGCCGCTGGCGGTTCCGGCTCCGCGCGGAAATCCATCTCAAGCGGAACTTGAACACGTGCGCCGCAAGTATGCTCTTCCAGAACATTTTATATTGATGATAGGGACCGTCGAATCGCGACACAACCATCAGGCGGTTTTCGCGGCTCTGGCCGACGTTGCGTCCCCGGCCGGGGTGGTCGTCTGCGGCCGCCGCACGGCCTGGTCCGACTATCTGCTGGGCTATGCCCGCGCCCGCCGCATCGCCGCACGGGTGGATTTCATCTACGAACTGACCCCTTCGGACCTTCCGGCGCTGTTCCGTCTGGCGCGGGTCTTCGCCTATCTGCCCGACGCCGATGCCGAGGCGTCGGTCGTCCCCGTGGTCGAGGCCCTGCGGGCGGGTTTGCCGATGGTCTTGAGCGACACGCAGGTCAACCGCGAAGCCGCCGGAGAGGCCGCCGCCTATGTGCGTCCGGAGGCGCGGGGCGAGGTTCTCGCGGCGCTCGAAAACGCGTTGGAAGACGTGTCGTGGCGCCGCACGATGCAGGAGCGCGAACGCCGCCGCGCCGAACTGTTCTCCGAATACGCCGTGGCGGAACGGCTGATGCAGATTTACACGTCGCTGTAACCCCGGCTTTCGAACCGCAGGCCGCCGGAGGCTCCGCCGGAACGAATCGCCTTTCCGGACATTTCCTGCGAATTCCGAACCCGAAGTTATTGCCAAAAAAAGTACTCCGAATTTTGGCGGTTCTGAAAGATTCGTCTATCTTTGTGTTCGCAAAATAACAACGAACGAAACAACATACGAATATCCACTAACTTAAATTTAAATTTTGCTATGAAAGTTTCTCATATCGAGCATCTTGGCGTTGCCGTGAAGAGTCTCGACGAGGCGATTCCCTACTGGGAGAACGTATTGGGCCTGAAGTGCTATGCCATCGAGGAGGTCGCCGACCAGAAGGTCCGCACGGCGTTCTTCATGCTGGGGCAGACCAAGATCGAATTGCTGGAGCCGACTTCGGAGGATTCGACGATCGCAAAGTACATCGAGAACCGCGGCGTCGGCATTCACCACATGGCGCTGGCCTGCGAAAACATCGAGGAGCAGCTCGCCGACGCGGAGGCCAAGGGCATCCGTCTGATCGACAAGACCCCCCGCAAGGGCGCCGAGGGCATGACCATCGCCTTCCTGCACCCGAAATCGACCCAGGGCATTCTGACGGAGCTTTGCGAAAACAAAAACAAATAGGATTATGAGCCAGATACAGGAAAAGATCAACAAACTGATCGAGAACCGCGAAACCGCGCGTCTCGGCGGCGGCCAGAAGGCGATCGACAAACAGCACGATAAGGGCAAGTACACGGCCCGCGAGCGTATTCAGATGCTCCTCGACGAAGGTTCGTTCGAGGAGTTCGATATGTTTGTGACCCACCGCTGCTACGATTTCGGCATGGATCGCAAGCACACCTTCGGCGACGGCGTGGTGACGGGTTACGGCACGATCGACGGACGTCTGGTTTATGTCTTCGCACAGGATTTCACCGTGACGGCCGGTTCGCTGTCGCTGTCGATGTCCGACAAGATCTGCAAGGTGATGGACATGGCCATGCGCAACGGCGCGCCCTGCATCGGCATGAACGACTCGGGCGGCGCGCGTATCCAGGAGGGCGTCAACGCCCTGGCCGGTTACGCCAACATCTTCCAGCGCAATGTGATGTCGTCGGGCGTCATTCCGCAGATTTCGGCCATCTTCGGCCCCTGCGCAGGCGGTGCGGTCTATTCGCCCGCGCTGACCGACTTCATCATTATGAAGAAGGAGACCTCGAACATGTTCCTCACCGGTCCGAAGGTCGTGAAGACCGTGACGGGCGAGGACGTGACGCAGGAGCAGCTGGGCGGCGCCCTGATGCACACCACCAAGTCGGGCGTGGCGCAGTTCGCCGTCGACACCGAGGAGGAGGGTATCGGGCTGATCAAGAAGCTGATCTCCTACATGCCGCAGAACAACATGGAGGATACGCCGATGGTCGTCTGCACTGATCAGATCAACCGTCTGGAGGATTCTCTGAACGAGATCATTCCCGACAATCCGAACAAGCCTTACGATATGGCCGAGGTGATTCGTGCTATCGTCGATAACGGCGAATACCTGGAGTCGGCTGCCGATTTCGCAAAGAATATCATCACCTGCTTCGCCCGCTTCAACGGACAGAGCGTCGGTATCATCGCCAACCAGCCCAAGTACATGGCCGGTGTGCTCGACATCAACGCCAGCCGCAAGGCCGCCCGCTTCGTGCGCTTCTGCGATGCCTTCAACATTCCGCTGGTGACCCTCGTGGATGTTCCGGGCTTCCTGCCGGGTACGACCCAGGAGTACGGCGGTGTCATTACGCACGGTGCGAAGCTGCTGTTCGCATATTGCGAGGCTACCGTTCCGAAGATCACCGTGACGCTGCGCAAGGCATACGGCGGCGCTTATATCGTGATGTCTTCGAAACATATCCGCGGTGATATCAACTACGCATGGCCGACGGCCGAGATCGCTGTGATGGGTGCGAGCGGTGCCGTCGAGGTGCTGCATGCCAAGGAGCTCGCCGCTTTCGAGAGCGCCGAGGAGAAGGCCAAGTTCGTGGCCGAGAAGGAGCAGGAGTACCGCGACAAGTTCTCCAATCCCTACAACGCCGCCCGCTACGGCTATATCGACGACGTGATCGAGCCGCGCAACACGCGTTTCCGTGTGATCCGCGCCTTGCAGTCGCTGGCTACGAAGCGTTTGCAGAACCCCGCGAAGAAACATTCGAACATTCCTCTCTAATAGACTGAAAAGATGACAATACTGACAGTTATGAACTGGGGATGGTCCGAGATACTCTGGGTGTCGCTGATCGGGTTCAGCCTGGTGTTTATCCTGCTAGTGGCGCTGATCTTCATTATGAAGGCCTTCGGGGCCTGCTTCCGGGTCCGTCCGGCGAGCGGCAGGAAGGTCGACGCCCAGCCGATGATCAGCGAGGAGGAGATCGCAGCCATCGCTACGGCGCTCAAGATCTACAAGGGCGCCCTGCACGACCGCGAGTCCGAGGTGCTGACCATTCTCAACATCAAGCGGGCCTATTCGCCCTGGAATTCGAAAATTCACGGTTTAACCCAGCTTCCCGACCGGAGATAGGACCCTGCGTCGGAACAAGACAACCCAAAAAAGAAAATGAAAGATTACTCTTTGAAAATCAACGGACATAATTACAACGTCCAGATCGACGACGTGAACGAGGCCTCGACGGTAGCGCACGTCGTGGTCAACGGCGTGGATTACGAAGTCGAGATCGAGGGCGCGAAAGCCTCGACGGTCTCCAAACCCCAGGTGTCCCCGGCCCCCAAGTCGGCCAACAGCGCCATGATCACTCCCTCGACGGCCACTCCTTCGCCGCGCATCGCTCCCGCGCCTTCGACGTCGGGTTCCAGCGTGAAATGCCCGCTGCCGGGCACCGTGTTGAGCGTGAAGGTGGCCGTGGGCGATACCGTCGCGGCAGGACAGACGCTCGTCGTGCTCGAAGCCATGAAGATGGAGAACAACATCGACGCCGACCGCGCCGGTGTCGTGAAGCAGATTCTCGTGCAGCAGGGCGCTACGGTCATGGAAGGCGACGTTTTAATCGTAATCGGGTAGGACTATGTGGAATGCATTGACTTCCAGCTCCAATTTCGTGCTGGAAAGCCTTGAAACCTTTGCCGAATCGACGGGCGTGGCCGGTCTGATAGCCAACATGGGGTGGGGCAGTCTGATTATGATCTGTGTGGCCTTCTTTCTGCTGTACCTGGCCATCAAACATAAGTTCGAACCGCTGCTGCTGCTGACCATCGCGTTCGGCATGCTGCTGACGAACCTTCCCGGAGCGAACCTCTACCATACGGAACTTTTTGCCGGGGGGCACGTCCACTGGGATATTTTCGTCGCCCAGGCGGGACTCCTCGATTACCTCTATCTGGGCGTGAAGCTCGGCATCTATCCCTGCCTTATCTTCGTGGGCGTGGGCGCCATGACCGACTTCGGCCCGCTGATCGCCAACCCCAAGAGCTTCCTGCTGGGAGCCGCGGCGCAGCTTGGTATTTTCCTCACGTTCATCGGCGCTTATGCGCTCGGATTCTCGCCAGCCGAGGCCGGTTCGATCGGCATCATCGGCGGCGCCGACGGTCCCACGTCGATCTACCTGACCGCGATTCTGGCTCCCGAGCTGCTCGGCCCGATCGCCGTGGCCGCCTACTCCTACATGGCCCTCGTGCCTGTGATCCAGCCGCCGATCATGCGCATGCTGACCTCCGAGAAGGAGCGTAAGATCAAGATGCGCCAGCTGCGTCCGGTGTCGAAGACCGAGAAGATCCTCTTCCCGCTGATCATCACCGTGATCATCGCGCTGCTGCTGCCGTCGGCCGCTCCGCTCGTCGGCTGTCTCATGCTGGGCAACCTGATGAAGGAGTGCGGCGTGGTGGACCGTCTGTCGAAGACGGTGCAGAACGAACTGATGAACATTGTCGTCATCTTCCTGGGTCTCACGGTAGGAGCTACGGCTACGGCCGAGGCGTTCCTCAATCCGCGGACGCTGTTCATCCTCGTGCTGGGCGTGATCGCCTTCGCGATGGGAACCGCCGGCGGCGTGCTGCTCGCCAAGGTGATGAACTTCTTCTCGAAGGGCGACAACAAGATCAATCCGCTGATCGGTTCGGCCGGCGTTTCGGCCGTCCCGATGGCCGCCCGCGTGTCGCAGACCGAGGGCCAGAAGGCCGATCCCTCGAACTTCCTGCTGATGCACGCCATGGGTCCCAACGTGGCCGGCGTGGTCGGTTCGGCGGTCGCCGCGGGCATTCTGCTTTCGTTCCTCGGATAGGGAATCGCGTTCCGGGCCGCACGGCCCGATACGGTTGCAAGAGGGTTTCGGTTCGCCGGACCCTCTTTTTTGCGCCCGTGCCGTTGCAAGTCTCGCATTTTTCGCTATATTTATGAAACCTAAAACTCCTGCCTTATTATGAAACGCTTGTTTATGGTGCTTTTCGGCCTTGCGTCGCTGCATGCGGCTGCGACCGCCGCGAAAACCGCCGGAGAGGAAAAGACCCCCGGAAAAAACGCCGGTGCGGCGGCCAGCCTTTGGCCCGAAAAGATGGACCCCTCTTTTCAGGGAAGCCGTCCGGAATGCTTCAAAATCTGGGTGATCCGCAACCTGCGGTTTCCGGCCGATCGCTACGATGTCGGGGATGAGGCGAAGGTTGAAGTTGTGTTCGCCATCGACAAAAACGGGACGCTGACCGATCTGAAGGTCACGCATTGCGAGGAGCGGCATTTTGCCGACCGGCTCTGCAAGACGATCGCCCTGTCGCCGAAATGGTCGCCCGGACGGACGAAGGGGAAACCTGTAAAAACGGAGCTGGAGATGCGATTCGTCTTCCGGCTGGTCGCCCCTCCTGCGGGACAGGAGGAGCTGGGGCTTTGCGCCGAGGAGTGCGACATCCATACGACGGCCGATAGGATGCCCCTGTTCTGCGGCGGCGGTCCGGACGGGTTTCGTGCGTGGGTGCAGCGGCAGGTCGACAGCCTGATGGGTCCGGGTGCGCTCACGGAGCCGCGGAAACTGATCCTGCGGTTTGTCGTCGGAAAGGACGGGCGGGTGACTCCTGCCCCCAAACCGAAATACCGGGACGAGGATGCTTTGGAACAGACGGTGCGTCAGGCCATTGCCGCGGCTCCTGCGTGGACTCCGGCGACGATTGACGGAGAGCGGGTTCGTTTCGGGGTCTCGATGCCGGTAGCCTTCGGTCCCGGGGCCGCCGGAGCGGAATACAGCGATAAAGACGCTTACCGGGTGGTCGAGGTCATGCCGAAGTTCTTCGGAGGCGGGCTGGATAAATTCCGGAGTTGGGTGATGGCTGAAGTGAGGTACCCGTCGGACATGCTGAAACGGGGCGTGCAGGGGCGTGTGGTCGCGGCATTCGTCGTCGACAAGGAGGGGCGGATTACGATGGTGGAGATTCTCGAGTCGCCGCATCCGCAATTTTCGGAAGCGGTCGCTCGCGTGCTTGGACGTGCGCCGCGGTGGACGCCGGGCAGGCAGGACGGTGCGCTCGTCCGGGTGGAATACACGCTGCCGGTCGATTTCAAAATTCGCTCGGAACAGCGGTTCCCGACCGGCGCCGCCGGCCGGAACCGGGGTTCATCCCGTTCGTATTGACATAGCCGCCCGCCTGCCGCCCGACTGCCCGCCAAGGGCGTCCGGTAACGCCGCGCTCCTGCTTCGGAATGCCGCAACTCTCCTGAATACGGGGCCGTTGCGGTTTTTTTGCGCGGTTTTCGATTTTGATTTTCATTTGTTTTTGCAGATCAGAAACTTTTTCGTACCTTTGCGCACCCGCAATGTGCGGGGAACGGATTACAATAAGTTAAATTAAACGTAAAAACAGTGGATTCATTAAGCTACAAGACTATCTCGGCGAACGCTGCGACCGTCACCAAGGAATGGGTGGTGATCGACGCTACGAACGAGGTATTGGGACGTCTTGCATCGCAGGTCGCGAAGATCCTCCGAGGCAAGAACAAGCCCAGCTACACACCCCACGTCGACTGTGGTGACTACGTCATCGTCATCAACGCGGAGAAGGTGAAGCTCACGGGCAACAAAATGACCGACAAGGTCTACACGCGTCACACCGGATACCCCGGCGGCCAGCGTTTCGCTACGCCTGCCGACTATCTGGCAAAGAAACCGACCTTCCTCATCGAGAAGGCCGTCAAAGGCATGCTGCCCAAGACCCGTCTGGGCGACAAGCTGCTGTCGAACCTGAAGGTCTATGCCGGCGCAGAGCATCCCCACGCCGCACAGAACCCGAAGACTATTAAATTAAACGAGATTAAGTAAGAGTTATGGAAGTTGTAAACACCGTAGGTCGTCGTAAGGCCGCTGTGGCTCGCGTATACGTGAAGCCGGGCAAGGGTCAGATTACAATCAACCGCAAAGCGCTTGAAGTTTACTTCCCGCTCGAAATTCTCCAGTACCAGGTGAAGCAGCCCCTGCTGGCCACCAACACGGCGGAGAATTACGACATCGTCATCAACCTCGATGGCGGTGGTATCACGGGACAGGCTTCGGCCGCTCGTCTGGGCATCGCACGCGCACTGTGCGAAATCGACGCGGAGATGCGTCCGGTGCTGAAGAAGGCCGGATTCCTCACGCGCGATTCCCGCGAGGTTGAGCGTAAGAAGCCCGGTCAGCCCGGTGCACGCCGCAAGTTCCAGTTCAGCAAGCGTTAATACGCACGACCGGAATTTCGGCAACGCACGGCGACGGTTCTCAAACCACATGGATACTTATTTATATATTGGGAATTTTTCATTTTTAATTCTTAATTTTTAATTAGTCTACTATCTGGTTGCCGCGCCGCGGAAAACTCCCCGGGACCGGCCAGGCCGCTACCCGGAGGGTTGAAGAAAAGAGAATTAAAATTAATCAACGAATTGAATTAAAATGTCACGTACAGATTTTAATACATTATTGGAAGCCGGTGCGCACTTCGGTCACCTGAAGCGCAAATGGAACCCCAAAATGGCTCCTTACATCTTCATGGAGAAGAACGGCATCCACATCATCGACCTGCACAAAACCGTCCTGAAGATCGATGAGGCTGCTGCGGCCATCAAGCAGATCGCCAAGAGCGGTCGCCGCGTGCTGTTCGTAGCGACCAAGAAACAGGCCAAGGACATTGTTGCCGAAAAGGTGGCAGCCGTCGGTATGCCTTACGTCACCGAGCGTTGGGCCGGCGGTATGCTGACAAACTTCCCCACCATACGTAAAGCCGTCAAGAAAATGTCCACCATCGACAAGATGGCGACCGACGGCACGTTCGATAATTTCTCCAAGCGCGAAAAACTCCAGATCTCCCGCCAGCGTGCGAAACTGGAGAAGAACCTCGGCTCGATCGCCGACCTGACGCGTCTTCCGGCGGCTCTGTTCGTCGTCGACGTACAGAAGGAGGCCAACGCCGTGAAGGAGGCCAAACGCCTCAGCATCCCCGTATTTGCAATGGTAGACACTTGTTGTGATCCGACCGACATTGATTACGTTATCCCTGCAAATGACGATGCCACCAAGTCGATCGCCGTGGTTCTCGAAGCCATGTGCGCCGCTATCGCCGAGGGCACCGAGGAGCGCAAGCTCGAAAAGGAGAAGGAGGCACAGGAGGCTGACGCCGAGGGTGCAACCGTTAAGAAGGAGGGCAAGCCCCGCATCAAGAAGGCCGTGAAGGCTGCGATTGATGCCGAGGAGGCTGCCGTGGCAGAGGTTGTCGCCGCTGTCGAGACTCCCTACGAGGAGCCTGCTGCCGCTCCCGCAGAAGCAGCCGAAGTTGTTGCTGAAGCAGCCGAGACCGCCGAGGAAAAGGCAGAATAATTGTATTTACGAACCTTATAGAGAAAGGACAAGATTATGGAAATCAAAGCTGCTGATGTAATGAAGCTCCGCAAGATGACCGGCGCCGGTATGATGGACTGCAAGAAGGCCCTCATCGAAGCCGAAGGTGATTTTGCCCGCGCTCAGGACATTATCCGCGAGAAAGGTAAGCTCATCGTCGCCAAGCGCGCCGACCGCACCGCTACCGAGGGTGTCGTCGTTACGAAGATCGTAGGCCAGAAGGCTTACATCCTCTGCCTGGCGTGCGAGACCGACTTCGTGGCCCAGAACTCCGAGTATTCGGCTTCGGCCGAGGCCATGCTGGAGGTCGCCGTGAAGAACGACGCTGCCGACCGCGATGCGCTGATGGCTGCGAAAAACGCAGAGGGCCGCACCGTCGAGGAGATGGTGACCGAGAAATCGGGTCAGACGGGCGAGAAGATCGAGCTGGCTTACTACGGCCGCATCGAGGCTCCCTACTGCGCTGCTTACGTGCACTTCAACAAGAAGCTGGGTACGATCCTGGGCTTCAACAAGGAGATTCCCGCCGAGGTCGCACACACCGTGACCATGCAGGCTACGGCCATGGCTCCCGTTTCGATCTCGGAGGCGGACTGCCCCGCAGAGGTTGTGGAGCACGAGCGCAAGATCGCCGTGGAGGCCATGAAGCAGGACCCCAAGAACGCCAACAAACCCGAGGCCATTCTGGAGAAGATCGCCGAAGGCAAGATGCGCAAGTTCTTCGAGGAGAACACGCTGCTGGCCCAGCCGGTGGTAGGCGAGAAGGAGTCGATCGCCGACTACATCCACAAGGCCGACAAGGATGCCACGGTCGTGGCTTACAAGCGGTTCGCTCTGGGCGAATAGTCCAGGCCGATTTATGTGAAAACAGACCGGAGCGATCCGGTCTGTTTTTTTTGTTGCCATTTGCGGTTCTCCGCAGGAACCACGGCGGATATTTCCGCACATCCCTCGAAATCCCCGGACGGGACGCACTCTGGCGTTACCCGTCCGGGGATTTTCTCTCCCGGTCTTTTCCGTGGGCTGCCGTAAAAAAGCAGGGCTGTCGAAAGCCCTGCCTTTTTCATTTCCAGCCCGAATGCCAGAGCACGCGCAGCACCTGCCGTCGCAGCCAGGGCGGGATCGCGAGCCAGAGGCGCGACCGGAGCCGCCAGCCGGGGGAGTCGCAGCCGACGACGCGGCCCGAGGCGCGGATGATCCGGACGGCGATGCCGGCGACGTCGCGTGTCGTGCACTGTTCCGTGATGCGGTAGTTCCCGTCGCCCGCGAGTGTGAGGCGGTCGCCGTCGCGGCGGACGATGCGGTGGAGGATGTGGCGGCCGCAGCAGCGGAACAGCACCACGTCGCCCGGTCGCAGGCGCGCGGGGTCGGCGCAGGGCGTCAGCACGACCTGATCGCGCTCGCTGCGCAGCAGGGGCCGCATGCTGTGGCCCTTCATGCGGATCTGAACCTCGCGGCCTTCGGCGAGCATCGCCTCGACCTCGGCGAAGAAGAGTTGGTTGGGGAGCAGGATCATAGCGTCGCGTCGTTGAAAACCGTTCGGCAGGCGAGCTGCGCCGCCGCCGCGTCGGGCAGGCACTCCAGGTGGTAGACGGGAACCTGTGCGATCAGCCGGGAGAGCAGGCCGCAGGTGTCGTCCGAAAGCCGTTCGTCGCGGGCGAAGGCCGGGGGTGCGGAGGGGAGCAACGCTCCGATGGACTCGATCGGCCGCAGGCGGCGGATGCGGTTGTGCGGGGCTTGCGAGAGCCGTACGACGGCGGCTATCGGGCAGCTCTCGTTGCGGTAGCAGGGCGTTTTGCCGCTCCACGGCGATCCGTGGACGAGGGCTTCGCTGTCCGTGGCCCGGATGATCGGACTGTCGTCGTTGAGCAGTTCCGCACCCGGGATATGCTCCCGCCACAGCCGCGTG
>OHNR01000230.1_pt1 | contig 14333 bp, 13 predicted proteins | sample 1569651 | NCBI WGS metagenome assembly OHNR01 (sample SAMEA3879502, study PRJEB24766) | human gut metagenome | biome: human-associated habitat; feature: feces | place: USA | collected 1985/1987 | reverse complement strand
CGCCCACGAGCGCGACCGCCTGTCCCTGCACGACCGTGTCGCCGGGGCTGACCAGAAATGCACGCAGATGGGCGTACTGCGTCTGGACGCCGTCCGCGTGGCCCAGCGTCAGGACGTAGCCGTAGGCCTCGTTGTAGCTGCAATCGAGGACGGTTCCATCCGCGACGGCCAGCACGTTCTCTCCACCCTCCGCGGCCAGATCGATGCCGGAATGGAATTGTTCCGTTTTGGTCAGCGGATGCACGCGCATCCCATAGGGATCTGTCACCGCAGCGTCCGCATTCTCCAACGGCCAGACATATTTCGGCGCTTCCGCCGCCGCGAGCGGCACGATCTCCGCCTCGATGTAGCGGACGTCCGGCTTCGCCAAAGCCTGCACGGCCGGAACGGCTTCAACATTCTGCACGGTTGGCTGTGCCGTCCGGATCGGAGCAGTCGCCTGTGTCGCAAAAACGCTGGCTGAGAGCGCGAACAGCACCGCCGCGCAGATCCCGGCCCAGGCCGGGACGCGCCGGTATTGCAGGATCGCGCGGATGCGCTCCTCCGCGCGGCTGCGTGCAAAGGCGCTGCAGAGCGGCGCGGGCGCGGGCCGCCCGGACGCCTCGGCGAGCTGGCCGATAATAGCCGTCCCGCTCTGGAGTTCCTCGCAGCCGAGCGCGTGCAGCACGCTCGCGCAGAACTTGAACGGGCTGGCCGTCGATGCGACGATCATCGGCGCGCCGCTGCCGTCTGCCCTGCGGAACTGCTCCGCCACGCGGTAGGCCACAGCCGTATGCGTGTCGAGCAGATATCCGCTGCGCTTGTATTCTTCGCCGATCATCGCCTCGGTTCCCGCGTCGTCGCAGAAGCCGCAGGCGAACACAGACTGAATGGCATTTTTGATCTCTTCGGACACGGTGTAGCGTCCCGTCTCGGCAAGCTGCGCCATGTAGCCGCGCACCGCCTCGTCCGAGCCGGACAGCAGATAGAGCAGCCGTTCGAGGTTCGACGAAATGAGGATGTCCATCGACGGCGAGGCCGTCTGATAGAACGGCCGGTTGCGGTCATACGTGCCGGTCGTGAGGAAATCGGTCAGGACGTTGTTCGCGTTCGACGCGCACACCAGCCGCCGGATGGGGACGCCCATGCAGCGGGCGTAGTAGGCCGCGAGGATGTTGCCGAAGTTGCCGGTCGGCACGCAGACGTCCACTTTCTCGCCCATCGTGATCTGCTCCGCCGTGACCAGGTCGCAGTACGCCGACACATAATAGACGATCTGCGGCAACACGCGGCCCCAGTTGATCGAGTTGGCCGACGAGAGGAAATAGCCGCGCGCGGCCAGCTCCTCGCGGAGCGAGACGTCGGAGAACAGCGTCTTCACACCGGTCTGCGCATCGTCAAAGTTGCCGCGCACCGCGCACACGCCGACGTTGCCGCCCTCCTGCGTGACCATCTGCAATTTCTGAATATCCGAAACGCCGCCGTCCGGATAGAACACGAGAATCTTCGTGTGCTCCACATCGCGGAAGCCCTCGAGCGCCGCCTTGCCCGTGTCGCCAGACGTCGCGACGAGGATGCAGACTGTTTTCTGTTCGCCGGTCTTGCGCAGGCTCGCCGTCAGCAGATACGGCAGCATTTGCAGCGCCATATCCTTGAACGCGCACGTCGGCCCGTGCCAAAGCTCCATCACGTATGCGCCGTCCTCCGTCTTTACAACGGGCGCGGCAGCGGGCGTGTCGAACTTCGCGGGGCCATACGCCTTTTCCGCGAAGCCCAGCAGCTCCTCCTGCGAAAAATCATCGAGATAGAGGCCCATGATGTGCGCAGCCCGCTCCGGATAGGAGCAGCGCGTCAGCTCCGTCAGATCCTCGCGGCTCAGCTGCGGGATCTCCGACGGCAGAAACAGCCCGCCCTCACGGCTGAGTCCCTGCACAATGGCCTGCGCCGCCGTATACCGCAGCGACGCATCTCGGGTACTTACATAATACATAACTTCACGACCTTCTCCAAGGATTGATAAAACAGGTTCCGGACGATCTGCTCGCCGAAGCCCCACTTTTCAAAATTTGTTTCCAGCAGCGCGTAATCGCGCAGCCCGTGCATCCCGTCCGGGAGCACATCGCAGCCGTCCAGATCGCCGCCCAGGCACAAAGCTTTCTCCCCGCCCAGCTCCAGAAAATGCTCCACGTGGGCCACCAGCTCCTCCATGGTGCCCGCCGGACCCACAAACGGCCGGTACAGGTTCAGCCCCACCACGCCGCCGCTGTCCCGGATGGCCCGGAACATATCATCGGTAAGGTTGCGCCGGTGGGGGCACAGGGCCCGGCTGTTGGAATGGGAGGCCACCACCGGCCCTCGGGCCAGGCGCACCACATCCCAGAAGCCGGGATCACTGATGTGGGACACGTCGGGGTAAATATGAAACGCCTCCAGCTGCCGCAGGAAGTCGGCGCCAAGAGGGGAGAGGCCCCGATCCGTGTCCCGGCAGTTGGTGCCGGACAGGACATTGGGCCAATTCCACACGGGGTTGAGAAACCGCACGCCCCATTCCGCCGCCGTCTCCACCTGCCCCGGGTCGCAGCCTATGAGCTCGGCCCCCTCTATGGAGAGAATCGCCGCCATTTTCCCGTCTGCCGCGGCCCGGTCCACCTCTGCGCCGGTGCGGCAGGGGACAATGACGTCCCGGTTCTGCTCCATCTCCCGCAGGAACTTCTGATGCAGGAGTTGTCCCTCCCGGACCATGGTGCTGCCCTGGGGAACCTCCTCCGGGTCCTGGTACAGGGCGAACACCTGGGCGAACCGCCCGAAGGCCGATGCCCGGCGCAGATCCAGATGACCGTCGTTTTCCCGCAGCTGCGCTCCGGTCCGCAGGCAGCGGTAAATGGTATCGCAGTGCGCGTCAAAATAGGGGATATGTTCCATATGTCACCTCAAAATGCGTTTTCAATGTACTCTATGCGGGCGGCCTTCTGGGAGTGCGGTCCGTCGGCGTACACCTCCGCCACGTCGAAGCGGGCGGGCACATCCAGCTCGCGCCCGCTCAAGTACAAAAGCGCCGCGGCACGCAGCTTTTCCTGCTTTTTCACCGTGACGTACTCGCGCGGCGCACCGTACTGCAAATTCGTGCGCAGCTTCACCTCGACGAACAGCAGCACGCCGTCCTTCTCGGCGATGAGGTCGATCTCGCCGAAGCGGCAGCGCCACTCTCGTTCCACGATGCGGCAGCCGCGCTCGCTCAGATACTTTTCGACCAGCGCCTCGCCCCAGTCGCCGTCCTGCTTCGTGCTCATCGCCGCGCCTCCCACTTTTTGAGGAACGTCATGCGGTGCACGGGGCTCGGGCCGTACTGATCGAGCATCTGGTAGTGGAGCTTTGTGCCGTAGCCCTTGTGCCTGGCGAACTGATACTCGGGATACATCGGGTCGAGCACTTCGACCACATAATGGTCACGGCTGACCTTCGCCAGCACGCTCGCCGCGGCGATGGATAAGCTCGCGCCGTCCCCGCCGACGATGGTCTCGTGCGGCGTGGTGATCTTTGCCGACGCGCCGTGGTCGCGGTTGCCGTCGATGAGCGCATAGTCCGCTGGGATTTGCAGCGCATCGATGGCGAGCTGCATCGCCTTCATGCGTGCGCTCAAAATATCCGTTGCGTCGATCTCCTTCTCGTCGACGGACGCGATGGCGTAGGCGACGGCTTTTTCACAGATGACGGGAAACAGCGCCTCGCGCTTTTTCTCCGTCATCTTCTTGGAGTCATTCAGCCCATCGATCTCACAGCCCTCCGGCAGGATGACGGCGGCGGCGTACACAGGGCCCATCAGCGGCCCCGCGCCCGCCTCGTCCACGCCGCAGACGGATGAAAAGCCCGCGGAGCGGGCTTTGTCCTCGTAGTGTAGGTTGACGCTCATGTGCGCTCGCCCTCCGGCGGGAATTCGAGCGTAAAGCGGCCGAGCTTGCCGCCGCGGAACTCGTCGAGCAGGATACGGCTCATGCGCTCGGTGTCGACCTCGCCGCCGGAGATCAGAAAGCCGCGCTTGCGCCCCGCCTTTTCGAGCAGTGCATAGCCGTCGTCCTCTTCCGAAACGGTGAGCTTGTAGCGCTCCTCGATGGCCTTGGGATAATTTTTGCCGAGGTAATCCATCAGGCGCATGGCGAGCTCTTCGATGTCGACGACCTCGTCGCGGATGGCGCCGGTGAAGGCTAAACGCACGCCGACGCTGCTGTCCTCAAATTTTGGCCACAGGATGCCTGGCGTATCAAGGAGCTCGAGCGTCTTGTCGACCGGCACCCACTGCTTCGTGCGCGTGACGCCGGGGCGGTCCTCCGCCTTGGCGCTCTTGCGGCCGGAGACCTTGTTGATAAACGTCGACTTGCCAACGTTCGGGATGCCGAGTACCATCACGCGCAGCACGCGGCCGATCTGGCCCTTGGCCTCGTAAGAGGCGATCTTATCGTGCAGCAGCGTGCGCACGGCGGAAGAAAACTGCTTCACGCCCCCGCCCTGCTTCGCGTCCGTTTCGATGACGGCGCAGCCGAGCGAGCGGAAATACGCCGCCCACTTTTTCGTCATCTCAGGGTCGGCCTGATCGACGCGGTTCAAAACGATCAAACGGGGCTTGCCCGCCGTCAGTTCGTCCACATCGGGGTTGCGGCTGCTCATCGGGATGCGCGCGTCCAGAATTTCGCACACGGCGTCTACGTTGCCGAGTTCCGCTGTGATCATGCGGCGGGTCTTGGTCATGTGCCCCGGGAACCAGCTCAGAGAATCCAACTGCATTTGCTCGTCCCCCTTTACTGCAAAAGGCCGATGCGGCCAAACTCGCGCTGCTCGGTCAGATAGTCGCGTCCCGGGAAGACGAGGAACACCGCCTTGCCGATCAGAAGGCGCGTGTCCACCGTGCCGAGCGAGGAATCGCGGCTGTCGTTCGAATGGTTGCGGTTGTCACCCATGAGGAAGACTTCGCCCTCCGGCACGGTAAGCGGGAACACGGTGCCCTCTTCGCGATAGGTGTAGTCGTTGATGTAGTCCTCGTCCAGAAGCTCGCCGTCCACATAGACCTGACCCAAGTTAAAGTCGATGTCCACGGTCTGGCCCGCGGTGGCGATGACGCGCTTGACGATGGGCTTCGAGTCAAAGGTCTCCTTGCGCGCGATGACGATATCGCCGACCTGATAGTCGCCGCAGAGCAGCGAGTTGACGACGAGAAGCCGGTCGCCGTCCTGCAGCGTCGGGATCATTGACGGGCCGGAAACGCCCATCAGCCGCACAAGAAACGTAAACACCAGCACAACGACCAGCAGCGCCGAGACGAGAGACGAGACCGTCTCATACACGTCGCGTCCGGGGATCTTTTCCACGATCTCCTCCTGCGGCTGCTCGCTGATCTCCATTTTCTGATCAAATTCGTCCATTTCGGTCTCCTAAACCCAGCGCCGCGCAGCGGCGGACTAACAGTCTCCCACTGCGGCAAAATGCGCCTGATTTTCTAATGTATTATTGTAGCACGCTTTTTGAAAAAGGCAACAAAAAAAGCATGGCGGAAACGCCATGCTTTTTTGTTCTCAAAGAATCTGCCTTACAGCTTCTCGCGGATCTTGGCAGCCTTACCGACGCGGCCGCGCAGGTAATACAGCTTGGCGCGGCGAACATAACCGCTGCGCACGGTCTCGACCTTCTCGATGAGGGGGGAGTGGATGGGGAACACCTTCTCGACGCCGACGCCGTAGGCAAGACGACGAACGGTGAAGGTCTCCTCAAGACCGCCGTGCTTCTTCGCGATGACGATGCCCTCGAAGACCTGGATACGCTCGCGGGAGCCTTCCTTGATCTTGACATGAACGCGGACGGTGTCGCCGACGTTGATGACGGGCATTTCCTTTTTCAGCTGCTGGGATTCGAGCTCTTTGATGAGATCCATGGATATTTTCCTCCTATTTATAGGCGTTCTTGACCGCTTTTCTTCGGCGCTGTCGGGACTCTTTCACCCGCGCACGGCAGAGGACCGCCCTTTTCAAGCTATGGTAGCATATCACATCCCCAACGGGAATGCAAGCATTATTTGCAAAAACACGGCAGAAATCAGCGGAAAACGTTCATTTCCGCGTCGTAGACCTCTTTTCGGCGCACGCGAACAAAGTCCGGCGCGATCTCCGGCAGATGCCGCGCGACCGCCGCGCCGATCAGCGCGGGGTTGAGGCCCGGGTCCTGCGCGGCGACGACCGCATCGGCGAGGATCACGCCCTCCCCCTCCGTCAGCGTGAGCGAGCGGATGAGCGGCGCAATGTTGAGCTCGGTCATGCCCTTGTGCTTCGTGCGCTTTTCGACAAAGATCTCCTCCTGCGTAAAAAACTCGCGGATGCGCTCGCACGCGCCCTCGGGCACGCCGTTGTCGTATTCCATTTCGAGCTGCGCGCGCAGGTTGACCATCTCGCGCACGGGGCGCGTCACGCTATAGCAGTCCAGCACGCGAAGGCCCGCGGGCATGCCGGTGTTCAGCGCCTCGGCCACGCCCGCGCCCGTGCTGTCTTCCACGCTTTCAAAGTCGAGGATCTCGCAGTCGCTCGACTGCCCCACGGGCAGCGGCAGCACGATGGACAGAATCGGGTGCGGGTGGAAGCCGTTGGAGTGCTTGATAGAAAGGCCCGCGCGCGGGAACACGCGCTGGAACGTGCGCATTACGTCAAGATGCGAAATGTAGGACGCCTGATGCTCCTTGACAAAAACCAGCCGCAATTTAGACATCGCATTTCCCTCCCACCAGGCAGTTTGCGCCGCAGGCGTTGCAGTGCGTGCGGCAGTCCGGCGTCGTCACGCCCTCATAGCTCAGCGCGTGCTCGCGCTTCAAATACCCCGGTGCAACGCCGCAGGAGATCATGCTCCACGGCAGAATTTCATCCTCGCTGCGGCGGCGGTTGGCGTAAAAGTGCGGGTCAAGACCGCACTCCTCAAAGGCCTCCATCCAGCGGTTCAGATCAAAATAGTCCTCCCACGCGCTGAGCGTTTCGCCCTTGCGCCACGCGGTCTCGATGACCTTGCCGAGCCGGCGGTCGCCGCAGGAGATGACCGCCTCCATAAAGCTCGTGGGCGAGGGGTGCCAGTTGTACGTGACGGACTTGGTGTTCATCGCCTCGCGCAGGAGCTTGACGCGGCGCTCGTACTCTTCAATGGGGATCTGCGGCTCCCACTGGAAGGCCGTGTGCGGCTTTGGCACAAACCACGAGGTCGACACCGTGATGCGCACGCCGCGCGTCTTGTTGAGTGCGCTTTCGCGCCAGGCGTGCATGACATGGGCCGCGATGTCGGCAATGCCGAGCACGTCCTCGTCCGTCTCGGTCGGAAGGCCGAGCATGAAGTAGAGCTTGACCGCGCTGTATCCGCCCGCAAACGCGCGGCGGCAGGATTCGAGCAGATCTTCCTCCGTCAGATTCTTGTTGATGGCGTCGCGCAGTCTCTGCGTGCCCGCCTCGGGTGCAAACGTGAGGCCGGTCTTTCTGCCCTTTTGCAGCCGCTCCATCAGCGCCATGGAGAAGTTATCCGCACGCAGCGACGGCAGCGCGAGCGTCACATGCCGCTGGGCACAGAAGTCCTCTAAGTCGTCGCACAGCTCGACAAGGTGCGGATAGTCGGACGTCGAGAGCGACGAGAGCGTCATATCCTGATAGCCCGAGTCCTCGACGGCTTCAACGGCGTAGCCGCGCAGCAGCTCCTCCGAGCGGTTGCGCACGGGACGGTAGACATACCCCGCCTGACAGAAGCGGCAGCCGCGGATGCAGCCGCGAAACAGTTCGAGCGACACACGGTCCTGCACGATCTCGGTCGAGGGAACGATGGTCTTGGTCGGATAGTAGGCCTTGTCCATGTCCCGCATGATGCGCTTTAGGACGACCTTGGGCGCACCCTCGTTTGCCGTGATGGACTTGACCGTGCCGTCGTCGTTGTAGACAACGTCGTAAAGGCTCGGCACATAGACGCCCGGGATCTGCGCGGCGCACACGAGAAACTCGTGCTTGCTCCAGCCCTCTCGCCGCGCCTGACGGTGCAGCTCGATGAGCTCGACATCCATCTCCTCGCCCTCGCCGATAAGAGCAAGATCGATAAAATCCGCGATGGGTTCGCAGTTGTACATCGCCGTGCCGCCCGCGACAACGAGCGGTGTGAGCGCCGTGCGTTCGCTCGCGTGCAGCGGCACGCCTGCTAAGTCCAGCATGTCGACCATCGCGGGGAACGCCATCTCATAGCCAATGGAAAAGGCGATGATGTCAAAATCCTTGATCGGGTCAAACGATTCGAGCGCGTAGAGCGGGATGTTCGCATTTCGCATCTCCTGCTCCATGTCGCCCCAGGGGGCGAAGCAGCGCTCGCACCACACGCCCTCAATATTGTTCATCACACCGTACAGAATGCGCATGCCGAGGTTCGACATGCCGATCTCATACGTGTCGGGAAAGCAGAAGGCGACGCGCGTGTCGACCTTGCTCTTGTCCTTCATGATCGCGTTGAATTCCCCGCCGACATAGCGTGCGGGCTTCTGCACGCGGGGCAAAATGCGTTCCAATCTCTTATCCACAAAAGTTCTCCTCTGAAGTAAGCAAAAATAAAAAGCCGAAAATGGGCACAAACATCCATTTTCGGCTATTCTACACTTTTATTGCGCGACGCGCAAGTCTCAGTTCTTTGAGCGCGCTTAAAAGCAGTGCCAGTGCGGCAAAAATAACGAGCGCGCCGCCGCGCGTCTGCACATAGAGATACACTGCCCCGCCCAGCAGCGCGAGTGAACAGAGAACGCCCGCAAGCGCCGCGACCGCGTCGCCCACGAGCGGGCCAAACAACGCCGAGACCGCAAGATTCAGCGCGTGCGAGCCGTCGAGCGGCGGGATAGGCAGCAGGTTGAACGCGCAGAGCAGAATGTGCGCGCCAGCGAAGACGAAGCCCTCCACCCACACATAGTGCAGCGAGAACCACGCCGTCAGAACGCCGCAGACGAGGTTCATGCCGCAGCCCGCGAGCGTGACGACAAGCTCACGCCCGTAAGAGAGCCTTTGCGCTCCGCGCGCGTGCAGCACCGCGCCAAACGCGCTGAGACGCACCCCCTCGATGGGCACGTGGAATGCCCGCAGCGCCAGAAGATGCCCGCACTCGTGCAGCGCGGCGGCCAGCAAAATCGAGAGCACGATCGTCAGCGGGCTCACGATAGCCGCGAGCAGAATGAGCAGCCAGAAGCTCCACGAAACGTGGAGCCCGCGTTCAGGGAACCACATAGTAAACGGGGTTCAGATACTCTTCCCCGTCGTGCACCTCAAAGTGGAGGTGCGAGCCCGTGGCGTTGCCGGTCGAGCCAACTTTAGCGATCGCATCGCCCTTTTTGACACTCTGTCCCGCGCTCGCGGTGATGGCGCTACAATGGGCGTAGAGCGTTGAAAATCCGCCCTCGTGGTTGACCGTCACATAGTTGCCGAGGATATTGCTCTCCCCCACCGTACCGACGGTGCCGTCGGCAAAGCAGGCGACGGAGGCGCCCTCCTCGCCCGCGATGTCCATGCCGTAATGGAAGCACTCGCCCGCGCCGTTCGGGTCGTCGCGCCAGCCGAACGGCGATGTCACCGTGCCGGACAGCGGCGTCGTGTACGAAAAGCCTAAAATGCGCTGCTCGCCCACGGCGAGTGCGGGCAGCTCCCGCGCGCTCGTGAGGTCGGAGACGTCCTGCTCCGAGACCGTCATGCCGATCAGATTGCCCGAGACCTCCTGCGCCTTGCTCTCGCCGCCAAACACCGCGACATAGGCCTCCGACAGCGAATCGCCCCAGTCCTGCTCGCCGGATGCCGCACGCCCGACCGCGGAAAACGCCGAGATGAAGTCCGCGTCGCGCACCAGCCACTGCCCCAGCGTCCCGCGCAGCGCGCTTAAGTTCCCCGGCATCAGCAGCTTGAGGCCAATGAGCGCCACAAACAGCGCCCCGCAGACGATGAGCTGCACCCAAAGCCGCGGCACTCCCATCTCCTTGCCGCGAGACACGCGCGATGTGCGCGTTCGCGGCGCAACGCGCTTCCCGCTCCCGCTGTATGTTGTCCACTGCCGCCGCTTCTTCATGCCGCCCGCCTCCCGTCCATTTCTGCCATAGCCTATGTGGACGAGGAGAAAAAAATACCTCCGCCATGTAGCGGAGGTACTTGAGGCCATTTTATTCTTCCATTTTATACGCCGCGTAGACGTTTCTTCTTGTAAAGTCAGTTACCTTGTCGAACATGGCGTCCGGCAGTTTTGTGACGGCGTCCTCGGCCTTGGTGCTCGCGTCGATGAGACCGTTTTCGCGGCAGTAGGACATTGCGCCGTCGTAGGGGCCGGCCTTGCCGGTCTTTCGCAGCTGGGCGACACGGCGGGAGAGGGCCTCGTCGCGCGGCGCGAGCAGCATCGCGAGCTCGCCGACGGTCATTTTATCGTCGAGGCGCAGCTTGTTGTCCGTGAAGACGATGGCTCGCGTCTTTGCAAGCGCGACGAGCTTTTCAAACAGCGGATCGTCGCGCCCGACATCCGTAAACGGGCTCTCCTCCATCAGCTCGCCCACGCTGACAACGCGGTAGCCGTACTCCTTAAGAAGCGCGAGCTGCTTGCCCAGCGCGAACGCGACCGGCGTGCGCTTGGCCATGTTGTAGCCGTCCTTCTGGAAGATGATCTGTCCGCAGAAGAAGTCCGGGTCCTTTTCGAGCGCCTTGCGCATCGGCTCGACCATCGCGTCGATCTCCGCCTGAAGCGCCGCCTCAGGGTCCTCATGCGTCGAGGGCAGCCAGCCCGCGCCATCGAACGACGCGGCCATATACTGGTACCCCATGCGCTCGTAGACGTCGTAACTCGTGAAGCCGCCCGCCATCTTGTCGACATAGTGCGGCGGGCGCGCGAGCGTGAGCGTATAGCCGTAGCGCTCACGCATCAGCGTGTCGAGGCGCGTCAGGTCCGCGACCGCGGCGTCAAAGCCAGGCAGGTACTCGCGCGCGCCGTAGACAAACGGCTTTTTGCCGAAGATGATGTGGCGGTAGCCGTGGTTTGTGATCTGATGGCCCTCGTCGAGCATGCGGCGGATCAGGCGGTCGTTGTGCACGGCTCCGCCCTTGTCGTCGCAGTGGATATCGGGGTAGTGGTCGAATTTGACGCCGCCCCACGCCGCGCTGCCGAGCTTGCCCGCCTCGTCGGGGTAGTTCTCGCTCGTGTCGCCGATGACGTCGAAGCTGCCCTTTGCGCCGTACTGCGCGAGCGTGTCGAGCAGCACATCCGTCAGCGTTTTGCCCTCAAATCGGTCGGGCGATGCGGGAAGGCCCATCGGGCCGTCGTCGAACGTCATCGCGCAGATGCGCTCGCCCGTCTTCACGCGCTCGATGCGGCGCGTGTAGCCGACGTAGTGCTTTTCCGCGGGCGTGATGATCTTCTTGACGATCTTCTTTCCCTTTTTGCCGAGTTTAACGATCCATGACATGCCATCCATCCTCCCTGGTGGTAAAGTCCTGCAAGGCGCATTTTACTGTAAAGAGCATTCCATTTACTCGTCTTTTTACGCCTGCGTTTGTCTTCTCTCTTTTGGTCTTCTGGCTTCTCGCTACGCACATTGTGCGGCCACGGCGGCCTTCGACCTGCTTCGCGCCCCGCAGGAGCGCTGCCTTGACGGCGGAAAGCGACAGCTCGTCCGCTTCCAGCACCGTCACGCCGCCGCCGACCTCTTCTGGCACATGTGCGTCGCTGCCCGCAGTGACGGGCTTTTTCCATTTTTGCGCCAGCTCGCGCGCCATGGCGTTGGCGTTCTTGTTCTTGCGGTCGGCACGGCTGTTCCAGATCTCGACGCCGTCAAGCCGGCTCATCACATCGTCGAGCCGGTTCGCGTCTGTGCTGTGCTCAAAGGGATGCGCGATGACCGCCAGCCCGCCCTGTGCGTGAATGGCCGTGACCGACTCGGAAAACTTCCTCGTTTCGATGGGTTCTCTCACAAAGAGACCCAGCAGATGCCCGCGCTCGGTCGAAACCTCGGTCGCGGGGATGACGAGAAAATCGTCGAATTCCGGAACCTCGTCCAGCACGCGGTCGTGGTCGCAGATGGCGACACCGTTCAGCCCGCGCTCGCGCGCAAGCGCAACGATCTCGCTCAGGCTCATGCAGCCGTCGAACGACCGCTCGGAATGAATGTGCAGATCGAGCCGCAGCTCCATGATCCTCTCCCCCTTCTCAGCGCTCAAACAGGCTCTTTTTAAGGTATGCGCGCATGACCTTGCCATCGCCCTTGGCGCTCAAGGCCTCTTTCGCCGTGAAGAAATCGCCGAGACCGCGCAGGCCCTCCTTGACGCGGCCCGCCTTCAGATAGCTCAGTGCAGCGACCGTGTCGTTGAGGAAAAAGCGCATTTTTACACCCGTCCGGTAGTCCTTCGCCGTGTAGGTGACTTGCCCGCCCTGCGCGGCCTGCGCGTAGTGCGCGACGATGGGACTCTGCGCCGCCTCCGTCATCGGGAAACTGCCCCACACGCGGGGGTTGACTTCCAAAATGCAGTCCCCTTTGAACTCAACCATGGCAAGGCCTGTAAAGTGAAACGACTTGAGCAGTTCGTAAGCCTCGTCGATCATCTTTTCATCATAAAAGCTCTCGCAGCAGGTCGACGGCCCACCTGTGATCGGATACTCGCGCACGCGGCGGTGGCACAGCGCGCCGAGCAGCTCGCTCTCGCGGCCGAGCAGCAGACTCACGCCCGCGCCCGCGCCCGTGATCTTCTGCTGCACGATGGGGCTCGGGTCGTAGCGCTGCATCTTTTCCATGATGGCGTCGAATTCCGCCTCGTTGTTCGCCACGGCGTAGCGGTCGGCGGCCTTGAGGCCGAACTTTTCTCCGCAGTGCGGCTTGACGACGACGGGATAGCTCTCCGGCGTGCCGTCGTACTCGCGCGGCACAGGAATGCCAAGCTCCAGCGCGCGCTGATGCACGCTCTCCTTGTCGTTGAGCGCGTCGAGCGTCTCCTTCGGCGCGATGAGGAAGTTCGCCAGCGCGGCAAACTCCTCCCGACGGGCGGCGACGGTGTTGAGCGTCACCGCGCCGACGCAAAATAGCACCGGATGCTCATACTCTTTGAGTACGCTCAGCAGCTTTTCGGCGTAATCCGCATCCGCGCACGCGCCGTCGATCCAGCGGAAATCATCGCAGGACTTCGACACCGACACTGCGGGTGCGCTCTTGACGTCCACCCTTGTCTGCGTCACGACCACGCGGTAGCCCGCGCGGTGCAGCGCACGCACCGCCGCGATGGACGAGCGGTATTTTCCGTCCGTCACAAGTGCTGTTTTCATCTTATCATCACCGCCGTTTTTCTTTTGATCTGCCTGCCATGATACCAAACTCCCCCGCAAATTGCAAGAGCGCGCGATCCATCGCCTGTATTTCATAAAATACAGTTTATCATTGAAAAAAGCGATGAAACGCCTTGCTTTTTTCGTCCTCTCATATTATTCTTTTCAAAGTAGAACGACATTCCGGAGGAAACCCGTCTTATGAACGATATCAGCCTCAAGCAGCTTGAAATTTTTGTCGCCGTTGTGGAATACGGCGGCTTCACCCGTGCGGCGGAGGAGCTGTTCTTCAACCAGTCCACCGTGAGCGCGCACATTTCTCTTTTAGAGCAGGCGCTCGGCAAGGAGCTGTTCGTGCGCAGCAACCGCCGCCATGTTCGCCTGACGGCGGACGGCGAGCAGGTCTACCCCATCGCCAAGCGCATCCTGAGCGGCCTGGGCTTTTGCGGCCATTACATGCATTTTCATGGCGGAGGCGTGTCCGGCAAGGCGCCCATCATCTGCCTGCTGGCCAAGCAACCCGGCGGCGAGATGTCGCAGCAGGAGCTCGGCATGCACTTTGACCTCAAGCCGGGATCGCTTTCCGAGATCCTGTCCAAGCTCGAGCTCAACGGCCTCATCGAGCGCAGCCGTAACCCCAAGGATCGACGGCAGCTCACCATTCGCCTGACCGAAACCGGCCGGGAAAACGCCCGCATCGACCAGGCGGCCCGCATTCGCTTTAGAGAGCAGGCCTTTAGCGCGCTCACCCACGACGAGCGCGAGGACCTCGCCGAAATGCTCGATAAAATCCGCGTAACCTGGGAGGAACTGGATGATTAAAACCCTCATGGGAAGCATCCGCGACTATATGAAAGTCACTGTTGCCACGCCGCTGCTCGTGCTTGGCGAGGTGCTCTGCGAGATGCTGATTCCATTTATCACCGCCAACCTGATCGACGCTATCAAAGACGGCGCCACCGTAGCCGAGATGCTTCCCACCGCAGGCTTTTTGGTGCTCATCGCGCTGACGTCGCTTGCTTTTGGCGCCGCGGCTGGTG
>OHNR01000227.1_pt1 | contig 14402 bp, 12 predicted proteins | sample 1569651 | NCBI WGS metagenome assembly OHNR01 (sample SAMEA3879502, study PRJEB24766) | human gut metagenome | biome: human-associated habitat; feature: feces | place: USA | collected 1985/1987 | reverse complement strand
GATTACATGTGCCATTCCAAAGCACCTCCATTTTCAAGGTAGCTTCATTCTATCATACTTTCCTGAAAATGCAATGAAAAAAGTGTAAATTCCTCGAACCGCCCGGATTTTTTCGTGAGTGTCGTATAAACGCCGCCTGCCGCGTCGAAACTCTCTTCCGACAGGAGGCGATCAAAGTGAAAAAACCGGCATACTCCGCGGCGCTGGACCGGGTGCTCTTCCGTGCGTCGCGTCTGGCACGCGAACTTGGCGGCGCGCAGACCGGGACAGAGCATCTGCTGCTTGCGCTTTCGCAGGAACGCATTTCTCAAACCGGACGCATTCTCTGTTACCAGGGCGCTGAGGGCAGGCTCCTGCGCTGCATGCTGCTGACGAAGCGGGAGCAGCCGGAACCGTCCGGGCGGCAGGGGTTTTCCGGCGCTGCCGCAAGGGCGCTCGACGGTGCTCGGCACGAAGCATTGCGACTTGGCGCGCCCCTCTGCCAGCCGGAGCATCTGCTGCTTTCTCTCATGCGTGACGACGCCTATGCAGCGGCGCAGGTGCTTTCGGAACTTGGCGTTGACTGCAACTGTGTATTTTCAGAAACATATGACCGCCTGCGCACCCTACATCCGGCGCAGGACGCGAAAGGACAATCGGAATTGAAGCTTTTGGAACTATACTGTGACAACATGATCGACCGGGCTCCGCAGATGGATCCCGTCGTCGGCCGCGAGACGGAACTTTCCCAGCTGATGCAGGTGCTCAGCCGCCGCAGCAAAAATAATCCCGCGCTTATCGGAGAGCCCGGCGTCGGCAAGACTGCCATCGCCGAGGGCCTTGCCCAGCGGATCGTGCGCGGTGACGTGCCCGAAAACCTGAAGGACCGCATCGTGTTCAGCCTGGACATGGGCGCTCTGGTGGCCGGTGCCAAGTACCGCGGCGAGTTCGAGGAACGCCTGAAGAGCGTGCTGAACGAGGTCAAGAAGAGCGAGGGCAAGATCCTCCTCTTCATTGATGAGCTGCACACCATCGTGGGTGCCGGCAAGACCGACGGTGCCATGGATGCCGGCAACCTGCTCAAGCCCATGCTGGCCCGGGGCGAGCTGCACTGCATCGGTGCCACCACCCTGGACGAGTACCGCCAGTATATCGAGAAAGACCCCGCTCTGGAACGCCGGTTCCAGCCGGTGCAGGTGGATGAGCCCACCGTGGAGGACACCATTTCCATCCTGCGCGGCCTGAAGGAACGCTACGAGGTGTTCCACGGCGTGAAGATCAACGACAGCGCCCTGATCGCCGCTGCCACCCTTTCCGACCGCTATATCACCGACCGCTTCCTGCCGGATAAGGCCATCGACCTTGTGGATGAAGCCTGCGCCATGATCAAGACCGAGATGGACAGTATGCCCAGCGAGATGGACGATCTGGCACACCGCATCACCCAGCTGCAGATCGAGCAGGTGAGCCTGAAAAAGGAGACCGATGCCCTGAGCCAGAGCCGTTTGAAGGATCTGGAAAAGGAGCTTGCCGAGTTGCAGGATAAGTTCCGCAGCATGAAGGCAAAGTGGGAGAACGAGAAGAACGCCATTGGCAAGGTGCAGACTCTGCGTGAGCAGATCGAGCAGACCAATGCCGCCATCGAAAAAGCCCAGCGCGAGTACGACCTGAACAAGGCCGCCGAGCTGAAATATGGCAAGCTGCCCCAGCTGCAAAAGCAGCTGGCCGAAGAGGAAAAGGTGGCTGCCGCCAAGAAGGAGGACAGCCTGCTGCGCGACCGCGTGACCGATGAGGAGATCGCCCGCATCGTGGCACGCTGGACCGGCATCCCGGTGGAGAAGCTGGTGGAGGGCGAACGCGAGAAGCTGCTGCATCTGGACGATGTGCTGCACCAGCGGGTCATCGGTCAGGACGAGGCTGTGACCAAGGTGAGCGAAGCTATCCTGCGCAGCCGCGCCGGTATCGCCAACCCCAACCGCCCCATCGGCAGCTTCCTGTTCCTCGGCCCCACCGGCGTGGGCAAGACCGAACTGGCCAAGGCGCTGGCACAGGCACTGTTTGACGATGAGCGCAACATGGTGCGTATCGACATGACCGAATATATGGAGAAGTTCAGCGTCAGCCGCCTGATCGGCGCGCCTCCGGGATATGTCGGTTATGAAGAGGGCGGCCAGCTGACCGAGGCTGTGCGCCGCAAACCTTACAGCGTGGTGCTGTTCGATGAGGTGGAAAAAGCCCACCCCGATGTGTTCAACATCCTGCTGCAGGTGCTGGACGATGGCCGCATCACGGACAGTCAGGGACGCACCGTGGACTTCAAGAACACGGTCATCATCCTGACCTCCAACCTTGGCAGTGACATCATCCTGAATGATCTGGAGCAGCGCCGTGCGCAGGGCTCCAACGAGCTGAGCGAGGACGCAAAGCACCAGATCGACCTGCTGCTCAAGAGCAAGTTCCGCCCCGAATTCCTGAACCGTCTGGACGAGATCGTCTACTACAAGAGCCTGACCAAGGACGAAATGCGCAAGATCGTGGATCTGCAGCTGCAGGATCTGCGCAGCCGCATGGAGGAGGGCAAGCACCTCAAGCTGGAGGTGACCACCGCCGCCAAGGACTTCATCATTGATTCTGCCTACGACAGCGTTTATGGTGCACGTCCCATCAAGCGCTTCATCCAGAGCCGCGTAGAGACCCTGATCGCCAAGGCCATCATCAAGGGCAGTTATGCCGAGGGCAACACCCTGACGGTGGATTATGACGGCAGCGCATTGGTTCTGCGCTAAACTTTACCGGTTTTGTACATGGAGTACAGGTCAAACGCTTGCACCTGTGTGCAGAATATGTTATTATAGAAAATAACATTGATGTGCTTTTCATCGCGGAAATGGCAACGATGGAAAGCACATTTTTGTATACGGAAAAGCCCGCGTGGCACGGTTGAAGCACAATGAAAATACAACGGGCAAATAAAACTAAATTTAAAACAGAAAGTTGAGTGTGATTTCCCTTTTTATGGACGATGGCAGTATGACGCTCTGGGTAGCGCTGGTAGTATTGGTGGCACTCTCTGCCTTTTTCTCCGCCTCCGAGACCGCATTTTCTTCCCTGAATCAGATCCGCCTGAAAAGCCGCGCCGAGGACGGCGATAACTCTGCCGCCCGGGTGCTGGCAATGGCTGAAAAATACGATAAGCTGCTTTCCACCATCCTTATCGGCAACAATATCGTGAACATTGCCGCAGCTTCCATCGGCACCATCATTTTCACCAAGATGCTGGGTGCAGAGCGTGGCGCTACGGTGTCCACCATGGTGCTGACCGTGGTGGTGCTGATCTTTGGCGAGGTGACCCCCAAGAGCCTTGCCAAGGAGATGCCGGAAACGGTAGCCACCGCAGTTGCACCGGTGCTCAGCCTGCTGATGCTGGTATTTACCCCGCTGACATGGCTGTTCAGCCAGTGGAAGCGCTTTCTGGGACACTTTGTCCACAGCACCGAGGAGGACACCATCACCGAGGGCGAGCTGATGACCATGGTCAGCGAAGCCGAGAATGACGGCGAGCTGACCGACCGGGAAAGCGAGCTGATCCGCAGCGCCATCGAGTTTGATGACGTGGAGGTGGAAGAGATCCTGACCCCCCGCGTGGATGTGATCGCGGTGGAGGACGATCTGCCGCTGGAAGAGGTGGCGCAGACCTTTGCCGAGTCCGGCTACTCCCGTCTGCCGGTGTACCACGACACCATTGATAACATCATTGGTGTGGTACATGAAAAGGACTTCTACATGGCACGCCTGAAAAAGGAGGTCAAGCTGGAGGATCTGGTCAAGCCCACCCTCTACACCACCGGTTCCACCCAGATCTCCCAGCTGCTGCGCACCCTGCGCGAGCAGCACCACCACATGGCTGTGGTGGTGGACGAGTACGGCGGCACCGAGGGTATCATCACGCTGGAGGACATTCTGGAGGAGCTGGTAGGCGAGATCTGGGATGAGCACGACGAGGTGACCGAGGACTTCCGCAAGCAGTCGGACGGCAGCTGGATCGTGCTGGGCAGCGCCGGTGTGGATGACCTGTACGAGCGGCTGGGACTGCCGGAGGACGAGGATATCGACTCCAACACGGTGAACGGTCTGGTGCAGGAAAAGACCTGCCGTCTGCCCAAGGTGGGCGACCGCTTTACGCTGGGCAGCTACGACGGCGTGGTCACCCGCACCGCCAAGCGCCGCGTGACCGAGGTGCGCTTGACCCCCGCAGAAAAGCCCGACTCCAAAAAGGACGAAGAGGAAAAAGGCCACTTTGGCAGAATGACCTCTAAATAAAACGGTATAAAACACAACACCCCCGGCACTGCAAAAGCAGCGCTGGGGGTGTATTTTTATGTGCTTTTACTTAGGCTGGCGGCCGATATAAGCCAGAATGCCGCCGTCGGCGTAGAGGATCTGGCCGTTCACAAAGTCGGATGCGTGACTGGCAAGGAACACGCAGGGGCCAACCATGTCCTCCGGGTCACCCCAGCGGCCTGCGGGGGTCTTGGCAACGATGAACTGGTCAAAGGGATGACGGCTGCCGTCCGGCTGGATCTCGCGCAGGGGCGCGGTCTGGGCGGTGGCAATGTAGCCGGGGCCCATGCCGTTGCACTGGATGTTGTACTCGCCGTACTCGGAGGCGATGTTCTTGGTCAGCATCTTCAATGCACCCTTGGCGGCGGCGTAGGCAGAGACGGTCTCGCGGCCCAGCTCGCTCATCATGGAGCAGATGTTGATGATCTTGCCCTCGCGCTTTTCCATCATGTCGGGCAGCACGGCCTTGGAGCAGTTGAAAGCACCGCCTACATGGACGTCGATCACACGCATAAAGTCGGCGTGGCTCATCTCGATCATGGGCACGCGCTTCATCAGGCCGGCGTTGTTCACCAGAATATCCACAGAGCCGACCTCGGCCTTGATCTTTGCCACCATGGCGTTCACGGCGTCCTCGTCGGAAACGTCTGCCACATAGCCGTGGGCGTCGATGCCGGCAGCCTTGTAGGCGGCCATGCCCTTTTCTAAGCTGGCCTCAGAGGAGCAGTTGAAGCAGATGACGGCGCCGCACTTGGCCATGCCCTCTGCGATGGAAAAACCGATGCCGTGGGCACCGCCGGTGATCAGGGCTACTTTGCCCTGCAGGTTGAATGCAGACAGATCCATGATGTTCTCCTTTTTTCACAGTATCCAAGTTAATTTTTTAGCAAAACGCCCCGTACCGGTTTCCCGGTACGGGGCGTTTGATTGGTGCTTTTTAGCGCAGGTCAGTGGTAGCGATGTTGTCCATGTCGTCAAACTCCATGTTCTCGCCGCCCATTGCCCAGATAAACGTATAGTTCGAGGTGCCTACGCCGCTGTGAATGCTCCAGGAGGGGCTGATGACAGCATCCTCGTTGTGCATCACGATGTGGCGGGTCTGGGTAGGCTCGCCGCACATATGGAACACCACCTGCCCCTCGGGCAGTTCAAAGTAGGTATAGATCTCCATGCGCCGCTCGTGGGTGTGGCTGGGCATCGTGTTCCAGTTGGAACCCGGTGCAAGCTCGGTCATACCCATGCTCAGCTGGCAGGTCTTGAGCACATCCGGGTGGATGAACTGGTTGATGGTGCGCTTGTTGCAGGTGTCCACGCTGCCCAGCGGGCGGTGGTTTGCATCAGCCATTTTGATCAGACGGGTCTGGTAAGCGCAGTGCGCCGGAGCAGAGACCATGTAGAACTTGGCGGGATGCTCCGGGTCGGCGGAAGCAAAGGTGACTTCCTTGGTGCCCTGCGTGATGTATAAGCAGTCCTTATAGCCCAGCTCGTACTTTACGCCGTCAGCCACCACGATGCCGGTGGAATCCTTGCCGATATTGAACATACCGATCTCGCGGCGCTCCAGGAAGTAGTGGGTGCCGAAGTTGGCCCAGATGTCGATGCCCTTGTCGATGGACACGGTCTCGTGCACCGGCATACAGCCCAGCGTGACCATACGGTCCACATGGCTGTAAACGGCCACCACTTCATCAGCCTTGTACAGGCCGGTGATCAGCATCTCGTCCCGCATTTCCTCGGTAGTATAGCGCTTGAAATCCTTCTGGTTGCAGGAATAACGGATATCCATAGCGGACTCCCTCCTGCTCTTAGCGCTGGATACGGCCGGAACCGTCGCCGCCGGCCAGCTTCTCGACCTCGGACACGGTCATCATGTTGTAGTCGCCCTCGATGGAGTGCTTCAGAGCGGAAGCTGCAACTGCGAACTCCACAGCCTCCTGAGTGCTCTTGCCGGTCAGCAGGCTGTAGATCAGGCCGCCGCCGAAGGAGTCGCCGCCGCCAACGCGGTCGATGATGTGCAGGTCGTACTTCTTGGAGAAGCAGTACTCGCCCGAAGCAACATCGTACAGCATAGCGCTCCAGCCGTTGTCGAATGCGCTGTGGCTCTCACGCAGGGTGATAGCGACCTTCTCGAAGTGGAACTTGTCAGCCAGCTGCTTGGCAACGCTCTTGTAGCCCTCAGCGTTCAGCTTGCCGCCGTAGATATCGGTAGCCTCGGCCTCGATGCCGAACACGTCCTTTGCGTCCTCCTCGTTGGAGATGCAGACGTCAACATACTGGCACAGATCGGTCATGGCAGCGCGGGCCTGCTCACGGGTCCACAGCTTGCCGCGGTAGTTCAGGTCGCAGCTGATCTTCACGCCGTGAGCCTTAGCAGCCTTGCAGGCCTCGCGGCAGATCTCGACAACATTCTCGCCCAGAGCCGGGGTGATGCCGGTGAAGTGGAACCAATCCACGCCCTCGAAGATCTTATCCCAATCAAAGTCGGAAGGCTGAGCCAGCTGGATAGCGCTGTTGGCACGGTCGTAGATGCAGACGGAACCACGCTGAGAAGCGCCCTTCTCGTTGTAGTAGATGCCCACACGGTCACCGCCGCGGGTGATCATGCTGGTATCAACGCCGTAACGGCGCAGGCTGTTGACAGCGGCCTGACCGATTGCGTGTGCGGGGAGCTTGGTAACGAAAGCTGCGTCCAGACCGTAGTTGGCCAGAGAAACAGCAACGTTAGCCTCGCCGCCGCCGAAGGTGAACTCCAGGCTGTTGGCCTGAACGAAACGCTCGTAGTTGAAGGGCTGCAGACGGACCATCAGTTCGCCAAAAGTAACGACTTTCATTGGTTATTCTCCTTTATATCAGGTGTTTCATCATCCCGCCGCAGGGCGTACCCGGTGCGGCGGGGCTTTTACGGTAAAAGGGGACAGGCGCTTATGCCTGCACCAGATGGAAGGCAAAGCCGGCGATCTCGTCTGCCATGTAGCAGGCAACGGTCTTGCCGTTCTTCACGTTCTTGCTGTCCAGATCGAACTTCACGCCGCGCTGAGACAGGTGGTAGATGGCGCGGTCCACGTTGTTGCAGCCGATGGCGATGTGGCCATTGGTGCCGCGGCCGGGCTTCTTCATGATCTCGAACTCCTTGTTGCCGACAAAGATGCTGGAGTTGCCGGGAGCGACCTTCATGTTCAGCATTGCGCTGATGAGGTTAGCCACCTTCATGGCCTCTTCCTCGTTATCGGTGTTGATGCCGACGTGCAGCAGCTTCAGGCCCAGCATGGTGTCAACAGCTTCCTTGCTCTGTGCGGTGATCTTTGCCCAGTCGCCGGCCTTGATCACATCGCTCTTGCACATCCAGGTGCCGCCCACAGCGAAGATCTGGTCGTAGCCCAGATAATCATTGACGTTCTTGGCGTTGACGCCGCCGGTGCACATCCAGCGAGCGCCCTTCAGGGCAGCGCCGATGTTCTTCAGCATACCCACGCCGCCGTTTGCCTCGGCGGGGAAGAACTTCAGAGCCTCGCAGCCCATGTTCATGGCCTGCTGCATCTCGCCTGCGGAGCAGGTGCCGGGCATCATGATGCCGCCCTTGTCGATGACGTGCTTGCAGACCTCGGGGTCGAAGCCGGGAGCAACGATGAAGGAAGCACCGGCAGCCATAGCACGGTCAGCCTGCTCGCAGGTCAGAACGGTGCCGGCGCCCAGCAGCATCTCGGGCATCTCCTCGTGGATCTTGCGGATGCACTCTTCAGCACAGGCAGTGCGGAAGGTGACCTCGGCTGCGGGCAGACCGCCCTCAGCCAGAGCCTTGCACAGGGGCAGGGCCTCATCAACGCTGTTAAAAGCGATAACAGGGATAATGCCGATCTGATAGACCTTTTCTACGATGGGATTCATAACGCATTTCTCCTTTTTAACATTTGCATGAACTCCTGCGGCTGAGGGTCCCAATGGGCATACCTTCCCCACCGCACATTCGTATCTTTAGTATAAACGAGAGCGGGCCGTTTGGTAATGCTCAACAAGCACAATGTTTTGCATAAGAGCTTGTATACATTGCACAAAAACGCCGAAGCTGTGCCTCTCAGAGCCCCAGACGGGCAAAAATCTCGGCCACACCGTCGTGGTCGTTGTCGTTTTCGCTGACGATGTCGGCCAATTTTCGGATGTGCTCCATGCCGTTTGCCATCACGGCGGCGACGCTTGCCTTTTCCAGCATGGCACGGTCATTCTCGCTGTCGCCCACAGCCAGCGTGGCCTCGCGGGGGATGCCCAGATGGTCGGCCAGCGCCAGCAGACTCTCGCCCTTGTTTACCCCGGCGGCGGTGACTTCGATGTTGTCGGGCGCCCCCTGCACCACCTCGACGCCCTCGATGGCCGTAAAGCGGGGCAGATACTGCTGCGCCTCTTTCACCGAGTGGAAGAACATGCAGAACTTCTCCACCTCGTGGGCGTGGCGGCTCATCCACTCACTCTGGTCCCGCAGGATGGTGAAGCGGCCATCGTTGGGCTGGATGGCCTCTGTCCCCTTCACCGCCGCCAGACGGGCGAACCGCTCGTCAAAAAAGCGCTGCTGCACCGTGTCACGGAGAGCGCGCCCGTCGCTGAAGATGTTCAGCCCGCCGGGCAGGCCGTGGAACGCCTCGTAGACCTCCCGGGCCTTTTCCACCGGGAAGCACCGCCGGACGATGCACTCCGGCTGGCTCGTCTCATGCTCTGCGGCGTTGGCATACCGGCTGTAGACGCAGCCCAGCGGGTCGCCGCCGAGATCCCAGACCGCCGCACCGTTGGAAGTGAGGGCATAATGCACCCAGGGCTGTTTCGCCACCACCGGCGGCAGGCTGGCCAGCGGGCGGCCTGTAGCCGGGATGACCACGACGCCCCGGTCAGACGCCTCGGACAGCACCTTCTGCGTGTAGGGCGAGACTTCGCCGTTGCTGTTGAGCAGGGTGCCGTCCAGATCGAGGGCCGCAAGAAGGATGGGGTGAGATGAAGTAGACATGAAAGCTCCTTTGCGCTTGTAAGTACACGTTTTCTGCCCCGGCACTCCGCCGGGACAGGCTGTCTTTATTCTATAACAGCAAATGGATTTGCGCAAGTCGGACAAGTATGGTAAAATGTATCATTGTATGATAAAAATAAGGAGCTCTCCATGAAAACTTCTCTTTTTCGCGCACGGCCCCACCTGTGGTATCAGCTGTACTGGGTGGTCTACCTCATCTGGTTCTTCTGGCTGGACCTCACCGTCACCGACCCGAAATATATCATCCACAGCCCGCTGGACGATTTCATCCCCTTCAACGAGTGGTTCATCTTTCCTTACGGCAGCTGGTTCTTCCTGCTGGCGGGCGTCACGGCACTGCTCTGGTGGTTCGACACCGCCAGCTATGATAAGCTGTGCCTCATGATGTTCTCAGGCATGACCTTCTGCCTCATCCTCTATATGGTGCTGCCCAACGGCCTCGACATCCGCCCCACGGTGGAAGAAGTGGGCCGCAGCAACATCGCCATGACTCTGATGCAGCTCATCTGGAAAGCCGACGCTTCGGTGAACGTCTGCCCCTCCATCCACTGCCAGAGCTCGGCCTGTATGGCCATCGCCTTCTCGGGCAGCACGCTGGCGAAAGACCGCCCGTGGCTCAAAGTTCTGGCCTTCAGCTGGGCGGCGCTCATCTGCGCGTCCACCGTCTTTACCAAGCAGCACTCCATCATCGACGTCTTCTGCGGGCTGGCCGTGGCATTCATCTGGGTGCCGGTGCTCTATCTCCGCCCCCGGAAGCGTTGAACTTTTATCAGAAATATACAGTTTTTTGTTGCCGCTGCTCTTGACGGCGCAGATGCCCGCGGGTACAATGGTGGTAGCTGATATATCACATTTCCGGGCATTGCCCGTTTCAGAAGGAGCGTGACTGCAATGGCATCACGAAGCGCACGGGAGGTCGCCTATGAGACCATCCGCAGCCGCATCATCACCATGGACCTCAAGCCCGGCGACGAGCTGAATGACCGGGAGCTGGCCCAGGAGCTGGGCATCAGCCGCACCCCCATGCGGGAAGCCCTCATCATGCTGAACATTGCCCACATGGTGGTCATCAAGCCCCAGAGCGGCACCCATGTGGCCCCCATCGACCTCAAACTGATGGAGATGGAGCAGTTCGCTCGCTTCACGCTGGAAAAAGAGATCCTGAACCGCATCCGGGGCCGTCTGACTGCCGAGCAGGAAGCCGCCTACCGGCTCAACCTCGAGAGCTACCGCCAGCTGGAGCGCGACCCCGACGCCGAAAACCGGGAGACCCGGATGCTTGACCTCGACAATGCCTTTCACCGCCGGGCCTTCGAGCTCTGCGGCATGGAGGAGCACTTTGACCATATGCTCTCCACCTTCCAGCACATCGAGCGGCTGCGCAAGTTCAGCCTGCAGACCGAGGAGAACAAATCCGTCTGCGCGGCCCACACCCGCATCCTCGAAGCCGTCCTGCGCGGCTCCGAAGAAGACCTCAGCCGCGCCCTCAGCGACCACCTCAACCGCTACAAGCTCTCGGTGGAGCAGGCCCGCCAGCGCCACCCGGAGTATTTTACGGAAGGGACGGTCCGCCCGGTGGATTACCACATCTGAATCTGGCATAACACAAAAGCGCCGCACAGCCAAAAGCTGTGCGGCGTTTTGTTATGCGTTATGGTTCAGAAGCTCAGACCTTCTCGATGGTGATGCTCCACTCGCTGGTCATGGCCTCATCGACGTCCAGCACCTCGTGCTTACCCTCTTCGTTGACGCTGTTGGCCCAGCCGTTCCAGGGCTCCATGCAGACAAAGTTCTCGGCATCCTGCTGCCAGAGCACACCCTTGTCGAAGGTCTCATCGGCATCCACAGTGACCTTGTGGCCGTTGCCCTTGTCGGTGAAGGTCATGGGGAACTGAACACCGGTCAGCAGGCGGATGGTGTTGTCTGCGCCCTCCTTGCGGGTGAGGGTGATCTTCTCGGGAGCGGCGGGCTGCTCACCCTTGGCGTTCTCGGAGCAGGTGGCGCACTTGATGTCGAAGTCCACGTTCTCCAGAGCGGAAGCCATGAAGTAGGGGTGGTAGCCGAAGCTGAAGGGCATCGGCTTGTCGCCCTCGTTGATGACGGTCAGGCTGATGGCGGCCTTGTTGCCCTCAAGGTTGTAGTTCACCAGCAGGGTGAAGTCGAACGGGTAAAGGAACTTGGTCAGCGGGGTGGATTCCAGAGCCAGCGTCACGCCGTCGGGGCCGACGCTCTCCACGTCCCATGCGCACAGGTCCGCGAAGCCGTGGGTCTCCATGGGGTAAGCCTTGCCGTCAAAGTTGTGGACGCCGCCGTCGGGGTTGCCGCAGCTGGGGAAGAGCACCGGCACACCGAAGCGGGGGCGGTTGCACTCGGAGAAGTTGGGGCGGCGGGTCCAGATGTACTCGTCGCCGTCGAGGGTGAAGCCGGTGATCATGCCGCCGCGCTCGGGGGTGATGGTCAGGCTGGTCTTTGCGGCAGGGTCGGTGATGACGTACTGCTCATAGCATGCACCGTTCTCGGTGACGTACTGGGTGGTGATCTGGTTCATAAGTAAAAGCCTCCTATTATTACCGCAGGGTCGCCCCGGCGGGTCATTCCTTGTGCTCGGTCTGCTCCGGCTGCTGCTCCAACTTCTGGAAGTAGTAATCAATGCCATAGCGGATAAAATACTTGATCAGCCGCACCGCACCGTAGAGCAGCGCTGCATAGATCAGCAGAGAAAACAATACTGCGCCATTTGCACCCATCATATAAAACACTTCCTTTCCGTTTTCATGCACAAAAAGGCCGCCGTATCGCAAAAAGTGCGTACAGCAGCCTTTATTTTGGTCACAAAGATACACTCCAGACCCTTTCAAAGGCGGCTGTTTTGTGACACGCGATTCGCGGCTGTTGCCAACGTATTAAAAATACGCGAATCGCAGTTAGAGCACGACGCCGTCCTTGAAGATGGAGATCTCGCGGAAGCCGTGCTTCTCGGCCTTGGTCTGCTCACCGCTGGCAACGCGGATGACCAGATCCAGCAGGTCCTTTGCGGCCTCGTCGATGGTCTTTTCGCCGTCTGCGATGACGCCGGTGTTGAAGTCGATCCAGCCCGCCTTCTTCTCTGCCAGCGGGGTGTTGGTAGAGATCTTCAGGGTGGGAGCCGGAGCGGAGAACGGCGTGCCGCGGCCGGTGGAGAAGAGGATGAGGTGTGCGCCTGCGGCGGTCATGGCAGTGGCGGACACGAGGTCATTGCCGGGGCCGTAGAGCATATTCAGGCCCTTGGTGACGACGGGGTCGCCGTAGCCGATGACGTCCATGATGGGGGCGGTGCCGCCCTTCTGGACGCAGCCGCAGCTCTTGTCTTCCAGCGTGGTGATGCCGCCCTGCTTGTTGCCCGGAGAGGGATTGTCGTAGACGACCTCATTGTGGCTGATGAAGTACTCCTTGAAGCCGTTGATCATCTGCTCGGCCTTGACGAAGACATCGCGGTCGATGCAGCGGTCCATCAGAAAGCCCTCGGCGCCGAACATCTCCGGCACCTCGGTCAGGACGGTGGAGCCGCCCCGCTGGCCCATCATATCGGAGAAGCGGCCGATGGTGGGGTTGGCAGTGATGCCGGACAGGCCGTCAGAGCCGCCGCACTTCATGCCGACCACCAGCTCACTCACGGGGATGGGCTCACGCTTGAACTGGCCGGCGTAAGCGGCCAGCTCTTTCAGGATGTCGCGGGCGGCGGTGAACTCGTCGTCCACGTCCTGGCAGGTCAGGAACTTCACGCGGTCGTGGTCATACTCGCCCAGCTCTTCCACGAACTGGTCGTGCTGCAGGTTCTCGCAGCCCAGATGCAGCACCAGAACGGCAGCAGCATTAGGGTGGCGGACCAGAGCGGCCAGCAGCTTGCGGGTCTGCGCATGGTCATGACCGGTCTGGCTGCAGCCGAAGGGGTGGGTGAAGGTGTAGAGACCCTCGATGGTGCCGGTGACGAGGTCCTGATTGTCGGCCACCATCTTCTTGGCGATGTCGTTGACACAGCCGACGGTGGGGATGATCCAGATCTCGTTGCGGATGGCGGCGCGGCCATCCTTGCGGCGGAAGCCCATGAAGGTCTCGGGCTCTACCTTGGGCAGCGGGGCCAGATCGGGGGAGGGGTTATAGCTGTATTCCACCTCACCGGAGAGGTTGGTGTGGACATTGTGGGTGTGCATCCAGGTACCCGGCTCAGCGTCGGCGGTGGCGTGGCCGATGGGGAAGCCGTACTTGATGACGTTCTCGCCGTTCTTGATGGGCTTGACAGCCATCTTATGGCCCTGGGGGATGTCCTCCAGCGCGGTAACGGCAAGGCCGTCCACCTCGACGAGGGTACCCTTGGCAATGGGATGCAGAGCGACAACGACGTTGTCGATGGGGCTGATATGGATCGCCTGCGGCATAGTTTTTCTCCTACTCTCTTATGAGAAGCTGTTTTCATAAGCATTGCACACCGCCCGAACGGCCTTTTTTGCTCGCATACTGCGTTGCTTTCCCTTGCAATCCGCTGAGGATTGTCGCGAAAAATCGCCTTGTCTGCGCGCAAAAATTCTCGTCGTTCGGCGCACCCTGCTTACGAAACCATCTTCTAAGCCAAAAGGGCTGCTGCCCAAAGCAGCAGCCCTTTTGTACAAATTTTCAGCTTACAGGCAGCTCTTGTAAGCAGCCTCGGCGCCCTCGGTGCGGATGAGCTCCAGGTCTGCCAGAACAGCGGCCTCGAGGCCCTCGATCTTGGTCAGGTCCTGATCCCACATCTGGGTGTTGGTCAGAACGGCGTTCACCAGCTGAGCAGCGGTGTCGTCCTTGTGTGCATAGTAGAAGTCCAGAGCCCATGCGTCATCCTGGATCTTGTAGGTGTTGCCCGCCGGGCGCTTGCAGATGAGGCCGTCAGCAGTGCGCTCCTGAATGTCGTTGGAGTAGAAAGCGATATAAGCAGCCAGAGACATGGTCAGACACTTGGGCAGCTTCTTCTGCTCCTCGATATAAGTCAGGAAGGAAGGCATGTTGCGGGCCTTCCACTTGGAGGTGGAGTTCAGGGAGATGCTCATCAGCTCGTGGT
>OHNR01000216.1_pt1 | contig 14880 bp, 10 predicted proteins | sample 1569651 | NCBI WGS metagenome assembly OHNR01 (sample SAMEA3879502, study PRJEB24766) | human gut metagenome | biome: human-associated habitat; feature: feces | place: USA | collected 1985/1987 | reverse complement strand
ATGCAGGCCATTGGCCCCCAGTGCCGCTTTGTGCAGCAGTATGACCCCTTTACCGGCGAACCTTCGGTCATCTGTGAACCTGGCCAGCCCCCGCAGGATGCTTACGGCCCGGCTATGCTCTCGGTGCTGGAATACACCGCCCGCATGTACGGCGTAAGCCTGGTGCGGGATACCGTGGTGTGGGGCACCTGCCCGCTGGAATGCCGCTATACCCAAGCCCTGAACGGCCGCAGCTGGGAGATCGTGAACAGTGGTCACGGGGCGGAAGCCTTTGTGGATGGCCGCAAGGTGTTCACCGCTGGCCCCGGCCTGCGCATTACCACCGACCTGGATGGCAATATTCTGGGCACGGCTCGCTACCTGCCGGATGCAGACCCCGCCCAGGTGACGCCGCAATAAACATTATATAAAAAGGAAGCGAACACGATGGAATACCTGTATCCCGGTGGGCTGGCCAAAGCCATTACGTTCAGTTATGATGACGGCCAGGTATATGACCGCCGCCTGATCGAAATTTTTAACCAGGCGGGCTTCAAGGGAACCTTCCACCTGAACTCCGGCAACCTGGATAAGGACGGCTATGTGCAAAAGGCCGAGCTGCCTACCCTGTACGCCGAGCACGAAATTGCCTGCCATGGCGTGACCCACCGCCACCCGCGCCAGATGAACCAGACTGAATGGCTGCGGGAAGTGTGGCAGGACCGCCTGACGCTGGAAGAACTGACCGGCGGTATTGTGCAGGGCATGAGCTATGCCTTTGGCGAATACTACCCCGAACAGGTGGAAGCGCTGTGCGCCATGGGCATCCAGTACAGCCGCACGGTGGAAAGCACCGGAAGTTTTGCCCTGCCGCAGGAGCTGCTGCGCTGGAAACCCACCTGCCACCACAATGATAAACTGCTGGAACGCGCAGAAAAGTTTTTGCATGTTCCGGGATATGAAAAAATGCCGCTGTTTTATATCTGGGGCCACAGCTTTGAATTTGAGCGCGAAAACACCTGGCCCCTGATGGAGCAGCTGGCAGAAAAGCTGCACGGCGCACAGGATATCTGGTATGCCACCAATGGCCAGATTGCAGATTACCTGACCGCGCTGCGCAGCACGCGCGAAAGTGCAGACGGCAAGCGGCTGTATAACCCGTCGGCACAGCCCATCTGGTTTGTGGCCGATGGCAAGGTGCGCCCCTACACCAAGACCCGCGTCTGCCTGGACTTTGAAGTGTAACTGAACATGCAAAAGAACACCCCCTCTGCGGCGCAGCTTCAGAAACTGCCGTGCAGAGGGGGTGTATTTTGTGTTATGAGCAGATGGAACGCTTAGCGAGCGTCACGGTTTGCCTCGTACTCGTCCATGGAGACATAGTGGTCGAGGACGTGGATGCCCTTCAGGCGCTTGTTGGAGAAACCGGTGGAAGCGTACTGGCCCTCCCAGTAGTTCAGGCGGGTCGCCAGATAGGCGGGCACGCTCATGCCGCGCGGAATGACCAGTGCGTTGGTGATGAGCAGAGCCTCGGCATCGGCAAAGGCCTTGTAGCGGGCATCGATGTCATCGGTGATCTGCTTTGCGGCCTCGATGGCGTTCATGTAGGCCATGACAGCATCTGCGGTCTCGCCGGTGATGAAGCCGTCTTCCACGCCGGTGCGCAGGTAAGCATAGCGCATTCCGCGGGAATCCGCGGCCTGATAGAACGGGTCGGTCTCGGTCTCGGGGTCGGAGTAGTCAGCGCCCCAGTTGCAGAGCAGGAACTCGAACTTGCCGTTGCGGCGCACGGCAGACAGGAAGCTGTCGGAAGGGCCGGCGGTGATGATGATGTCGATGAAGTCGGTGCCGTCGTTCAGCACACCCTCCAGCTGCTGCTTGAGCACCTGGCACTGCTTGTCCCAGTCGGTGGTGGAGGGGTTGTAGGGCAGCTGCACCTTGATGGGGAAGGTGACCCCCTGTGCAGTCAGCTCCTCAATGGCGGCATCGCGGTACTCCTTGGCCTTGGCCTCGTCAAAGAACTCGGTGATGTTGGCCAGGTCGCCGCACTGCAGGTAATCCACGCCCTCGCTGTTGGCGCAGAAGCTGGGCGGGGTAACGGTGTTCAGCTTATAGTTCTCGTAGCCCTCGGGAGCCTTGACAGCCAGCGTGACGGCGTTGTTGATGCCGTACAGGAATGCTTTGCGGAAGTTGGTGCTGTTGATCGCCTTGGCCCAGTTCTCGGGTTCGTACTCTGCATCCAGGCCGTCCACGGTGGCGTTGGAGAAATTGTGGGGCAGCGGGCAGAAGTTGAACATGTAGAAGTAGGTGTAGTTGGTGTTGGGACGATCCATGGAGACCATGTCCTTGGTGGTATCGTCGGCCAGCCAGCTGTCCAGGATGTCGGAGCCGATGGTAGCCTCGTCGATCTCGCCGCGCTTGATCATCTCGGGGCCGTTGACGTTGGCCTCAGCGTTGTAGATGCGGCTGACCGTCTCGATGAAGACGTTGTCGGCGTCGTAGTTCTCCGGATTCTTCTTCATGATCCAGGTCTCCAGAGACTCGTACTCGGCCAGGTAGTAAGCGCCGCAGCTGTAGGTGGTCTCTGCACTGGTGGCGAACTGGTCACCGACCTCTTCCAGCAGGGGGCCGTAAGCGGGCTCATAGGGCAGGAAGCACAGCAGGCTCAGGAAGCCAGGGAAATCGTAGGTCAGGGTGTAGGTCAGGGTGTGCTCATCCACAGCGTGGACGCCCACGTCCTCAAAATCAACGGGAGCGTAGGTGGTGGTGGTGCCGTCCGGGCCTGCCACGGTGACCACGCCGGAAGCATCCACGGTGTAGGTGGTGCCGTCATCGTCCACGACGCCGGTGTTGGCGTTGTTCAGATAGACGTGGTAGTTGTAGTAGTCGTCAGCGCCTGCGATGTAAGCGGTGACAAGGCCCACGTTGGAGGCGGCGTAGTCCGGGGTCAGGACGTACTTCAGAGCGTCCACGAAGTCCTGTGCAGTGACGGGGGCCACGACCTCGCCGTTGCAGTCCACCCAGTTCTCCTCACGCAGATGGAACGTCCAGGTCAGGGTGTCGACATCCCAGTCCCAGCTGGTGGCCAGGCCTTCGCGCATGACGCCCTTGTTGTCGTACTCGACCAGCGTATCCACGCAGTTTGCGCCCACGACCATCTCAAGGTCGGTGCCGGTGGTCAGGTAGTTCAGGGTAGCGGGCTGGCTGTCGTACAGGATGGTGTAGCTGGAGCCGGAAGAGGCTGCGCCGGAAGCGCTGCCGGAGGAAGAGCCGCCGCAGCCAGTCAGCAGGCCGGCTGCGCAGGCACCGGCGGCTGCCAGGCCGCTGGCCTTCAGGAACTGACGGCGGGAGATGGAAGTGTTCATCATAAATTCCCTCTTTTCTTGTTTTTGCTGTACAAAGGACAGCATCGCGTTGTGCGGTGTCCGCTGTTTCCCGGCAACGGACAAATGGACCGTTTTTTATGAAAAAAGAGCAACGGAAATCCATCCGTTACTCCTTTGTAACAGTCCCGGCCACCAAACAGTGTGGTCATGACTGAGTATAGCATTGATTTGCGGCCGCGTCAATCCTTTTCGGGTGCAGATGCTGTTTCTGCAACAGAAACAGCTGTTGCCGCCGCAGCGGCAGGTGCGGCAGAGACGGGAACCGCTGCCGTTTCGGCTGCGGCGGCACCGGAAGCATTTGCGGCATTTTCAGCGGCCAGCTCTGCGGCAGCGGCCTTTGCCGCCTCCTCCGCTGCCTTGCGGGCCTCGCGCTCGGCAATCCGCTCCTTGGCGCGGGCTGCGGCCTCCTCCTGACGCTGCTTGGTGCGGCGCTTGATGCGGCAGACCGAGCAGATGCCCTCGGAGCTGTTCGGTGCGATGGGCTTGCCGCAGTCGGCGCAGAGGGTCTTGCTGCATTTGTAGACGCTCACCGGGCCGAGGGTGGTGAGCTGGCGGAGCTTCATGCCGTCGATGCCGCTGTTGGAGCAGGCCGCGACGCAGACGCCGCACTCGCTGCACTTCCAGGGCGTGACGACCACGCGGGTCTGGCCGTCGGGCATATCCTCGAGCTTGAGTGCGCCGGAGCGGCAGGCTTTCTCGCACTTGCCGCAGCCGAAGCACTTCTGGGTGAAGTTCGGCAGATACCAGCCGTAGCGCAGCGGCGTCTCGGAAGCAGCCTTGAGCTGCTTTGTCCGCTGGTGGAGCATGAGGCGGAAGTCGGCGGCGCTGTCCTCCTCGCTGCGCAGGCCGGGCAGCATCTGCAGCAGCTTCTTGGTGCCGGCGCGGGAGCCCTCGGTCATGTGGGAGAACATCTCCCGGCGGCTCAGCTCCTGCACATGGTAGGGCGCTTCGTCCTGCTCATAGGCCAGCGTGACCCGGCTCTCGAAGAGCTGGGGGCCGAGGAACTCCACCAGACGGGTCAGCTCCTTTCGGAGCTGGGCGGCGCAGACGTCGTTCTCGCACTCACCGCAGGGAGTCAGGTCGAGGACCAGCTTCTTGTTCAGAGCCAGATAGGCCAGCGCTTCCCACGAGAAGGAGGCGATGCAGGTGCGGACGGCGGTGTTCTTGCGGGTGCTTTTCTCGCAGCCCAGCCAGAGGGTGTCGTTGTCGGTATCAGCCAGCGAGGTGTCCCGTTGTACCTGCTCCGGCGAAGGGACGATGCAGCCCGAGCGGCAGGCGGACACGCAGAGGCCGCAGTCGGTGCAGGGGTCCCAGTCTTTAACGAGGTTGGGGCGGGTGAAGATGGCATCGCCGTAGGGGCAGATGTCCTTGCAGGCCGTGCAGGGGGTGCGGTGGGGGTGGAGATTCCAGCACTGACGGCGGATGACCTCGGGGTGGGAGGTCTTCATCAGGGCGTCCATTGCATAACGGGTAAACAGACCCATAGCGGTATCACTCCTTTTCGGGGGCATCGGTCACGGTAGTGACCTGTGCGTTGTCCAGCAGGAAGCGCTGCACTTTTTTTGCGGCCAGCGCGGCGGCGATGGTATCCTCGGGCAGGGCTTTCCGGATCTCAGCCTCGGGGGTGTCCTGCAGCTGGGACAGGCGGCGGTACTCGGCGTTGACTTCCTCGGGGTGGACGACGATGTTCTCCGCCTCGGCGATGGCACGGGCTGCCAGCACGAAGCGGATGCGGCTCTCGGCCTGTGCGCGGTAGTCCTTCTCGAGGGCTTCCGGAGTGGTGCGGCTGTTCTTGCAGTGCTGCTCGAGGGTGATACCGCTGCGGGAGAGGCGCTCTTTCAGCAGCTTCATTTCGTTCTGGGCGGTGCGGTCGAGAATTTCGGCGGGCAGGTCCACGGTCATGTTGGCACCGGCCATGTCCAGCAGCTGCTTTCCGGCGGCGCGGTCAGCCCCTTCCTCGTGGATCTTCTGCTTTTTGGCGCGAAGGTCAGCCTTCAGCGCATCGAGGGAGTCGAAGCCCAGACTCTTGGCGAAAGCCTCATCCGGTGCGGGCGTGACTTTCTCGGCCAGAGAGCGGAGCTCGATCTCGAACTGTGCGGTCTTGCCGGACAGCTCCGGCAGACGGAAGTCCTGCGGGTAAGTAAAGTCGAAGCGGAACACCTCGCCGGCACGGTGGCCGTAGATGGCCTGCTCGGCGGCGGGCATCAGCTTGCCGTCGCCCAGCACGACCATGACCTTCTCCATCCGGCTGTCGGGGATCTCCTTGCCGTCCATGTAGCCGGCAAAGTCCAGCAAGGCGCGGAAGCCGCGCTTGGCAGGTTCGGTGGTGGGGTGGTAGACTGCGTGCATCCGGGCCTGGTGGACAAGCTCGATGTCCACGGTCTTGTCGGTGACGGGGCGGACGTGACGGGTGACAGCCAGGCCCTTGTACTGGCCCAGCTTCACTTCAGGCGTGTTCTTCTTATCCATAGTGGCGTACTCCTTATGACGTAAGCAGGCCGGCGGGCGGCGCTGCAGGTTTTATAGCAATCAATCGAATTATACACGTTTTCGGCAGAAAGGGCAAGCTCACAGCCCGTGAGCGGTGAGCCAGGCTTCGGCCACCTGGGAGAACATTTCAGGGTACTGGGCGTCTTCCTCAGCGAAAGCGCTCAGATAATACTCCACTTCCTCCCGGGTGGGGGCAGCGGTGCGCTTCCAGATGGTGAAGGTGGTGCCATTGCCCATGTCAAAGCTTTTTTCAAAGGTGAAATACTGGTCCCGCACCGCCAGAAAACGGTCGTTGAACTTGATGGACATCTCGCCGCTGCCGACATAAGTCTGGGGGAAGGGTTCGCAGGTGATAACGTATTTGGCCTCGAAGAACTGCATGGGGAAGTTGTGGGTGCCGGGGACCGAGAAGCCGAAGGCCAGCTTGTCGTTGATGGGGGCGTCCGGCAGGCGGCAGTTCTTGAAGTGGTCGGGGTTGTAGAGCATATCGTGGGGGATCATGTAGCACAGCTCCCCCTCATCGCAGTGGGTGTTGATCCAGTCGGCGATGGCCTGTATCTGGCCGATGTCCTTCCTATCGTAGATGAGCTTGTCCAGCGAGATGAAATACTGGGTGGCCGGAATTTGAATCGGGAAATGCTCGATGACGAAACCCGGCATGGCCAGCGTAGTCAGCGGCGAACACCGCACTGACATGGACAGCATCAGCACGAAGGCCCAGCAGCCCAGCTTGAGGTTCCGGCGGCGCGTGATGCCCTCGGCCAGCGCGGCGGCACCCAGCAGAAAGAGAATGAAGTATCCCGGCAGGAAGAGCAGAAACTGATGCGAGCCGGTGTTCTGCACTCGGGTGAAGAGCAGGATGCTCACCACCAGCTCACACCCGGCGAGACAGGGCAGGGAGGGCGCTCTGTGCTTCGCCGCAAAGGCGAGACCCAGCACCATGAGGAGAATGTTGAACAGGCCCATCCGGCCGATGTGATAGAACGCCTCGAGGGCCAGACCGCCGCCGTTATAATAGGAGTAGCGGCCTGCGTAGTTGTAGGCGAGGATGTGGGACACCATCGGCCAGAGCAGGATGACCATCGCCACGACGGACGCAAGGCCGAAGAGGACGAGGTTTTTGATTCGAACAAGGGCAGCGCTTTTTTCGCCGCCCTTCGCCAACCGCACACAGCCCGCGATGAGCAGCAGCGCGTAAGCGAAGTAGTAGCCCACCACAAAGTAGAGGAACCACCGGCGGGCGAGGATGATGGCGGCAGTGGCCAGGAAGATGAGGCCGAACCGCACCGGCTCCAGCTTGTCGAATCGGAGATCCAGCGTCAGTAGAAGAATCGCAAACGCGAAGATGAGTCCGAACCAGTCCGGCTGGGCCAGCACCGCGCTCATCCGCAGGAAGGGATAAGCCGCCGTGAGCGTCATCCCGAAGAGGAAATAGTACGTCCGGTTCTTCACATTCAGGATCTGCCCGACCTTGACGACGAGGCCTGCCAGCAGCACCAGCAGGGTGGGCAGGATGCAGAACACCTGACTGAAGGAATAGGCGTCGCCGGTGTGGCTCGTGAGGCAGAATGGGAACTCGGTGAAGAGGGTGATGAAATTGGTGTAGTCGTCGGCCATGGAGCCGAAGATGTATGCGAGGCCCGCGCCTGCACTCTGGGCAAAGGCGGCTTCGGCGTCGTACTGCTTGAGCAGGTAGTTGGCGTAATCCCAGACGTATACAAAGCTCCGGCTCGATAATGTCCAGTAAAAATAGACGACAGCCACAGCCCAGATGCCGAAGACGACGGCTTTGTGGAAGAAGTCCAGCTCTGCGCCTGCCACACGGAGAGCGCAGAGGGCCAGAACAAAGAGCCCCACGCTGGCGCAGAGACTGAGCAGCGGGAAAAAGAAGGCGCTGGCCGGTGCAAGCAGCCCCAGAAAAGCCAGCAGCACCGCACAGCCGCCCAGACCGACCCCCGCCCATTGCAGAGGCGAGAGCCGGCGAACAGCAGCAGATGGCATAGAAGGATGATTCCTTTCATTTAACTTCCGGAAAATGCAAAACACAACTTTCCATCTAACAGTATAACGGCTCCGTCAAGGCTTGTCCAGCCGCAGACCGCGCCAGAACGCAGAATATCCCGCTGCATTTTCAGCAGACGGGATATTCCGAAACAAATATTACTTTCTGGAGTTGTATGCAGCGGCATCCGCCTTGGCGTTCTGGGTGCGGGCTGCCTTGTGGCGTGCGGCAGCGGCCCGGCGGGCGCTGGCCTGTGCAGCCTCGGGACGGGGCGTTTCGGGGGTGAGCCGGAACATCCGGCTGCCCATGGCGGGCAGGTCCACGGTGAGGGTGTAGTCCCGGCCATAGACGCCGCCGTCCGAGGTGTGGAGGGTTTTGGGCTTCGACTTGTCCGCGCCGCCCCAGCAGGGGGCCTCAGTGTTCAGAAGTTCTTCGGCCCCGGCGGGGAAACTCAGGTAGAGCGGGAACTTTTTGTGGGCAGTGTTCTGGGTGTTCATGACGCAGAGGATGGTCTGTCCCGCACCCTTGCGCAGCCAGGCGTACACGCCCTCGTCCCGGCTCTCGCTGGCCACCCACTCGAAGCAGCGGGGGTCATACTCGCCCGCATAAAGGGCGGGCTGGGTGGCGTAAAGGCGGCTCAGAGCACCGAAATATTTCTGGAATGCGTCGTGGAAGGGGTACTTGAGCAGATCCCAGTCCAGCTCCCGCTTTTCGTCCCACTCCCGGAAATGCCCCAGCTCGTTGCCCATAAAGTTCAGCTTTTTGCCCGGGTGCGCATACATATAAAAATAGAGGGTGCGCAGCTGGGCGCATTTTTCTTCGTAGGTACCCCAGAGCTTGTCGATGACTGTCTTTTTGCCGTGGACGACCTCGTCGTGGCTCAGTGCCAGCAGGTAGAGCTCGTTGTAGAAATAGTGCATACTGAAAATGATCTTCCCGTATGCGTCGGGCCGCTGGCCGAAGGGGGTGGCGAAGTAGTCCAGCGTATCGTGCATCCAGCCCATGTCCCACTTGTAGTCGAAGCCGATGCCATCGTAGCGGGTGGGGGCCGTGACTTTGAGGAAGTTGGTGGAATCTTCGGCCATGTAAACGCCGGTGGGCCAGCGATCGTTCAGGCCGTGGTTGAGGTTCCGCAGGAAGGTGACGGCGCCCTCGTTGACGCCCCGGGCAGGGTCGCCCTGCCAGTAGAGGGCGCGGGAGATGGCGTCCATCCGGATGCCGTCGCAGTGGTAGACCTCCATCCAGAGGGCGGCGGCGCTGTTCAGGAAGCTGCACACCTCCCGGCGGTAGTAGTTGAAGTTGCAGGTACCCCACTCGCTGTGGCCCACGTCGCTGTCGTATTCGTAGAGGTGGGTGCCGTCAAAGTTGGCCAGTGCGTCGGCGTTGGCCGCAAAGTGGACGGGGACAAAGTCCATGATGACGCCGATGCCCATCCGGTGGCAGGCGTTGACGAAGGAGGCGAACTGGGCCGGGGTGCCGTACCGGCTGGTGACGGCGAAGTAGCCGGTGGTCTGGTAGCCCCAGCTGCCGTCGAAGGGGTGTTCTGCCAGCGGCAGAAGCTCTACATGGGTGAAGTGGTGTTCCAGCAGCCAGGGGATGAGCTCCCGGGCCAGCTCTTCGTAATCGTACCAGCCGTCCGAGCCGTCGGGCTGGGTGGAGTTGGGCTTATGCTTCCAGCTGCCGGCATGGAGTTCGTAGATGTTCATGGGCAGATTACGGCATTTATCCCGCCGCTCCATCCATGCGCTGTCGTCGAAGGAAAAGTCCAGTTTGGTCAGGCGGCTGGCGTTGGCGGGGCGGACTTCGGACGCGAAAGCGTAGGGGTCAGCCCGCATGACCACGCTGCCGTCGGCCCCGTGGATGCGGTATTTGTAGAGCTCCCCCTCGTACAGCCCGGAGACAAAGCCGCTCCACACGCCGGTGTCGGCTTTCTGGAGCGGGATGCCTGCGCCCCAGCCGTCAAAGCCGCCGCAGACCTCCACAGCCGTGGCACCGGGAGCCCAGACTGCAAAGCGCCAGCCCTCTTCGCCGTGGTCACCCTGCCAGGGGTGCGCGCCGAGGATGCGGTAGGCGTCGAAGCAGTCGCCGTTGAAGAAGGATTTGGGGATGGCGGGAAGATTCATACGAAAGACTCCTTTTATCGCAATTTTTACAGAACACGGACGATGGAATATGTAAAATGAGAAATATACAACACTTTTACCACACTTTTGTCGGAAAATGTGCTATACTGAATATGACACAGATGCACTTTTGTCGGAAAAGTGCTCTGCTGTAACTTTTTGAAAACAGGAGCGGTACAGACAATGGCTTGGTATGACGATGCGGTATTCTATCACATCTATCCTCTGGGATTGTGCGGCTGCGCGCATGAAAACGACGGACAGCCTGTCCCCGGGGCTTTCAAAAAGCTGGATGCGTGGGCAGAACACGCGGCAAAGCTTGGCTGTACGGCGATCTATATCGGCCCGCTGTTCGAGAGCGGTTCCCACGGCTATGACACCATCGACTACCGTCTGGTAGACCGGCGTCTCGGCACCAACGAGGAGTTCAAGGAATTTGTCGCCGCCTGCCATGAGCGGGGCCAGAAGGTCATCGTGGACGGCGTGTTCAACCATGTGGGCCGCGATTTCTTCGCGTTCCAGGAGCTGAAGGAGCACCGCGAGAACGCCCGCTACCGCGACTGGTTCTGCGACGTGAATTTCTGGGGCAACAACGAGTACAACGACGGCTTCTCTTACGGCAACTGGGGCGGCTTCAACCTGCTGGTCAAGCTGAACCAGCGCAACCCCGAGGTGCAGAACTACCACTTCGACACCATTCGCTTCTGGGTGGATGAGTTCGATATTGACGGCATCCGTCTGGACGCTGCCGACGTGCTGGACTTCGACTTCATGAAGGGCCTGCGCCGCGTTGCCAACGAGGTGAAGCCCGAGTTCTGGCTGATGGGCGAGGTCATCCATGGCGACTACAGCCGCTGGGCCAACCCGGAGATGCTCCACTCCGTCACCAACTACGAACTGCATAAGGGTCTGTGGAGCGGCCACAACGACCACAACTATTTCGAGATCGCCCATACCATGCGGCGTCTGCAGGGCCTCTGCCACGATACCCGGCTCTATAACTTCTCAGATAACCACGATGTGGAGCGGCTGCCCAATAAACTGCGCAACCGCGAGCACATCCGGCATATTGCTCTTCTAGTATATACGCTTTGGGGCATTCCGTCCATCTATTATGGCTCGGAATTTGGCATCGAGGGCAAAAAAGAGTGGGGCAGCGACTGGCCGCTCCGCCCCTGCCTCGAGCTGACCGACTACACCGACGCCGAGAAGACGAACCCTGTCACCAGCATCTATGCCGCACTGGGCAGGCTGAAAGCGGAGTGTCCCGAGCTGAGCTGGGGTGAGTTCAAGGAGCTGACGCTGACCACCCAGAGCTACGCCTACGCCCGGGTGCTGGACGGCAAGGCTGTCGTGGCGGTGTACAATAATGGTGACAGCCCGGTTTCGATGGAGTTCCAGCTGCCGGTGGAGGCTTCGGGTGTCGAAGACCTGCTGGCCGACTGTGTGGGCAGTCAGCCCATCCTGACGCAGGTGGAGTGGGGTAAGCTGAAAGTCCAGCTGCCCTCCAACTACGCCACCCTGCTGCGGCTGATAGGATAAAAAGGGGGAGTGCGGAAGATGAATGCTGCGCAGCGCAGAAAAGTGATCTTAGAGCGGCTGACGGAGGCCAATGCACCGCTGAGTGCCAGTGTACTGGCCGGGGAACTGGGGGTCTCGCGGCAGATCGTGGTGGGTGACGTGGCCTTGCTGCGGGCGTCGGGAACTCAAATCGACGCAACGCCCCGGGGTTATCAACTCCACCCGGCGGCGCGGGGCTACACGGGAATTCTCGCCTGTGTCCACAGCACTGCAGACCAGATGCGGGAGGAGTTGTATACCGTGGTGGACCAGGGCGGCATCGTGGTGGATGTGGCCGTGGAGAACCCGCTTTACGGTGAGCTGCGCGGCAACCTCAACCTCGCCAGCCGGTACGACGTGGACCATTTTATCCAGCAGGCGGCGGATACGCCCGAGTGCCTGCTGAGCCGGATGACCGGCGGTGTGCATCTGCACACCTTGAGCTGCCCCACACCGGAGGCGTTCCGCCGCATCGAAGCGGCACTGGACGCCAAGGGCCTGCTCTATAAAAAAGAAGAATAAGGGTACTGCTTTCATTGTAAAAAATCCACGGGGTCTTGTCCATCGACGAAAGACGAAAACCGTTGGATAATCAACTAAAACACGGAAGAGGTGGATTTTGTGGACATCCGTATCGCCCGTACCGACCGCGCCATCGAACAGGCTTTCATGGAACTGCGGGAGAAGAACCCTCTGGAAAAAATCAAGATAAAAGACTTGTGTGCGATGGCCTGCATCAACAAATCGACGTTCTATGCCCACTATGAGGACATCTACGCGCTGGCCAATGCACTGGAAAACAAGCTCATCGAGTCTATCCTGGCCAGCGTACCCCGCACCAACGACAGCGTGGCACTGCATCAGGCAGAGACGCTGACGCGGGAGCTGTTCCATGCCTTCATGCAGAACCAGCGGGCCGTGAACATCCTCTTTTCGGGCAGTCGGCAGGGCATCTTCGCCAACAGCATCGAGAAGGGGCTGCGCCAGCGCTTTGAGGAAGCCGACCCGACCTTCGCGGCTGATTTGAACCGGGGCATCCTGCTCTCGTTCTGCGTGCAGGGCTGCTTCTACGCCTTTGCCAACAACAGCAGCCGGATGGACGAGAGCAAGCTGGTGGAGTTGCTGGGAGCCATCGCCAAGGCGGCGCAGAGTATCGAGTTTTAAGAAGCAAAAAATGGCTCCGGCAGATGCCGGAGCCATTTTTTACGATGCGAAGTTATTTAGAATAAAGTTCAACGATATTCAGCAGGATCTCGGTGGCCTTGTCCATCCGCTCGACGGTGGTGCATTCGCAGACGCCGTGGAAGTTGAAACCGCCGGTGCCGAGGTTGGGGCAGGGCAGACCCTTCCAGCTCAGGACAGCGCCGTCGGTGCCGCCGCGGACGGGGATCTCTTCCGGGGTCAGGCCGGCCTTCTCGATGGCCTTGCGGGCCGTCTCCACAAGGTGGAAGTGGGGCTTGATCTTCTCCAGCATATTGCGGTAGCTGTCCTTGATTTCGACTTCCACCGTGCCGGGGCCGTACTTGCCGTTGAGGTAGCAGGCGATGTGGAGAAGGTTGTCCTTCTTGAACTGCAGCTTGCTGGCGTCGTGGTCGCGGAGGATGTAGCCCAGCTTTGCCTCGGTGACGTCGCCGTACATCTGGCACAGATGGTAGAAGCCCTGATAGCCCTCGGTAGTCTCGGGGCGGGCCATGACGGGCAGGGCCATGTGGAACTCCATTGCCACGTTGGAGGCGTTGATCATAGCGTCCTTGGCGCTGCCGGGGTGGACGGAGAAGCCGTGGATGGTGACAGTGGCAGATGCGGCGTTGAAGTTCTCGTACTCGATGCCGCCCACGTCGCCGCCATCGACGGTGTAGGCGAAGTCTGCGCCGAAGCCCGGGATGTCGAAGAGAGAAGCGCCCTCGCCGATCTCCTCATCGGGGGTAAAGGCGATGCAGAGCTTGCCGTGGGGCAGCTTCTTTTTGATAAGGGTCTCGGCAGCGGTCAGGATCTCAGCGACGCCGGATTTATCGTCAGCGCCCAGCAGGGTGGTGCCGTCGGTGGTGATGAGAGTCTCGCCCTTCAGCTCCTTCAGGAAGGGGAAGGTGGAGGTCTTCATGACCATGCCGGTGCCGGGCAGGGTGACATCGCCGCCGTCGTAGTTCTCGTGGAGGATGGGCTTGACGTTCTCGCCGGAAGCGTCGGGGGCGGTGTCCATGTGGGCGATGAGGCCCAGCGCGGGCTTCTTCTCGCAGCCCTTGGTGGCGGGAATGCTGCCGTAGACGTAGCAGTGCTCGTCTACCCGGGCATCCTCGATGCCCAGAGCCTTCATCTCTTCCACCAGCTGGCGGGCCAGGTCAAACTCCCGCTCTGCCGAGGGGTGGGTGCCGCTCTCGGGGTCAGAGGTAGTGTAAACGCGGACATAATTCAACAGTCGCTCGTATGCACGCATAAGAATGCTCCTTTGCTTGTATTTGATTCTATGATACGCTTTTCCGCGGCAATTTACAAGAGGGTGCAGCAGGGGAGCGCAGATCGAAGCGCAGTAAAACAACAAAAACACCATCAGCCCGTTGTGTCAGGCTGACGGTGTTTTGTTTGAGGGAGTGTTTAACGCTTGTATTTGGCGGCCGTCTGCAGGCGCTGCATGGCGCGGTCCAGTGCAATCTTGCTCTGGTAGTACTCGTGCATGCTCTGCTTGTGCTGCAGGCGTTCCTCGGCCCGGATGCGGGCGGCCTCGGCGCGGTTGCGGTCAATATCTTCGGGCCGCTCGGCGCTGTCCACCAGCAGCAGGACAAAGGTGGGGGTCACTTCTGCAATGCCGTCGCCCACCAGCACCTCGCGGGTCTCACCGTCCACGGTGAACTTTGCAATGCCCATGTGCAGGGCCACCAGCACGGGGTTGTGCCCGGCCTGCACGCCATACACACCGTCGCCGGTGGGCAGCACGAGGTCCTCACAGTCGCCCTGATAGAACTCACCGCTGGAGGCCGTGATATTCAGCATGAACTTGTTCATCAGACGGCACCGCCCTTTTCCTCAGCCATCTTTTCAGCGGCCTTCTGGCGGGCATCTTCCAGCGTACCCACGTTGAAGAATGCCCACTCCGGCAGGTCATCGGCCTCGCCGTCCACGATGGCGGCAAAGCTGCGCACGGTGTCCTTCAGCGGCACATACTTGCCCTTCAGGCCGGTAAAGTTCTCGGCCACGGCAAAGGGCTGGGACAGGAACTTCTGCAGCTTGCGGGCACGGGTCACGGTCAGCTTGTCGTTCTCGTCCAGTTCGTCCATGCCCAGAATGGCGATGATGTCCTGCAGCTCCTGATAGCGCTGCAGAATGGACTGCACCTTGCGGGCCA
>OHNR01000214.1_pt1 | contig 14913 bp, 14 predicted proteins | sample 1569651 | NCBI WGS metagenome assembly OHNR01 (sample SAMEA3879502, study PRJEB24766) | human gut metagenome | biome: human-associated habitat; feature: feces | place: USA | collected 1985/1987 | reverse complement strand
GGCAATTTTGTATGTCGGAATGGGATTGCTATTTGTTATTGTGGGCAATTATCTGCCCAAGGTGAAACCGAACCGCACCATCGGCATCCGCGTCGTATGAGCATTGCAGGATGAGGAGAACTGGAATGCCACGCACCGCTTCAGTGGAAAAATATGGGTGGCAGCAGGACTGTTGAGTATGAGCTGTGGACTGTTCAGTGACAGCATGGCTGCATTATTTCTGTTTATTGTCGCTATCACGGCAGCAGCTTTTGGCAGCATCCTGTATTCTTATCTCTATTATAGAAAGAAGTTGCGCACCGGAAAAGGGCTGGCAGTACACTACAACCATAAAGTGGTTGCGGTCTATGTCTTTATAATGCTCGCGTGTGTGCTATTTACGGTATGGACGTTATATACGGGAAAAATCGAGATCTGTTATGGAGAAAATGAATTTACTGTTCAGGCGGTGGAATTTGTGGAGAAGCGGAAGGAAAAACCATTATAGTGTCGTGTGCCAATTATGGTACGGTAATTTGTGCCTATCAGGGTGGTGGAATTGTAGGTATAGCTTCGACTGCGACCGGTGCTGTTGTAGCAGGATGTTATAATGCAGGAAATATAAATGAGGGTTACAGTTCCGCCACAAGTGGAGGTATTGTAGGAGCGTCTGGTACTGCCATAGGTTGCTATAATACGGGAGTAGTAGACGGGGCACGGATAAAAAGTCTTGCTGATAATACGACAAACTGTTTTACTGCAGTATTGTATGGAGAGTCTCAGAATGGAACAACAGTATTCGGCGGAAGTGCCTGGCCGGCTTATAACACTGCCGGTAGTTTTTGGTTTGTAGCCGATGCTCCCGATGGTTCGTATACTTACGATACAAACTCGAAAACTTTTTCAGACTGTAAGTTTTGGAAGACTGGTGGCCGTTGGAATGATACAGCACCCGTATATCCCAAACTCTGGTGGGAACAGTAACCTATGACAATGTGTGTCGTGCTCTGATGGGCAACACCGAATAGAGAATTGTCTGAACATGCAAAGGTGCATCAAAAAACAGATTTCTTTCCCACGACTTGATGTACCTTTGTTTTCAATGCAGTCGCTGTAAGCACTGCAACCAATCGTATCATAACAATTAAAAAAAACATACAATGGCAGAAAATATCAAATATCAGATCAATGGCCAGTTGGCCGACAATACCGTTACGGTGGATAACAAGGAAGACATGATTCTTGTCCCCGTCAGCATCGGCAGTGCAAACGAGGCACGTATCATCGCGGAGATGAAAGCCGAGGACTCAGGTCTGCGCGAGGAGACCATCAAGCACGTATTCGAATTGGAGAAACGTGTTATCAAACGCCTGCTCATGAGCGGCTACAACGTGAATACGGGTCTTTACTACGCCAGCGTCAGCTTTCGCGGTGTCATAGAGAACTCGCAATGGAATCCCGCAAAGAACTCTATCGTGGTGAATTTCAATGTAGGAGCGGATTTGCGCCAGACAATAAAGAATACTACCGTAGGCATCATTGGCGAGAAGGGTGCAGCCATGTTCGTTACAGGCGTACAGGATGCCGCCACCCGTGCACAGGATGCCAGCGCCACCGCAGGACGAGCTTTCACCCTCACAGGCGGTAAACTGAAAATAGCCGGTACGGACCCCTCAGTAGGCATCACTCTGACCGATTCTTCCGGTGCGGAAACAAAAATAACGGAAGACCTCTATGTCGTGAACGACCCGTCCCGACTGACGTTCATCATCCCCGCAGGCCTTGCCGACGGCACGTACGAACTGAAAGTGACGACGCAATTCTCCGGTTCCGGTTCTAAATTACTGAAAACCCCACATAGCGCCGCCAAAACCATTTATATCGGCAAAGCGCCCGAAGGCGGAGGCGGTTCGTCCGGCAGTGAAGAAGAAAATCCTCTCGGATAAACAAGAGTTGGTATGCAGCCACGCTGCACAGTACTGTGCAGTATGACTGCATAGCCTTGTGCAGGGTAGCTGCATAGAACTGTTCGGGATGGCTGCATAATGCCATCTGTCATTACTCCCGATTATGGTGGGAAACATATAAAAAGTGCTGTTCATAGAATCTTATGGACGGCACTTTTTGTAACTCAATGAAAATACATAAGGAAAGATACTTTCGCTTTCTATCTCTATAAAAAGGATTTTGTATCTTTGTCATCCGAATTAAAACCATGCAGCGTACCTGAACTCTGCAAGTGGTTTTATGCTTTTACAAAAGAAGATGATTGACAAAGAAATAAGTAATCTGAAAGCTATTGATACCTTGATCCGGCAGGAACAGCCTTTGGCCGTTTATCGTATTCCAGGTGAGGACACTCCCCGTTTGCTGACACAAGCGTCGGGAAGCGTCCGTCTGTTGTATGACCTTAAAGACTTGGACAGGGCACGCGGTTTCGTCATTGCACCGTTCCGTGCAAGCGAGTCGTGCCCGATTGTGCTGATACAGCCGGAGCAGTGGGGACAGCCTTTGCCGCTTGGCGAGTACGCGGAAGAGGAGCTGGAAGCTTTCCGGTTGCGTCAAGGCAGGGAAACATTTTCAGAAGCTTGCACGGAAGAGTACGAAGCATGCTTCCGGACATTTATAGAAGCCTTGCGCAGCAAGCAGTTTGACAAATTGGTCCTTTCCCGTAAATCCGTCATCGGGCAGTGCCCGGGTTTCTCTCCCTCGGCAGTGTTTCGTGCGGCATGCAAGCATTATATTCATTCTTATATATACTTATGCTATACGCCCCGGACAGGTGTCTGGATGGGTAGTACCCCTGAGATTATCTTATCCGGGGAGAAAAACGAGTGGAGCACCGTGGCATTGGCGGGAACCCAACCTTTGCAGGATGGCAGACTGCCGCAGGAATGGGGCGAGAAGAACCGGCAGGAGCAGGACTATGTGGCGTCTTATATCCGTCGGCAGCTTCTGTCATCGGGCATTCATCCCACGGAGAGCGGTCCGTATCCCGCTTATGCCGGAGCACTGTCGCACCTGAAAACGAGTTTCCGTTTCACCTTGAAAGATAACAACCGTTTGGGAAGCCTTCTGGAGCTTCTGCATCCGACTCCTGCCGTGTGCGGTCTGCCGAAAGAGGAGGCATACCGTTTTATACTGGACAACGAAGGGTATGACCGCCGTTATTATTCCGGTTTCATCGGGTGGCTCGACCCTGACGGCAAGACGGATTTATACGTGAACCTGCGGTGCATGCACATCGAAAACGGGCAGTTGTCTTTCTATGCCGGCGGCGGACTGCTGGCTTCTTCGGAGCTGAATGACGAATGGCTGGAAACGGAAAAGAAGTTGCAGACCATGAAACGGTTGGTAAGCATGTCCCTATAATCCATAAATCGCTAATCTTTAATCACTGAACCATGTATACAGACAAAAAGAATATACTCCAACTGGCAGCGCTTCTCGAGGCGTACGGAATTACCAGGGTCGTGTTGTGCCCGGGCAGCCGCAATGCCCCCATCGTGCATACTTTGTCCAATCACCCGGGCTTTGTTTGCCATGCAATGACGGATGAGCGGAGTGCGGGGTATTTCGCCCTCGGCCTGGCTTTGAATAGCGGCAAGCCCGTTGCGGTGTGCTGCACTTCGGGAACTGCCTTGCTGAATCTCCACCCTGCTGTGGCGGAGGCCTTTTATCAGAAAGTTCCCTTGATAGTCATTTCCGCCGACCGCCCGGCTGCTTGGATAGGACAAATGGACGGACAGACGCTTCCGCAGCCGGAGGTGTTCCGGTCGCTGGTCAAGAAATCCGTCAACCTTCCCGAAATTCATACGGAGGAGGATGAGTGGTTCTGCAACCGACTGATAAACGAAGCCCTGCTGGAAACCAACCATCACGGAAAAGGACCGGTACATATCAATGTGCCCGTTTCCGAGCCTTTGTTCAATTTCACGACGGAGGCGCTGCCCCAAGTGCGTGTCATCACCCGCTATCAGGGGCTGAATGTCTACGACCGCGATTATAACGAACTCATCGACCGCATGAACAAATACCGGAAGCGGATGATTGTGGTGGGGCAGATGAACCTTATCTATCTGTTTGAAAAGCGGTATACCAAACTGCTGTATAAACATTTTGCATGGCTGGCGGAGCATATCGGCAACCGGACGGTTCCGGGCATTCCCGTGAAGAATTTCGATGCGGCGCTCTATGCCATGCCCGAAGATAAAATGGACCAGATGGCTCCCGAACTGCTGATTACTTACGGAGGGCATATCGTATCCAAACGGTTGAAAAAGTATCTTCGCCGGCATCCGCCCAAAGAGCATTGGCATGTGTCGCCGGATGGCGAGGTGACCGACCTTTACGGCTCCTTGACCACCGTTATAGAAATGGACCCGTTTGAGTTTCTGGAAAAGATAGCGGCCCTGCTTGAAACCCGGACTCCCGAATATCCCCGCATCTGGGAAGACTACTGCAAGGCTGTTCCCGAACCGGAGTTCGCTTATTCGGAGATGGCGGCAGTGGGGGCGTTGATAAAGTCCTTGCCGGAAGCATCGGTACTGCATCTGGCAAACAGTTCGGTGGTGCGTTATGCCCAGTTGTATGCCGTTTCGCCCACCGTAGAGGTTTGCTGCAACCGGGGAACCAGCGGCATCGAAGGTTCGCTTTCCACGGCTGTGGGGTATGCGGCGGCATCTGACAAGCTGAACTTCGTTGCTATCGGAGATTTGAGCTTCTTTTACGATATGAATGCGTTGTGGAATGCCAATATCGGTCCCAACCTGCGCATCCTTTTACTGAATAACGGCGGCGGAGAAATCTTTCATACATTGCCGGGGCTCGACATGTCGGAGTCTTCGCATAAGTTTATCACAGCGGTTCACAAGACTTCGGCCAAAGGCTGGGCGGAAGAGCGGGGATTCCTTTACCTGCGTGCGGAGAACGGCGGACAGTTGGCTGAGGCCATGAAGTCCTTCACCAGTCCGGAGGCAGCGGAGCGCCCCGTCTTACTGGAAGTGTTTACCGACAAGGACGAAGACACCCGTATGTTGAAGAATTATTATCATCAATTAAAATAGAATACAGATTATGCAGACAAAAAGAGAATGGACAACCATCCGGGAATATGAAGATATTCTTTTTGAATACTATAACGGAATTGCCCGTATCACCATCAACCGCGAACGCTACCGCAATGCGTTTACCCCGACCACTACCGCCGAAATGAGCGATGCCTTGCGCATCTGCCGTGAGGAAGCGGATATTGATGTGATTGTCATTACCGGAGCGGGCGACAAGGCTTTCTGCTCCGGAGGCGACCAGAATGTGAAAGGACGCGGCGGGTATATCGGTAAGGACGGCGTTCCCCGTTTGAGCGTATTGGACGTACAGAAGCAAATCCGCAGCATCCCGAAACCAGTGATTGCTGCCGTAAACGGTTTTGCCATCGGTGGCGGACACGTGCTGCATGTGGTGTGCGACTTGTCCATCGCTTCCGAGAACGCTATCTTCGGCCAGACAGGTCCCCGTGTGGGAAGTTTCGATGCCGGATTCGGCGCATCTTACCTGGCTCGTGTGGTAGGTCAGAAGAAAGCGCGTGAAATCTGGTTCCTTTGCCGGAAATACAATGCGCAGGAAGCGTTGGAAATGGGATTGGTCAACAAGGTAGTGCCTTTGGAGCAACTGGAAGACGAGTATGTGCAGTGGGCGGAAGAGATGATGCAGCTCAGTCCGCTGGCTTTGCGCATGATTAAGGCGGGGCTGAATGCGGAGCTGGACGGACAGTCGGGCATTCAGGAACTGGCAGGCAACGCTACCTTGCTCTATTATCTGACGGATGAAGCCCAGGAAGGTAAGAACGCATTTCTGGAGAAACGCAAGCCTAACTTCAAGCAGTATCCCAAATTCCCCTGACACCCGTAATGGACTGCAAGATAGAGATTATCCCCCGGTTGCTGCATTTCAAGCAGCCGGCGGGGACTTCCCGCGGGGTGTATACGACCCGGAAAGTGTGGTATCTTCATCTGACCTCTCCCGACTATCCGGGCAGGACGGGAATAGGAGAGTGCGCTCCGCTGCCTGCATTGAGTTGTGACGACCTTCCCGATTACGAGAATATACTTGCCGGGGCTTGCCGGCGGCTGGAACAGTGCGGGGGAGAACTGGATACGGATGTCTTGCGCGACTATCCGTCCATCCTGTTCGGATTGGAAACGGCGTTCCGTCATCTCCTGACGGGCAGTTGGGCATTGTACGATACGGACTTCTCGCAAGGAAAGGCGGGGATTCCGATAAACGGGCTTATCTGGATGGGCGACTTTGACACGATGCTCTCCCGGATAGAGGAGAAAATGGCAGCCGGTTTCCGTTGTATCAAACTGAAAATCGGCGCTATCGGCTTTGAGGATGAGTTGGCTCTGCTTCGCCATATCCGTGCACATTTCTCTTCCAGGGAGATAGAGTTGCGTGTGGATGCCAACGGCGCTTTCTCTCCGGCTGATGCGATGGAGAAACTGAAACGCCTGTCCGAACTGGAGCTGCACTCCATTGAACAGCCCATCCGTGCAGGGCAGTGGGAGGAAATGGCGCGTCTTGCTGCCGACTCTCCGCTGCCGATAGCCTTGGATGAAGAACTGATAGGCTGCAATACGCCGGAAGGGAAGCGGAAGCTGCTTTCGGCAATCAATCCGCAGTATATTGTTCTCAAACCTTCTTTGCACGGCGGGATATGCGGTGGCAACGAGTGGATTGCCGAAGCGGAAAAACGGCATATCGGCTGGTGGATTACTTCGGCTCTGGAGTCGAATATCGGCCTGAATGCAATAGCCCAATGGTGTGCCACCTTCGATAATCCGCTGCCTCAGGGGCTGGGTACGGGACTGCTTTTTACGGACAACGTGGAAATGCCTCTTGAAGTGAGGAAAGATTGTTTATGGTTTTGTAATGATGATATTTAAAGGTATCCGATGATATTCGACCGACAACGACAGCGTTTGCTGCTGCAAGGAAAGGAGTATACGGCCGGGGATATATTCCGGTTGGTGGCGGAGGGAGTGGAAAACTGCCCGCCCGCCTTGTGGGATTTGTATCTTTTTCTGGAGAAGTGGTTCGATGCCTCTCCGGTTATCACCGTTCATACGTCGGGCTCCACAGGCACGCCGAAAGAGTTGGTGGTGTGCAAAGACCGGATGATGCAGAGCGCCCGCCTCACTTGCGAGTTTCTGAACCTGCAAGCGGGAGATACCGCTTTGCTGTGTATGAACCTTCGTTATATAGGGGCTATGATGGTGGTGGTGCGTTCTTTGGTTGCGGGGCTGAATCTGATAGTGCGTCCTGCTTCCGGCCATCCTCTTTCGGATATAGAAGAACCGCTGAGATTTGCGGCGATGGTTCCTTTGCAGGTTTATAACACGCTCCGTGTTCCCGAAGAAAAGGCGCGGCTGGAGCAGACGGATATTCTGATTATCGGCGGCGGAGCGATGGACGACAGTCTGGAGGCGGAAATAAGCGCTCTTCCCACGGCGGTCTATTCTACGTACGGCATGACGGAAACGTTGTCCCATATCGCATTGCGCCGTCTGAACGGAGAGACCGCTTCCAAGCATTATTATCCTTTTCCCTCGGTCGAACTGTCCTTATCCGCTGAAAGTACGCTGGTTATTAAAGCTCCGCTGATTTGCGGGGAGGTCTTGCAGACCAATGACATTGCCTGCATCTATCCCGATGGAAGTTTTACCATTGCAGGCCGGAAAGATAACGTTATCAATAGCGGCGGAATCAAGATACAGGCGGAGGAAATGGAGAAAAGACTACGGCCGTTTATCCCTGTACCATTTGTAGTTACTTCTGTTCCCGACCCGCGTTTGGGGCAGGCGCTTACCTTGCTGATTGCCGGACAGGTGGATGCAAGAGAACTGGAGAGTAAGTTGCAGACGGTGCTGGATGCCTATCATCGCCCCAGACATATTTTTATGACAGAATCGATACCGCAAACGGAGAACGGTAAAACAGACCGTGCCGGATGCCGTATATTAGCTCGACAAATGAAAAAACTTCATCCTTTGATGTTTGCCGGAACCGGCAGCGACGTGGGCAAGAGCATTATATCCGCTGCCTTTTGCCGCATTTTCAGGCAGGACGGATACCGGCCTGCTCCCTTCAAAGCGCAGAATATGGCGCTTAACTCGTATGCCACTCCCGAAGGACTGGAGATAGGACGTGCACAGGCCGTGCAGGCGGAAGCCGCCGGAGTGCCGTGCCATACAGACATGAATCCGTTACTGCTGAAACCCCAGTCGGACCGGACTTCGCAAGTGGTATTGAACGGTAAGCCTATCGGCAGTCGTGGTGCATACGACTATTTCCGCAAGGAAGGACGCGAGGAGTTGCGCAGGGAAGTATGTGCGGCGTATGACCGCCTTGCGCAGAAATATAATCCCATCGTATTGGAAGGTGCGGGCAGCATCTCCGAAATCAACCTGCGCGAGGTAGACCTCGTGAATCTGCCGATGGCAATGTATGCCGGTGCGGACGTGATTCTGGTAGCGGATATAGACCGTGGCGGGGTCTTTGCCAGTGTGTACGGTTCGGTAATGCTGCTTACTCCCGAAGAACGCAAGCATGTAAAAGGTATTCTTATCAATAAATTCCGGGGAGATATACGTCTCTTCGAGTCCGGCGTCAAAATGCTGGAAGAGCTTTGCGGAATTCCGGTGGTCGGGGTGGTTCCTTATTATAAGGATATCTATATCGAGGAAGAGGATTCGCTTGCCCTTGCCACCAAATCATTGCAGGCGGAGCAGGGTAAGGTGAATATAGCTGTGGTTCTGCTGCGCCACCTCAGCAACTTCACGGATTTCAATGTGCTGGAACGCGACCCGCGCGTGCATCTTTTCTATACCAACAACACCGACGAACTGGCGAAGGCGGATATCATCATCCTGCCCGGTAGCAAGAGTACCCTTGCCGACCTCTATGAATTGCGCCGCAACGGAGTGGCGCAAGCCGTCATCCGTGCCCATCGTGAGGGAACTGTCGTGTTGGGCATCTGCGGCGGCTATCAGTTGATGGGGCAGGAAGTGCTCGACCCCGACCACGTGGAAGGGGAGATAGAACGGTTGCCCGGTCTTGGACTGCTGCCTGTAAGTACACGAATGACGGGAGAAAAGGTGACGCGGCAGGTGAACTTCCAACTTCTTGAAAGCTGCCGTGCCGTTGTTCCGCAAGGTAACTCTTCCCCCTCAAATTTCAACAACCAACCTTCAGTGCCCCATTTTCAGCTAAAAGGCTACGAGATTCACATGGGTAGTACCGTACCGGTGGAGGGAGCGTCCGCTTCTCCGCTGAACCGGTTGGAAAGCGGGCAATGTGACGGGTATATCGTGGACCGTACGTGCATGGGGACTTACATTCACGGCATTCTCGACAATCCGGAGTTTATCGACTTTCTGCTCGAACCGTTTGCCGGTAAATTGTCGGAAGCAGCGGAAACGTTCAACTACCGGCAGTTTAAGGAAGAGCAGTACGACAAACTCGCCGACCATGTGCGGCAGCATGTCAATCTGCCGCTTATTTACAAGATATTGACGGACAACAATTAAAATCGGATAGAATATGATTGACGGACACGGAGACGATTCCTATAAATACAGCCGCCCGATAACGGCAAATTTCAGTTCCAACGTGTACAACAAAGTGAATCTTTCCCGTTTGAAAGTTCATCTTTGCGAATGTATCGGGGAGATAGGCAATTACCCCGAACCCGAACCCTATACGTTGGAAGCCCGTATGGCTTCCCGCTGTCAGCTGCCGTCCGGAGCTGTTTGCGTAACGAATGGCGCAACGGAGGCCATATACCTTATTGCACAGACTTTCCGGGGTACGAATACAGCTATCCTGCAACCCACTTTCAGCGAATATGCGGATGCCTGCCGTATGCACGGACACCGGGTGAGTTCGCTTTATCAACTGCCGAAGGAGCAGGACGGGTATCGCCTGCCGGACGATGTGCGGATGCTGTGGCTCTGCAACCCCAACAATCCCACGGGAACGGTGGCCGGTAAAGAATATATGCGCGGATTGATTGAACATAATCCGCAAGTTTGTTTTATTATAGACCAGTCTTATGAGTTCTTTACGCTGTGTCCGCTTTTCTCTCCGGCAGAGGCGGCGGAGTATCCGAATGTACTGCTGCTGCATTCCATGACGAAAAGGTATGCGATTCCCGGTTTGCGGCTTGGATATGTAACGGGCAGCTCCGGTTTGCTGGAGCGGCTGCGCACCAACCGTATGCCGTGGTCGGTCAACCGGCTTGCCATTGAAGCAGGACTTTTCCTGTTGGAGAACGATGTGCCCGAACCGTTGGATGTGGCTGCTTATTTGCAGGAGACGGCGCGTCTGGGCAAGGCGCTCAAAGCCGTAGGCGGATTGGACGTTTGGGATACGCAGACGCATTTTATGCTGGTGCAGCTTCGCATGGGCAAGGCGTCTGCCTTGAAAGAGTATCTTGCCGGGGAGCATGGCATACTTATTCGGGATGCGTCCAACTTTGCGGGGCTGGACGAGCGCTTTTTCCGCATAGCCACACAGACACCGGAAGAGAATGACAGGCTGGTGGCGGCGATAGAGGAATTTATGGCGGGGTAGAGCCGGCGTAATAGTAGAACCTGAGTGATAAACATTTTATGGAAGATATAATCATATTTTTAGGCATTGCTTTCAATCTGAACCTGCCGCTGCTTACGGCATGGCTGCTCGACCATTGGTTGGGCGATCCTGTCTGGCTGCCGCATCCTGTGGTGGCTTTCGGAAAGGCCATCTCGTTCTGTGAGCATCGTCTGAATAGGGGGAATGCCCGTTTCCTGAAAGGGGCTGTCATGTCGTTGGTACTGGTGGCAGGCGTTTATCTGCTTACATTGTTCCTGCTGCGTTGGGCAGCGCATTATTCTCCCGGTCTGCTTTTGACTTTGCAGGTGCTGCTCATCTTTTATTGCCTTGCGGGTACTACGCTGGTGCGAGAAGTCTGCGGGGTGTTTAAGGCTGTAGACCGTTCGTTGGAAGAGGGAAGGAAGCAGGTAGCCCGTATTGTGGGGCGCGACACTTCCGGACTTTCGGCACAGGAAGTACGTACGGCGGCATTAGAGACGTTGGCAGAGAACCTGAGCGACGGCGTAATCGCTCCGCTGTTCTGGTATATGTTGCTGGGTGTGCCGGGGATGCTTGCCTATAAGATGATAAATACACTCGACTCCATGATAGGGTATAGGAATGAACGCTATCGTCGGTTCGGCTGTTTCGCGGCACGTCTGGACGATGTAGCCAACTATATCCCCGCCCGTCTGACGGCTTTTCTCATGGTGGCGGTTTCCGGCAGATTCCCGTTGCTGTTTTTTGTGGGGAAATACGGCAGCAAGCATGCCAGTCCCAATTCCGGCTATCCGGAAGCGGCACTTGCCGGAATATTGGATTGCCGCTTCGGTGGTTCTCACAACTATTTTGGCGAGGAAGTGTGGAAACCTTATATCGGCGACAATGAACGGCCTTTGACAACCGAAGACATGAGGATTGCCGTGCGTATCAACCGCAGTGTGGAATGGATAATGGTAATCATCGTTGTTGCTACCGCTACCTGTATGTACGTTATTCCCTCATTCTTCTGAGTGCTAAAGGGTAATTCTGACGATACCGCCATAGGGTGTCAGTGCGCTGAATGCCTCTTCGGGTTTGATGATGCCGGCATATATCTGTGCGCAAATCAGGACGCCGCCGTGGGCAAAAACGGCCACCCGCTGGTAGGGCTTTCCTTTCAGCTCATCGAGAAAGTCGCTGACACGCCGGTACTGCATGGCGAACGACTCTCCGCCCGTAGCCGCTACATTCAAATAGTCGGCATACCACTCCTGTAGGCGCGGGTCGTCGTTGCGGTCGAAAGGTTTCATTTCCCAACTGCCGAAGTTTATTTCCATAATCCGTTTGTCACGTTCTGCATCCGGATAGCCGCAATAGGTGGCAAGGCGTACGCAACGCGTAAGCGGACTGGTATATACATGGTCGAAAGGCAAAAAGGCTTTCAGGTTCTCTTGGGTAACGGCCGCTTCCTGTTCGAATGTCGGTTTCAGGGGAACATCCGTTTGTCCGTAGCATACGCCGGGCGGTACATCGACGGATGTGTGACGAATAAGTATGACTTCCATAATTCTTCAGATTAAATGTTTAGTGAAAATAAAAGGGAACCGAGACAAAGTCCGTAAGGAAATCGATTCCAAAACCTGCATAGACATATGCCAATACAAGGCTGCCTATGTAGAATGCCAGTTCGCAAAGCAGGAAAGCCGCTCCGCAGCAATCACCCGTATATCCTTGCAGGCGGCGTTTCATAAGGCGGCACAGCAGTACGAATGCGAGCAGCGGGAAGAGGGTGGCAGGCCACATCTTTACCGGCAGGAGTAAGACGAAAGGAAGCAATCCGCAGATGAAGGCGGATGTCAATTCCTGGCGACTCATGCGGTTGTACACGACTTTAGCCTTGCTGTCTTCTTCTTTTCGGGCGTATGGCAGGCAGTTAATGAGTTGGGATGTGCAGAACTTGCACCAGCAGTCGCCGCAGAAGACAAGGATACAAAGGAAATTCAGAGGCAGATTGCGCATCTGTAACAGCAATAGGAAATAGAATATCAGTCCGATAACTCCGTAGCTTCCTATATGGGAATCTTTCATGATGGCAAGCGTACGCTCGCGGGTGGTGCCGCCGCCGAACCCATCCAGAAAGTCCGCTAACCCGTCTTCGTGCAGGCATCCCGTAACAAGCAGGCGGGCGATGATAGCTATAATCCAGGCAAGGGATACGGGCAGTATCTGTCCGGTCAGCCAGAGAGTGCCTGCCATGATGCCGCCCGTCAGCCAGCCGGTTAGCGGCCAGTAGGGTACTACATGCTTGAAACATTCGGCGGGTACTTCCCTGATTTTCCAAAAGGGCAGTCGGGTGAAGAAGATAAATGCAGCCAGTATGTTCATTATATATAGGTATTGTCTATAAAATTAAAATGTGGGTACTATCAACAAAGTTATATATGTTATCTATAAAATGGTTCTCTGCTTAGAGATGCCGTTTGAGGGGCTTCTTAAAAGTATTTGGTGATGGAAGCGTGTGCGAAGTTATCCATTTCATTAATCATGCGGACAGCCGATTCTATAATGGGATATGCACAGATAGCTCCCGTGCCTTCTCCGAGTCTTAATCCTAAATGCAGCAATGGTTTGGCATTTAATGAGTCAAGTACAAGTTTATGCCCGCATTCATCTCCGCAATGTCCGAATACGGCATAATGCAGCACTTCGGGATACAGCTTGGCAGCGGCAAGGATACAGTTTGTCATGATGAAGCCGTCTACCAGAATAATCATTTTCAGCTCGGCGGCTTGCAGCATGGCGCCTACTGCCATAACCATTTCCAACCCGCCGAAGTAGCGGATGGTGTCACGCGGCGAACCGTCTCCTTTGTAGTTGTCCAACGACTGTTTCAAGACTTCGTACTTATGGCGGATGCCTGCATCGTCCAGTCCGCTTCCCGCACCGACGCATTCTTTTAGCGGAATGCCGGTGAAGCAGCTCATCCATAGGGAAGAAGAGGAGGTGTTGCCTATTCCCATTTCCCCGAAACTGAGTATGTTACTGCCTTCTTCGCGGCAACGGCGCACCACTTCCGCACCCCGTTCCAGGCAAAGTTCCATTTCCGTTTCGGTCATTGCAGCTTCGTGCAGATAGTTGCGTGTGCCTTTGCGCACTTTCATATTAATGATGCCTTTTTCATAAGGCAGGTCATAATCTACTCCCGCATCCACTATCTTTAATGTAAATCCGTGCTGGCGGCACAGGAAATTGACGCCGGCACCCCCATGAAGGAAATTACTGATTTGTTGCCAGGTAATTTCTTTGGGTGAGAGGCTGACACCTTCCTCTACAATACCATGATCGGCAGCAAAGATGATATTCTGAGGATGTTGCAGAATGGGAGTCAGGCTTTGCTGGATGAGCCCTACCTGAAGCGCAAGGCTTTCCAGCATTCCCAAAGACCCTTTCGGCTTGGTCAGGTTATTGATTTTCTCAACCAGTGCCGGTCGTATAACTTCATCCGGTCCTATTATATCAAATGTCTTCATAATTTTATACCTTATACTTCATTCTTATATTCCGTACTTATTCACACTTAATTTTTGTTGCAATCCCCGACACCATTAAAATCACTTCATCTGCCCGTGAAGCCACATACTGGTTCATCCAGCCTTGCATATCCGTAAACTTCCGTTGTATTTCGTTTTCGGATGTGCCGCCCATACCTATCTCGTTGGTGACAAATATAAATGTGGCATCCTGTGCCGTAAAGCGGTCGAATTCGGCTTTGGCTGCGGCAAGGGAACGGTCTGTATCGGCATCCAGGTCGAAAAAGAAGTTGGTGCACCACAACGTTATGCAGTCTATCAGTACGGTGCGTCCGGACAGCGAGTGGCGGCTCAGCTCTTTATCTTCTTCTATGTTTGTCCATTCCGGTCCGCGCCTTTCCTGATGGTGTATCACCCGTTTGCGGAATTCTTCATCCCATATACGTGCCGTAGCGAGGTAGACAGGGGTGGGCGAGAGGCTGAGCGCCAGCTTTTCCGCATAGGTACTTTTGCCCGAACGTGCTCCACCGGTAATAAGTATGATTCGTCTCATTGGTTTGCTTGAAGTTTTTATGAAAGCAAATGTACATGATTTCTGCGTCAGTGGCAAGAATAGAGTATTTTTTTAGCGGTTTCGTTTTTTCTTTTTTAAAAGATTTCATTACCTTTGCCGATGTTTTCAGAATAAAGGGAAACGAAACCTGCGGCAATAGCTCAGTTGGTAGAGCATCAGCTTCCCAAGCTGAGGGTCACGAGTTCGAGCCTCGCTTGCCGCTCTCTTGAAAATCAG
>OHNR01000213.1_pt1 | contig 14917 bp, 10 predicted proteins | sample 1569651 | NCBI WGS metagenome assembly OHNR01 (sample SAMEA3879502, study PRJEB24766) | human gut metagenome | biome: human-associated habitat; feature: feces | place: USA | collected 1985/1987 | reverse complement strand
TGGTCAGACGCAATGTATTTTTCGTCTCCGTGGAGAAAAATTCCGGGAGTGCCGGTATCGAAACAGGCCCCGTCCATCGGACGGGGCCTGTTCTTGCGCTTTTGGGGAATTTGCAGCTCCTCTTACCGCAACCTGACTTACCCGTAGTACGCCATGAGCATATCCACCACGGTGCCGTAGCTCTGGACGCCACGGCTCTCGCCGTTGCTTTTGAGGAAGGAGTCGTAGACCTTGCTGGCAGCGTCGTTCACCGGCCCCTCGAAGGCCGCCCAATAGGCGCTGTTCTGCCGCAGGTCTGCCACCACCGTATCCGGCAGTGTATCCCGGATGACCTGCCACCGGTCCGGGTCCGCCCGGTACAGGGCGTTGGAGAGATAGGTAAAGCCCATGAGCCAGCCGGAGTAGCGATAAGCGGCGCTGTCCGCCGTGGTGGAGGCGGCGATGGCAATGAAGTTGCACTCCTGCTCCGAGGCGATGCCCCGCTGATGGGCCATCTCATGGGCAATGGTGCTGGGCAGATAGCAGGCGGGGCTGTCGATGTTCAGGTTGGCCTCGCCGGTAAAGGGAAAATAGAACCCCGTAAAGTCCATGGCGCTGAGGGCCGTGGAAAACCGCACCCCCTTGGGCACCCGGTCCTCCATCCGCAGGCAGGGAAACGCGTCGTACACGCCGTCGAACACCCGCACGCTGTCGGCAAAGATGTCGTCCCGGCTCTCGGCAAACAGGCCGTTTTCGTCCCGCCGCACCTGACCGGCGCAGTCCGCCAGCTGCCGGGCGAAGTATTCCGTCACCTGAGCCAGCTCCTCCGGGGTGGACTCCCGGGCATACACGCCGGACTGCTGCTGGAAGGCTGGCTGGCCTTTGCAGCCCGGTGCGTCTGTGCGCTGGCCCTGCTGTTCATCGGCTGGGTCGTCAGCCGCTGGATGCAAAAAAGCCTCTTCCCCCGCCTGCTGAAACGCAGCTGGCACTTTGCCTTTACGCACCCCCTGCTGGAAAGCTTTGCCCGCCCGACGGCCCGCATCGCGTGGTACACCGGCATGTATCTGGCCCTGCGCAGCCTGCCCTGGGCCATCCCCGGCCTTCCGGCCCTGCTGCTCAAAGCCTATCGGATGATGCTGGTCTTCCTCATCGGCACCGGCTTCTACCACGCTTCCGGCATCGCGGCTCTGCTGCTGGCCTCGTCCAACGAAGAAGTCCGCACCAACCGCACCCTGCTCACCCTGCTGGATAAAGTCTACAAAGTAGCCGTCGTGGTGCTCTGCGGCGCGACCATCGCACAGGAAAGCGGTCTGCCCGTGGGCAGCGTCGTGGCCAGTGCCGGTCTTATCGGCCTTACGATCTCTCTGGCCGCACAGGATATGGCCAAGAATTTCTTCAGCGGCGTGGTCATCCTGCTGGACAAGCCCTTCTCCATCGGTGACTGGATCACCGTCGGCGACGTGGAGGGCGAAGTGGTGGACATCAACTTCCGCTCCACGAAAGTCCGGGCCGTGGATAACTCCATCTACATCCTCACCAACAGCACCGTCAGCAGTGCCACCATCAACAACGCTACCCTCCGCAACAAGCGGCTCTACCGCTTCACGCTGGGCGTTACCTACGACACCACCCGACCCCAGCTGGAAAAGCTGATGGCCGACCTCGACGCCATGCTCAAGGCCAGCCCTGACACCTACGAGGACACCGCCTTTGTCCGGATGACCGGCTTCGGCGACTCGAGCATCAACCTGATGGTCTCTGCCTATCTGCGCACCGCCGACCTCGGCGCGTTTTTGCGGATGCAGAACGATTTGAACCTCAACATCATGGACGTGATGAAGGCCGACGGCGTGGATTTCGCATTTCCCTCCACGACAGTCTACCTCGCAAAAGAGAACTGACAGCAAAAAAGCCGATGCAGCTGCATCGGCTTTTTTGTTACAGCGCAATATCCAGCGCCATCATGAGGGCGAACCCCAGCACTACGCTGATGACGCCCGCCGGTTCGTCCTGCTCCACGGCTTCCGGTATCATCTCCTGAGCCGTCACGCAGACCATACACCCGGCGGCGGCGCTCATGAGCCACGGCAGAGCCGCGCTCACCCAGCCCGCGAGGGCCAGCGCCAGCAGCGCCCCCAGCGGCTCCACGAGGCCCGACGCAGCACCGGCGCAGAAGGCTTTCCGTCTCCCCTGCCCGGCCTGCACCAGCGGCAGGCTCACCGCCGCGCCTTCCGGGATATTCTGCAAGCCGATGCCCAGTGCAAGGGCCAGCGCCCCGCTGACGGCCTCCGGCTCACCCCGCAGGGCCAGCGCCGCCGCAAGTCCCACCACCATGCCCTCGGGCAGATTGTGGAGAGTCACGGCCAGCACCACCCGGCCCATCCGGCCATGCTCTTTTGACCCGGTGTGCATCAGCCGCCCGGCAGCCTCTTCCAGCCGCAGCAGGCCCACAGCACCCAGCACCAACCCCGCCGCCGGGGCCAGCCAGACCGGCAGTATCCCGGCCTCCGCCCTCTCGATGGCAGGCAGCAGCAGGCTCCACACGCTGGCGGCCAGCATGATGCCCGCCGCCATGCCGCAGAGCATCCGCCGGGTGCGGGGCTCGTCGGCCCGACGCACCAGAAAGACCCCCGCCGCTCCCAGCGCCGTACAGAGCGCTGGCAGCAGCAGGATGACCGCTGCAAACAGATAGACGTTCACATTGCATTCCCCCTTCCCACCGATGTATGCGGCGGAAAGGGGGAATGTGAAGAGAAAAAGCTCTCCTCATTCCGGCAGCTCATGCAGGGTAAATTCGTTTTTTGTTGTTTCCAGTATTCCCTCATCCCGCATTTTGCCCAGCTCTTTCGAGAGGGCGCTGCGGTCGAGGTTGAGGTGATCGGCCAGGCCCTGACGGTCGAAGGGGATGCGGAAACTTTTGCTGCCCGCCTTCGCGGCCTGATTGGAGAGATACAGCAGCAGCCGTCCCCGGACGGTCTTCGGGGCCGTGCAGAAGATGCGCTCCGAGAGGGCCAGGTTCTTGTGCAGCGAGATGTTGAGCAGGTTCTGCACGAGGACCGGCTGCCACTCGCTGTCCGGGTGAGGTGTGTGGATGAGGACATCCATGTTCAAAAAGAGCACTTCCGTCTCTTCCGCCGCCACCACGTCCACCATCATCGGCTCGCCGCAGAAGGCATAGGTCTCCGCGAACACCTGCCCCGCCGGGACATAGCTCAGGATGCTCCTGTTGCCCCAGAGGTCGATATTCTCGATGTTGACGCCGCCCGCCTGCACGATGCCCACCTCGCGGGTGATACAGCCCGCCCGCAGAAGGACTTCGCCCTTCGCGTAGGTCTTGCAGCGCGCACCGCCGCAGGTAAACATCTCGGCCAGCGCCGTCTCGCCAATGCCCTGAAAAAGGGGCGTTTTCTGTGTTTTCACCCTCAGCGCCCCCTTTTATCGCTTGACGTGGTAGACCTCGAGATAGACGCTCTTGCGCGTCTCATCCAGCGTTTCCTTCAAATCGCGGCAGAACTCCTCATCGTCCAACAGCGCCACCACCTCGGGCGCATAGCGGGTGCCTCTCTGGGCGCGGAATTCGCCCAGCAGCGTATCCACCGGCTTTGCCATCGTGTAGCAGCGGCCGATATTATCGGTGGCCGCGTCTAGTGAGTCGGCCACGGTCAGAGCGTCCACGATGGGCTTGATGCCCGCCGGGCAGGGCGGATAATTTTTCGGGTAGCCGCCGTGTCCGTCGTAGAAGGTATGGTGGTAGAGCGCCGCCGGGGCCAGGTCGTCCTTTCCGCCCACATTGCACAGCAGCTCGTAGCCGAACACCGTGTGCCACTGGATGCAGGTAAATTCCTCGTCCAGCAGGCGGCGGTAGTTGTTGCCGATATACATGAACACATAGCTCTTGCCTACATCGTGGTAAAGGCCGCACTCATAGGCCAGCTCACATATTTCAATGCGGCTGCGGCGGACTTCCTCCACCGTCTTGCAGCCCATGACGCCCACGAACAGCTCGGGCGACTTTTTGAGCATCTGCTTGACGAACATGCGGGTCAGTCCGGCCACCATCATGGAGTGGACATAGGTCGGCTTGTGGGCCACGAGAATATAATTCAGCAGGCTGCGGCGGGCTGTTCCGGCCTCGGCCTGCATCTCCACCAGCTCGCGCACGGCACGGCTGACCACACGGGAGTACTGATTCTGGGGTACATTGTTCAGATACCGCAAGCTGCGGTCCATCACTTCTTCGGTGCGGCATGCCATCTCCCTCCGGTCGGCAGGCGGCATCTTGACCTCGTAAGCCATCAGATAAGACACCGCCGTGAGGTTCTTGTTGATGCCAGTATCGCTGTAGTCCTGGATGTCGGTGTGGTGGATGATGTCCAACAGCTCTTCCACCACCTCGCGGGCCGTACACCGTCCAGCATGGAAGCAGGCCGCCTTATAATAATAGCTGACACGCCAGTTCTGCAGCCGTGCCTCCTCGCCCTTATAGAGCACCCGGTCGCGGTAGATGGCTTCCGCCGACTCCATCACCTTGGCGGCGACCACCGGGTCGTTGTGGTGGCGCAGATAGCTCAGCAGCGTCTCTCGGTCCATATGCATCGCATACTCGAATTTGCCCCACGGAAGGTCCGGGTCGAGCTGGTGGTAGTAAGGGTCGGTGATGATGCCCATCGCCTTGTCGAACACCTTCATATATTCGGTGCATTCTTCCGGCGTACTGCGTGGCATGGACATCCGGCTGTTGCCCAGACAGCGCATGATGTAGCCTTTTGTTGTCTTATCGAAGGACTCATACTCCGCAATATAGCCTGCACCCTCCTGAAAAAGGCCGCGCACCTGCGTCCCGTAAGGGTTGATGGCATAGTCGCGGCCCCGGACATTGAGGTAGTGGAGAGAAACCGCTTTTTCATACAGATAGCGGACGATGGCAGGCTTGTCGCCCCGAAGGCGGGCGTTTTCCAGCAGGAGGCTGTAGACCTTGTAGGCGATGCCGCAGTCCTCGCTGCTGGCGTAGTTGAACATCTTGTCAGCAAACTCCTGCAGGCTGGCAATTTCGGCACTCGTCAGCTCCGCAGGCGCACGCTGGAATACCAGCTCATTGAGGATAGCGTTGTTCTCCTTCATGTAGTCGAAGCACTTGATGGCGTTGGACTGGATGGTCTCCAGCAGCTCCTTCGCTTTCATATCCGGGGAGAATTTAGGCTGGGAGAGGGTGCGGACTGTCCTGAGATTTTCAACATAGCGCTCGAATCGTGCGTCCATCTGCTCTCCCCCTTTTCCGTTTTTTCACGCTCTGCTGTTGGCAGAGTCTTGTTTCCCACGATAGTTTATTATACCGTCTTTTCAAGTTAGAATCAACTGATTTTTCCAACCTGTCCGTTTCTGACGCACAAAAAGACTGCCGTGCATCGTCTTTCTGCACGGCAGTCTTGTCAAATCGGCTCTTCAGTTACGGTAGCAGCGGTCCTGGCCTACCAGCCAGTCCTCGCACAGGCGCTCGGCCTCTTCCCGGCTGCAGCTCACACAGCGGAACAGCCGCCCTTTCAGCGAGCAGTAAGAATAGCGAACTTTCGGCACCCCATTTGCATCCCGGAATGATTCCCATCGTTCCTGTCCCGGCATCAAATAGCTTTGTTCCATAGCTTTCGCGCTTCCTTTCCGGCTGCTCTGGCAGCACAACGTGTTCATTTTATCACGTTTTGGCCGGGAGGGCTATTCGCTCTTTCCACAAAAAGCGCTCTGCATTTTATGGGAGAATGCGCATTGACAAACCACAATTCAACAGCGTTTCTTTTTCTTCCAGACAAAATACCCGGCGTATAGGACGAATACCGCCAGCGCTGCCAGCGAGACTTTACTGGCCAGGGAATAACCGTCGGCCTGATAGACGAAGTCGATGGTGTTCTCCCCCGCCGGAGCCAGAACGGCCATCAGCCCCTCGTCCACCCGGATGACCTCAGTCTCTTTGCCGTTGACGTAGGCCGTGAATCCATCGTCGTACGGTACGGAGAAGAAGACAAGGTTGTCCTTCTTCAGCGTGATCTCCGCATGGAAGCCGGAGTTGGTCATCTGGAAGGTGCTGCAGGCCGAGGCGCGGCGGTCGGCGCAGTCAGAGACGTAGGTGTCGTACCACAGATCGTCCAGCTTTGCGTCGGGCAGCTTTTTGAGGTACTTGCCGTAGGTTTCGGCGTCCTCTTCGCTGAGCACCAGCGCCCGCATCAGGAGGTTCGCGCGGGTATTTTTAACGGTCGTCTCGTAGGACTCCTCCGTAATATAGTAGTCATAGGTAAAGCCCATGGGAACGTAGTTCTCGTTCTCGTAGAGCATGAAGCCGTCTTTGGTGCCGTAGTAGCTCCATCCGTCGTCCGCAGCGTCGAGGAAATCTTCCTGCTTTTCGGGCGTGGTGATGAGGTATTTGACGCTCAGCAGACCCCGCAGGGCGTAGTTGGAGATGTCCGGCTCACTGCGGACATCCCGCTTGACGCCCAGTGCCGGGTAGAAGCTGAGGATGCTGGGCGCGGCCGTGCTGCCGAAATATTGCAGGCTGCTCTTGTCGAGCCAGAGGCCGAGGTTGTCGTGGGTCTTGTAGGTATCCACGCGCCAGTCGCCCTCGGGCAGGTCATCCTTGAGCTTGATGGCAGAGGTGTACTGCTCCACAAGGTCGCTGTCGGTGTGCCACTGGCCGAACTTGCCGATGCCGATGTGTACCATGCTGAACACGCAGGCAAAGGCCAGCACCACTGCCGTCATCCGACGGGCAAAGGCCCTGCTCCCCCGCCAGCGGCGGCAGAGCAGGTGGTACAGGATAAGACCGCCGATGCCGAAGCTCAGGACGGCGACATACTGGCCGGGATTCTGCAGCACACCCAGCGACCATTCTTTGGTATCACTGTCCTGCACCGGCACCAAGGCAAACGCCAGCGTCGCGATCATCAGCCAGCCGATGCCCCGGACCGGGGCGTCCAGCTCGTCGGCAGAGATGTCGGGGCTTTCCAGCGCACTGGCCGTCATGGTGCAGAGGATGAGCACCGGCATGTAGTACCACCGGGCGTAGTAGCTGGAATTGAGGGCGTAGAAGGCGCTGTTGAGCACCGGCACCAGCGCAAAGATGGCGCAGGTGGCGACGATGCGCTTTTTGCTGTCGCCCTTCCGTGCCCGCCAGTAGGCCATCGCGCCGGCCAGACTGCACAGGGGCAGATAGGCCGACATACTCGTCCACTTGATGATGCCCTCCGACCAGATAGAGGTGATGTAGGGCGAATCGGGCGGTAAGATCCAGCTCAGCAGGATGGCCAGATACTGCTGCACCTTCGAGTAGGTCAGAAAGCCCCAGCCCGACGACAGGTCGATGGTGCGGGGGTTCTGCAAAATGCTGAGTACCGCCGGCCAGAGCAGGACGAAGCCCAGAGCCGCGCCCAGCAGGCTCTCAAACGCCAGCCGGACGAAGAGTCGGACATTCATCGGGAAATCTTTCGTTGTCAGCTTGCAGATGAAGTAGATGACGAGGAAGAGGACCTGGCCGATGAAAAAGAAGTAGTTGTTGAGCAGGTTGACCCCCACCCAGAACGCGAAGAGGCCGTAGTGCTCTTCCTGCTCGTAGAGCGTTTCGTCCAGCGCCCAGAGCATCCACGGAAAGAGGGCCACCACGTCGATAAAGTGGTTGAAGAAGACATTGTAGATGCTGAAACCCGAGAAGGCATACAGGCAGGCACCCAGCACCGCGTGATCAGAGCGGCGGACATAGCGGCAGAGGTAGCGGTAAGCGCCGCCGCCCGCCACGGCAAATTTCAGCACCAGCAGCGGCACCATGAGGTAGGGCAGCCAGTTCTGGGGGAAGATGAGGGACAGCCAGAAGAAGGGCGAACCGTACAGGTAGAATGAGTAGGCGTTCATCGCGCCGCTGCCCAGGTCGGTGGCCCAGGAGAAGGTGTTGCGGGCCGCGCCGGCCATGCCGTCCGGGTAGCCTGCCCCCTTGATGAAGCCGTTCATGTAGCGGTAGAAGCTGATCTGCTGGCTGTTGAAATCGCCCGCGTAGTGGAAAAATCCACCGTCGATGATATAGAACGGCAGGAAGAATATCGCCGCCGTCAGCGCACAGAGCAGCATGGTGCGGAGCATCTGGTCCCGCCGCCCCGGCATATTGAGCAGCCGGGCATTTCCGGTCTGATTTTTTGAATCGTCCATTGTCTATCCTCTTTCCCCGCCCGGAAGGGCGGCACAGGCCCATCGCCCGCATCGTTCTCGCGTTCCAGTATAGCACGCGGTTGTGTGGAAAAAAAGAATTTTTGTGTTTTGCTTGACATTCGCCCGCCGGGCGGGTATAACCCTCTCAAAGACACTTCAAGGAGGCTGACATGAAGCTATACCCGTTCAGCGCCCTTCTGGCGCGGATGAAGTACATCACCCGGTGGAGTCTGATGCACTCCACCCGCCCGGAATCCCTCAGTGAGCACACCTGCGACACTGCCCTGCTGGCCCATACCCTCTGCCTCATCGCGCGGCGGTACACCGGCACGCCCTGCCGCCCCAAGACGGTGGCGGTGGCGGCGCTCTATCACGATGCACCCGAGATCATCACCGGCGATATGCCCACGCCGGTCAAGTACAGCAGCCCCGGCCTGCGGGACGCCTATAAGGCGCTGGAGGCCGAGAGTGTGGATTCCATGACCCGTCTGCTGCCGCCGGAGCTGGCCGAGGAGGTCAGCCCCTTCATCACCGGCAGCCTGCTGACCGCCGAGGAAAAGCGGCTCCTGAAAGCTGCTGACCGGCTCTCGGCCCTCATCAAGTGCATGGAGGAGCAGCGCAGCGGCAACCACGAATTTGACGCCGCGCTTCGTCAGCAGCGGGAGGCACTGGAAGGGATGCACTGCCCTGAGGCCGACTGGTTCATGGCGCACTGCCTCCCCTGCTTCACCCAGAACCTCGACGAGCTGACCCGCAGCGAATGATCACGGGAAGGGGACTTCCCGCACGTCGTCCGGGTCCAGCCCGGCCTTGCGCTGCTCTTCGAACACCGCCGCAATAAGCTCGTCCAGGTCTTCCAGACGGGACAGGGTGCAGCAGTAGCGGCGGAGGGAGGCAGCGCCCTTGAGGCCCTTCATATAGTGCATAGTCTGGGCGCGGGCCTGGGGCATGGCGGTGTATTCGCCCTTCTGCTCCACCATCTCTTCCACCTGACGGCGGAGGGCGTTCATCCGGGCCTGCAGGTTCGGCTCCTTGGGAGCCGGCAGGCCCTCGATGGCGGCGTTCACCCGCTCGAACAGCCACGGGTCGCCCAGCGCGGCACGGGCGATCATGACGCCGTCGCAGCCGGTATGCTGCATCATCTCCACGGCATCTTCTGCCGTGTGGATGTCGCCGTTGCCCAGCACAGGCACCTTCACCGCCGCCTTGACCTTGGCGATGATGTCCGGGTCGATGCCCGGGGTGTACATCTGCTCCCGGGTGCGGGCGTGGACGGCGATGAGTTCAGCCCCCGCCTGCTCGCAGGCTTTGGCGCACTCCACCGCCGTGATGTGGTCGGCGTCCCAGCCTTTCCGCATCTTGACCGTCACCGGGCGGGTGGTGTGGGCCTTGACCTGCTCGACGATGCGGCCACAGAGGTCGGGGTCCAGCATCAGCTTGCTGCCTGCACCGCCCGAGACGATCTTCGGGGCCGGGCAGCCCATGTTGATGTCCAGAAAGTCGAACTCGTATTCTTCAATGGCCGCTGCAGCCTCGCCCATGATCTGGGGCACCTCGCCGAAGATCTGCACGCCGTAGGGTGCACCGTTGGGTTCGGCTTTGAGCAGGCTGACCGTTTTGTGGTCGTGGTAGACCAGCGCCCGGCTGGACACCATCTCGCTGACCGTAAAGCCTGCGCCGTGCTGGGCCATCAGCCGACGGCAGGGCGCGTCCGTAAAGCCCGCCATCGGGCCAAAAACTGCCCGGTGGGGCAGGGTGATATTTCCGATTTTCAGAGAATCCATCTTATCCCTCGTTTTGCTTGACAATGGCTTGCAAAAGCTCTATCCTATAAACAAGAAAGGCACTGCCTGCGAATGGTCAGCGTCCTTCCGGCTTTAGATCAAAAGAAATGACCGCAAGCTTTGGGGGCGTGGCGGTCATTTCTTTTTGCTATTGGAAATCGTCCATGTGATTTGCAACAGCGACGACCGCCGCCTGCGGCGGATGCAGGGAGGAGCTGTTGGGGCAGCGGCCAGCAGGACATGAGCGCCGCTCAAGGCGCGAATGGCCGCTGGGAGCCGCAACCCGGGTCCCTTTAGAATATCATATTTCCCGCACGAATACAACACCCCGGCTTCCTGCAGGTCGGGGTGTTCATCTTGTCTATCGCAATTTCTCCTGCTATACTTAGGGCAAAGGAGCGGTGGGCAGACCCCCGCCGGAGAAATGGCTATGGAGTATCGTGATTGGACGAAAAAAGACGGCATCGGGCGGGACATCTCCACCTCGCTGCTGGGCTACGGGTGTATGCGCTTCCCCACCCTGCCGGATGGCCGCATCGACGAAGTGCGGGCCGAAAAGCTGCTGAACACTGCCCGGGAGGCGGGCGTCAACTACTTTGACACCGCTTTCCCCTACCACGGCGGTGAGAGCGAACCTTTCGTAGGCCGGGTCATTGCCAAGTGGCCTCGGGAGAGCTTCTACCTCGCCACCAAGCTGCCTCTGTGGAGCTGCAAGACCCTCGACGAGGCCAAAGACATCTTTGAGAAGCAGTTCGAGCGGCTGGGCGTGGCCTACATCGACTTCTATCTGCTGCATTCCCTGCACAAAGCCCGCTACGATGCGGCCAAAGAGATGGGCATTGTGGACTGGCTCTGGGAGCAGAAAGCTGCCGGGCGCATCCGGAATTTTGGCTTCTCCTGCCACGACAACGCGGCGGGCTTCGAACATATCCTGCGCGACCAGCCGTGGGACTTCTGCCAGCTGCAGTACAACTACCTCGACACCGATGACCGTGCCGAGGAGATCGCAGGCGACCGGGGCTATGCCCTTACCGAAGAACTGAATGTTCCCCTCATCATCATGGAGCCCATCAAGGGCGGTACGCTGGCACAGCTGCCGCCGGACGCTGCCGCGCCGCTGAATGCACTGGACGCCGACGCCAGCGCGGCCTCGTGGGCGCTGCGCTGGGCGGCCAGCCACAAAAATGTGAAGGTCGTCCTCTCCGGCATGAGCACAGAAGACCAGCTGGACGACAACCTCGCCACCTTCGGAGATTTCCGCCCCATGACCGACGCCGAGAACGCCGCCATCCGGCAGACTGCCGACGTCCTGCGCAGCCACATCAAAATCGGCTGCACCGGCTGCCGCTACTGTATGCCCTGCCCCATGGGCGTGGACATTCCGGACAATTTCAGCATCTGGAATAAGCTCGGGATGTTCGGCAATAAGGACGCCATCCGCCAGCAGTGGACAGCCTGCTTCCCGGATGCCGAAAAGGCCATTCACTGCGTCCGCTGCGGCAAGTGTGAGGCCGTCTGCCCCCAGCATCTGCCGATTCGGGACTCTCTTGCAAAGCTCCAGAGGGAACTGGACAATTTATAATGAGTGAAAGCGGGCGCTCCTCTGTCTCTCCGGACAGGTGGAGCGCCCGCTTTTTGTTTAACCTACGTTGATGTGACCCACCGGGAGGACTTTGCGCTTGTTGTCGTCGGGCTTTGCCGTCAGGCTGATCGCCAGCGACACCGGGCCAACGCGGCCCATGAACATACAGGCCATATACAGCAGCTTCGCGCCGGTGTTCAGCTGTCCAGTGACACCCACCGACAGGCCCACCGTACCGAACGCCGAGCAGGACTCGAAGATGCAGTCGATGACCGACACCGTCTCTGCGGTGTTGTAGTACACCACGACGGCAGAGCCGAACGCCGCTACCGCACCGATGACGATGATGGTCAGAGCGCGGTAGACCGTCTTGGACTCGATGTGGTGGCCGCCGATGACGCAGTCGTCGCGGCCCTGTGCCACGCTGCGGATGGTCAGGATGAGCACTGCGAAGGTCGTCACCTTGACGCCGCCGCCCGTCGAACCGGGGGCCGCACCGATGAACTGCAGCACGCTCATCAGCAGCTTGCTGATGGGGCTGCAGGCCGCGAGGTCGATGGTGTTCATACCCGCAGTACGGGTGGATACCGACTGGAACAGCGCCGCCATTATCTTGCCCGGGACGGACAGGCCGCCCATCGTCCTGGGGTTCGACCACTCGAGCAGGGCCAGCAGCACCGCGCCGCCCACCCAGAAGATGACCGAGAACTGCAGCACGACTTTCGCGTGGAGAGAGAGCCGCCGCTTTTTGCGGTACTCTGCCAGCTCCACCCAGACCATGAAGCCCAGACCACCGGCCATGATCATGAACATGATGACAGCCTGCACATAGTAGTTGTTGACGTACGGCACCAGCGAGGAGTAGTCTCCAAACCGTCCGAAGAGGTCAAAGCCTGCGTTGCAGAAAGCCGAGATGGCCGTGAACACGCTGACCCACACACCCTCTGCGCCGAACTGTGGCACGAATGCGAAGAGCAGCAGCACGATGCCCACGGCCTCGAAAGCCGCCGCCAGCTTGATGACGATCTTCAGCACCTCAGTGGCCTTGGACAGGCCGTCTGCCGAGACGCTTTCGCCCAGCAGCCGCAGGTCGCGGAAGCCCATCCGCCGCCGGGCCGCCAGCGCGAAGAAGCTGGTGAGGGTGACAAGGCCGAGGCCTCCCACCTGAATGAGCATCAGGATGATTACCTGCCCGAACAGCGAAAACTGACTCCATGTATCCCGCACGACGAGGCCCGTCACGCAGGTGGCACTGGTGGCGGTGAACATGGCGTCGATGACGCCCAGCCGCCCCGTCCTGCTGGAAATGGGCAGGGTAAGCAGCAGCGTTCCCACCGCGATGACCAGCAGAAAGCTGCTGCAGATGGTCTGTGTCGCACTGCTGCCCGCCAGCCAGCCCTTGTTGGGCCGGCGTGTCCGCTTTTTGGTTTTGTTTTTTCCCATTGCAACCTCCCGGGGCTCCCCCCGGCCAGCAGCCAGAGGGGCGAGTCGTTCTGCCGCCCCTGCGCAAAGTTTCCCGGCGCAAGAGCCTCTCTTTATAGGATACACCTTTTTTCTCTCCGATTCAACTTGATTTTGTGCGCTGTTTGCGGTATCATATCTGTAATGTGTCTCAGTAGCTCAGTTGGATAGAGCGTCCCCCTCCTAAGGGGAAGGCCGCAGGTTCGACTCCTGTCTGGGACATGCTGCACAAACGCGAAGGACTTTTCTTTTAACGGGAAAGTCCTCCGCGTTTTATTTTATCCTCCCTGCGCAGTTTTCCACTTTTGACCCCTGTGCAGTTCAAAACCATAGTCATCCGGACACGACAAAGGCGGCTTCGATCTCTCGAAGCCGCCTTATCAACTGTGGAAGTGGAAACTCATTGGGTGAACTCAGTTTTCCAGCCAACCGTAATCAAATTCTGTAAAGTCGTGGATGTAGTGGTCTGCTCCCAGTGCCAGCAGCTCGGGCCCGTCTGCCGTCTCTCCGACGCCCACGATCCGGCCTGCGCCGTTTCGTTTTGCCAGAGCGATGGCGGTGACGCTGTCCTCAATGACCAAGCACTCAGAGAACGGAACACCCAGCCTCCGCGCAGCTTCCAGATGCATCTCGCCTTTGTCGGCATAGCTTCCGTCGTCGTACACGACGTCCTGTTGTTTCAGCCAGTGACCGATTGGAAACGAGTCAAAGTAGAAATCAACATTTGCTTTTATGGAAGCACTCGCCAGCGCAAACGGGATGCCGCGCTTCTGTAAGCCTTGCAGCAGCTCTTCAGCACCTGCTACGAGGTGTAAACTGGCAGGATCGTTCCTGCATGCCTCCCGGTACAGCGCCTCTTTCTTTTCTGAATACTGCTGGCGCTCCGCAGGGGTGAGCCACGGGGCCATGTTCTTCAGGATGACATCATTGCAGGGACCGCAAATCTTCGTCGATGCAAGAGGGCTTTTATCTTCGGGATGCAGTTCATGATAGATCTTTGACCACGCCTCCATGTGGAAGCGGGTATCAAAGAACATCGTCCCATTAAAATCAAGAAGTACCGCGTGCATTGTGATTCCGGCTTATGTCTTAAGCAAAGATGCCGAAGAATGCGCCGACCAGACCGATGACCAGCAGCAGAGCGATGCAGGTAACGGGCTTCCAGTTCTTCTTCTTCATCAGGAAGAACAGGCCGAGGGTCAGAGCCAGAGGAATCAGCTTGGGCAGAATGCCATCCAGAATGCTCTGGATAACGATGGGGCTGTCGCCGTTCGCGATAACGGTAGCAACGGTGGTGCCGCCGTAGTTGGAGGTCAGAGCACCAACGACGAACACGCCCAGCATGGAAGCGGCACGAGTGAACTCCTTAGCGTTTGCAGTCAGGATGTCGATAGCCTTAGTACCCAGATTATAAGACCAGTACATCAGGAAGAAGCGGCAAGCAAACTGAACGATGTTGAAGATCAGCAGGAACATGATAGGACCAGCAAGCGATCCGTTTATTGCCATGTTCGATGTGATACCTGCGGTGATAGGAACCAGAGTGAACCAGAAGATTGCGTCGCCGATACCGCCCAGAGGACCCATAGCAGCAACACGCACGGCACGAATGGTTTCGATGTCAGCCTTCTGCTGTTCCAGAGAGAGGATGATGCCCATAACGAAGGTAACGAGGAAGGGGTGAGTATTGAAGAACTCAAGGTTATGCTCCATGGAGAGCTTCAGATCTTCCTTGTTATCGCCGTGGATCTTTTCCAGACCGGGCAGGATGCAGTACAGCCAGCCGGCAGCCTGCATACGCTCGTAGTTGAAAGATGCCTGCAGGTTCAGGGAACGGAACACCATCTTATTCAGCGTAGCCTTATCCAAAGGCTTCGCGGGAGTCAGATTGTTGTAATGAGTTGCATTAGATGCCATCTTCGTCGTCGCC
>OHNR01000210.1_pt1 | contig 14963 bp, 11 predicted proteins | sample 1569651 | NCBI WGS metagenome assembly OHNR01 (sample SAMEA3879502, study PRJEB24766) | human gut metagenome | biome: human-associated habitat; feature: feces | place: USA | collected 1985/1987 | reverse complement strand
CAGAGACCGCTGTGCGCGGCTACACGCCGACCTTCATCTGCGAGTCCGCCGGGACACAGGCCGAGGACGCGCTGTCCATGAAGCGCTGCTATCAAACCTGCAAAGGGGAATAACGATATGAAAAAAGTATTACTCACGATCATCAGCGTCTGCCTGATCGCTGCGAGTATCTTCGGCCTGTTCGCCGGAGTGAGCAGCTTCAGCGACATCATGAATGTCAAAGAGTACAAGGAAAAGGACGCCGAAGAGGGTCTGGAGTCCATCGACACGCTCGATGCCGGCCTTGACCAGCTGCAGGAGAACGAGGGCACGTACCTCGCCGGTGTGGACACCTACACCGCCGGCCTGATCTCCTACTCCGAAGGCAAGACTCAGCTCTCCGCAGGCTACGCCGCTTACTACGCCGGCAAGAAGCAGCTTGAGGAAGGCAAAGCCGCCTATGCCGCCGGCAAGAAGCAGATCGAGGACAACACCGCTGCTTACAACGAAGGCAAAGCGACCCTCGCCAAGATCGAGCCGCTCATGCCCTACGTCAATCAGTACGTGGACTTCCGCAACGGCACCATCGCCAACCTCGGCGGCTTCTCGAGCGCCCAGGCGTGGTTTGTCTCCGTCGTGCGTCCGATCGCGGCCAGCAAGGGTCTGGTCATTCCGGATGATGTGACCGACCTGCCGGCTTACATCCAGCAGATGGTCGCCGACGGCAAGGCCCAGCTCAAGCAGTACGAGGATGGTCTGGTCCAGCTGGCCGAGGCCGAGAAGGCCATCGCTGCCGGTGAGGCTCAGCTCAGAGACGCCGAGAAGCAGCTCGCGCAGGGCGAAGTGGACCTCGCCAACGGCGGCAACCAGCTCGCCGACGGCAAGAAGCAGCTCAACACCTTTGAGGACGGCTGCGCGCAGGTCGCCGCCGGCTGTGAGCTCCTGATGAGCCAGCCCGCTTACATGAACGACGAAGGCAACGGCGACAAGAAAATGTGCCCGAGCGTTGCCGACATTCTCAAAGAGCGCTACGGCGACAACTTCTCCATCTGGGAGCTCGATGACAACGGTGAGATCCGCGTCGTCAACGGCTGCCAGTATCTGAACCTCGAAAACTGCCGCGCCGTCGGTCAGGCCGGCCGTGACTACATCTCCGTCTACCAGACCGCTGCCGTCACGAAGGAAGTCATGGGCAGACTCGGCGTCGTCGCCACGATGCTCATCGCGTCCGTGCTCGGCCTCATCGCCGGCCTGTTCGGCATCCTGTCCGTGATCCGCATCAGCAAGGGCAAGATCGTGACCGCTTCCGTCTGCGGCATCATCTCCGCCGTCATCGCCGTTGCCGGCAACGTCATCGGTATGCTCACCGGCTACACCGGCTACACGTTTGCCTGCCGCTACGGCGAGGCCGGTGCCTACACCTATGAGTTCACGGGTCACACCCAGTTCGTTGCGATCGTCATTCTGGCCATCGTTGCGATCCTGTTTGCGATCATCGCGTGTGTCGTCTCCGGCGCTTATAAGCGTTCGCAGAAAGCCGTTGCCGATCAGGCCGCCGCTGCTGCCGCTCCCGTGGCCGCTCCGGTCGCTGAGCCGGTCGCCGCTCCTGCTGCGGACGACAAGACCGCTGAGTAACGCACAACAACCACAAAAAAAATCTCCGGAGTTTGACTCCGGAGATTTTTTATCTGCGGCCGCGCCGGTATTCCCGGCCGCTTTGTTTCTCAGCAGCTGCGCGCTCACTGCCACAGCTCCGCCGTGACGAACTGCCGCCCCTTGCGTGACACGCCGCCCACTTCCGTGACGCTGCCCTTGCCCGCGCCGCGCAGCGACAGCACGTCGCCGGGCGCGACCGGCGCATCCGGCCGCAGGCACTCGGTATAGTTCAGGTGCACCGCACCCGCGCGAATCTGCGCCGCGGCGCTCGTGCGCGAGAGGCGGAACATCCCGCTCACGACGGCATCCAGCCGCGCCGACTGCACCGTGAACGTCACGGGGCGCACCTTCCGCTCCGGCACCGGCACGGCGGCCAGCTCCACGGCCGCCGCCTTCACGCCCGTGCGGCCCACCTGCTCCAGCTCCAGCAGCGCCGGGACCACGCTCGGCAGGCAAAATACATACGCTCCGTGATCCTGCACGAGGATATCGCCGACCCACTCGCGCCGGATGCCGAGGCCGAGGATCGCGCCGAGATAGTCCCGGTGGCCGGGCGCGCCGAACGGCGCCGAAAAGTGCACGGCGCGCAGGTGCTCCGCGGGGTCAAAGTCCTCAGCCGTGAGGTAAAACGGCAGGAAAAACGCCGCCCGCCGCTCGCAGGCTTCCCCGCCGCCGTGCAGCACGAGCGTGCAGTCGCGGCGGCTGGCCCAGTTTGTGAGTGCGTACTGCTCCGCCGGCGTCAGAAACGCCGTGGACGTGACCGCCGCCGTGCGCTCGCAGCGCTCGGCCAGATCGGCCGCGCGGCGCAGAAGATCTTCCTCCATTGCCCTCACCTCCCGTTGAGGTCGCGGATGGCGGCCTCGAGCTGCTGCGCCACCTGCGCCAGCTCCTGCCGGAACTCGCGCGCGCTCATGCGCAGCACGCCCGCGCGCAGCGCCGTGAGCTGGATGAGCGCATCGGACGTGACGACGCGCACGGACTCGTTCTTGCCGATCTCGTCGGCGAGCTTTTCCATATAGGCGTCCGCCGTCTCACCCTGGCGCGTAAAGACCACGTGTAAACCGCTGCGGTCGAACTTCTCCCCCTGCCCGCCGGGCACGCGGTAGCCGTCGAACACGACCACGACCTCGCGGCGCGTGAAGGCGGCGTAATTGCTCAGCGCGTCCATGAGCCGCTCGCGCGCGGCGTCGATGTGGCCGCTGTCGGCCAGGGCGCGCAGCTCGTCCCAGGCGAAGATGACGTTGTAGCCGTCCACGATCACGCGCTCGCGCCGGGGGTGGAACAGCTCGGCGCGCTCGGTCTCGTCCGCGCCGGGCGCGGCGTTGCGCACGGGGGCGGCGTACTGCGCGCGGCGGATGGGGCCGAACTCGCGCCGCAGGATCTTCTCCAGCTCCCGGTCGTCGAGATCGAAGCGGCGGCGGAACATCCGCGGCGCGGGCGGGGCCTCGTCCGTCTCCGCCTTGCCGAAACCGGTGTCGATGTGCATATAATCGCGCACGCGGTCCCACGGGATGACCGTGCCCGCACCGTGCGCGCAGAACACGCTGTCCGGCGTGTTGTCAAGGTCGCGCGTGGGGTCGTAGCCGAGCGCTGCGATGACCTCCTGCGCATTGTGGCAGGTGTCGTAGCCCGCGACGCTGCACGAAATGCGCCCGCGGCCGCGGGTATAGGCCGCGACCTCGGCGGGGTAATCGCGCATCGTGGCCACCGGCGCGCGGCCGGTGAGCACGGCCATGTCGCCGTGTGTCTCGGGCGAGGAAAACGTGCCGGACATGAGCCGCACATCGCTGATCGCGCGGCCGATCTGCTCGGCCGGGACCTCGATGCGAAAGGCGTAGTACGGCTCGAGCAGGACACTTTCGGCCTGCATAAGCCCCTGCCGCACGGCGCGCCACGTCGCCTGGCGGAAGTCGCCGCCCTCCGTGTGCTTGACGTGCGCGCGGCCGGCCAGCAATGTGATCTTCACATCCGTCAGCGGTGCGCCGGTGAGCACACCGCGGTGGCACTTCTCGGCCAGATGCGTGAGGATCAGGCGCTGCCAGTTCCGGTCGAGCACGTCCTCGCTGCAGGCAGTGTCAAACGTCAGACCCGTGCCGCGCTCGGCGGGCTCGAGCAGCAGGTGCACCTCGGCATAGTGGCGCAGCGGCTCAAAATGGCCCACGCCCTCGACCGGCGCCGCGATCGTCTCCTGGTAGAGGATGCGGCCGGAATCGACCTGTACGTCCACGTCGAACCGCTCGCGGATGAGACTCCTGAGCACCTCGATCTGCACCGTGCCCATAAGCTGGACATGGATCTCGCGCAGCGCCTCGTCCCAGACGATGTGCAGCTGCGGGTCCTCCTCCTCGAGCTGGCGCAGACGCGGCAGAAACGCGCGCGCGTCCACATCCGGCGGCAGACCGATGCGGTACGTCAGCACCGGCTCGAGTGACGGCGGCATGGACGCGGCCGCGCTGCCGAGCCCCTGCCCCGGATATGTCTGCGTGAGTCCCTGCACGGCGCACACGCCGCCGGCGGGGACTGTCTCCGCCGTCTCAAATTTTTCTCCCGAGTAGAGCCGGATGGCATTCACCTTCTCCTGCACGGGCGTGTCCGCGCCGCGCGGAAGATACGTCAGCGGGGTACGCACGCGCAGCTGCCCGCCCGTCACCTTCAGGCACGTGAGGCGATTGCCCTGCGCGTCGCGCATGATCTTATAGACCCGCGCGCCGAATTCCGCCGGGTAGTCCGGCGGCGCAGCGTAGCGCGCGAGCGCCGCGAGCAGCTCGTCCACACCCGTGAGCTTCAGGCCCGAGCCGAACAGACACGGAAAGAGCTTTCGCCCGCGGATGAGCGCGCGCACCGCCGCATCCGGCAGCGCGCCGGTGTCGAGATACTGCTCGAGCGCCGCTTCATCACACAGGGCGATCTGCTCCGGATCAGGGTCTGTAAAGTCCACGCACGCGCCGCTCAGGTGTGCGCGCAGGTCGTCCATGAGCGCCGCGCGCTCCGCACCCGGCAGATCCATCTTCGTCACGAACACGAACACCGGCACCCGGTAGCGCCGCAGCAGCTGCCAGAGCGTTTCCGTGTGCGCCTGCACGCCGTCCGTGCCGCTGATGACGAGCACGGCGTAATCAAGCACCTGCAGCGTGCGCTCCATCTCGGCGGAAAAGTCCACGTGGCCCGGCGTGTCGAGCAGCGTGACCGCCGTGTCGCCCAGCGTCAGGCGCGCCTGCCGCGAGAAGATCGTGATGCCGCGCGCACGCTCGAGCGCGTGCGTGTCCAGGTGCGCGTTTTTGTGGTCCACGCGCCCGAGGTCGCGGATGGCGCCCGTGCGGTAGAGCAGCGCCTCGGACAGCGTCGTTTTCCCGGCGTCCACGTGCGCCAGAATTCCCAAAACCAGTTGCTTCATAAGCACCTCGTGTATTTGCAAGAATAAAAACAGTATACCAAAAAACACGCCCGCGGGAAAGTCCCCCGCGGGCGGTGCTCGTTTTGCTCACCAGATGTTGTCCGGATACTTGCCCGCAGCGCGCAGCGCGCGCAGCGCCGCGACCACGTCCGGCAGGTCGTCGTGATACGTCACGCCGTGCCAGGCGTCGTCCGTGTGCAGCATGGTCACATCCGCCGTGCCGGCGCGCAGCTGCGCGTCCACGACCGACGGGACAAAATACTCGCACTTGAGCGGATTGCGCGGCAGATTCTCATCCAGGAACGCCGGGAACCTGCGCTCGAGCTCGCGCAGGTACAGCGGCGAGAAGCCCCAGAAGTTCATGGACACCGTCGTATCGCCCGGCAGGTCGATGAAGTGCGCGCCGTCCTCGGTATAGGCGGCGTCCGCGCCGCGCTGCTCGATGTGCGTGCGCTCCGTGATGCTCTCGAGCATGCCGTCGCGCTCCGTGCAGACGCCGCGCGACACGCTGCCGTTGGCCGTGACGGTATTGCGCAGGCGGAAGCCAACCATGGCATACGACCGCTCGGGGCGCGGCACGGCGAGAAAATCGTACAGCAGGCGGTAGGCCTCGATGCCGTAATAATCATCGGAATTGATGACGGCGAACGGCCCGTCGATCTCGGGCGCGGCGCACAGCACGGCGTGGGCGGTGCCCCACGGCTTCGTGCGGCCGTCGGGCACGGTGTAGCCCGCCGGGAGCGTGTCGAGCTTCTGATAGGCATAGCGCACGTCGAACGCCACGGCCACGGCCGGGCCGACGCTCTCGCGAAACTCCTCGGCCGTGTCCTCCTTCACGACGAACACGACCTTGCGGAAGCCCGCGCGGTAAGCGTCAAAGAGCGAATAGTGCAGCAGAAAATGGCCGTACTCGTCCACGGGCGTCGTCTGCTTCGGGCCCCCGAAGCGGCTGCCCATGCCGGCGGCCATGATGACCAGACAGGGTTGGTTCATAAGTTGATTCCCTCCATATTTGCAAACGGATCTGTGCCATTATAGGCCGCAGGTCACAATTTGTCAATTTGCCGCGCGGTCATCTTGGCTTCCTGCGCAGGATATGGTATACTGCTTGCTATCTTGACAGTTTGGGCGGGAGGAGATCATCATGCAGCAAAAGATCGGCACGCTGCGCCTGGCGCTGACGTTTGCCGGGTGCTTTCTCGGCGCGGGGTACGTGTCCGGGCAGGAGCTGTGGCAGTATTTCGGCGCGTTCGGCGCGCGGGGGCTGTTGGGGCTCGTGCTCGCGATCGTACTGCTCGGCGGCACCGGCGTGCTGCTCCTGCGGCTGAGCGCACGCACCGGCATCGAGACGATGGACGCACTGATCGTGCGCGCGGACATCCCGTGGCTGCGCACGGCCGTCGGCGTGCTGACGGCGGCGCTGCTGTTCGGCGTCGTGTGCATCATGGCCGCCGGCATCGGCGCGCTCGGTGAGCAGATGCTCGGTCTGCCGGTGTGGCTGGGCGCGGCCATCGCGTGCGTGCTCATCGCGGTGGCGGCTTATTTTGGTCTCGGCGGCATGGTGTCGGTGTTCACGGTCGCCGTGCCGTGCATGATCGTGGCCGCGCTCGTCATCGCGGGCATCCGGCTGCACCGCGCGGGGCTGACCGCCGCGGCCTTCGCCGCCGGGGACACGAACCCCATGCTCGGCAGCTGGGCCACGAGCGCCGTGAACTACGCGGCCTACAATTTCTTCGCCACCGTGGGCATCCTCGCCCCGCTGACGCGCCACCTGAAGAAGCCCGGCACCGCCGTCTGGGGCACCGTGCTCGGCTGTGTGCTGCTGCTGGCGGTCGCGCTCGGCGTGCTTGCCGCGCTGGCCACGAGCCCGGAGAGCACGCAGGCCCCGCTGCCCATGCTCGACCTCGCCTGCCGGCTGGGCGCGGCCGGCGTTGTGTACGCCGTGCTGCTGTTTCTCGGCATGTTCGGCACGAGCGTGTCCTCGCTCGTGGCCGTGCTGACCTACGCCGGGCAGAAGTCCGCATGGCTGGCCGGGCACCGCACGGCCCTGCTGCTCGTGCTCACGGCCGCAGCCTTCGCCGGAAGCCTGTTTGGCTTCGGCGACCTGATCGGCACCGTCTACCCGGTCTACGGCTATCTGGGCATGGCCGCCATGCTGCTCGTAGCTGAGCACGCCGTGCACGCGCGGCGCGCGGGAAACGACTGCGCCGCAACTGGAGATTGACCCGGGGCGGCGGACCTGATACAATGAAGGCAATGACAAATACCACGTTTTTTGGAATTTTTACAGGAGGAACCGCGATGAAACATCTCAAGAAGGCATTCTGCCTGCTGCTGGCGGCCGTGATGCTGCTGGCGCTGGGCGTGCCGGCCATGGCCGCGGGCGAGATCCCGGTCGATGCCGAGCACTTCCCGGATCAGACGCTGCGCACGTACGTGACCGATTACTGCGACACGAACAAGGACAACAAGCTCTCGGCGGCCGAGTGCGAGGCCGTGCAGTGCATCGACCTGTTTGAAATGAAGATCACAAAGGTCGCCGACATGACCGGCATCGAGCACTTCACGAACCTGCACGAGCTGATCGCGTGCAGCAACCAGATCACAACGCTCGACCTGAGCGGCATGACCAGGCTCGAAAAGCTCGACGTGTCCGGCTGCACCAAGCTGCAGAGCCTGAAGCTCGCCGGCTGCACCGCGCTCATGACGCTCGACGCCTCGAGCTGCGCGCTCACGACGCTTGACCTCACGGGCTGCACCGCGCTCAGATCCGTCGCGTGCTCGTACAATGCGCTCACCGCGCTCAACGTGCCCGCCGCCGAAAAGCTGACCACGCTCGAGTGCAGCGCCAACCGCCTGACCGCGCTCGACCTGAGCGGGCACAAGGCACTCAAGGTGCTCACGTGCAGCCTCAACAGCCTGACGAAGCTCGACCTCACGGGCTGCACCGCGCTCGAGTCGCTCGATTGCAGCGACAATGCGCTCGCCGCGCTCGACCTGAGCGGCTGCACCGCGCTCAATGCCACCACGCAGGGCGACGGCAAGGCCGAAAACCCGATCCTCAGCCCGCAGTACCTGCCGGAGCAGACCGGCGCGGTCACAGGTGACGGCAAGTGTACCGTGTACCTCGACGCCATTGTCGGCAAGGATCACCTCGGCAGCGTCACACGCGTGCCGGACGCGAACTACGACAAACAGACCGGCGCCGCCGTGTACGCCAAGACGCCGGACTATTTCTCCTACAGCTACGACACCGGGCGCAAGGGCCTGCCGGCCATGACCGTGTATTTTGAGATGCAGGGCCTGACCAGCGGCGTCGCGCTCAATGAAAAGGCGTTCCCGGACGCGGCCTTCCGCACCCTGCTGGCCGACACGGCCGACGTCAACGGCGACGGCCAGCTCTCGACGCTCGAGCTGCGCCATGTGAGCGAGCTCAACTGCAGCAACCTCGGCATCGCCGACCTGACCGGCATCGAGCACTTCACGGAGCTCGTGGCGCTCAACTGCGAGAACAACAAGCTCACCGCGCTCGACGTGTCGAAAAACACCCACCTGAGCGAGATCTACTGCGGCGGCAACCAGCTCGCCACGCTCGACCTGACCGGCCTGCCCATCAAGGACGCCGAGACCGACACCGGCCACGTGCAGAAGCTGCCCGGCAACTACGCGCTCACCGGCACGGAAAACGGCGTGGGCCTGTTTGACCTCAGCCAGATCGTCGGCAAGGACAACATCGGCAGCATCACCGCCGTCAAGGGCGGCAGCTACGACAAGAAAACCGGCATCGCACGCTACAGCGCCGCCGTCGAAAAGCCGAGCTACACCTACGCCACCGGCAGCAGCGCCGTGGCGCTCACGGTCGAGTTCACGCTCGATATGAGCAAGCTGCCCAAGTCCCCGTTCACGGATGTGACGGCCGGCGCGTGGTTCTATGACGCCGTGCTCTACGCCTCCGGCAGAGAGCTCATGGTCGGCACGGCCGACGCCACGTTCAGCCCGAACATGCCCATGACGCGCGCCATGCTCGTCGCGGTGCTCTACCGTCTGGCCGGCAGTCCGAGTGTCAGCGGCAAGACGCCGTTCACGGACGTGGCGGCCGGCACGTGGTACTCCGACGCCGTGCTCTGGGCCTACCAGAATGACATCGTTGCCGGCACGTCCGACACCACGTTTGAACCGCTGAGCAACATCACGCGCGAGCAGATCGTGGCCATTTTCAGCCGCTACACCGCAAAGTTTGCGCCCGACAAGGCCAAAGCCACCGCAGAGCTGACCGGCTTTGCCGACAGCGCGAGCGTGTCCGACTGGGCCGTGAACGACATGAAGTGGGCCGTCGCGCAGAAGATCATCGGCGGCCGCGAAAACGGCGGCCGGCTCTATCTGGCGCCGCAGGGCAACGCCAGCCGCGCCGAAGTGGCGACCATCCTCATGCAGTACTGCGCGCTGTAACGTGCCCCCCGAAATTCAACCGGAGAAGGAGTTTTCACCATGTCCAGAACGAAGTTCATGGGTATTTTTCTCGTCATCCTCGGCGTCATCAGCCTGGTCGTGGGCATCATCCGCGGCGACATGACCAGCAGCGCCGCGATGTTCATCGGCTATCTCGTGCCGGCGCTGCTCGGCGCCGTGATCCTGATCGTCGACCACGTCGGCGGCGGCGAGAGCAAGACCGAGACCGGCCCGTCGGACGCGGCGCTCGCCGGGCAGAAAAACAAAAAGAAGAAAAAATAAGAAAAGCCGCTGTCCGGACGGGCAGCGGCTTTCTGCGCGCAAAAAAGTTCCGCCGGACATTCCCGTCCGGCGGAACGCATAGGGTTAGGATATGGTGCTCAGCAGACCTTCGGCTCCGGGAACTTGGAGTGGAAGCTGTTGGCCTCGACCCAGTCGATGGCGGCTTTGATGCCGTCCCAGGTGGCGGGCTCGCCGCGGCCGACGGTCGCCATGGTCAGGCAGGCCTGCTCGGCGGGCGTGAGCGTGGTCTTGGCAGCCTTCGCGTTCAGGCGCTTGGCAATGTCCTTGATCTTCACCTTCATAATCAGGCGGTACGGCAGCGGCAGACGCTTCAGGTCAAAGCGGCCCTGCAGCGGGAACACCGCAACGTCGGCGCCGAGGCCGTTCTTCTTGCGGCAGACTTCCTCCGCGTTGGCAGCCGGAGCACCCATGCCGACCGAAACCACGCCGACCACGTTATAGCGCTCCTTGGCCTTGTTCAGGCCAACGACCTTGCCGGCCAGCAGCCAGCCGATGTAGACCACCTTGCGGCCGGTCGGGCAGATGTGCGACTGCTCCGTAAAGAACGGAACATGCAGCGCTGCCGACATGCGGTGGGCGTACTCCTCACAGGAACCGGAGAGCGAAGAATAAACAATCGCGTCAATCATCGTGAAAAATCCCCTTTCAGTTTGTGGTGGAACCAACTGTGTCCCTAGTTTCCTTGCTTTATCATAGTCAAATCTTAAACAAAAGTCAAGATTCACTTTCCGAAATTGGCATAGATATCCGACGTTTGGGTAGAAAAAGGCACATAATTCCGGCATTTTCCCGTCCGGAGAGAAAATGCGGTCATTTTCCCTGCACGCGCCTCTTGCAGATCGACGGCGGATTCAGTATAATATAGATTGGTTTGATAACAAGATTTTCACCCTGATATGGAAGGCGGTGCAGATCGCACATGGAAGAACGATTCCGCAATCTGGACTATCAAAACTGGAAACCCGTGCGCACGCTCGGCAGCGACTCCTACGGGACGGTGTACGAGATCGCGCGCGACGACGGCTTCGGCATGGTGGATCACGCGGCGCTGAAGGTGCTGTCGATCCCCGACTCGCCGGAGGACTTTGACGCCCTCGTCGCCGAGGGCCGCACGCCGGAGGAAGTAACCACCCTGCTCCACCGTCAGGTGGAGACGATCGCGCGGCAGCTCATGGCGGTCGACGCCATCAGCGACGAGCCGAACCTGCTGCGGTGCGAGGATCACGTCATCCGCGCGCACGCGGACGGCCGCGGCTGGGACATTTATGTGCGCACGGAGCTGCTGCCGTCCCTGCCGGACTACCTGCGCAACCACCCGCACGGCGAGGCGGACATCATCCGGCTCGGCGCCGGACTGTGCAGCGCGCTGGAGACCTGCCATCGCCGCGGCATCGTGCACGGCGACATCAAGCCGCGCAACGTCTTTGTCGGCGGCGGCAACTTCGACGAGCAGGTCACGTATAAGCTCGGCGACTTCGGCATGGCGCAGTTTTCCGCCGTGGACAACACGAATGATTTCATGGCGCCCGAGGTGCTGTGCGGCGCGGAGGTCTCGCCCGCGAGCGACCTCTACTCCGTGGGCATGGTGCTCTACTGGGCGCTCAACGAGCGGCGCATCCCGTTCGTGCCGCTGCCGCCGACGGCGGTGGAGGCGTCGGACCTCGCCATCGCGCGCGAGCAGCGCCTGCGCGGCGACCCGCTGCCCGAACCGCTGCACGGCAGTCAGGCGCTGAAGAACGTCGTCATGCGCGCCTGCGCCGACGATCCGGCCCAGCGCTACGCCTCCGTGGAGGAGTTCCGCGCAGCCCTGCTCGCCGTGGCGCGCCGCGCCGCAGCGGCCCAGCCGCAGCAGCAGCCGCAGGCCGTCCGCCGCGAAGCGCCCGCACCCAGAGCCGCAGCGGCGGATGCGTTCCCCGGCGCAAAGCCGAAGGCGCAGCGCAAGGCCGTGCCGGTCGAGACGGAGGACGCGGAAAAGCCGCGCAGCACAAAGAAAACCATCGCCATCGTCCTCGGCTCGCTCGTCGTGGTGGCGCTCATCGCGCTCATCCTCGTCATGGCGCTGCAGGGCGGCAAGTCCGGCGTCGGCTCGGTCACGCTCGACCACGAGCAGGCCGAGATCGCCCCGCAGGACACCCTCACACTCAAGGCCACCGTGCTCGACGCCAACGGCCAGGAGCTGACGGACGAGACGCTCACCTGGTCGAGCAGCAACGCCGCCGTCGCCACCGTGAAGGACGGCGTCGTCACCGGCGTGACCGAGGGCAAGGCCAAGATCACCGTCAAGGCCGGCAAACGCTCGGCCGACTGCACCGTCACCGTCACGAACGACGCCATCGAGGTCAAGAGCCTCAAGCTCGACAAGGACAAGGCCGAGCTGCAGATCGGCGACTCGCTCACGCTCACGGCGACCATGCAGCCCGCAAACGCCCCGGACGATCTCGTCTCCTGGGCCAGCAGTGACCCGAACATCGCCACCGTGAAAAAGGGCATCGTCGTGGCGACGAGCTCCGGGGCCGTAACGATCACGGCCTCCGCCGGCAGCTGCACCGCCACGTGCCAGATCACCGTCAAGGCCCCGTCGCGCGTCGACAGCGTCACAGCCGAGACCGGCTCGGCCACGCTCGACCTCGGCGGCACGAAAACCGGCACCATTACGTTCCACATCCACGGGCAGAATCTCGACAGCCTGCAGGACACCGTGAAGGTCTATGCGGCCGACGGCAGCGTCGTCTCGCTCGGCCAGCCGGTGCGCACCGGCAACGGCACGGATGACACCTACTCCGTCACAGCCACGGCCGCCGCGGCCGGCTCCACCAGCGTGATCCTGCAGATCACCGGCGCTGACGGCACGACGCACTCCGCCGCCTGCACCGTCACGGTCAAGGAGAGCAAGACCATCCTCGACCTGATCCCCGGCATGAACGGATGACCCAAAACCGCAAAACGATCCCCCGGATGCAGCTGCATCCGGGGGCGTTTTTTGTGTCTCCGGCCTTTTTGACGGCGGCCGGAGGGGCGATTCAGTTTTTGCCCTTTGCCCAGTGCGCAAAGTAGTCGCTGCCGAGCTCGGCTTTCGTCTTACCGGAAACGTTTTTGAGCAGCGCACTGTCGTTGGCGTTGACGCCGACAGCCACGGCGGGCGCGTTGACGGTGTCGCCCTGCTTCTGCAGCGCTTCGCTGTTGAAGCAGCAGTTATCGTCCACGGAAATACTGCCGGAGCGGCCGTTGAGCCCGCCGACGTCCGTCGTGGTCTTGAGCGAGACGATATCCCCTGCCGCATAGCAGTTCCCTTGCTGATTCTTTTGATAGGCGCTATTGTTACCACGGTAAAAGGCAAAAAGAAAAAGCAACAACAAGAAGCAAATGAAAAAGAGAAACGTGCAGCGGCATATGCACCCCCGATGGGCTCTACTGCGGCGGGAATTCGCGCCGCCGTTGCATCACCACAAGAATTGGAAAAGAGAGAGCAAGAAAGCCGACGCCAACACATGGAAGCATTGACCAGCCGAATCATTGAAGACTGCAAAAGGACTGCACGGAACGGGGAAAAAAGCAGGTTTTCGTAATGGGAAATTATGATGAAACAGATGAGCGGAGGCTTTTCAGCCGCACAAAGTACGAGCATGAATAGGACATAGATTGTCCAACGAAAGATCTAAAAGAATTCAGGACGAACTTGTTAGGCACGGCTTTTCGGTGAGTTTTAGACCGTCACCGTGCCGATGCTGCTCGGCTGCGCGCTCATCAGCGCGGCACTCGTCATCAGCAACCGCGCGCCGAGACCGGCGCAGACGCAAACGCCAGAAACGCGCAGACCGGGGCATCCCCGCGGATGCCCCGGCCTTTCTTTGCATTTTTTCAGTTTTCCCAGCGGATCTGCTGCTTGTCTACGAGCGGATATGCTGTGAGCTGCGCGCTGTCGAGGTCGGCTGCATGGAGCTTCACGCCGTTGATCTGGCGGTTATCATAGGTCGTGTAGTAATAGATGCCCTGATCCGCGTTGCAGCAGCTGGAATAGAGCGTGATCTCATACTGGCCGTCGTCCAGCTCGCAGCAGCCGCGCTGCTGCTCCACGCTCGTGAGGATGTGGAAAAACTGGCTGACGCTCGCGTCCTCCGTCTGAGCCGCGCGGGCGTTGGCGCGCACGAACGCCGCGCGCACGAACCGCGATGGCGACGACAGGTCGCCCGGCAGGCCGAGCGCGCCCATGCCGCGGCTGTCGAGCGTGACGGGCACGCCGCAAAAATCGGCCGGCGGCTGGCTCGGGCTCAGGCGAGTGTAGTTGCGCAGCGCGGCCAGCTGCTGCGGAAACGGCGGGTTGTTCGTCAGCACCCCAACGGGGTCGTCATAGACGTGCAGGCCGTCCGCCGTGGCCTCGACCACGATGCAGCCGCTGCGGTCGGCAACCAGCCAGTGCAGCTGCGCGCACGGCAGCTCGGGCGCAAACGGCGTGTTGTCCACGACCACGCGCGCGAGCGCATTGCGCGCCTCGGCGACCGTGGCGCACGTGCCGAGCAGCCACGGGATGAGCGCGTACTGCGGCACCGAGGCCACGCCCTGTGTGACGGGCGGATAGACCGCGTTGCCCACAAAGTTCAGCCCCGCGATGCACAGGCCCTTCTCGTTGACCGCGTCGTAATAGAGCGGATAGTCGTTTTGGATATGCGCCATGCCGATCATGGCATAATGCCGGTCGAGCGCGCCGCCGTGCAGGCGGATCGGGTAGTTGCGCGGCATGATCGTCACGTGCTCGCCGTAGGAAAATTCGTAGTCCAGATTGCGGCCGAAATAAAAATCGCCGTTGCAGTATGTCGCTGCGGTACACATGGTGCAAGACCTCCCTCATTCATTCACCCAGTTAGTATATCCGCCGCGCCGGGGCGAATGTTGAAGAATCTGAAAAGTTCCTGTGTCCAGTCTGTGTCTTTTGCGCGGCGGCGCGCTGCCTGTCAAACGCGTCATAGGTGTAGCTGACACTGTCGCCATTGCCGTAGGTCATGCGGGACAGGATAAATAGAACACGGGCGGTGCATCAGCACCGCCCGCTTGCTTTTCCTTTCAACGGAAGGGAAAGCTGAAAAAAACTCACTCCCCCGGCAGACCCAAGACGAGCGCTTTCGCTTCCAGATAATTGCGCGCCCGCTCCGGAACGCAATGCAAAAACTCCTGAAAGATTGCTTCA
>OHNR01000178.1_pt1 | contig 15825 bp, 10 predicted proteins | sample 1569651 | NCBI WGS metagenome assembly OHNR01 (sample SAMEA3879502, study PRJEB24766) | human gut metagenome | biome: human-associated habitat; feature: feces | place: USA | collected 1985/1987 | reverse complement strand
TTTCGCGCCGTTTCGAATACGAGGACGTGGAACACAGCGGCGCGCCCTACGACATGATCCGCGCCACGGTCAACCTGACCACTTCGGCGCTGCTGATCGCCATGGCCACCTCGCTCAAACTCCCGCTGTCGACCACCTACGTCTGCTTCATGGTGGCGATGGGTTCGTCGCTCGCCGACCGCGCGTGGGGACGCGAAAGCGCCGTGTACCGCATTTCGGGCGTTATGACCGTCGTGGCCGGGTGGTTCATCACCGCGCTGGGCGGATTCCTGATCGCCTTCGTGGTGGGACTGGCGCTGATCTACGGCGGGACCCCGGCCTTCATCGTCATCACGCTGTTGTGCGGGTACATGCTCATCCACAGCAATTTCCTAAAAAAGGACAAGGAGAGCGCCATCGTCAAGGAGCATGAAGACACCAACGAGGACATCATCGCCAACCTGCGCGACGAGGTGTGCCGCACGATGGAATGCGCCACGAAGATTTACGACCGCACGCTGATTGCCGTCTTCAAGGAGAACCGCAAGGTGCTGCGCGACATGGTCAAGGAGTCGAACGACCTGTTCTACCAGTCGCGCGAACGGAAATACTCGCTGCTCCCCACGCTCAAGAAGCTCCAGGGCGGCGACGTCAACACGGCCCACTACTACGTGCAGGTGGTCGATTACCTCAACGAAATGACCAAGGCGCTGATGCACATCACCCGCCCGGCGTTCGAACATATCGACAACAACCACGAGGGGCTTTCGAAGGAGCAGGCCCGCGACCTGATGTCGATCAACGACGACGTGGAGTCGATCTACCGCCACATCAACCTGATGCTGCGCGAGGGCGACTTCTCGGAGATCGAAACGGTGCTGACGATGCGCGACCAGCTGTTCGAGTCGATCGCCGAAGCCATCAAATCCGAGCTTACGCGCATCAACGAGGCCCGTTCGAACACCAAGGCGAGCATGCTGTACCTCACGATCCTGACCGAGACCAAGAACATGGTGCTCCAGTCGCGCAACCTCCTCAAATCGCAGCAGTACTTCCTCAAGCACCTCACGGGGCCGAAAACGTGGATTAAATAATGCAAAATTCACAATTCATCATTCACAATTGTTGAGTTTGCGGATGCTGATTATTTCAGCAAAGTAAAATTATGAATGATGAATTGTGAATTATGAATTCTAACTATGGACATCGCAAAAGCAAAACGGCGGGAGAATATCGCCGAATACATTCTCTACCTCTGGCAGCTGGAGGATCTGCTCCGGGCGCTGCAATTCAGCCCCGAGGCCATCTTCTCGACGCTGATCGCCCCGCGCAAGGACATCGGCGAGGAGCAGAAGCACGTCTTCCTGCTCTGGTACATGGATCTGGCGAACCTGCTCCGTCAGGAAGGCAAGGAGGAGAAAGGGCATCTGGAACATACGCTCCACCTGATTCAGGACCTGCACGACCTGCATCTCCAGCTGATGAAACTCCCCGTCGGCGCGCATTACCGCCAGACGTACGCCCGCCTCGAACCCGAGCTGCCGCGCCTGCGGAGCGTTCTGGGCAACCCGGGGATGAACGACACGGAACTCTGCTTCCGCGCGCTCTACGCCGCGATGCTCTACCGCATCAAGGGCGAGGGCGACAAATCGGCCGTGACGGACACGCTGGAATACATACCCCCCGTAATCGCAGAGTTGGCCGACATGCACGGCAAGGTCGAGCGGGGCGAAGTGAACCTGTTCAAGACGGAGGCCGAATAACGCCCCCGAATCGCACCGGAAGATGAAACGCCTGACCCTGCTGTTCGGAGCGCTTCTGGCCGCAGCGCTCTGCACCCTCCCGACGGCGGACGCCGCAGCACAGCCGAAACCGACGAAATACAACCTCTGCCGGAAACACCCGGCCGACGGACCCTATATCGTCTACGACGCGAAAAAGGGCGCCTATGCAGCGACCGCCGACAAGCGGGGGCGCGTCCGCGTGATGCTCTACGGAGGCGGCCCGGTCGAGGTCCGGTCGAGCCGGGGCGCATACCTCTTCAGCGTCACGCCGCACGCCGTCGAGCGAGGTCCCCGGGAACTCCCGCAGGCCCCGAAACTGTTCGTCACGTCCGACCTTCACGGCGATTTCCGAAGTTTTGCGACGCTCCTCCAGGCCCACGGCGTGATCGACGGCGACTGCCGGTGGAGCTACGGAAACAACCAGCTGGCGGTGATCGGCGACATTTTCGACCGCGGCTACGACGTGCTGCCGCTGTTGTGGCTGATGTACAAACTCGAACAGGAGGCCGCCGACGCGGGAGGCGCCGCCGTGCTGCTGTTGGGCAACCACGAAGGAATGGTGCTGGCCGGCGACGTGCGCTACACGCGCGGGAAGTACCTCGAAACGGCGCGGCAGCTCGGCATGGAGAATTACCGCCAACTGTTCTCGCCCGACACGGAACTCGGCCGCTGGCTCGCGACCCGCAACACGATGCTGCGCATCGGCCGCAACCTCTTCGTACACGCGGGATTGAGCGCCCGACTGCTCGAACGCAATCTGGAAATGGATACGCTCAACGCCCGGATGAGCGAAGGGCTTTACCGGACCTCGAAGGAGCGCAGGGAGGACCCGACGCTCGAATTCCTGTACCGCTCGGCCGGGCCGGTCTGGTACCGCGGGATGGTCTGCGCGAATGAAAAATACGATCCGCTGACGCCGGAACAGACCGACGCGCTGCTGCGCCGTTACGACGCCGACCGGCTCCTGGTCGGACACACGATTTTTCCCGACATTTCGACCTTCCACGACGGCCGCGTGATAGCGGTCAACGTACAGAACGAACTCAACCGGCGGAAAAACCGCGGCCGCGCCGTGCTGATCGAAGGCAGCCGCATATCGGTCGTCGGAAACCGCGGCGTGAAACGGGTGCTGGAGGAATAAGCAAGAAACTGAAAACGGGGTCAGACGATCTCCAACCCCATGATGTAATCATTCATATAATAACCGTCGCCGATCGGGAAATCGCCCTCGCGCAGGCGGCGCATGCCCATCCGTTCGTAGAAATGCAGCGCGCGGTTGCGGCGGTTGACGTTGAGTTCCATCATGCAGGGTCCGGGATGCACGCTGCGGATGTATTCCACGGCGCGACGGAACAGAAACTCCCCGGCGCCGAGGCCCTGAAAACGGGGCAGGACGTAGATTTTCTGGAGGTGGAACAGATCCTCGCCCTGCCGCTCGACCGAAACGTAGCCGCACGGCTCGCCGTCGGACGAGGCGATGAACCAGACATGCCCCGCACGGAACTGTCCTTGCAGGCTCTCTTCGGAGTACATCCACTCCATCATGTAATCCAACTGCGCGGGCGCGAGGATCTCGCGGTAGGTGGCGGGGAAGACCTCCCCGGCCAGACGGCGGATCAACGCGCAATCGGCTTCGGAGGCCCGGCGGATCGAAAGCATAACGGCACAACAGGCATTAAACGAAAGAAGGCCGGCAAAAAGCCGACCTTAAATCTTTCCTGCAGGAAATTAAGCGTACTTGAACGTCGACTCGTCCGATACGGTCAGTTTCTTGCGGCCCTTTGCGCGGCGCGCAGCCAGCACCTTGCGACCGTTAGCCGTAGCCATACGAGCGCGGAAACCGTGCTTGTTGATACGCTTGCGACGCGAAGGCTGGTATGTTCTCTTCATTGCCATAGCTATATAGTTTTTATTGTTTCAGACATTTTTACGGATTGCAAAAGTACAACAAAAAAGTTATCCGCAAAAGTTTTTCGCGAAAATATTTTCCAAAACCCCGAAAAAAGCCCCGAATCCCACTATCTTTGGCGCCGTTAGGGCACTTTCAGGGGTCGGAAATTTTGTCGGACGGCATGCAATTCAGTTTTGTTTCCGTCCGTTCTTTTTTCTACCTTTGTAAAGTAAAGGAGGCTCCGGAAGCCCGCATGAGCGCCGACCGGTCCGGAGCGGTTTGTTTTTCAGACGGATAACACACGACAGCACATATGGCAGTTTTCAAAGTCGAAGGTGGCCACCGACTGCGGGGCGAAATCACGCCCCAGGGAGCCAAAAACGAAGCGTTGCAGATACTCTGCGCCACGCTGCTGACGCCCCAGCGGGTCGTCGTCAGGAACATCCCCCGGATTCTCGATGTGATGCAGCTCATCGAACTGCTCCGCTGCATGGGCGTGGAGGTGGAGCAGCTCGCGGAGGACGCCTACGCGTTCTGCGCCCGCGACATTGATTTCGAATACCTCAAATCGGACGATTACCGCCAACGCTGCACGCGATTGAGGGGTTCGGTCATGCTGATCGGCCCGATGCTGGCGCGGTTCGGCGTGGGATACATCCCCAAGCCGGGCGGCGACAAGATCGGCCGACGCAGGCTCGACACCCATTTCCTCGGATTCCAGAAACTCGGCGCGAAGTTCAACTTCGACATCGCCGACGAGTTCTTCATGGTCGAAGGCCGGGAGCTGAAGGGGACCTACATGCTGCTGGACGAGGCGTCGGTGACCGGCACGGCCAACATCGTGATGGCCGCCGTGATGGCCAAAGGCCGGACGACGATCTACAACGCGGCCTGCGAACCTTACCTCCAGCAGTTGTGCAAAATGCTCAACAGAATGGGCGCGAAGATTTCGGGCATCGCCTCGAACCTGCTCGAAATCGAAGGCGTCGAAGCGTTGGGCGGCACGGAGCACCGGCTGCTGCCCGACATGATCGAGGTGGGCAGCTTCATCGGCATGGCCGCCATGAACCGTTCGGAGCTGACGATCAAGGATGTGTCGTTCGAGAACCTGGGCATCATCCCCGCGCAGTTCGCCCGCATGGGCATCCGTTTCGAACAGCGGGGCGACGACATCCACATCCCCCAGCAGGACCATTACAGCATCGACACGTTCCTCGACGGCTCGATTATGACCATTGCCGACGCCCCGTGGCCGGGACTGACGCCCGACCTGCTGTCGATCTTTCTGGTGGTGGCCACGCAGGCCAACGGCGCCGTGCTGATCCACCAGAAAATGTTCGAAAGCCGCCTGTTCTTCGTCGACAAACTGATCGACATGGGCGCGCAGATCATCCTCTGCGACCCGCACCGCGCGACGGTCATCGGCCACGACCACCGGTTGCAGCTCCGCGCGACGCGCATGACCTCGCCCGACATCCGCGCGGGCGTAGCGCTGCTGATCGCCGCCATGTCGGCCGAAGGGGTCTCGACGATCCAGAACATCGACCAGATCGACCGCGGCTACAAGGACATCGACGGCCGTCTGAATGCCCTCGGGGCCAAAATCACCCGCATCGACGACTGCAAGTAAATCCCCGGCTTTCCGGAAAACAACCCCTGCCGCGCAATATTCCATCAGCCGCGCGGCAGGGGTTTTGCGACCATAGGGCAGCAAAACCGCCCGCCGAACCCCGTTTTCCGGGATTTGCGGCCGAAAGGAACAGGGTCAAAAAACGGCCGAAATGTACCATTCGGCCTATTTTTTATATCTTTGTGCGTCGACCCCGCACCCGAACAGGATATCGGCAAAAACAAATCATACGACAAAACGATTTTTTCTTAACATTCTGAAACTTAAACACGTTATATACTTACAAAAATACGTCTATTCACCAATTTTACTTATATGCGTTCACTATCCAAACTCTGCGTCCTGCTCCTGGCGGCAGGACTACTGATCGCCCCGGCGTCGGGGGCGGCGGCCTCGAAATCCAAAAAGAAAAAATCGAAAACCGAGGAGGTCGCCAAACCCAAAGTCGACAAGTACACCAAAATGTTCGTCAACGACAAATCGTGCCTCACCGCCAAAGGGCCTTTCCTGACGCTCCACAAGCTCAAGGGAAAGCTCTACGTGGAGGTCCCCCTCAAGACGATCGGCCGTGAAATGCTGATCGCCTCCACGATCTCGGAGGCCAGCGACACCAACCTCGGGACCATCGGCTACAAACCCACGGACCCCATCCACGTCAAGTTCACGCGCATCGACACGACGATCTACCTCTCGCAGGCCGTCGTGCCGCCCGTTCACGACACGAACGATCCCCACATGTCCAAGGCCATCGGCCGGAGCACCCTCCCGCCGATCATGCACTCCTACCCGCTGGTCTGCTACAACCGCGACAGCTCGGCAATGGTGATCGAAATGACCAAGTTCTTCTCGGGCGACAACGAACTGCTCGCCCCGATCAAAAGCACCAAGGGCGGCGTGGTGAACATCACGGGCAAGTTCAAGTCCGAAGGTTCGGTGATCGACCAGATCAAGTCCTTCGAGGACAACGTGACCGTCAAATCCTATCTCTCCTACTCGGTGACGGCCGATCTGCTGGGCCTGATGGTCATCAAGAAGGACGAGCCGATGACCGTGAAGGTCACGCGCACGATCCTGCTGCTGCCCGAAGAGGCGATGCGGCCCCGCCTGGCCGATTCGCGCATCGGCATCTTCCTGACCGACATGTCGCGCATCAACGGCAAGAAGGACAAGATCGAGGATTTCTCGGTCATCAACCGCTGGAACATCCAGCCCAAAGACATGGAGGCCTGGAAACGCGGCGAACTCGTGGAGCCGGTCAAGCCGATCGTCTTCTACCTCGACGACGCGTTCCCCGCGCTGTGGCGCGAACCGATCCGTCGCGGCGTGCTGCGCTGGAACAAGGCCTTCGAGAAGATCGGATTCAAAAACGTCATGCACATCGAGGACTTCCCGAAGGACGATCCCGAATTCGATCCCGACAACCTGAAATACTCCTGCATCCGCTACGTCCCGGCCGCCGTGGCCAACGCCATGGGACCCTCGTGGGTCGACCCCCGCTCGGGCGAGATCATCAACGCCTCGGTGCTGATGTACAACGACGTGGTGAAGCTGGCCGCCAACTGGCGTTTCGTGCAGACCGCACAGGTCGACGAGCGCGTGCGCGGCAAGGAGCTGCCCGACGACGTATTCCAGGAGTCGCTGGAGTACATCCTCGCCCACGAGGTGGGACACTGCCTCGGACTGATGCACAACATGGCCGCATCGAGCGCCTTCCCCGTGGATTCGCTCCGCAGCGCATCGTTCACGCAGCAGCACGGCACGACCCCCTCGATCATGGACTACGCGCGTTTCAACTACGTGGCCCAGCCGGGCGACAAGGGCGTGAAACTCACCCCGCCGGACCTCGGACCCTATGACGACTACGTCATCAAATACGCCTACACGCCGCTACCCGACAAGAAGGACATGTTCGACGAGGAGAAGACCATCCGCGGATGGATCGACGAGAAGGTCGGCGACCCGATCTACCGTTACGGCCGCCAGCAGGTGATCGCCCGCTACGACCCCACCGCCATCGAGGAGGACCTCGGCGACGACCACATCAAGGCCGGCGACTACGGCATCAGCAACCTCAAATACGTGCTTTCGCACATGGAGGAGTGGATCACCGACGAGGAGGACCCCGACCTGAAAATCCGCACGGAGCTTTACGAGGCCGCGGCCGGACAGTTCGCGCGCTACGTGAACGCCGTGATGCTCAACGTGGGCGGCATCTACCTCACGGACGTGAACAGCAACACGGCGGGCGGTCCGCAGGCCGTTTCCGTCCCGAAGGAGTTGCAGCGCGCATCGCTGAAATGGGTGCTTGCGCAGATGAAGGACTCGGCATGGCTCGAACAGCCCGCGCTGACCGAAAAACTGCCGCTGCACGTGGACCTCTCGTTCATCCTGCGCTTCAACTTCTGCCGCGCGTTCTTCACCTATTATAAGAACGTCACGCTCTCGTCGCACATCGCCGACGATCCCTACACGCCGCAGGAGTATATGGACGACCTCTACAACATCGTCTTCGAAAGCACGATCAAGGGAGGCCCGGTGTCGCCGTCGGAGCGGCTCATCCAGCGGATGTTCGTCGACGCGGCCGCGGACGTCGCCTCCAGCGAGGCCAAGCGCATGAAGCTGGGCGGCATCACGGAGGCCTACGCACCCTCGGTGGACGAGATCGCGCTGCTGGGTCTCGACCGGAGCGGCATCGTGGAGCGTTACCTCGGCCCGCTGCGCGAGGCCGAAGAGGAGCATGGCAAGGGATACGTCGCCTCGCAGCTCTGGAACAGCGACGCCCTGTCGTCGGGCTACGGCTGGCAGTACAACGTGCAACTGCGGTCGATCGACGAGTCGCGCGCGCTGTTCGTCAACGTCAACGACCGAATCCTGAAACTGCTGCGTTCGCGCGTGAAAAGCGCTACGGGAGAGACCCGCGCCCACTACCAGGGCATGATCTACGTACTCGAACGCAGCCTGTTCCCGTCACAGAAGAACTAAAACCCGAGCAGACCGGCCGCCCCGGCCGGTCTGCCTAAAACCCAAACACATGCAAAGAATTCTACAACTTTTCAGCCGTGCGCTGCGGCTGTCGCTGGTCGTGGGCTTGTTATGCTGCACAGCCGCTACGGCCCGGGCGCAGGGGGGGGGGGTGAACCGATCAACCTGAACGCGACGCTTACCGTCACGCTGACGGAGAGACCCGCGACGGCGGTGCTCGACGAAATCACCCGGAAGACAGGCATCAAATTCGCCTACGACCCCGAAGACATCCGCCGGCTCCCGGCCGTGAGCGGCGAATTCAAGAAAGTCACCGTACACGAACTGCTCGACAAGTGCATCGCCGGGTCGACGTTCAAATACGCCATCGAGAACAACGTCGTGCTGGTCTACGACTCGACGGTCAAGATGCGCAAGTTCACCGTGAGCGGAACCGTGCGCGACGCCGGCAAGACGGTGCTCCCCGGCGCATCGGTCATTCTGAAAGGCGGCTCGGGACAGGGCGTCTCGACCGATGAAAAGGGCCAGTTCACCTTCTCCTTCTCGACCAAGACCAGCCCTGCGGTCCTCGAAGTCGGGTTCCTGGGCATGGAGACCCAGCAGGTGATCATCACCGGCTCGGCGAAGGGCCTGAACGTCACCCTCAAGGAGGGCGGCACGCGCATCGACGACGTGGTGGTCAACGGCATGTTCACCCGCAACAAGAGCACCTACACGGGTTCGGTGACCTCGATCAAGGGCGAAGACCTCGTGGCCATCTCGAACACCAACCTGATGTCGGCCCTGAGCGCCGTGACCCCGGGCATGGTGGTCGTACAGAACAACGCCCTCGGCTCGAACCCCAACGCCATTCCCGAAATCCTGATCCGCGGTTCGAACTCCATCGCCACCTCGGCCGAGGAGAAGGCCTACAACAACCCGCTGATCATCCTCGACGGCGCCGAAATCAGCATGGAAGAGCTGTACGACCTCGACATGTACGAAATCGAGCGCATCGACGTCCTGAAGGACGCGCAGGCCTCGATCGTCTACGGCGACCGGGCGGCCAACGGCGTAATCGTCATCGAACGCCAGCAGGTGACCGACAGCAAACCCCGCCTGAGCTACAACTTCGTGCCCGAGCTGAGCATCCCGGACCTGAGTTCGATGAACCTCTGCAACGCGGCGCAGAAACTGGAACTGGAACGCCTGGCCGGGCTTTACGAATCGGACAACGGCGCGATGGACAAGGCTTACGCCTACAAATTGCAGAACGTCCGCCGGGGCGTCAACACCGACTGGATACGCGCCCCGCTGCGCGTACCGTTCAGCCACACCCACTCGCTCTCGTTGAGCGGCCGCGCACAGAAGATCGACTACCGCGCGTCGCTGCGCTTCAGCGACAAGTACGGCGTCATGAAGGGCGACAACCGCCGCAACTACACGCTCAACTTTTCGATAGGCTACCACATGCGCGACAAGCTCACGCTCCGTTACACGGCCAACTACACGCTGACCGACGCAACGGATTCGCCCTACGGCAAATTCAGCGCCTACACGAAACTCAACCCCTACGAGTCGCCCTACGACGAGTACGGCGAGCTGGTCAAAGCCTTCTATTTCGACCCCGAGGACACCTCGACGACGAGCGAAGGCTACCAGGCCAACCCGCTCTACAATGCCACGCTTTCGAGTTTCAGCACCTCGCGCAACCAGACCCTCCGCAACACGGTCGACGCCAAATGGTACGTGACCAAGGATTTCTACGTCTCGGGACAGTTCAACATCGACGTCAAGAGCAGCCAGTCGGACAAATACGTTTCGCCCGACGACGCACAGTTCCTCGGCGAGAACGACCCGGCCAAGCGCGGTCTCTACGGACTGGGCACGGGCAAGGCGTTCAACTACGACGGCAAGATCGTGCTCAACTACGGCCGCAACATCGGACAGGAAGGCTCGGGATTCGTGATCAACGCCGGAAGCGACATCCAGCACACCAACGCCACGACCTCCTACATCACGGCGATGGGTTTCCTGAAGGACAACCTCTCGGACATCAAATACGCCCTGGGATACGACTCCTCGAACCTCCCGAGCGGAACCGAGACGCTGCTGGCAAAGGTCGGCTTCTTCGCCAGCGGCAACATCTACTTCCGGAACCGGTACTTCGCCGACGTTTCCTACCGCACGTCGGGATCGTCGGCCTACGGCAAGGAGAACCGGTTCGCCCCGATGTGGTCGTTCGGCCTGGGGTGGAACCTCCACAAGGAGAAGTTCCTCGAAAACGTCGAATGGATCGACGTGATCCGCCTCAAATGGTCGTGGGGATACAACGGCCAGACCACCGGCAGCCCCTATCAGGCCATCACGACCTACAAGTACAGCAACAGCAACATCTACTACACCGGCGTGGGAACCGTGCCGATCCGCATGGGCAACCCCGAGCTGAAGTGGCAGCGCGTGCTGAAGAACAACTTCGGCATCAACCTCACGCTCTTCAAGGAACGGCTGGTGATGAGCTTCGACTACTTCCGCAACACCACCAAGGACCAGCTGATGACGATTCCCCTCCCGGCGTCGACCGGTTCAGAGGACATCGTCGTGAACTTCGGCGAGAACCAGAACGTAGGTTACGACTTCTCGGTGGCGGGGCAGGTGATCCGCAACAAGAACTGGGCGTGGACGAGCGTCATCAACGGTTCGCACGTCAAGGACCGCATCAAGCAGATCAGCGACAAGCTGAAGAACACCGCCTATCAGCTCGAAGAGGACAACCCGCTGAAACTGCGCTTCCGGGAAGGCGGCTCGCAGTACGACATCTACGCCGTGCGTTCGGCCGGTATCGACCCCGCCACGGGACAGGAAATCTTCATCAACAAAAACGGCGAATACACCTTCAAGTACGACGCCGAGGACGAGGTGGTCGTGGGCAACACGCAGCCCAAACTGCAAGGCACGTGGCTCAACACGCTGCGTTACAAGGGATGGTCGCTGAACTTCGTCTTCAGCTACACCTTCGGCGGCGACACCTACAACAAAACCCTCTGGGAGAAGGTGGAAGACATCGACCCGCGCTACAACGTCGACGAACGCGCCTTTACGGACCGCTGGAAGAACCCGGGCGACCTGTCGCGCTACCTCGCCATCAAGGAGCGGCGTTCGACGACCCCGCACAACTCGGAGCGTTTCGTGGAGCGGCTCAACGAACTGTGGCTTTCGAGCGCGACGCTCACCTACGAGTTCCAGCCGAAATTCCTCAAACGGCTCGGATTCAAGCGCCTGGCCGTAGGTGTCGGCGTATCGGACATCGTACGCTTCTCGACCGTCAAGTACGAACGCGGTACGAGCTACCCCTACTGCCGCACCATCAACCTGACATTCCGTCCCACGTTCTAATATTGCCGAGACCATGAAACGAATGAAAAAATACAGCTACATCCTGCTGGCCCTGCCGCTGCTGCTGGGCAGCTGCGAGGCGTATCTCGACGTCAATCCCAAATCGGAAGTGACCGACAAGGAGCTTTTCTCGACGGCCGAAGGCTGCGAAGACGCCATCTACGGCATCTATACCGAGATGGGAACCAACAAGAACCTCTTCGCCTACGCGCTTACGTTCGCCTATCCGGAACTGATGACCGGCAACTTCACCATCAGCCAGAGCGACAACCTGGCCTACGTCGTACAGCGCCTGTGGGAGCACGAAAACGCCATCACGGTAGCCGAAAACCTCTGGATCAACGGATACAAGACCATCGGATACGTCAACAAGGCGCTGATGCACGTCCTGCCCAAATCCGACGACGAATTCCGCCACATCCGGCTCTACAAAGGCGAACTGCTGGCGCTGCGCGCCTATCTCCATTTCGAAATGGCCCGCATCTTCGCCGTGCCGTTCGCATCGGGCGACGCCGCGGCCAAAGCCAAGGCCATTCCCTACGTGACCACGTACGGCATCGAAGTCACCCCGTACAGTTCGCTGGACAAGGTGTTCGAACTGATCGTCGCGGACCTGACCGAGGCGGAGAAATACCTCGCGGCGGACGAGGAACTGGTGACGGCGACCCGCGACAACGCCTCCGACGGCTTCACGAACTGCCGCATCACGCACCTGAACCTCTACGCGGTACAGGCGCTGCTGGCCCGCGCCTACTGGACGATGGGCAAACTGGACCTGGCCGAGGATTACGCCGAGAAGGTGATCGACAGCGGCAAATTCCCGCTGATGACGACCGCCGAGGCCTGGAACGCCGTGGAGACCGGCACGCTCAACATGCAGGAGACCGTCTTCGGGCTCTACTCGACGCAGTACACCTACAACTTCTACCGGAATCACATCTACCAGGGCGGAACCCTTGCGCTCTCCAGCCAGTATTCCGAAATCTACTCCACCGACCTGGCCGGCACGGACAAGCGTTACTCGACCTGGTTCGACACGGGCAATTCGTGGTGCATCAAGCACTACAACAAGATGTACGCCCAGGGAGAGAGCAACCCCACGTACAGCGGCAAATCAATCCCCGGACCGAGTCTGATCCGGATTCCCGAAATGTACTACATCGTGGCCGAAGCCAACCTCACGAAAGACCCGGACAAGGCGACGGAATACCTCGACTATGTGGTGAAGTCGCGCGACCTGACGCCTTTCGCCGAGCGCGAAACGGGCAAAATCACCGAAAACAACATCATCAACGAACGCCGGAAGGAGTTTTTCGCCGACGGCGAGGATTTCTTCAACATGAAACGATTGCAGCTGGACATCGCGATACCGGGAGGCAATTTCGCGGGAACCGACGACGCGACCTACACGATGCCCATCCCGCAGAGCGTAGAGGACAATTACAGACAATAACGCAAGACTTATGAAAAACCTCATTTTCAAAATAGCCGTCCTGGCCGGAACCGTCGCGGCATTCGCCTCCTGTTCCGACACGTGGCTGATGTACGACACGTCGCAGAAGGACAAACTCTATTTCAAATACGAGAACTATCCGAGTCTGGACCAATATCTCTCGACCGACTTTTCGTTCGCCCTGCTCGACGAATCGGTGAAAGAGGTCAAGAAGACCGTAACCGTGACCCTGCTGGGAATGCCGGCAGACCGCGACCGGACGTTCGAGGTAAGGGCCATTCACGACACCACCTCGAATTACACCACGGGCGGCGTACAGCGCGAGCTGATCGACGCCATCGAGAACGAAGACTACACGATCGACAGGCTCATCGTCCCGGCCGGCTCCGTGGAGGGGCAGATCGACGTGACGCTGAAGCGCACGGAGAAGATTATGACGAAAACCGCGTCGCTGGTGCTCCAGATCGCCCAGAACGAAGAGTTCGAAGGCGTGCCCCGGAACGTCTACCGGTTCCTGATCTCGGACGGAACCGCCGCCTGCCCCTACTGGTGGTACTACTCCGCCACCCAGCAGTGGTATCAGTACACGGGCGAATTCCGGCAGGACAAATACCGGAAACTGCTGGAACTCTACCACGGAATCGCGGAGAGCAACCCGACGCTCTACGCGTCGATGGTCGAACAGTACGGCGAGAACATCGACAACGATTACTACACGGGACTCAACGGACAGCAGCTGCGCATGAGCATGGGATTCATGGTCAACCGGCAGAACCCCCACAAGATGGCCTGGCTCCGCTACGTGCTCTGCCCGCTGTTCGACTACTATTCGACCAATTACCCCGACCTGGAGTATTATACGACCGGAAGCGTCAACGTAACGACAGGCGGCTGGAGAGACCCGGCAAATAACTATTAACCGAAAGCGCCATGAAACAACTTGCGAAATATCTGTTGCCGCTCTGCTGCGGAATCGCACTGGCCTCCTGCTACGGACTCGACAAAGAGGAGTACCGGGAGCTGGCCCCGATCACGGTGAGCGGTCTGGACCGGACCATCTACGCCAAGGCTACCGAAACGCTCCACCTCGACAAACTCCGCGTGGAGAGCGAAAGCGGGCAGGACCTCGTCTACGAATGGTCCTACGGAAAACCTGCGGGAGACTTCCCCGGCATGGTCGACACGACGTTCATTTCCAGTTCGCCGACGCTCGACTACGCCTTCGACAAGGCCGGCAGCTACGTGCTGCGCCTGCGGATCGACAACGGCGAAAGCATCGGATTCCATTACTACGACCTGCGCGTGCAGGCCGGGTTCGACGAAGGTTTTCTGATCCTCTGCAACGACGACGAGGGCGCCGGATCGCTCGCCTTCGTCAAGAAACGCTCTCCGCAGGAGGAGGCCGAAGGCGCCCAGGAGATCTGGGACAATCTGCTGACGATCAACCCGGAATACGACTTCCGCAGCCTGCGCGACGTCTACGTATTCTCCTCGCCGGGATACGCTTCGGGAATTCTGATCTCCTCGGGCGACGACGAAGGCTCGATCTACCGCCTCGACCCCGTGACGCTGAGCGTCACCTATCGCATGAAGGGGATGGACGAATACGGAGTCCGCACCGGAGAGATTCTGGGCGAAAGAACGTCGGGAACCGCTCACTGGGCCTATCTGATCGGCGACGACGAGAGGGCCTACCGCTACGAATTCTCGACCGACATGCTCATCGTGCGGGAAACGCCCTTCCCCGCACGATACGGCCGGCAGGGACTGTTCGCCTCGAAAACCGCCGGAGTGCGCGACATCCTCATGTTCTCCGAGGCCGGAATCACCGGATTCCCCAATTCGAGAATCGCGGGATACGCCGCACCCGACGGGTATGAATTCATCAACATGGCAGCGGGCCGCATCGGGGCGGGACAGTACGACGCTTCCAAATACTACTGCATCGCCCGTACGATCGAAGGGGCGCCGAAAACCGTCAAAATCATCAGCACCAGTTCATCGCTTTCGAGTCCGACCGAAATCAAGACCTACGACGAGGTGCAGCCGATGCTGATGAATGCGAACACCCGGATCGTCACGACGAAGCTCAACGGAAACGCCTACTACGATTACGACAACAAGATCTATCACTGGGCGATGACAGGCGTCGACCCGGTCGTTCCCGCCGAAGGGGCCAAGCCCGACATCACGCTGCCCGACGGCGAACAGATCATGGACATCTGCACGAACGCCGTACCGTCGACCTCTTCCGCGGTGGTCGACGACGACCAGCTGCTGATCGCCACCTACAACCCGACGGCGACCGGCCGCAAGCCCGGCAGCCTCTACGTTTACAGTCTGAAGACGATGGAAAAGGTGAAGGAGTATGTCGGCATCTGCGAAAAACCCGTGGCCGTGGCCTACAAGTTCCCCACATCGAACTGACGATCCGCCCGGCACGGCACGTTCCGCATCCGGCCTTCCCCTCGCGGGAGGGCCGGATCGTTTTTCGGGAACCGCCGGGGCGTCATAGCCCCGGTTTCGCTTTGCAGAAAAGAAAAAACCGGTTATCTTTGTATGCCGGCCCCACAAGACAGCCCTGCGGAGGCTCCCGGACAGGACACCCTCGGGCCAAAGTCACCCCTTTTCAAGGGGAGGAGGGGGAGGCAGGGGAATTATCTGCGCCGAAACATAAGCCGCGGAAACCGACTCCTTCGGAGCTGCGGCGAACCTGATAAACAAAAAAAGA
>OHNR01000167.1_pt1 | contig 16009 bp, 16 predicted proteins | sample 1569651 | NCBI WGS metagenome assembly OHNR01 (sample SAMEA3879502, study PRJEB24766) | human gut metagenome | biome: human-associated habitat; feature: feces | place: USA | collected 1985/1987 | reverse complement strand
TTCCTGACCTCACCGAGGAGGAGGAGACCGTCTACCGTCACGGCCGCAACGCCAAGCCCAAGACCGTGCCCAAGTCGGCAACGGTCGCGGAGTACGCCCATGCGACCGCGCTCGAGGCGCTGTTCGGCTGGCTGTATCTCAAGCAGAGATACGACCGCATCAATGAGCTGTTCGGCAGGATCGCCGAGACGTTCTGAGCGCAAAAAATCCCTCCGAAGAGCGGTTCTCCGGAGGGATTTTGCTTTGCATATGGGATTATTCGTCGGCCTCGCGCTCGCGCGCCTCTTCCTTGCGGAGCTTCTGCTCGTTGGCGTAGACGCGGCTCTGCAGGCGGCAAAGCTCCTGTGCGAGCGGATCGGGGAGGTTGATCTGATCGAGCGTGTACGCAGGGGAGGGGCCGATGCGCTGACCGGCGATCTTGACGACGCGCGCCTTGATGCCGACGACGGTGGAGTCGGGCGGGACCTCCTGCAAAACGACGGCGTTCGCGCCGATCTCCGCGCCCTCGCGGATGATGGCGCCCGGCTCGACGCGCGCATGCAGGCCCTTGAGGTCCAGCATGGGGATGGCGGAGTTGCAGGCGCCGTTTTCCACATGCAGGCGGTCGATGTGCGCGGCCTGCGCCGTAAGCTGCGGACCGAGCGTTTTCCAGTCGCCGTAGAGGATATGCAGGCCGTTCCCGCCGGAAAAAACCTCCGCGCCGGGGAACTCGCAGGGCGCATTGGCCTGCAGCACCACGCGGACGGGCGTCTTCTTCTCCGACGTGCGGATGAGTTCAATGAGTTCCGTTGCTTCCATAAAGCTGCTCCTTTCAGCGGACGGAGCGCTTGCGGCGGATCATCTCGCGCCAGTCTAGGTCACCGCGCTGCAGGCCGAGGATGAGCATCTCCGCCGTGGCGAGGTTCGTGGCCATGGGCACATTGTGCGCGTCGCACAGGTGCAGCGTCTGCACGACCTGCTGATCCTCCCAGGGGTCGCTGTTATTCGGATCGGTGAACAGCAGCACCAGATCGATCTCGTTATAGGCGATCCGGGCGTCGACCTGCTGGTGACCGCCCTGATTGTGGGAAAGATACAGCGTCACGGGCAGGCCGGTCGCCTCCGCGACAAGGCGGCCCGTTGTGGCCGTGGCGGAGAGGTTGTGCTTGCTCAGCACGCTCTTATAAGCCGTACAGAACTGGACCATCAGTTCCTTTTTCTTGTCATGCGCCATCAGCGTAATATTCATAAGATCACCTCATCTTCAAAATCGCATCAAGGGCATTGGCTCACCGCGCAGGCGGCGGGAGATGCGCAGGCAGGCCTCAGCGGCACCGCCGGAGGAATTCAGGATCAGCGCCTTGCCCGCTGCGGCAGAAAGCACGACGGCCGGGTCCTCCGGCACAAGGCCGAGCAGCGACAGGCCGGTCTGGTCCATCATGTCGTCCACCGTCAGGTTCATGCGCGAAAACAGGCGCGGCTGCACGCGGTTGACCACAAGCTGCAGCAGCTCGTGCCCCTCGAGCGCGAGGGCGTCTGCCGCGCAGGCGGCGTCCCGCAGAGAGGCGGGATCCGGCGTGGCAGCGACGATGCAGCGGTCGGCAAACTGCGTGGCAAGGCGGAAGCTCGTGCCGATCCCGGCGGCCGCGTCGATCAGGACCCAGTCGAAGGCCTCGCGGGCCTCGCGCAGCAACGCACCGAAGCGCTGCTGCTCCACGAGAGCGTCCTGCTCGCGCACCGGGGCCGTCAGCAGGAACAGGCCCGGCAGGGCCGGATGCTCCGCGGCGTCGGACAGCTTGCAGAAGCCCTGCGTCACGTCCGTGAACGCGACAGCGGGCTGCTCGGCCATGCCGAGCGCGATGTCGAGATTCCGCAGGCCGATGTCGGCATCGATGCACAGGACGCGCTTGCCCTCAGCGGCAAGACAGGCCGCGATCCCGGCGCAGAGCGTCGTTTTTCCCGTGCCGCCCTTGCCGGAAATGACGGAAACCGTTACACCCATGTGCATGTCGCCTCCTTTGGAGTTTCCTTCCTGTAGTATAGCCGATTCTCAGCACAATTTCAACAAAGATTTTTGCCGCAATCATGTTTTTCCATACGCATCGCTCTATTTTCCGGCATGGCATCCGGTTTTTTGCCCGCGCGTAAGAAATTCCGGGCGATATTTGCCGTGCCCACTTGCGCGGCGCGGAAAAAAACATTATAATGAAGGCACACCGTCGGGTAAAACCGACAAATTTTTGTTTGAAACGGAGAGGCTATTTATGAAAAAGATCCTCGCATGCATTCTGGCAGTGGCTCTGCTGACGTGTGTCTTTGCCGCCTGCGGCAAGACGGAAGACAAGGGGGACTCCTCCTCCGACCTGAAGCTCGCACTCGTCGTGGCAGGTACGTTCGGCGACCGTTCGTTCTATGACTCGTCCAAGGAAGGCGTAGACCGTCTGGCCAAGGACTTCGGCGTGCAGGTCAGCACCATCGAGTGCAACAACGAAAACCACGCAACGCAGATGAAGAACGCCGCCGATCAGGCAGACGTCGTCGTGTGCGTCGGCTGGGAATTCTATGATGTCGAGACCATCGCGCCGGAATATCCGAATGTGAAGTTCATCTGGATCGACAACGCCACGAGAGAGCCGGTCGCCAACGTGCTGAACATCACCTATGCCCAGAATGAGGGCTCGTTCCTCGCGGGCTACATCGCGGCCGCCATGTCCGAGAGCGGCACGGTCGGCGCAGTCGGCGGCGAGGACAGCGATACCATCAACGACTTCATCGTCGGCTACACGCAGGGCGCGGAGTACTACGGCACGGAGAACGGCAAGGCCGTGAACGTCGTGAAGAACTACGCCGGCACCTATGACGACCCCGCAAAGGGCAAGGAATGCGCGCTGGCTCTGCACGATCAGGGCGCGGACGTTATTTTCCAGATCGCCTCCGCCACGGGCGACGGCGTGTTTGAGGCCGCGAAGGAGAACGGCTTCTACGCCATCGGCGTGGACAGCGACCAGAAGTACATCGACCCCGACACCATCATCTGCTCCATGAAGAAGGAAGTCGGCAGCTCCATCTATGACGCCGTGAAGCGCCTGCTGGACGGCGACAGCTCCCTGTGGGGCACGACGTGGGTCGCCGATATGAGCAACGGCTATGTCGGCATCGGCTACGGCGAGGACGGCGCGGCACAGCAGGTGCCCGACGACGTGAAGAACGCCGTGGAAGAGCTGTCGAAGAAGATCGTCTCCGGCGAGATCACCGTCGAAACGACCCGCTGATGCAGAATTGTCCGGGAGGGGCTTGCCCCTCCCCTACAATATAATCTGAATATCAACTCCCGGCGTGGCGCTGCGCCACGCCTTTGTTACATGATCCCGGCTGCTGCCGGGAGAAAGGGGGAACCCGATTTGAACGACATCGCCGTGCAGTTCCGCCATGTCAGCATGGCGTTCCCCGGCGTTCTGGCGAATGACGACGTCTCGCTGGACATCCGAAAGGGCGAGGTCTTTGCCCTCGTCGGCGAAAACGGCGCCGGAAAATCGACGCTGATGAACATCCTCTACGGCATCCACACCCCGACGGGCGGCAGCGTCTCCATCCGCGGCGAGGAGGTCAGCCGCTTCAGCCCGCGCAACGCCATCGACCACGGCGTCGGCATGGTGCACCAGCACTTCATGCTCGTGCCGTCGTTTACCGTGGCGCAGAACATCGTCATGAGCCGTGAGCCGCGCCGGTTCGGCCTGTTCTTCGACCAGCGCGCGGCCGAGCGCGAAACGCGCCGCCTTGTGGAGGAATACGGCCTGACGGTCGACCCGAACGCCGTCGTCGCCGAGACGGGCGTCGGCCTGCAGCAGCGCGTGGAAATTCTGAAAACGCTGTACCGCGGCGCGGAAATTCTGATCCTCGACGAGCCGACCGCCGTGCTCACCCCGCAGGAGACGGACGAGCTGTTCTCCGTCATCCGGCGCATCGTCCGTGAGCGCGGCATGACCGTCATTCTCATCACGCATAAGCTCTATGAGGTCATGGCCATTTCCGACCGCGTCGGCGTGATGCGCAAGGGAAAACTCGTCGGCGTGGAAGAGACGAAAAACGTCAATGAGCGCATGCTGGCCTCCATGATGGTCGGCCGCCCCGTGCTCTATGACCAGCTGGAAAAGACCGGCACGCCCGGCGCGGAGGAAATTCGCGTGGAAAACCTGACCGTGCAGGATAACCGCGGCCTGACGGCGGTGGACGGCCTGTCGCTGTCCGTGCGCGCGGGCGAGATCCTCGGCATCGCCGCCATCGAGGGCAACGGCCAGAGCGAGCTGCTCGAGGCCATTGCAGGCATGCGCCCCGTCGAGCACGGAAAGATTTTCGTGCACGAACAGGACGTCACCGGCAAAGCGCCCGGTGAAATTCGCGCCGCGGGCCTCGCCCATGTGCCGGAGGACCGCCTTGCCACCGGCCTGAGCGCCGAGGCGAGCGTGACGGAGAACCTGCTGGCGGGCAAACAGCGCGAGCCGCGCTTCAGCGGCTTTGCCTTCTGCCAGCGCACGAGCAGCATCGAGCGCTATGCCTCGGAGCTGTATGAAAAATTCGACATCCGCGGCGCAGGCGTCGATGCCAAAGCCGGGTCCATGTCCGGCGGCAACATGCAGAAGGTCGTCATCGCGCGCGAATTCTCGTTCGATGCGCCGGTGCTGCTCATCGCGCAGCCGACGCGCGGCGTCGACGTGGGCGCGATCGAGTTCATCCATGCCCGCATCCTTGAAAAGCGCAACGAGGGCTGTGCCATCCTGCTGTGCTCGGCCGATCTGGACGAGGTGTTCCGCCTGTCCGACCGCGTCATCACGATGTATGAGGGCAGGATCACGGGCGAATTCTCCGCCGCGGAAATTTCCCGCGAGGAGATCGGCTATTGCATGACCGGCGGACGCCGGGAGGAGGCGCAGGCATGAAAAAACGGATCGATCCCGGCTATCTCATCTCGCTGCTGCTGAGCGTGGTACTCGCGTTCGTCATCGGCGCGGTCATCCTTGCCATTGCGGGCTTCTCGCCCGGCAAGGCCTACCTTGCCATGCTGAACGGCGCGTTCTCCAGTGCCCGCCACATCGGCGATCTGCTGGAATACGCCATGGTGCTTTGCCTGTGCGGTCTGGCCTGCGTGCTCGGCGCGCGCGTCGGCATCTTCAACGTCGGCGGCGAGGGCCAGCTCCTGCTCGGCGCCATCGTCGCCTGTCAGGTCGGCGTGTGGCTCGACGGCCTGACGCCGTGGCTCGTGCTGCCGCTGGCCGCGCTGGCCGCCATGGCCGCCGGCGGGCTTTACGCCCTCATCCCCGGCGTGCTGAAGGTCAAGGTCAAGGTCAATGAGGTCATCACGACCATCATGCTCAACACCGTCGCCGCCAGCTTCTGCCAGTACCTCGCCAAGGGGCCGTGGAAGAACGCGAACAAGAACATGGTCGCCGCGACGGAGCAGCTGAACGCCCGCTACTGGTTCGGCGGCCTCATCGGCGGCTCGAACCTCTCGACGGCCATTCTGGCAGCAGCCGTCCTTGCGCTCGTTATCTGGTATGTCATGCAGAAGACGTCACGCGGCTATGAGATGAAGCTCACGGGCCAGAACGAGCGCTTTGCGCGCTTCATCGGTATCCGCACCAGCCGTCTTGTACTCGTGTGTATGCTGCTTTCCGGCGCGCTGTGCGGCCTGGTCGGCATGTTCCGCGTGTACGGCGCGGAGCATCTGTTCCGCGACAGCATCAGCCGCGACTATTATTTTGAGGGCCTCATGGTTGCCATGATCGCCCGCTACCAGCCGCTGGCCGTCGTGTTCCTGTCCCTGTTCTTTGCCGCGCTGAAGATCGGCGCGCAGGGCATGGAGCTGGCCGCCGGTGTGCCGAACCAGATCTATCTCATCATCCAGACGGTCGTCATCTTCCTCATGGCTGCAGAGAGCGGCCTGTTCGGCGCGCTGCAGAACCGCGTCAGAAAGGGAAAGGAGGCGGAAAAGCATGCTTGAATCCATTCTGAAGAGCATTTTCTCCGCCGGAACGTTCCAGCAGATGCTCCGCAGCGCCACGCCCGTGGCGCTGGCCGCCCTCGGCGGCTCGCTGACGGAGCACGCCGGGATCATGAACATCGGCATGGACGGCATGATCCTGATGGGCGCGTTCTTCGGCGTGCTCGGCAGCTGGCTGTTCGCCTCGGCGGCAGCCGGTGTGGCGCTGGCCGTCGGCGTCGGCCTTCTCGTCGGCCTGTTCTTCGCACTGTTTGTCGTGAAGCTCCGCTCCGATGAATTCATCATCGGCTGCGCGCTCAACACGTTCGCACTCGGCCTGACAGGCTTCCTGTCGCGCTCCATTTTCGGCGCGAGCGGCACAAAGGGCAACCCCTTCCTGCCCAGCCTGCGCCTGCCGGGCATCGAGAGCATTCCCTTCCTCGGCAAAATTCTCAGCGGCAACTCGCTGTTCGTCTATCTGACGCTGCTGTTCGTGCTGCTGCTGTGGCTGTTCCTCTATAAGACGCCCTACGGCTTCTGGCTGCGGGCCTCCGGCGAAAAGCCCGAGACGCTGCGCACGGCCGGCATCGACCCCGCAAAGCTCAAGTGGCTGGCAAGCATCCTGTGCGGCGTGTTCTGCGCGCTCGCGGGCGCGCACCTGTCGCTCGGCCAGCTGCAGGGCACGTTTGCCGAGAATATGAGCAATAACCGCGGCTACATTGCCTTTGCCTGCGTCATTTTCGGCGCGGCCAACCCGCCGAAGGCCTATCTCGCCGCGCTGATGTTCGGCTTCTTTGACGCCATCGGCCTGCGCCTGCAGGAATACCTGAGCGCGGACCTTACGAATCTCATCCCCTATGTCATCACCGTTGTGATGATGGTCTACGTCGTCGTGCGGGCGCAGCAGCGCAAAAAGCACCGCGCACGCTCGGCGCTTGCACAGAAAGGAAAATCCGCATGAACCATCCCATTCCCGTCCTGCTGGACGGAGACCCCGGCCATGACGACGCCATTGCCTGGATGCTGGCCGCGACCGGTCTCGACATACGTGGTGTCAGCTCCGCCGCCGGGAACCAGACCATTGAAAAAACAACGCGCAACGCCCTGCGCATCTGCACGCTGCTCGGCATCCGGGCGCCGGTGGCCATGGGCCTTGCCCGGCCGCTGCTGTCCGAGGCGCTCACCGCCCCGAGCGTGCACGGCGTGAGCGGGCTGGACGGCCCCGCCCTGCCGGAGCCGGACCGCGAGGCCGCACCCGAGCGCGCGCCGGAGCAGATGGCCCGCCTGCTGCGCGAAAGCGCGGAGCCGCTGACCATCGTGGCCACGGCTCCCCTGACGAACGTCGCCGCCCTGCTGCTGGCCCACCCGGAGCTGAAGGCGAACATCGCGGGCATCAGCCTGATGGGCGGCGGCCTTGCCCACGGAAACTGGACGCCTGCAGCCGAGTTCAACATTCTCGCAGACCCCGAGGCGGCGGACGTCGTGTTCCGCTCCGGCCTGCCCATCACCATGGCGGGGCTGGACGTCACGGAGCAGGCCCTGCTCTATCCCGAGGACTTTGCGCGCATCCGCGCCGTCGGCAATCCCGTGGCGGAGACCGTCGCGGGCTGGCTGGACTTCTTCTTTGCCTTCCACCGCACAAAGGGCTACGCCGGTGCGCCCGTGCACGACGCCGTGGCCGTGTGCGCCCTGCTGCGGCCTGATCTGCTTCGCTTTGAGGACTGGCACGTCACGGTGGAGACGCAGGGCGCGTTCTGCCGCGGCGCAACCGTCGGTGACCGGCGCACTGCGCCGAACGCCCGCGTCATCACGGGCATCGACCGCGAGGGCTTCGCGGAACTTCTGACGGAGGCGGTGCGTACCTATGGCTGAACATCGGATCTGGTTTGACTGCGACACCGGCGTGGACGACGCCATCGCCCTGCTGACGGCCCACCGCCAGCCCGGGCTGGAGATCGTCGGGCTGAGCACCGTGGCGGGCAACGTCACACTCGACCACACGACGGAAAATACCCTGAAAATCTGCGGCCTTATGGGCGCGGACTACCCCGTTTACCCCGGCGCTCCCGGCCCGCTGCGCCGTGAGCGCGAGGACGCCAGCAGCTTCCACGGTGCCGACGGCCTCGGCGGAGCCGTGCTCCCTGCCCCGCGCCGCGCCCCGGAGCAGATGCCCGCATGGGACGCCCTGTATGAGGCGGCGGCGCGTATGCCCGGCGAGCTGACGCTCGTGGCCACCGGCCCGCTGACGAACGCGGCCATCGCGCTGACGGCCCACCCGTCCCTCCGGTCCCTGCTGCGCGGCATCGCCCTCATGGGCGGCGCGGCCGTGGGCGGCAACCGCACGCCCTGCTCGGAATTCAACATCCACGCCGACCCGGACGCAGCGGAGATCGTATTTTCGTCCGGCATCCCCATTGTGATGTGCGGGCTGGACGTCACGGAGCAGGCCTGGTTCTCCCCCGCGGAGTTCGCCGCCCTGCCGGACACGCCCGTCGGGCGCTTTGCCCGCGCGGCGACGGCCGGGCCCATGCGGAAAAACATGGCCCGCGGCGCGGGCGGCCTGTGCCTGCACGACGTCTGCCCCGTGCTGTACCTGACACACCCGGAGCTGTTCACCGGGCGGCAGGCGGGCGTGCATGTGGAGACGCGCGGCACGGTCACCTATGCCAAGACTGTGACCGATCTGGACTCGGACGCGAAATTCCCGGAGCGCAATGTCTTTGTGGTGCTCGGGGTGGACCGTGCGGGCTTTGCCGCGCACATCACGGAGGCACTGAGCAGCTATGCTGGATAAGCGCGCCCTGCGGCGGGAGATCGCCGCACAGAAGCGCACCCTGAGCCCGGCGCAGATCGAGGCCGCCTCGGCCGATCTGACGGCGCAGCTGCTGGCCCACCCGCTGTTCCGGGCGGCCCGGTCGCTCTATGCCTACCTGAGCTACAATCAGGAGGTACGCACGCTGCCGCTCATCCGGCAGGCGCAGGCGCTCGGCAAGCGCGTTGCCGTGCCGAAGGTCTATGGCGAAACGGACATGCGCTTTTTGTGGCTGGACGACCCGGCGCGCATCGCACCCGGGGCCTACGGCATCCCGGAGCCGGTCGACGACGGCCCGGAGGCCGACGATCCGGCGGCTCTGGTGCTCATGCCGGGCCTGGCCTTTGACCCGCAGGGCCACCGGCTGGGCTATGGCGGCGGCTTCTATGACCGCTTCCTCGCCGCTGAGCCGCACCCGACCATTGCACTGTGCTACGCCTTCCAGCTGCTGCCGCAGCTGGAGACGGAGGCGCACGACATCCCCGTGGACGCGGTGCTCTCCGCGCCCGTATAGCCACAAGGAGGGAATCGCATGCATATCGATGCCATCTGTGAAACCAACGGAAAGGGCTGGCTCATCTGGGCGGCGCAGTGCCCCGGCGCCTTTGCGCGCGGCGCGACGGAAAACGAAGCGCTGGCCAAGCTGCCGGGCGACGTGCGGCGCTTCCTGCACTGGGCCGGAGAGCCTGCCGGGGACATCACCGTCACGCCGGGCGCGCCCATCGAAAGCGGCCTGCACACCGAGGACGCCGATTCCGACCTGCTGCTCGAGGCCGACTGCGCCCCGATGACCGAGGCGGACTATGCCGCGGCCAAGCTGCTGGTGCTGAAATCCGCGCGCGACTTCTGCACGCTGTTTGAGAGCATCCCGAACCCGGATATCTCGCCCCGCGCCCCGCGCACGAGCTTCTACGGCCCCGTGCCGCGCACGCCGCGCGAGATGTATGACCACACGAACCATACGACGGCCTATTACATGGCCGCCTTCGGCATTCCGTTCGAGAACATGCCCGACCTCTACGCCAACCGTTTGCAGGCGCTGGCCGAGATCGAGGATCGCGAGGAGCTTCTGACAGGGAAGGTCTGCACCGCGCCGGACGGCGAGCGCTGGACGCTGCGCAAGCTCCTGCGCCGCTTCCTGTGGCACGACCGCATCCACGCCCGCGCCATGTGGCGCACGGCCGCCCCGCTGTGGGGCAGCGCCGTGGCAGACCCCTTCGGCTTCCGCTGAACCGTTCGACGCGGGCAGGCAAATTCCCGCCGCGTCCGGCTGCGAAACCTGACCGCATGCCGCCGAAGGGCGCGAAGCACCCGGACTTTTCCGGGAAAGCAGACAAATCAGGCCGCGACCCCGCACCGGGATTGCGACCTGTTTTTTTGCGCCCTGCGCGTATACTTTGTCCACGGACAAGGGGGGTGCGGCCATGACGGTCTATCTGGACAGCGTGTTCGCGCTGAACTTTGCGGTGAACTGGCTGCTGCTGCGCGCGGCGGCCCGGCTCGGGGCGGCGGCGGTCCGGCCCCGGCGCATCGCGGCGGCTGCGGCGCTCGGCGCGGCCTACGCCGTGGCGGTGTATCTGCCGGGGTGCGGAGTTCTGGCGGGCTGGGCGGGCAAGCTGGCCGTCACGGCGGCGCTGCTGGCCGTGGCCTTCGGCCTGCGGCGGGAGACGCTGCGGCTCGCGGCGGTGTTCGGCGGGGTGACGCTGGCGCTGTGCGGCGCGGTATACGGGCTGGAGCTGCTGAAGCACGGCCGCGTGCGCCCCGGCGCGCTGTGGTACCCCGTAACGTTCTCGTCGCTCGTGCTGACGGCGGGCGGGGTCTATGCCGCGACACGCCTGCTGCTGCCCCGGCTGAGCCACGCGCCGGACAGCGTCGTGCCCGTGCGGCTGACGCTCGGCGGGCGGCGGGTGTTCCTCAGCGCGCTGCGCGACAGCGGCAACACGCTCTGCGACCCCGTGACGGGCGAGGCCGTGCTCGTGGCGGACTGGCGCTGCGCCGCGCGGCTCCTGCCGCACGATGGCCTGCGCGCCGCGGATTTTGCCGCGCCCGCCGCTCTGGTGCTGCGCCTGCAGCGGCTCCACCCGCGCCTCATCCCCTTCCGCGCCGTCGGAACGGGCAGCGGCCTGCTGCTCGCCCTGCCGTGCGAGGAGGTCCGCATCGGAAAAAGCGTGCAAAAAAACGGCCTCGTCGCCTTCTCCCCGACGCCCGTTTCGGACGGCGGCGGCTACGAGGCCCTGACAGGAGGGAAATGCGATGCTTGAATTTCTCACGGACTGGCTGCAGCGCCTCCTGCGGCAGCCCGCAAAGCTCATGTACATCGGCGGCAGCGACATTCTCCCGCCGCCGCTTGCCGCGCAGGAGGAGCAGACCCTCCTGCAGCAGGCCGCCGCGGGCGACGAGGCCGCGCGGGCCCGGCTCATCGAGCGCAATCTGCGGCTCGTGGTCTACATCGCGCGCCGGTTCGAGAACACCGGCGTGAACATCGAGGACCTGATCTCCATCGGGACCATCGGCCTCATCAAGGCCGTCGGCACATTCAAATCGGACCGGAACATCAAGCTGGCGACCTATGCCTCGCGCTGCATCGAGAATGAGATCCTCATGCACATCCGCAAGATCGCAGGCCAGAAGGCCGAGGTCTCGCTCGACGAGCCGATCAACACGGACTGGGACGGCAACGAGCTGCTGCTGTCCGACGTGCTCGGGACGGACGGCGACATCGTCATGCGGCCCATGGAGGAGGACGCCGAGCAGCAGCTGCTGCGCGAGGCCCTTGCGCGGCTGCCGGAGCGGGAGCGGCGTATCGTGAGCCTGCGCTTCGGGCTGGGCGGGCGGCCGGAAAAGACGCAGAAGGAGGTCGCGGACCTGCTGGGCATCTCGCAGTCGTATATCTCGCGGCTGGAGAAGCGCATCATGCAGCGCCTGCGGCGCGACCTGCTGCGGCAGGTCTCATAGCCCGGCGTAGAGCGGCGCAGCCTTCGGCTCATAGCCCTGCGGCAGATAGCGCACGGAGGAGATGCGCGGGCCGGAGATGCCGTATTTGGAGGAATAGCCGAACAGGTCGACATAGCGCTCCAGGTCGTCCCGCTCGGTCCCCATGGCGCGCAGGACCTCGACCGTGGCGCGCACGTCGTCGATGGCGCGGTGTGAATTCGTCACGCGGTCCTGCAGGTCATACTGCTCGATGGCGTTGCACAGGCGGTGCGGATAGGCGCGGCGGTCGCGGTAGACCGTGAGCAGGTCGAGCTTCTGCTTGTCCTGCAGCAGGCGGGCGTCGCCGTATTTCTGCAGGAAGGCATAGAGGAACAGCAGATCGAACTGGGCGTTATAGGCCGCGAGCATCGTGCCGGGCGTCAGGAGCGCGGCCAGCAGCTCGGCAAAGGCCTGCTTGCCGATGCCCTCCTCGCGGAGCAGGTCGTCCGTGATGCCCGTCAGCTCCACGATGCGCGGCGGCAGGCTGCGCGTACAGCGGACGAACTCATCGACCTCCTCCGTGCCGGAGGCGGTCAGGCGAATGGCGGAAAATTCAATGATCTCATCGCGCTGCCAGCTCAGGCCGCTCGTTTCCGTGTCGAAAACGAGGACGGAGTCACAGCGCGAGAACAACGACTGCAGAGGATCAGACATCGTTTGCCTCCATGGGTGAAAAAGTCATCCCGGCAAATACCGGGGGATAATTGTGCGGAGATGCCCTAATTGTACCATATTTTTCCGCTCTTGACAAACGATTCCTTTTCGGTTATACTGAATTCACCGCAAAACAAATCCTTCTTCGGGGGGTCGGATGCTTCCGGCTGAGATTGGGCGAAGTCACGCCCTGACCCGCAAACCTGACACGGATCATGCCGTCGTAGGGAAAGAGGTCTTCCGCACTGCTTTCCAAGAACGGTTTGCAGCGCGGAATTTTTGTTTTGGAGGAATCCTCTATGTCCGTTCCCTCTCGCCGTCTGGGCCTGCGCCGCCTTGTGGAGTGCGCCGTGCTCATCGCCATCGGTACCGTTCTCAGCCTGTTTGAGTTCTCCGGCCCCTGGGCCCTCGGCGGCGGCATCACCGTGTGCAGCATGCTTCCGCTCGTCCTGATCTGCCACCGCCACGGCACGAAGTGGGGCATGTGCTCCGCTCTTGTCTACGGCGTGCTGCAGATGTTCCTCGGCATGAAGAATGTCATGTACGGCCAGAACTTCTGGCAGGTACTTGCCATCATCCTGCTGGACTATGTCGTCGCGTTCGGCGTCATCGGCCTTGCCGGCATCTTTGACAAGTGCATCAAGAACCGCCCCGTGTCCATCGCCGTCGGCAGTGTGTTTGCCACGCTGCTGCGTCTGGCCTGCCACTTCGTGTCCGGCTGGATCATCTGGGAGGCCCTGTGGCCGAACGAGCTGGGCTGGGCTTCCCCGCTGTGGTCCCTTGCCTACAACGCCAGCTACATGATCCCCGAAATGATCATCACGACGGTCGCCGCCGTCGCCCTGTACTTCCCGCTGAAGAAGTACTACTACGGCGAGGACCTGAAGTAAGTCAGAAGGCTGCACCGCGCCCCCCGGCCCGGTGTTTCCGATAACTCTCATTTCTGAATCGCTCTCCCCCACGCAAATGCCCACAAAATGCCGCCGGTCTTCCCCCACAGAAGACCGGCGGTCATTTTATTGTGACGGCTGCACCGTAATGTACTTCTGCTTTGAGCTATTCGGCTTATCAGGGGCAGTCATCCGCAGCTGACCACTTTCCAGCAGGGGCTTCAGATAGCGTGCGGTGAAATGCTTGATATCTTTGAAGCCACAATGGTTGGCGATTTCTGCTTTGCTGCGGGGTTCCGAGCAGAATGCAATGATTTTAACTTGGGGGGTGACTTGGGGGGTATCCCCTAAGTTCGCATCGGTTTTCGTATTCCGAATCGTTGCATAGAGCATAAACGCTTCCACGCGGTACTCCGGCTGCGGCAGGCCTGCTGTTTCCATGACCTCATAGAGCCGGTCTACGCCCTCGCCAAACTCCTGCACATATTCGTACTCATGCAGGAACTGCGCAATTTTCGGATTGCGGGAGAAGTGGACGTGCCGCATATTGTTCAGCCGCACGATGCCGGGCAGCGTACCGGGGCTTTCTACTGTCAGCCGGTCGTCGAACATCTTGATTTGAATGTCCGTTCCCTTGATGCTGTAATCGCGGTGCGCGACGGCGTTGACGATCAGCTCTTTCCAGGCAAACTCCGGGTATTCCGGCTCGGTGACAAAGCGGGTATCCGCACCGAGGTAGGTGCGCTCCTTGATCTGGCTGCGCACGAACTCCAGCGCCTTCTCAATGACCTGCAGGACGCGGCCTTCAAACACCACGTCCTTGATGACGTTCATCTCCGCACCGACCTTGGCTTCCGTACCCTCGTACCGGACAAAGCGGATGCGTGCGCGGGGAAAATAGTGTTTCGGATTCTTGCCGAACAGCAGCATGGCGGCAGTGCTGACTTCTTCCTTGCCACCTTTGGTGGAGATAAATTCTTTGTTCTCCCGCAGGTATTCCTCCGGGCTTTTCCGGTAGCCGAGTTTCTGCGTATACTCCCGAACGAAGTCGAGGTCAATGTCCTCCATCGCCGCGTCCGGGACAGGGGTATCCTCAAAATACCGTGTGCCCTTGGCGTACATAAGCTGGAGGCGTTCGTCGAAATTAAGCTTCTTGGATTTATCCCCGACGCGAAAGAAAACATCGTCCGCCTGATTGGCGTGAAGCTCGTTGCTTTGCAAAACCTCAATCAGCAGAATATAATCCGGCTCACCGTCCCTGTTGGTGCAGGCAAGCAGTTCGGTTTCGATTTGAACGGACGGCTTACAGTAATCAAACGGCACGCGCAGCAGCTCGTTGATATGTTCCTGATAGCCGTCGATGCCGGTGATCGTCCCGTCGTCCTCCACGCCGACCGCGATCACGCCGCCGTCTGCGTTGGCAAAGGCGATCAGATGAATCGCAAGCGTCTTTGCGTCGATGCGGGCGCTCTTGCGGTCAAACAGCGGAGATTCCGTCATGGTGCAGATTCGTTCAAGTGTCAGCTTGCAAAGCATACGTCCGCCTCCTTGTCACAAGAAAAATCCAGCTTTTTTACAGTATAGCACAGAGTATCACCACTATGCAAGGAAGCAGTCGGGCTATCCGAAAAAAAGTTTTTCAACCGCGCCCGCAGCTCTCCGCTTATCCCGCCCCGTCCTGCAAAATTGCCGCGTTGGCTGCGCCTCCTCGCCACAGAAAAAGAGGCGACGGGACATAAAAATCCCGGACGGCGAACCGTCCGGGATATCGTTGTTCTGTTGGTGCGGATCAATACATGCCGCCCATGCCGCCTGCATTGGCTGCAGCAGCTGCTGCGGCGTCGGCTGCGGGATCGGGCTTGTCGGCCACGATGGACTCAGTCGTCAGGACGCAGGCGCCGATGGACGCTGCATTCTCAAGCGCGGTGCGGGTGACCTTCGTCGGATCGACGATACCGGCGGGGATCATGTCGCAGTAGGTGGCACTGTAGGCATTGTAGCCGAAGCCGACCTTGCGGCTGTTCTTGATCTTCTCGAAGACGACGGAGCCGTCGACACCGGCGTTCTCGGCGATCTGGCGGACAGGAGCCTGCAGCGCCTTGACGATGATGGACGCGCCGGTCTTCTCATCGCCGGACAGCTTGGCAACGAGCTTCTCGACAGCGGGGATGGCGTTGACGAACGCGGTGCCGCCGCCGGCGACGATGCCTTCCTCCACGGCAGCGCGCGTGGCGTTCAGGGCGTCCTCGACGCGGAGCTTCTGCTCCTTCATGGCAGTCTCGGTCTGTGCGCCGACACGGATAACGGCGACGCCGCCGGACAGCTTGGCAAGACGCTCCTGCAGCTTCTCACGGTCGTACTCGGACGTGGTCACGCCGATGGCGGCCTTGATCTCGTGGATGCGGTTCTGGATCTCCTCGGAGTTGCCGCAGCCGTCGACGATAACGGTGGTGTCCTTGTTGACCTTGATCTGGCGGGCACGGCCGAGATCGGAGAGCTGAGCCTCCTGCAGGTTCATGTTCAGCTCGTTTGCGAAGTAGGTGCCGCCGGTCAGGATGGCGATATCGCGGAGCATTTCCTTGCGGCGATCGCCGAAGCCGGGCGCCTTGACGCAGACGCAGTTGAAGCTGCCGCGCAGACGGTTGACGAGCAGGGTGGACAGCGCATCGCCCTCGACGTCCTCGGCGATGATGACGAGCTTCTTGCCGCTCTGAACGAGCTGCT
>OHNR01000150.1_pt1 | contig 16723 bp, 38 predicted proteins | sample 1569651 | NCBI WGS metagenome assembly OHNR01 (sample SAMEA3879502, study PRJEB24766) | human gut metagenome | biome: human-associated habitat; feature: feces | place: USA | collected 1985/1987 | reverse complement strand
ACAGACGGCCCCAGGATGGTAGCTACCTTGGATTCTGTGTCATAATGCAAAGTATCGGAATACAATATGAAGTCAGGGTTCTCAACCTGCACGCTGTCATTGAACACCGCCAGCTTCGTCTCCGGAGAATATTGTCCGTAAAAAGAAGATAGTTGATTCAGAGAATCTACAATTAGCCCACCTTCAAAATAGTATCCGATATTCGGAATACGTTCATAATTGAGGCTATCCGTAAAGAGCGTCACCTGCCCGTTCTCCATCCGGACATTCTCGCGCAGATAAGCCACCTGCGTGTTTCCGTCATAAAAAAGATAATCTCCGTAGACGAACAAGGTGTCTCCCTGCTCCATCCGGACATTACTGAAAGCTTCGAGCGAATTGGTCTGTTCGAAAAAGTAAGCGCTGTCGCAATACATATATGAACTGTCATGCCGGAAACATACATCGCCGTTCAATATCTGCGCATCCGGCTTTACAGCCTTATCGAAAGATAGCGTATTGGAATGGATCAGGTATACCTTCGTCTTTTTGGGCGGGACAGTATCCGTCATAACCTGCAAACTATCGGCTGCCTTCAAGCTGTCCGGCGGGACGACTGTCACATCTTGTGCGGTAATAACAGTAGTATCTGCATGCACAATACTATCTTGGGCCTGTGCAAAGGCACAGACCGCCAACACAAAAAACAGACCTGTGAAAATAAATTTATTTACAGTCCTCATTCTTTAATCCAGCCGGGATACTGGAAATCACAATTACGCCAGCCGTCGCTGATACGCACATATGTGCTTTTCTGCTTCTTAATGATCCAGTCATGCAGCAGCTCTTCGCGTTTCCGAGATTCGACAATCGACTTCAAAGCCTGATAGTCATCCGATATATTTGCCTTATGCTGGTCCACTCTGGCTTTCAGTTTTACAATAGCAACAACTTCTTTCTGCTTATCGTTGATCATAGTGAAAGGTTTGGAGATATCTCCCACCTGCATCGTATAAACCATCTTACCGATTTCCTGCCCCCATTCCGACTTGACAACTAGAAGATGTATAATCGTATCAAATGAACGTCCGTACTTACCGATCGGGAGGATATGCCACAATGAGTGAACAAGAAAGAGCCAAGATTGACCGATTTATTGCATGGCTGCTGGAACATCCTGAAAAGATTCCGGTGGCAAAAGAAGTGATAACCAATGCATGATAAAACCCCTTGCGCATAAGGCTACCGAAAGCCCGGCGCAAGGGGTTTTATTTGTACCGGGTCAATCTTCACAGACCTTCATCAGTTTTAAGAACCGGCTAGAATCAGATTTTACGGTTTCAGTTCCGCTGTGGCCATCTTCATACGTCACATAAAACGTGACGCTGGTTTTAGATTTTGCGGATGCTGCTCCGTAAACAGCACCGGGCAATCCGGCAATTGAACTGCCAATGGCAGTACGGATGGCAGCACTCCCTGCCTTTTTGCTAGTGTTGGAAACGATAATTTTTGCTTTTACAGGGTTATGCGCAGCCCTGATTTCTTCTCTTTCCTGCGCCGCTTCCATTTTTGCTTGAACTTTTTGTGCTTCTTTTTTGGCTTTTCTTTCTGCTTTTGTGCCAAAGCAGGCCTGCCACTTGTAACAGCAAAGAACAATTCCAGCGATACCAACAATAGTGCTGGGTGTCCCATGAAGGCTGCAAGAAAAAACAAGCAGTCCAATGCCGCCAAAGAAAACTGCCTTATCTAAGCTCGTTCTTTTCATTGGCATCCCCTTCACATCGTTTTGATAAGCTTCATCAAAGCTTCACGCTTTTCTTTCGACATCTCCATCAACTTCTGCTCAATCCATTTGATATCCGCGTCAACTTCGCTTTGCGGCTGCTGGGGCGGGTTTTCTTTTTGCTCGCCAGAAACCAATGTATCCACGCTTGTTCCGAAATAAGAAGCTATCTTGTCAAGCGTCTCATATTTCAAGGTTTGCTTTCTACCGTTTTTCAAATCGGTCAAAGACCCACGGCTTGCGCCCGATTCCTTGCACATGGTGGTCACGTTTACTCCACGCTGCTTGCAGAGTTTTTCAATATTTTCGTACAAGTTTGCCATAATTCCAGTCCTCGCATTGTAAGGTTTGCTGAAATTACGCGAACGCTTAAAAAAGCCTTGCATTTTACGCGAAAGCGTATTATACTAAGACCGTACCGCGAAGGCGTAATGAATGATTTCTAGCAATTTCATTATATTACACTTATGCGTAAAAATCAATAGCCGGAGGTGAAATAATGGCTGAAAAAAAGCCTCTGTGTGACTTTGGCAAACAAATCGAGATTGCTCTTATCCAAAAAGACAAGACCAATGACTGGTTGATTGAAAAAGTCAAGGAGGACACCGGACGATATTTTGACCGTTCTTACCTTTTCAAGGTTAAGACAGGGAAGCTGGAAACGCCCGGCATCAAGAAAAGCATCTGCCGGATTTTGAATATTCAGGATTCGGGAGTGTAAGAAGGGAGAGAAAAAATGGCAAACATTCAAGTTTTTGAATATCAGAACAGCAAAGTTCGCACGGTTGATATGGACGGCGAAGCATGGTTCGTTCTGAAAGACGTGTGCGCTGTGCTTGGTATTAGCAATAACCGCATGGCTGCTGACCGATTAGATGATGACGAAAAGGGTGTCAGTCTGATTGACACCCTTGGCGGCAAACAGGAAATGGTGATTGTCAACGAAAGCGGTTTGTACCACGTCATCCTCCGCAGCGACAAGCCAGAAGCAGCACCATTCCGCAGATGGGTCACAAACGATGTACTTCCTGCAATCCGTAAGACCGGAAGCTACAACGCACCGCAGCTTACCCGCTCGCAGCTCCTTGCAACTGCACTGATCGCAGCGCATGAGGAGCTGGAAGAGAAAGACAAGCAGATTGAAACCATGAAGCCGAAAGCGCTTTTTGCTGACGCAGTGAGCGCTAGCAAAAAGAGCATTTTGGTTGGCGAAATGGCGGAGCTGCTGTCTCAGAACGGCATTGACATCGGTCAGAACCGTTTGTTCGACTGGCTGCGCCGGAACGGCTACCTCATTAAAGACCCGAAACGTAGCGATTACAACTTGCCGACGCAGCGGAGTATGGAAATGGGGCTGTTTGAAATCAAAGAGACCACGATTCAACACAGCGACCACATTTCCATTAACCGCACTCCTAAGATTTCCGGTCGCGGCCAAGTCTACTTTGTAAATCTCTTCTTGAAAGAAAAGAAGAACCAGAAAGCGGAGGGGTAAACATGGAACAAATCATCACCTTAAAGGTAGACCTTGAGTACCCGGACGAAGCGCACCACGCCATTGACGAAGCGACAAAGGCCTACGAGGGAAGCAAAAAGTGCTGGAATGCCTTTGAAATCAACGAAGCCAAAAGCAGAGCACGAGACATTTTGTACAACCTGTGCAATGAAGGTTACAGCATGATATGGACGGTCACGGATGGCGCTGTCGGCCTGACGATCTGGACAGATTTTAAGGAGCCTTGTTTTGGCCAGTGCTATATGCCAAAAGAAAGCATGTTTGACATCTGGGTCGAAAAGCTAGTTGCGCTGTGCGTTGCCACAGGCAAGGAAGTCCCGAAGTTCATCACAGATAAGGCTGGTGAGTGCTGGTGATGAAATTTCGTAAAGCGCAAAGCCACAAGCGCAGGCTGAAGCTTGCAATGGCTGCTGGCGTATCCAGAAACGATGCTAACAAGGTGCTGTGGATGGAGAAGTCCATCAACCAGTGCTTTGAACGTCACAATCGGGAAGCCAGACTGAAAGAGGAGATGCAGCGTGGAAGAAAAGTACTGTGAACGCTGCGGCCTGTATCTTGGCGTAGTCAGACCGACAAGACGGTACTGCTCCGAGTGTAAGCGCAAGGTTGACAAAGAGCGTGACAGGAAGCACAGGAAGGCTGGAATTACATTCAAGCCCCGTAAGGCATTCTGCGCATACTGCGGAAAGCCGATGCTGAAAAAAGTAGCATCACAGAAGTACCACAATGAATGCGCCAAGAAAGCCTACAACGCAAAGGCGAACCTGAACGCGAAGGCAGCGTACAAAATCAAACAGCAAGAAAACAAGAAGCTGGAAAAGACGTTTCCATCCATCGGAGAAGTACAAGCCCTTGCGGACAAGCTTGGCAAGCACTACGGCGAAGTTTCGCAGATGCTTGCAACAGGGGAGTTGACCTATGAACGGTAGATACTACGGAAAGCGGGAAATCCGATGGCACAGCCGGGAGAAAGACCGGCTGGAACGCATCAATAAAGAAAGAGTGAGCAAAAATGAAAAAAATCAAAGTCAGAATCACATTCATCGAAGCGGTTCTCGGCACTTGGCCTAGCAACCAGAACATCGCGCGAGAGTTTATCGCCAGCAAGTCCCCTGATGCAAGCACTATCGAGGACGAAGTGGCCGCTCTGGGCGCAGATGCTGTGGCAGACAAGGGCATGACCGTGTTTCCTCGCAACGAAAACGGCGACCCAATCCTGTATGACTACCAGATTAAGGGCTTTTTCAAGGATTCCTGCGGTATGCTTTCCCGTATTGGCGGAAAGACCGAAACTGGCAAGAAGAAGGCCGTGAACGAAAGCGGCAAGCTAACGGCCTACAAGAAGGTCATTGACGGTCTGATTTTCGTTCAGCCCCGCATGATTCCAATTCATGTGAACGGTGATATTACCGAGTGTCAGCGCCCTCTCCGCGCCCAGACTGCACAGGGCGAGCGCGTCAGCCTTGCCAACAGTGAGCAGATTCCCGCTGGTTCGACTTGCGAGTTTGAAATCGTTCTTCTGGACGATTCTCACGAGAAGGTCGTGCTCGAGTGGCTGGACTACGGCGCTCTGCGTGGCATCGGCCAGTGGCGCAACAGTTCTAAAGGGCGCTTTGCTTACGAAATCCTCAATTAACCGCTATGGCAGAGCAATGCCGCGATGGGATCAGCAAGGGCGATGCGCTGATTTGATGAGATCTGCAAAGGCTATGGATGCAAGGCGTAGTTTTGATAGGCAATGGCAAAGAATAGAAACGATAGGCTAAGACATTGAGTAGCTAGGAGCAGAAAAGCTAAGGCATTGAGTTGCGAGGTAGCGCATTGCGAAGGCAAAGCGAAGCTCAGACCCGAAGAGCAAAGGCAAGGCGATTCACCGAAAAGCAACGGCAAAGCATGGTATAGCCGTGATTTGCAATGGCGAAAAATGAAAGGAGACAAGATGAAAGCATTTATTGAAGTTGCCCTGATGTGGGGCATAGCACTGGCGGTGGTTTTGGCGGTATTTCTGCTGAACTTCTGGATGGTGCATCACATCGAAATTCTGGTGGGCTCATCAGCTGCCCGTGGAATCATCACGGTATCTGTGGCAATGGCTACGGCATGGATACTGAGTTTTGGAGGTAATAAGAGTGAAAAGCCTGAAAGCTAATGTCCTTTGTACGCTTGGAATCGCGTTAGCAATCTTTTCGGTAGGATGCGGCGACGCAATCCAGAAAAGCCAAAGCGTGGTAGCAATGTTTTGGTACGTTTTCCTTTCGTGTAGCTTCCTCACCACAGCACTCGTCTTGTGTGCCATTGGGGTCAGCTCTGAAAATGAACGCATTGAACAGGAAAATCGCAAAGTAAAACGCATTCCTCACCACACCAACGAGTGGAGGGATGCACGATGAAATGCCCGATGTGCGGCAGTGACAACATTGCAACGGTTGACAGCCGGTCTGACCACGATAACATTGTTCGCAGAAAAAAGTGTCTTGTCTGTAACCATCGGTGGTCAACCATCGAGATTGACAAAGACCAGTGGTATAGCGCACTGCAAATCAAAGAGGAACGTAAGAGAGGGAGACCAAAAGATGATTAACCTTGATAGATTCGGCGGAGTGACAGAGCCGGATGACGGCGTATACTTTATGACCAACGAGCAGATGGCAAAAGCCAAAGAAGCTGACCGGATGGCCGAGATTAAGGACTTGCAGTCTGAAATCGAGGACAGGGAAGCGGAGTTGAAAGACCTCCGCGCACAGCTGGCAGACCTGATGGTTGGCTGATTTTTGCACAGCCAAATTAAGCCGAAGTAAGAACAATGATGCCTAATGAAGCCGAAGAAAGGGAAGAAAATGAATAAATACAAGAAAGAAATCAGACATTGCACGAGATGTAACAAGCCATTTTCGGCATACCCGGGAAACGATGAAAAGCTTTGCGCAAATTGCAAAAAATCAGACTACGAGGAAATGCTTAGGCTGAATGGCCATACGCCGAAGCATCGTCTGGTAAGAAGCGTGGGCGAATCCTTTATGGAACTTTATGCTATTCTTGATGCGTTAAGCGCTGCTCAAAGGGATGATACCGTCTCCATTCAAAAGACGTGCCGTGACTGTGGCAAACCTTTTGAAATTACCAAAGCAGAACGCTTTTTCTTCGAATCGCATAACATGGCATTGCCTAAGCGTTGCCCGACTTGCCGTAAAGCGAGAAAAGAAGCGAAGAAGGAGAACAACTGATGGACAACAGCAAAATCCATGAAGCTCTGATGGCTGTTCAATCAGAGCTGAAAGCCCCGAAGGGGCAGATGAACAAGTTCGGTGGATACAAGTACCGCTCGTGCGAGGACATTCTCGAAGCGGTCAAGCCCATCTTGAAAGCGCATAGCCTTGTGCTGCGGCTCTCCGACAAGCCTGTTATCGTTGATAGCTGGCACTACATTGAAGCCACTGCAACAGTTGAATCGCAGGATGGTGCCACCTACACGGTGACTGCATACGCTCGTGAGCCTGAGTTTAAGAAAGGCATGGACGATTCGCAGATTACCGGCACTGCAAGCAGCTACGCTAGAAAGTACGCTCTGAACGGTTTGTTCTGCATTGACGATACAAAAGACGCTGACACGGACGAGTATCAAAAACAGACCGCAAGCAGGGCAAACAAGCCTGCGCAGAAGCAAACGGAAACGAACGCCATTCCTCCGTGCGCTTGCTGCGGAAAGCAGTTGCAGCCTATTCAGTACAACAACCGCACCGTATCGCCGCTGGAAACTGCAAGAAGCACGAAAAAACGCTTTGGGCGCGTCCTGTGTTGGGACTGTGCTCAGAAACAGCCGAAGGAGGGCTAAATAATGCTCAACTCTATCGCAATTCAGGGTCGTCTGGTTCACACGCCCGAAGCTAAGGTTACGAAGTCCGGCAAGGATGTTTGTACGTTCAGCATTGCTTGCGACCGCCAGAGCGGCGGTCAGAAGGAAACCGATTTCTTCAACTGCACCGCATTTGGTAATACGGCACTGTTCGTTTCCAAGTGGTTTCAGAAGGGTAGCCTGATTCTGGTGACTGGTGGCATCCAGACCCGAAAATATACCGACAAGCAGGGAAACAACCGCACCGCAACGGAAATCATGGCGAACAAGGTTGACTTCTGCGGTGCCAAGTCTGACAGCAAGCCCGCTGATCGGACGCAGGATGCACCGCAAAACTACTCTCAGGGCAACACGGACGACTTCTCTGTGATTGACGACAGTTCTGATCTCACTTTTAACTAACGGTTACGCTACCGGGACAAAAGGCGAACCGCCTACCTTATATAAGAGCTGCGCTATCTGGCTGAACGGGCGTTTGGAAAGATGATTACCTGTTGTCTTAACTGCACATCACGCCGCCAAGCCTGCCACGAAACTTGCGAGAAGTACAAGGCAGAGAAGAAAGACTTTGAGGAGCGCAAGGCATTCGTGTATGAGCTGAACCACAGCCAGAGCGTGTATCACCGTGATTATGAGGATAAGCACCGGGAAAAAGGGAAGAAACGGTTTCTCGGAAGCGAATTTAGAGGTGAAAGATAAATGGGAGCTTTTATTGCAAAACAGCCTAACGGCTTGCTGTGTCGGTTTTCTTCGGTTGTTGACTGCATTACCGATTACAACATGACCGAAGAAGAATATATCGAGATGTGTGCTGAAAAGGCACGAAAAGAAGCACGAGATGTTCTTGACCATTATATGCAACCGTTTGAACTGGTGGACAAGCGATTCTACCCGAACAACATGACAGTGGAAGAACATAAGCGGATTATGAAGGAAATGGAAAAGCCCGCTGACATAGCAACTCATATTCCATAAATTTAGAGGCGAACGAGGATGAATAAAAGAAAGTATAAGCCGGGCAGTTACATCATTTCACTTGATGACCTGATGAAGCAGGAGTTTGTTTACTGCGCCGGAAAACTCGTTCACAAAGGCTGGTTTGGTAGCTGGCAACTGCGATATGCAAATAGCGAACTTGCTCGGCTGCGTATCAGAGAAGCCAAAAAAATCGAGGACAACGCATGAACACCGGCAAACAGTTTGAAGCAGACTTCAAGGCATCCGTCCCGTCCGATGCGTGGTGCTACCGTCTGAAAGACAGTGCTGCCACCTACTACGGCGGCAACGAGAACCTGTCGTTTTCCATCGACAACATCTGCGACTTCCTTGTGTACCGATACCCGATGAACCACCTGTTCGAGCTGAAAACCATCGAAACGCCCTCTATCCCTTTGGAAAAGGTGTTTGGCAAGTATGACAAGGCAAAGTGCAAATACCGCAAGGAAAAGCACATCACTGACATGGTGGATGCGATGGGGTACGGCGGTCAGACCGCGCATGTAATAGTCAATTACAGGGCGGTCAACCGCACCTTTGCAATCCCTGCCAGCAAGGTTCTGGCGTTCCGTTACAACGAGAGCCGCAAGAGCATCCCTTGGCAGTGGGCAGAGCAAGAGGGGATAGAGATTAAAGCAAAAAGGCTGCGTGTCCATTGGCGGTATGACGTGGATGAGCTGCTAAAGAGATTGGAGGGAGAGCATGGACAATCCGTTTGAGTGGAAAGACATGGAAGAGACATTCAAGTGCGATAGATGCGGAGAAACATTTAAGTTGAAAGATTACACGATGCTTTCAAACATTCAAATAACTGTAAGGAGCATTGGCTGTCCACAAGAATATGAGTTCAACCTTTGCCCCTCTTGCATGGCAAAGCTGAACGACTGGCTGAAAGGAGAACAGAAGTGAGTAAGAAAGTTTCAGACATCTTGCCTAAGACGGAAATCTTGGCGCAGCTGGCAGAAGAAGCGTCCGAACTGGCACAGGCTGCGTTGAAGCTGCGCCGAGCGCTGGATGGCACGAACCCGACACCGAAGAGCGTTGCGGAGTGTGAAGCAAATCTGCTGGAAGAATGGGCAGACGTTAACGTTGCCTTTGACCAGCTTTGGGATGATAAAGGTGCGTTCCAACTCGTGGAGCTTGACGAAGAATACCAAATCGCCATCACAAAAAAACTCGACCGCTGGCTCTCTCGCCTTGAAGCAAAGGAGAATAAAAATGGTTGAATATCATGTTGGATGCGGGATGTTCTGAACCATCTATGCAGGAACGATGGCGCCGCCTCAAAAAGATGGCTTGAAGATGTGGCGCAACAAGTCAGATGTGACCGATGAAGCGATTGCGGCGGTCATGGGACATTTCGTCACGGAAATGATGCGTGACAACAAGACCGAAATTCAAAAGGCATGGGAAGTCCGTGGTGGCAAAACGCTGAAAGTCACGTTTGAACTTTCCACCGACAAGGAGCAGTCAGATGAATAAGCACAGAAACCGCCCCTCGTCTGGCAAACAGGCAATGTCAACCAACCTCCGCAAAATCGCACGGCAGAACCAGTTGTACGGCTTCCGCATGGCTCTGGATGGTATCGCCGCTACATGGGGCGCACTTATTCAGAATCTTCGGTGCGATGCAGACCTGACCGATGAACAGGTGCAGAAAATCATCCGCATTGGTGACAGGTACTGGGAGATGGTCGGAAAGTTCAAAGAAGAGGATATGACCCCTGACGAGTTTGCGGATTACATCACTGCAAAGTCAGAACAGGTCGAAAAAGAGCTGAGAGAAATGTGGAGCTGATGGCAATGTTTTCGGGAGAAGCTATTTCGGAAATCACTTCAATAAATCCAAAGTCTTGCCGTATTAAAAGAGCAACGTTTACTTGTTACTTCTGCGATACTGCCATTTCTGTGTGTGATGCACGCGTTGCAACTGCGATGGCAGATAATGGGGGAACTCCTATTTGTCCGATTTGTGGAAAGAAAACCATATGCAGTCTATATGAGTTTCAATCGCACGAAAATTCAAACATCATAGAGGATGTTAGATGGAGGTAACAATGGATAAGGAACAGCTTGCCATCGCACGGTTGCAGGACGCTGCGCGGTTATCCAAGCATCGGTACAAGAAACCGCTCATGGTCACATACTCTGGCGGCAAGGATTCACAGGTGCTTGTGGCTCTGGCTGAACGTGCTGGAATCAACTTCGAGGTAGTCAACAGCCACACCACAGCAGATGCGCCGGAGACGGTCTATTTCATTCGTGAGCAGTTCAAGGCGATGGAAGAACGTGGGATCAAATGCTCCATCGTTATGCCACGATACAAGGACAAGCCTGTGTCCATGTGGACGCTGATTCCGCAAAAGCTGATGCCGCCGACAAGACTTGTGCGGTATTGCTGTGCCGTTCTCAAAGAAAATACTGGCCGCGATAGATTTATCGCTACCGGCGTTCGCTGGGCCGAATCAACAAACAGAAAGAAAAACCGTGGAACGATGGAGTTTAGCCATCGTGACAAGGAAAAGCGCATCATCCTTATGGGAGACAATGATGAAAAAAGGCAGCTGTTCGAGACCTGCAACCTCAAGGGCAAGATGACTGTCAATCCTATCGTAGACTGGTCTGACGATGATGTGTGGGACTACACACACAGCGAACACTTGCCTATCAATCAGCTGTATTGCGAAGGGCAGAAGCGTGTTGGATGCATCGGCTGTCCTATGGCCGGTAGGGGGGGCAGACAGCGTGAGTTTATGCGCTGGCCTGCCTACGAGAAAATGTACATCTCAGCGTTTGAACGAATGCTTGATGTCAGAAAATCAAAAGGTTTGCCGTGCGACTGGCAGACCGGCATGGACGTTTTTCGCTGGTGGATGGAAGATAACAACATCAGTGGTCAGTTGAGCATGGACGATTTGATGGAGGATAACAATGTTTGAATTTGCAACTCGCTGGCTGGTCTGCCTAGTCCTTCTGGCGGTGGCAGTTCAGTCCGAACGGACAATCAAAGACATGACAGACGACCAGTTTGAAGAACAGCAGGCAATGTTCGTCTGGATATTCATTAACGTGTGTCTGGCCGTTTATACGGCTGTTGTGATGGGGTGGAGGTAAAAATGGAAATTCGTGGAGAGCATGGAAAACAGAGAGCTCGTTTTGATTCGCTCAAGGAAGGAGAACCGTTTTACTACAAAGGCGAACTTAATATGAATACAAGTGAGATTACGTGCAGTCCCATCTTTTGCGGCGGCACTATATATAACTGCGTGTCGCTCCGTAACGGTAGGATTATGAGCTGCCCTGATGATGCAATGGTTGGCATCGCAAGGGTTCATATCGAAAAGGAGTACTGATGAACAACGAACTTTACTGTCCGATGAAGATGACCAGCAATCCGCTTGGTCGGTGCGTGTGTGAAAAAGAAAAGTGCGCTTGGTGGCGGCAGTTGGACAACTGCTGTTCCGTCTGGTGGATTGCACGGAAGCTGGACAGCATCGAAACGAAGATGAAGAGGTGATAACTCTTGGCAACACCCCCGAAGCGTGGTCGTGGCAGACCGCCGCTGACCGAAGCGGAAAAGAAAAAGCGTGAGAAGCGGGCGCAAAAGGCGAAAGAAGAAGCCGCTGCGAAGCGAGAGAAAGAGCGAGAGAAGAAGAAGCAACAGATGCTTAACAAGCGGAAATCCATCCGCTCACAGGTGAGTAAAAAGGTGAAAGAACAACAGGAGTTAGCAATCACGAGGTCTAAGATGCTGAATACAGGCGATTTGCAGTCAAGAATCGGTGATGAAGAGGACAAAAAGGTCATCGGCATGATTGCAGCCAAGTATTTTGGCGACCTTCCGAGCGTGGACATGAACAACCCAATTGAAGTGCAGCAACGTCTTGACTTCTTTTTTGACGCTTGCATCGAAGCTAGAATCTCCCCTGTGGTGGAATGGATTGCACTGGTGCTGGGCATCGAATGGGTGAGCCTGAAACAGATTATGACGGGCAAGCGCCGTGACGACAGCTTGCAACAGAAGTACATCCTGAAGTTGATTCTGCAAATGCAGTCTATGTGGGCGTACAACGGTATGTACGGTCAGGAGAACCCGGCAGAGTGGATTTTCCGAGCCAAAAACTACTTTGGTATGCGTGACAACGTGGAAGTCACCGTTGCGCCTCCTGAACAGCCGTTGGGTGATGCCCAGAGCGCAGAGCAGTTGGCTCAGAAGTACCAGACGGCTTTGCCTAAGGGGATTGACGTGGAGTACAGAGAGGTAAAAGGCGATGCAAACTGACAGAGGAATCTACCACAAGCGAGTGTGTGACCGTTGCGGAGCGGTTCTGGGTGGCAGGATGATGAACCCTGACGAATACTTCAAAGACTGGGCGTGGCGCAGGGACACGGGCGACCTGTGCCCGGAGTGCTATGCAGAGTATAAGCGAGTGATCGGGCGATTCAACAGGGGAAAGAGATGGGAGAAAAGATGAAAAAAGTTTGCGTCTATAAATGCAAGCAATGCGATGCCATCTTAGATTCTGATGGATTTTTAATTTTGCCGGAAAACATTCTCGATGGAATTTTGGAATCAAAAGAAAAAGGATTTGTCTACAGACCGTCTATCGAGGAGCAAAGAACAGGGGACATAGTTATTCACAGATGCGACCCTGTAACGATTGGTGTCTGCGAGTTAATTGGTTGGAGGAAAATAGGATGAACTTCTACTGCACAACCGAGCATTGCTCTTGCATGGGCATCAAGCAGTTCTCCGCTGGCAAGGCTATCCGATGCACAACAGAATCTTGCAAGAACAAATCTGAGCCGTCCTGTGGCTCTTGCAAATGGTACGCAGAGCCGGAGGGCGTATGTGTAAACGACCAGTCAGAATACGTTGCAGACTTCGTGTGGGACGAACGTGGATGCAAGGAATGGGAGAAGAAAGATGAAACGTCAGCAGACCTATAAAGGGCTTATTGGCAAGGGCTGGTACGACCAAAGCGAATACAGTCACTATTTTGCAGCGTGGGCAAACCACCGCAACAACTGGGCTATTCGCAAGGCTGACAACCGCAAGCTGGCAAAGGCAAGATTGAAGCAGATTGAACGCCAGCAAATCAAAAGGAGCTGGACGAATATGAGCTATGATGTTTCGCTGTGCGACCCTGTAACGCATGAACCGCTCAAAGCGGATAGTACACATTTTATTGCTGGTGGTATGCACTCTATGGGCGGTACAAAAGAATTGTGGCTCAACGTCACCTATAATTACGGTCACTTCTATTATCGACCGGAAGTGTTTGGTGAGGGCGGCATCCGCTCCATATATGGCAAAACAGGCGCAGAAAGCATCCCGATGCTTGAAAAGGCTATTTCTGCGCTAGGTGACGATGTGGACGAAAGCGACTACTGGAACGCCACAGAGGGCAACGCCAAACGTGCTTTGTATGGTCTGCTGGCGTTTGCAAAGATGCGCCCTGACGGGTGTGTGGGATGGAGATTGAAAGGAGAAAAGGCAATGGCTAACACGCTCTGGCATCCAGCAAACGAACCGCCACGAGATCGGACGCAGCCTTTGTTGCTTGCGACTAAAACAACGTGGCGTGATAAAGATGGAAAAATGTTGCAAGGAATCTCGCCGACAGTGTACTTTCTCGGCTGTTACGCATATGGTCAGTTCTGGGACGAGATAGGCGAGAGACTGCCAAAAGATGTGACGGTGACGCATTGGATGGCGTTTCCGATGGTATAGGAGGGCTAAACATGACAAACAAGAAGTTTGGCATCATCATTATGGACTTGAGCCTTTTCGACTTCGGGCCGAAGCCGCCTTGTGGATATATCAAGGCAAAACATATCCGCCCAGCTTACGGCAAAGGCGCAAGGCCTGTAAAGGCTCATAAGCGAATCACAAGAACAAGAGAGGGGTTCAGAAAATGAAAAAGCTTAAATTCCCTGAGGATTTCTTTGCATACGAAAACCCGGACTGCCCCGATAAGGATATTGAAAAAGCCGTGAACAAGATGAAGAACTGGATGAAGGGTGAGACCTAAAAGAGCAACCCTTGGTTCTTTATGGCTGCTGGTGGCTATCTTGTAGTTGGTCTGATTGCTGAGGACGGGCAGAAAACAATCTACGTTGCACGGCAGTATTATGAGATAGTCAACATTCCGGGCGAAGGCTGGCTTCGTGAATCTGGAGAAGAATGCCCGTTTTGAGGAGGGTTAAAGATGAAAGAACTTAAGAGATGCCCGTTCTGTGGGTCTATTCCGACGCTGTATCACGATGGATTGCATCAAGTGGATTCAAAGAGAAAATACCACACAACATGGATGATTCTGTGTGAAAAGTGTCATAATGCATCAATGAGCAATAGCGCTTACTATAGCTTTGGTGAAGACGGCGTTTTGTCACCGTATGACGAAAAAGACGGACGACAAGAAATCATCAGCCGGTGGAACAGCCGTTACAGAGAGGATTGAGTATGGAGCAGGAACACAAGCCGAGAACATCAATGATTCTTCTGTTGGAACACGTCCATGCGATGGACGAGCTGTCAGACGAGGAATTCGGAGCATTCATCCGCAACTACGCGCAGTATGTTGAGACTGGACTTGAGCCAGCATACGACAACGACCGTGCTATGCGGATGCTCTGGAAAGTTGTTAAAACGTTCGATGATATGAATGCACAGAAAAGGCAGAAGCGAATCGAGAAAAACAGACGGAGTGCAAATAAACGCTGGAACGATGAAAAATGCAAATGCATACAAACGCATAACAATGATGCAAACGCATACGCTGGTATGCAAAATATGCAAATGAATGCAAACGCATACGCTGGTATGCAAAATATGCAAATGAATGCAAACGATGCCTTATCTGTATCTGATTCTGTATCTGAATCTGATAAAAAAGAAAAATGTGAAAAGAAAAATACCAACGGAGTAAAACGCTTCAAAGCACCGACTGTCGAGCAAGCCAAAGAATACTTTGCGGACAAGGGTTACATGGAATCAGAAGCAGAGCGGTTTGTTGACCACTTCACGGCAAATGGATGGAAGGTCGGCAAATCGCCCATGGAAGACTGGAAAGCTGCTGCACGGAACTGGATGCGTAACGTAAAGGACTGGAACGGTGGCTATCAGCAGACAATGGCTGAATTACCTGACGAGGGAGACTTTCTGCGGTGAATATTGAAAATCAGACCCAATACATCCTGCTGGGGGCAGTCCTCACGTTCTCGGAATACGCCGATGTGCTACAAGACCTTAAAATCGACGATTTCTGCCCTGAGCTGCGTGATACATTCGCTGCCATTCGTGGCTATTGGGAACATAACGACAAGTGGAACCCGGTAGAAGTCATGGGACGTTACGATAACTGCAAGAAAGCAATGGGCGAATGCCTGGATGCCTTTGGCGCAGAGTTTATTCGTAACGTCACTCACGACATGATGCTTGGATGGGCTAGAATCGTCAAGGAACAGGCAGCGTTGTCCAGAGCCAGAGAGATTGCGTTCAAAATCGTTGATGGCTCGACCAGATACGCAGACATGACAGGTATTTATGAACAGCTAGGCGAAGCAATCAATCTGCATAACGAGAGAAGCGATTTCATCCCGATGTGCGATGGCATAGACAACTACATTCGCAAGCTGGATGATAAGCCGGAGTATATCAGCACAGGGCTTAGAGTGCTGGATAACAACTTGCATCTTGTGCCGGGCAACTTCGTTGTAATCGGCGGCAGACCGTCTGCTGGTAAGACGGCGTTGTCCTTGCAACTTGCCTGTGAAATAGCCAAGAACGGACGCAAGGTAGCATATTTTAGCCTAGAGACCGACCCAGACACGCTCTACGCTCGTATTATAGCAAACCAGCTAGGCGTACCGCTGCACACGGTCAAAAATAAGACCGTCAGCATTGACGAACTTGACCGACTGGCAGCCATCAAGAAATATCCGCTGTTCGTCCGCTCTGCCGCTGGCAAGAGCGTTGGGTGGATTAGAACCCAGTCCATCAGGATGCAAGCAAAAGTGGTGTTCATCGACTATTTGCAGCTTATCCATCAAGCCGGAGCAAAAGACCGATACAGTGCCGTCACAGAGATCAGCATGGCGTTGCATGAGTTTGCACAGTCCACAGGAACGCTGGTGGTAGCACTTGCACAGCTCAATCGAGAGACCGCAAGAGCGGGTATCCCACCGACCGCCGCAGACTTGCGAGAATCCGGGCAAATCGAGCAGGACGCAGATGCAATCATCTTACTGGCACAGAACGTGACCACGAAAAAGCGGCCAGAGCAGCATTATCACTTTGCGCTCGAAAAGAACAAAGAGGGCAACGTAGGGTCACTGGACATCACGTTTCAGATGGAGACCCAGCAGTTCAAAGAATGTGTGTGGATGTGAGGTGATAACTTGTGGCAGAAAATATAGGATATTTACAATCTGACAGTTCAAAAAACGGAGATGAACAGTATACTCCAAGCTATGCCGTAAGACCTCTTTTGGAATTTATTCCAAGCAATAAGATTATTTGGTGTCCGTTTGACAAAGAATGGTCTGCATTTGTGGATGTTTTCAAAAGACAAGGATACAACGTGATTTATAG
>OHNR01000148.1_pt1 | contig 16810 bp, 18 predicted proteins | sample 1569651 | NCBI WGS metagenome assembly OHNR01 (sample SAMEA3879502, study PRJEB24766) | human gut metagenome | biome: human-associated habitat; feature: feces | place: USA | collected 1985/1987 | reverse complement strand
AGGGATAACTGCCCTCTAATATCATACAGACTCTCACCTTGCACCTCCTATATATATCATTATCTCGTCACTGTCCGCCGTGAGCAGATACATGCTTCCCGATATATGCTCACAGCTGCACCCGCTCGCCCCCTCAATAACTCCGTCACTTATACGCACCAGAAAGCACGCCTCCCCGGAGAAGCTTCCCAGTCTGAGCCTTATGCCCTCATCTGTGTATTCTCTCTGCACCGTGAGCTTGTCATACTTTTCGACCGCCCTTCCCATACCGCTTCCGGTCACATTGCAGATTGAAGGTGCGGACTCATAGACCCACTCAATGTAATCTTCAAGACACCCGCTCATATATTCCCAGCCAAGCGCCGCGCCCCTGTCCTCATCCAAGGTGTCATCCGGGTGGGTAAAATGCGACTGGACATACTGATAATTAAGCTCCGACAGCGCAACAAGCATCTGGTAATCATCTATGACACATCCGGAGGTTATTCGCGGGGTGCTTATCACGCCGTCCTCCTCGACCCTAAATTCCTGTTCATAAGCTATATTTTCTGCATCCTTAAGAAATGTCGAAGCTATCACCTTTATCTGCGGCGCCGCCTTAATAAACTCCTTTCTTCCCTCCTCAGATAAAATATTCGATGGCGGAACATACACGCAGAAATCATTATCCGGAAAAAGTTCCTCCGAAAAATCCACCAGCTCCTGCACCGCAGCCTCTATATCCTTTCCGGACTTCCACAGTCTGTAGGCACCATACTTTTTGTCATCATCAACTCGTATACGACGGGGCTCGCTCCCTCGGTGCTCGGCTACATGCTGCACCTGCTCGTTGCGGAAAAGTACGGCGGCAAGGTCACGTGGGACGAGCTGGGCCTGCCCGTGACGGAGACGGGGCTCGCGCTGCCCTGCGGCGCGACGGGCCGCTGGTTCTCGGAATAAAGGAATCCGCCGCTTTGCGGCGATGAATCCCCGAAGGCTCTTTCGGGATAACGATTAAGGAACGCAACTTTTATGGAAATGATCAAGACCCAAGACCTGGCCTTCACCTATCCGGGCACGGAAGACCAGGTGAACACCCGCGCGCTGCGCGGGGTGGATGTGACCATCGAGCGCGGCAGCTTTGTCGTGATCCTCGGCCACAACGGCAGCGGAAAATCGACGCTTGCCAAGACCTTCAACGCAGTCCTGCTGCCAAGCGGCGGCAAGGTCTATGTCGAGGGCATGGACACGATGGACGAATCGCTCCTGCTTGAAATTCGCAGGCGCGTGGGCATGGTGTTCCAGAATCCAGACAACCAGATCGTGGCGAATGTCGTCGAAGAGGATGTCGCGTTCGCTCCCGAGAATTTGGGCGTGCCGAGCGCCGAGATCAGAAAGCGCGTGGACGACGCGCTCGAGGCCGTCGGCATGACGCAGTTCGTCAAGCACGCGCCGCATCTGCTCTCCGGCGGACAGAAGCAGCGCATCGCCATCGCGGGTGTGCTGGCGATGAAGCCCGAGTGCATCGTGCTCGACGAGGCGACCGCCATGCTCGACCCCATCGGCCGGCGCGAGGTGCTCGCGGCCGTCGAAAAGCTCAACCGCGAGCAGGGCATCACGGTCGTCCTCATCACCCACCACATGAACGAAGCCGAGCACGCCGACCGCGTGATCGTGATGAACGACGGCCTTGTCGTGATGGACGGCACGCCGCGCGAGGTCTTCACCCGCAAAAAGGAGCTGGAGGACATCGGCCTTGCCGTGCCGGACACGGTCTCGCTGCTCTTTTCCCTGCGCGAGGCGGGCATGGACGTCCCCGTGGATGCCATCACCGTAGAGGAATGCGCAGACGTCATTGCGAAAAATTTTACCTAAGAGGACTGTAACCTTGGAAGAGATCATTCGTGTAGAAAACCTGACGCACACCTACGGCGAGGGTACGCCCTTTTGCCGCAGTGCGGTGCAGGATATGTCGCTCGCGATCTATCGCGGCGAATTTTTGGGCATCATCGGCCACACGGGCAGCGGCAAATCGACGCTGATCCAGCACTTGAACGGCCTGCTCAAGCCGACCTCCGGCCGCATTTTGCTTGGCGGGGAGGACATCTGGGCCGACCCAAAGAAGATTCGGAATGTGAGATTCCGCGTGGGCCTCGTGTTCCAGTATCCGGAATACCAGCTTTTTGAAGAGACCGTTTACCGCGATATCGCGTTCGGCCCGACGAACATGGGCTTATCCAAAGACGAGATCGACCGCCGCGTGCGTGAATCCGCGCACTTTGCGGGGCTTACCGACGATCTGCTGGAAAAATCGCCGTTCGCCCTCTCCGGCGGACAGAAGCGCCGCGTGGCCATCGCGGGCGTTATTGCGATGGAGCCCGAGGTGCTCGTGCTCGACGAGCCGAGCGCGGGCCTTGACCCGCAGGGCAGGGAAGAGCTGCTTTCAAACATCCGCGAATTCCACCGCGCGCGCGGCACGACCGTCGTGCTCGTGAGCCACAGCATGGAGGAGATCGCGAAAAACGTCGACCGCATCGTTGTCCTGTCGGACAGCCACGTGCTCATGAGCGGCACGCCGCGCGAGGTCTTCGCCCGCGGCGACGAGCTGATGACCGCGGGCCTCGACGTGCCGCAGGTCACGCGCGTCGCGATGGCGCTGCGCGATAAAGGCATTGCCATCAACCCCGCCGTTTACACCGTCGATGAGCTCAGCAAAGAGCTTGTCGCGCTCAAGAGAGGGGGCGGCAAAAAATGCTGAAGGATATCACGCTCGGCCAGTTTTTCCCGGGCGACACGCTCGCCCATAAGCTCGACCCGCGCACAAAGCTCCTCGTCACGGTGTTTTACGTCGTGGCGCTCTTTACGGCGAAGAGCTACATTGCCTACGGCGTTCTCATTCTGACGCTGATCGTCGCCGTGCGCATCTCGCGCGTGGGCGCGAAGGCGCTTTTCAAGGGATTAAAGCCGGTGCTGTTCATTATCGCGTTCACGGCGCTTTTGAACCTCTTTTACACCCCCGGCACGGAGCTGTGCCATTTTTGGATCTTCCGCATTACGATCGAGGGTGTGCGCGCCGCCATCACGATGATGCTGCGCATCACGCTTTTGATCATGGGAACGTTCCTGCTCACGTATACGACCTCTCCCATCCGCCTGACGGACGGTCTGGAGAGCCTGCTGGGCCCGCTCAAGAAGATCAAGGTCCCTGTGCATGAGCTCGCGATGATGATGTCGATCGCGCTTCGCTTCATCCCGACGCTCATCGAAGAGACGGATAAGATCATGTCCGCGCAGAAGGCGCGCGGCGCCGACTTTGAGACCGGAAGCCTTATGCAGCGCGCCAAGGCGCTCGTGCCGCTGCTTGTGCCGCTGTTTGTCAGCGCGTTCCGCCGCGCCGACGAGCTGGCGACGGCCATGGAATGCCGCTGCTACCACGGCGACGAAGGCCGCACGAAGCTCAATGTGCTGCACTACCAGACGCGCGACTATCTGGTGCTCGGCTATTATGCCGTGCTCGTGGCCGCGGTCATCGCGCTGCGATAAGAAGAAAGGACGCTTTTATGCGAAACATCGCCCTCAAGCTCATGTATAACGGCACGGCCTATCACGGCTGGCAGGTGCAGAAGACGGTCTCAAGCGTCTGCGAGACGATGGAAAAGGGCCTCTCAAAGGTCTGCGGCGGGAACGTCAAGCTCGTCGGCTGCGGCCGCACGGACGCGGGCGTGCACGCCGAGCGCTACATCGCCAATTTCCATACCGAGTCGCGCATTCCGGTCGAGCGCCTGCCGTTTGCCATCAACACGCACACGCCGGAGGATATCGTCGTGCGCGAGGCGCTTGAGGTGGCGGAGGATTTCAACGCGATCCTCTCGTGTCAAAAAAAGGAATACACCTATCGCATCTATAATTCCCGCATCAAAAACCCGTTCTATGTCAACAGGGCTTACTTTTACCCCAAGCACCTCGACGAAGAGGTGATGGACCGCGCGGCGCGCGCCTTTGAGGGCACGCACGATTTCCGCGCCGTCCGCTCTGTCGGCACGGAGACGAAGACCACCGTGCGCACCGTGCACTACTGCCGCGTGTCGCGCTCGGGTGATCTTTTGGAGCTCAAGGTCTGCGCGGACGGGTTCCTGTATAACATGGTACGGGCGATCACCGGCACGGTGCTCTACGCCGCCGAGGGGAAGCTCACGCCAGAGGACATCCCCGAGATCCTGGCCTCCGGCGACCGCTCGCTCGCCGGCCCCACGGTGCCGCCGGGCGGACTGTACATGACGAGACTTTGGTATGAGGATGAACGGCTCAATGAATGATCTCAAAGAGGAAAAGGGAACACGCGAGGAGCTGAGGCGCTCGCAGGCGGCCCCGCGCCGCTCCGGCGGCGGGCTCAAGCGGGCGCTGATGGTGATTCTGGCGCTTGTGGTCGTGCTGGCCGTGGTCGTCGCCGCGGCGTGGAAGGACCTGAGCAGCCTTGACAGTGTGCGCCGCCTTTTCTCCTACAATAAGGTCACGCAGGATGAGCAGGGCAAGGTAGAGTTGTGTTCGTTCAGCAACGACCGCAGCAACACCTTTGCGCTGCTCGGCGACCATCTGATCGTCGCTTCGACGACGGGCGTGTCGATCTACAGCAGCAGCGGCAGCAGCGTGGTGGACAGCATGAGTGTGAAGCTCACGAATCCCGCCATCGCTGTCGGCGGCCAGACCGCCGCGGTCTATGATATCGGCGGGCAGACGCTTCTTATTTACTCTGCAAGCGGCCTTGTGCGCGATATGAGCGGCGAGTGCAGCGGCAATATTTTGTCGGTCAGCGTCAATTCCTCGGACTATCTGGCGCTCAACGCCGAAAAGAGCGGCTACAAGTCCGCTGTTACGGTGTACGACGCTTCGGGCGAGAAGACGTTTGCCTTCAACTCCTCGGAGCACTATGTCATCGACGCGGTCGTCATGCGCGACTGCAAGCGCATGGCGGCGGTGACGCTCGGCGAGTCGGACGGCACATTCGCCGACACGGTGAGCATCTATTCCCTCGGCAGCGATAAGGCGGACTCGGTCAACACACTCACGGGCTCGCTCCTGCTATCGCTCGACAGCGTGGCCGGTACGCTCTCGTGCCTGACGGACGAGAGCTTGACGCTCTTTTCATCGGACGGTACGCTTTCCGGCAGCTATCGCTACGAATACCCGTATCTGCGCGGTTCGAGCATGGACGGCGACAACTACGCGGCGCTGCTGCTGAGCCGCTACCGCTCGGGCAGCACCATGAAGCTCGTGACTGTCTCGTCCGACGGTACAGAGATGGCAAGTCTCGACAGCAGTCAGGAGGTTCTGTCCATGTCCGCGGCGGGGAAGTATATCGCCGTGCTATACAGCGACAGTCTGGTGCTCTACACGCCGCAGCTGCAGGAATACGCGCGGCTGGACGGCACGGAGTACGCGCGCTCTGTCATCATGCGCGAGGATGGTACGGCGGTGCTGATCGGCTCGTCGTCCGCCTGGCTTTATATTCCGTAATTTCTGTAAAACGCTAAAAATGTTACAATTTATGACTTGAAAGGAGCGCGGGAAACGTGAATAATGGTCTTATGATCGATGCAGTCTTCGCGCTCGTGCTCATTTTAAGCGTCGTGTTCGGCGCCAAGCGGGGGCTGTTCCGCAGCTTTATGGCGCTGGCGGCGATCGTGCTCGCGCTGATCGGCGCGTCGCTCCTGACCGACGCTTTGACCGAGCCCGTGACCGACATGCTGATGCCGCGCCTTGAAAAGAGCGTGGAGGAGTGGTTTGATACCGAATCGCAGACACCGCAGGGGGATGTCCCGCAGATCGAGGGGGAGACCCCGGCGGAGAGCGACGCCTCGGGTGAAACGCCAAACGGCGACGCCGCGCAGGACGCGGAAAACGTTTGGCAGGACGATTCGCCGCTCGCGGTGACAGGGCTTCTCAAAAAGCTGCTGCGCTTCGATTTCGACGGCGCGGTGCGTCAGTCGCTTCGAAATGCCGCGCGCGACGCAGCGCTTGCCGCCGTAAGGACGCTGCTCGGCAGCGTGGTGAGGACACTCGTGTTCGTGCTGTGTTTTTTGGTGCTCACGCTGCTGCTCCGCTTAGTGACGGGAGGCATTGACAAGGTGTTAGACTTGCCAGTGCTGAACGCGCTCAACACCATCGGCGGCGGTGCGCTGGGCCTGATCGAGGGCGCACTTTTGCTGTTTCTCGTCTGCGATGTCGCACCGAAGCTCGGCGTCAAGGCCTTTGCCGACTACGAGGGCACGTATCTGTTATCGTTTTTTATGAGTCATACTCCGCGCGGGCTTGTCGCCGCGCTGTTACCCTGATCTTTACCCCAAGGAGGAAATACTATGCAGCCGCAACTTTGTTCCAGATGTAAAAAGAATATCGCCGTTGTGTTCATCACCCGTCAGGAAAACGGGCAGAACGTCAACGAAGGACTTTGCCTCAAGTGCGCGAAAAATCTCGGACTGCCGCAGGTGGACGAGATGATGCGCCGCATGGGCATCACGGATGAGGACCTTGACAATATCTCCAATGAAATGATGGGCGCCTTCGGCGGCGTGGAAAACCTCGAAGGTCTGACCGACGCCGACGATCCGGACGCCGATAACGAGGACGAGGACGGCAAGACCGCCACGTTCCCGTTCCTGAGCCGCTTTTTCGGCGGAAATCCCGCTGCGAACGACGCACAAAATGGCAACGAGGCCGAGCAGACGCAGAGCCCGCGCAGCAACAAGAAGGTCGAAAAGGGGAGCAAGCACAAATTCCTCGACTCCTACTGCATCAATCTCTCCCAGCGCGCACGCGACGGCAAGCTCGACGCGGTCGTCGGCCGCGAGGAGGAGATCGAACGCGTCATCCAGATTTTGAACCGCCGCCAGAAGAACAACCCCTGCCTGATCGGTGAGCCGGGCGTCGGCAAGACGGCCATTGCCGAGGGCCTCGCCCAGCGCATCGTCGCGGGCGACGTGCCGTTCAAGCTGAGAAGCAAGGAGGTCTATCTTCTTGACCTGACCGCGCTCGTCGCGGGCACGCAGTTCCGCGGCCAGTTTGAGAGCCGCATGAAGGGCCTCATCGAGGAGATCCGCAAGATGGGCAACGTCATCCTTGTCATCGACGAGGTGCACAACATCGTCGGCGCGGGCGACGCCGAGGGCAGCATGAACGCCGCCAACATCTTGAAGCCTGCGCTCTCCCGAGGCGAAATTCAGGTCATCGGCGCGACGACGTTCACCGAGTATCGCAAGCACATTGAAAAGGACACCGCGCTCGAGCGCCGCTTCCAGCCGGTCACGGTCAACGAGCCGAACATGGAGGACACGCTCAAAATTTTGAAGGGCATCGCCCACTACTATGAGCAGTTCCACGGCGTCAAAATTCCCGAGGGCATTCTGCGTCAGGCAGTGCTGCTATCCGAGCGCTACATCACCGACCGTTTCCTGCCCGACAAGGCCATCGACCTCATCGACGAGGCATGCTCGGATCTGAACCTGCACGACAAGAACATCAACCGCCGCATGGAGCTGCACCGCGAGATCGAGGATTACGACAAAGAGCGCGAACTGTTGCAGGGCGCAGAAGAACCCGACTTTGAGCGCCTCGCCGAGCTCAAGAGCCTCACCATGAAGGCGCAGGAGGAGCTTGACGCGCTCTGCGCGCAGGGTGACCCGCAGCTCACGATGGACAACCTCGCCCGCGTGATCGAGCTCTGGACGAAGATTCCCGCCTCGCGTATCCGTGAAGACGAGTTCCGCCGTCTGAGCGAGCTTGACAAGCGCTTAAAAGAGCACATTGTCGGTCAGGACGAGGCCATCGAGGCCGTCGCCGCGGCGATACGCCGCAACCGCGTGGGCATTTCGCCCAAGCATAAGCCGGTGAGCTTCATCTTTGTCGGCCCCACGGGCGTCGGCAAGACCGAGCTTGTCAAGCAGCTGGCGCAGGACCTCTTTAACTCGCCCGATGCGCTGATCCGTTTCGACATGTCCGAGTTTATGGAAAAGCACTCGGTCTCCCGCATCGTCGGCTCGCCCCCGGGCTATGTCGGCTATGATGAAGCCGGCCAACTGACCGAAAAGATTCGCCGCAAGCCCTACGCCGTCATCCTTTTCGACGAGATCGAAAAGGCGCATCCCGACGTGATGAACGTCCTGCTGCAAATTCTCGACGACGGCGAGATCACCGACTCCCACGGCCGCAAGGTCAATTTTGAAAACACCGTCATCGTGATGACGTCCAACGCGGGCAGCGAGCGCAAGGAGGGCACTGTCGGCTTCGGCCACACGGTGAACGAGCAGAACCGCGACCGCGCTATGAAGGCGCTCGGCGAGTTCCTGCGCCCCGAATTCCTGAACCGTGTGGACGAGGTCATCTGCTTCAACCGCCTTGATGAGAAGAACTTCGCCGGCATCGCCCACATCATGCTCGATGAGCTGCAAAAGAGCCTTGAGGACAAGGGCCTGCACTTTACGTGGGACGAGGATGTTGAGGACTACCTCGTCAAGAAGTCCTACTCCGCGACCTACGGCGCGCGCAATCTGCGCCGCACCATTCAGAAAGAGCTCGAAGACGTCATGGCCGCGCAGATCATCGACTCCTACGAGCACCCCGTCACGCAGATCCATGCGTCGGTGGAGGACGGCAAGCTCGTCGTCCGCAGCCTGTAAAAGAAAGGGGAGGGAGACCATGTTCCATCTGTTCCGCAAGGACATTGAAAAGCACTGCGCCTACTGCAAGAGCGGATCTGTCATCAACGAAGGGCAGGTCATCTGCTCCCGCCGCGGCGTGGTCGACTCTGCTGACCACTGCCGTCACTTTTGCTATGATCCGCTCAAACGTGTGCCGCCGAGACCCGCCACGCTGCGCGACCAGTATACCTCCGAGGATTTTTCCCTGTAAGGCCGGGCAGCGCCCCGAACAATAAAGAAAGAAGGCCGATTCCCATGAACATTTCTCAGGTTTACGCAGTCTATTTCAGCGCCACCGGCAACACCAGAAAGGTGACCACCACGCTTGCAAATGCCCTTGCCGTCAGCTTCGACGTGCCGCTCGAGGTGCGCGATTTCACGCTGCCCGCCGCGCGCGAGGAAGCGTATGAGTTTGCCGAGGGCGACCTTGTCGTATTCGGTATGCCAACCTACGCGGGCAAGCTTCCAAATAAGCTGCTCGACTTTGTGAAGTCCGGCTTTCACGGAAACGGCGCGCTCGCCGTGCCGGTCGTGACGTTCGGCAACCGCAGCTTCGACAATTCCCTTGCCGAGCTCTGCGCCTGCCTCGAAGGGGACGGCTTCCACACCATCGGCGCGGGCGCCTTTGCCTGCCGCCACGCCTTTACCGACGTGCTTGCCAACGGCAGACCCGATTCCGACGATATGGCGGAGCTTGCAAAGCTCGGCTCCGCGGTCGTGGGCCGCATCGTGCGGATGACCGAGTATCCCGCGCCCGTCACGGTCGACGGTGACGCCGACGCGCCGTATTACCGCCCGCTGGGCCTCGATGGCGAACCAAAGGTGTTTCTGAAGGCGAAGCCCAAGACCGACCTCGACAAGTGTATCCGCTGCGGTGTGTGCGCCTCCCTCTGCCCGATGGGCTCGATCAATCCCGATGATGTCACCGAGGTCGTGGGCGTGTGCATCAAATGCCACTCCTGCGTGCGCAACTGCCCGATGGGTGCGAAGTATTTCGACGATCCCGCGTTCCTCTCGCACCGCGCGATGCTCGAACGCGACTACACGCGCAGAGCGGAGGACAAGATCTTCACGGCGTAAGAAAGTACATAAAAAGGCTCTGTTTGGGAATCCCAAACAGAGCTTTTTTCATTCCTGAATGATGGAACGTTGCTGCCTTACAAACAAAATTTGTGAAGGGCGGGAAGCGGGGACAGCCACGCACGCATACGCTATGGAGAAAGCACCAATTTTGGGAGGGATCTTATGAAACCGGTGTACTTTTTCCTCGGCGCAAACAGCGAAGAGGGCTTTTTCTCGCTCTATGACCAGCTTTTGGGCGGTCGGCTCGACGATCTGATGATTCTGAAAGGCGGCCCGGGCTGCGGCAAGTCGACCTTCATGCGCCGCGTGGGCGCGGCGATGGAGCGCGCGGGCGAGCGCATCGTGTACATCAACTGCTCGGGCGACCCCGATTCACTCGACGGCGCGATCTTTCTGGACCGAAACGCTGCTATCGTGGACGGTACCAGCCCGCATGTGCTCGAGCCGACCTATGCGGTCGCGAGCGAACGCTATGTCGACCTGACACGCTTCTACGATGTGGACGCGGCTAAGGCACGCCGCGCGGAGATCGTCGCGCTGAGCGACGAATATCGCGCGCACTACCGCGGCGCCTATCGCATCCTGCGCGCGATGGGCGAGGTGGAGAGCGAGCGCCGCGTGGCAATGCACGCGCAGATGGATTTTTCGAAGCTCCGCCGCCGCACCGACGGCATCCTCGCACGCGAGCTGCGCGGTGAGGGAGGCGGCAGCGGGCGCGTCGACCGCGCGTTTTTGGGCGGTGTGACGCATCGGGGCGAGATTTGCCGGTTCGACACCGTCGAAGCCCTCTGCCCGCGCATCTATGCCATCATCGACAGTGCGGGGCTGGGAAACGAAATGCTTGAGACCGTCGTGCAGGCGGCACAGGCGAAGCATTTCGACATCATCGCCTGCCCGAATCCAGACCGGCCGCGGGAGCTCCAGCATGTGCTGATCCCGGAAAAAGGGCTGGCGTTTATCACAACGAACGCGCGCAACCCGTACGACGGGAAGCCCTACCGCCGCCTGCGTCTCGACGCGATGGCGGAGGAGAAGCTCACGCGCGCGCAGAAGGCGAAGCTGCGCTTTACCCGCCGCGTGGAGGCGTCACTTTTAGATGAGGCTGTGGGCGCACTGTCGGACGCCAAAAAAGCGCACGACGCGCTGGAATCCGCATATCATCCCTGCGTGGATTTCGAGGGGGCCACTGCGCTTGCAGAGAAAGAAATTAAAAGACTATTAAAGCAATAACGTTTTACAGATTCTTGCTGCCTGAAGGCAGCAATGGGATTCCCTGCGCGGCGCAGGGAATGGATGCAGCGCTGCGCGCTGCCAATTTCGCTTCCCCTACGGGAAAACAATCAGCCCGGAGGCCAAGTCATGTCGCGGCCGGCGAGAACATGAAAATGCAGATGCGGCACGCTCTGTCCCGCCTGCTCGCCGATGTTGGACACGACACGGTAGCTCCCAATGCCCTTCTCCTTGGTGAGCTTGGCAATGACCTCGAAGATGTGCGCGACGACGGCGCTGTTCTCTTCGTTCACGCCCGCGACAGATGCGATGTGCGCCTTCGGGATCACAAGAAAGTGCACCGGCGCCTGCGGCGCGATGTCGTTGAAGGCATAGCAGAGGTCGTCCTCGTAGACCTTGTTCGACGGGATGTCGCCCGCGATGATCTTGCAGAACAGACAATCAGACATGTTTTATCGCTCCTTTCTGTAAAGTAATTTTATCTTACACAAATTGATTTTTCTCGGCATCGTAGGTGTAACCGATGCCTGCAAGCGATGTTTCGATGCTCTCGCGCGCAACGTCCAGATCATCGCACAGCGCATCGAGAGAATCGTAAAAATCGCGCAGCTTCATATTCACGGCGCTCAGCAGCATCGCCGGATCTTTCGGTAACGCCGCCATCAGCCGAGCTTGCTCAGGATGAGATCATCCACCGCCGCGAGCGCGTCGTCGACCTTGCTGACTTCCGTGCCGCCGCCCATGGCAGAGTCGGGCTTGCCGCCGCCCTTGCCGCCGCAGATAGGCGCGATGGCCTTGATGATATCGCCTGCCTTGATTCCGCTTGCGACCGCTTCCTTGCCGCACACGGCCAGAAGCGTGACCTTGCCGTCCTTGACGGAGGCGAGCACGCCGACGATCTTGGGCTCCTTGTCGCGCAGGAAGTCGCCGAGCTTGCGCAGGGCGTTTGCATCCATGCCGTCGCGCTGGGCGGTGACGAGCTTCAGACCCTTCACTTCCTTGGCGGAGGTCAGGAACGTGCGCGCCTCGCCGAGCGATGCCTGCTCCTTGAACTTTTCAAGCTGGCTCTTGATCTCCTTCATCTCGCTCAGCATGCCGCCGATGCGGCTTTCGAGCTCGTTCGACGTGGTCTTTAAGAGCTGCGCCGCGCGGATGAGCTTCTCCTGGCCGCTTCTAAGCTCTTCGAGCGTCTGTTTGCCGGTGATAGCCTCGATGCGGCGCACGCCGGAGGCAACGCTGCCCTCGCTCTTGATGCGGAAGAGGCCGACCTTGGCGGTGTTGTCAAGGTGCGTACCGCCGCAGAACTCCATGGACACATCGCCCATCTCGACCACGCGGACAACGTCGCCGTACTTTTCGCCAAACATGGCGACAGCGCCCTTCTTCTTCGCTTCCTCGATGGGCAGCACCTCGGTCACAACGGGGATGCCGCGCAGGATCGCGTCGTTGACGAAGGTATCGACCGCGAGCAGCTGCTCGGGCGTGATGGACTCAAAGTGCGTGAAGTCGAAGCGCAGACGGTCGGGCTCAACCAGAGAACCGGCCTGATGCACGTGGTCGCCGAGCACCGCCTTGAGCGCGGCGTCGAGCAGATGCGTCGCGGTGTGGCCGCGGCGGATGGCCATGCGGCGCTCCACATCAATGGATGCCGTCACGGTGTCGCCGAGCTGGAAGCTGCCGTGGATGACCTTACCTGTGTGCATGAACTTGCCGCCCTTGTTCTTCTGGACGTCCGTGACCTCAAACACGGCCTCGCCGCAGCGGATGACGCCCGTATCGCCGATCTGGCCGCCCATTTCGGCATAGAACGGAGTCTTGTCGAGAACGATGATGCCCTCCACGCCGCTCATCATAGCCTCGGCCTGCTCACCCTCGACCACCAGCGCGACGACCTTCGCATCGTCGACGGAATCGTGGTCGTAGCCGACAAATTCCGTGGACGGAATGTCCTTGCCGAACTCAACGCCCGCCCAGCCGAGGTCACCGAGCGCCTTGCGCGCCTCGCGGGCGCGGGTCTTCTGCTCCTGCATCTCGTGGTCAAAGGCCTTGCGGTCGAGCGTCATGCCCTCGTCCTCGACCATCTCGACCGTCAGGTCGATGGGGAAGCCGTAGGTGTCGTACAGCTTGAACGCGTCCGCGCCGGAGAAGACGGTCTCGCCCTTCTCCTTGTGGGCGTTCAGAAGCTCAGTGAAGATCTTCATGCCGCCGTCGATGGTCTTGGCAAAGTTCTCCTCCTCGGTGCGGATGACCTTGGTGATATAGGCCTGACGCTCGCGCAGCTCGGGATAATGGCCTTCGTTCTCGTGCACGACCGTATCCACGACCTCATAGAGGAACGGACGGTTGACGCCAAGCAGCTTGCCGTGGCGGGCGGCTCTTCTCAGCAGGCGGCGCAGCACGTAGCCGCGGCCCTCGTTGCTGGGCAGCACGCCGTCGCAGATCATAAAGGAAGCCGAGCGGATGTGGTCGGTGATGACGCGCAGGGACACGTCTTTCTCGCGGCTCTGGCCGTAGCTCGCGCCGGTGATCTCCGTGACCTTGTTCGTGATGTTCATCACCGTGTCGACGTCGAAGAGCGAATCAACGTCCTGGCACACAACGGCCAAGCGCTCAAGACCCATGCCGGTGTCGATGTTCTTCTGCTTGAGCTCGGTGTAGTGGTCGTGGCCGTCGTTGTCGAACTGGGAGAAGACGACGTTCCAGACCTCCATATAGCGGTCGCAGTCGCAGCCGACGGTGCAGCCGGGCTTGCCGCAGCCGTACTTTTCGCCGCGGTCGTAGTAAATTTCAGAGCAGGGGCCGCACGGACCGGAGCCGTGCTCCCAGAAGTTGTCCTCCTTGCCGAACTTGAAGATGCGGTCCTCGGGGATGCCGATCTCCTCGTGCCAGATGCGGAACGCCTCGTCGTCGGCGGGTGTGGTCTCGTTGCCGGCGAAAACAGAGGGATACAGGCGGTTCGGGTCGAGGCCGACCCACTCGGGGCTCGTCAGGAATTCCCACGCCCAGTGGATGGCCTCGGTCTTGAAATAGTCGCCGAACGAGAAGTTGCCGAGCATTTCAAAGTACGTGCCGTGGCGCGCGGTGTGGCCGATGTTCTCGATGTCGCCGGTGCGGATGCACTTCTGGCAGGTGGTCACGCGGTGGCGCGGGGGCTCCTGCTCGCCGGTGAAGAACGGCTTCATCGGCGCCATACCGGAGTTGATGAGCAGCAGCGACGCGTCGTTCTGCGGGATCAGGGAAAAGCTGGGCAGGCGCAGATGGCCTTTTGTCTCAAAAAAGTGCAGGAACATTTCCCGCAGCTCATTGAGACCGTAATACTTGGGCTGAGACATGGTTGGTTTCTCCTTTTATTGTAAAATTTACTGTTGTTCGTTCTGTGTTTTCAGATAAGCGCTCAATTCCGCGAGCTCACGGTCGAGATTTTTATAGAACTGCGTGACGTGCCATCCGTCGCAGAGCGCGTGGTTGATGAAAAGTGACATCGGCAGCATCATGCGGCCGTTTTCCTCGCGGTATTTTCCCCAGGCGAAGCGCGGATTGCTGTCGTCTGCGCCGCCGGCGGGCTCTTTGATCTGCGTGTAGTAGAGCCACGGCACGCAGGAGACGAAGAAATTCGCCAGCACGTCGCCATCCTCGGTCAGCGTGCCGCGCGCGAGCGTCTCCTTCTGCCGCCGCTTGCCCTCGGCGACAAACTTTTCGTAAGACGACAGATCGTCCTCAAGCAGGCAGTAGACGTAAACGCCCGTGCCGTCGGGCTTCATCACGGTGTACGACGGGTCACAGTGATCATACTCAACGACCTGACCGTCGGGCAGCAATCTCCGCCGCAGCTCGGGCACGGCGTTCGCCGCGCGCATCACCGCATAGAGATAGCTGAGGAAAAACGGACGGCCGTTAAGCGAAGCAAGAAGAGCCGTAATATCCACCGGAACCGTGATGCCCGCCCACGGGTCGGTCATCGTGCGGAAGTATTCAAACTGGCCGCCGCGCGGGTCCTTCGTCATGTCGATGATTTTTCTTGTCATCTGCTCACTTCCCTCTCACATCCAGTCCGATAAGGTTCATCTCCGTATCGAACGCGATGCGGAACACCACGGACTTTTTGTCGTATTTCGCGCCGATGACGGCGATGGCATGCGGCTCGTCCGCGTCCGTCACGCCCGTCACCATCGAATCCTTGACCTTTTTGAAGCTGCCGCGCCCCTCGGTCGCGGTATCCATCATCTCTTCAATGGCATCGGCGCTCGTCTGCTCGCGCACGTCCTCGCGCAGCGCGTCGTAGACCTCTTCATATTCGCCTTTCGTCAGCTGCGACATGACGGCAAGTCCCGCGCTCGAGACCTTGTCCTCGTCCATGCCGTCGGGCAGCTTATTGCCCTTGCAGCCGCTCAGCACGAGAAGAAGGAGCATCGCGAGCGACGCGATCAGATATCCTCTTTTACGCATGATCCTGTTCCTTTCTAAAAAACAAAGCCTCCGTCCCTGTCCATAGGGGCGAAGGCTTTTATGCTTCACGGTACCACCCTAATTATCTTTCCGCTTGGGGGAAAGCATCTTAGCCGTCCGGTAACGGGGACGAGGCGTTCCGCTCCTCGCGGACGGCTCCAAAGCGGCTGCTTCGCACCGGTGGCCGAGGGCTTGCACCATTCCCCTCTCGCTTCAGGCTCGTCTGCAAAGCTGACTTTTTCATCGCGTTTTACTTGCGTTATTATATCTCAAATTCAGCTTTTGTCAAGCATCCCTTGCCTTTGGGCAGAAAATGGCATATACTGCTTTCGTTTGAATGATGAAGGGAGAATCGCTATGAACCGTTCCCGCTCCGGCTATGTCTATATCGTCCTCTGTGCCGTCATTTTCAGCACGATGGAGGTCATGCTCAAAACCGTGCACGGCGTGTTTGCGCCCATGCAGATCACGTGTCTGCGCTTTCTCGTCGGCGGCATTCTGCTCATCCCGTTCGCCTCGCGCTCGATAAAGAAGAAAAACGCCTCGCTCTCGCGAAAGGACATCGGCTTTTTCGCGCTTTCGGGCTTTCTGTGCGTCGTCATCGCGATGTCGCTCTACCAGATGTCCGTGACCTATACGCGCGCGTCAATCGTGGCGGTCATCTTCTCCTGCAATCCGATCTTCGTCACGGTGTTCGCCCATCTCTTCCTGCATGAGGACATTCATCGCAACCACATTATCGCGCTCATTTTGGAGCTCACGGCGGCGCTCATCATCATTGACCCCATTCATGCGACGCTCGATCCCACAGGCTCGGTGCTCGCCATTCTCTCCGCCGTGATGTTCGCACTCTACAGTGTGTTCGGCAAAAAGCGTACACCGCGCTTCGGCGGCATCGCTGTTACGTGCCTGAGTTTTCTCTTCGGCGCGGGCGAGCTCGTGTTCATTCTGCTCTTCGGCCGCACGGCGGCGGGCGCGTCGCTCTATGGCGCGGTGGGGCTGAACCTCTTTATCGACGTGCCGCTCTTTGAAAATATCCCTGCCTCGGCCATTCCGGCACTGCTGTACATCTGCTGCATCAACTCCGCGGCGGGCTTCGTCTGCCACATGATGGCGATGGAGAAAACGTCCGCGCAGGAGGCGTCACTCATTTTCTTCCTAAAGCCCATCTTGGCGCCGATCTTCGCGCTTCTTTTCCTCAAGGAGGAAATTCCGCTCAATATGATCGTTGGCATCGTCTGCTTCCTGATCGGATCGCTGTGCGCGATCCTGCCGGGGATCCTTGCTCAACGCAGGGCGTTGAAAGCGCAAAAATAAGTTTTTGCATTTTTTCCTGCGGCCGCGCCGGAGGAACGATTAAGGGGGATATTCTCTTTCCT
>OHNR01000126.1_pt1 | contig 17979 bp, 13 predicted proteins | sample 1569651 | NCBI WGS metagenome assembly OHNR01 (sample SAMEA3879502, study PRJEB24766) | human gut metagenome | biome: human-associated habitat; feature: feces | place: USA | collected 1985/1987 | reverse complement strand
AGTCGAATCCCTTGTATTTGAGCGAAAAGCCGAATCCGTAGATGATCTCCGGAACGGTCGGGTTGCCCGTCCAGCACATGTCGTTGTCGTCGATGATCTTGTCATCGTTCAGGTCGCGGTATTTCACGTCGCCCGGGCGGATGGGGTAGGTCGTGGCGTAGATGTCCTGCGAGGGCGAGGAGGCGATCTCTTCCTCGTCCCTGAAAAGCCCTTCGGCGATCAGGCATTGGATCGAGTTGATCGGATGTCCGGCCTTGTACTGGTAGGCCCATTTGTATTTGGGTTCGTCCATTTCGACGATCTCGTTGTGGGCGTAGGTGAACGTGCCGCGCAGCGAGAGGATCAGGTCCTTCGAGAAGGCCTTGTTGTAGTCGACCGAGATGTCGACGCCGCTGTTGTCGACCTTGCCGATGTTGGCCCACGGCGTGATGCCCGACATGCCGAAGGTCGAGGGCAGCGACGTGCGCTGCATGAAGATGCCCGAGCGTTTCTCCTTGAACCAGTCGAAGATGATGTTCAGGCTGTCGAACAGGCCGATCTCCACGCCGATGTCGAGTTTGCGGCTCTCCTCCCACGTGGCGTTGGGGTTGCCGTAGACGGAGAGGATGGGACCGTACTTACGCTCGAAGTTGTTGCCGATATAGACGTCGTAGCCCTGTCCCATGTCGACGGTCGTGAGGTAGGGGAAGCGGTCCGCATAATCCTTCGAGATCACGTCGTTGCCGACCAGCCCGTACGAAGCGCGGAGTTTGAACAGGTTGACCTGTTCCTTGATCCCCTTCCAGAACGGCTCGTTCGAAATCACCCAGCCCACGGCCACCGACGGGAAGAATCCGAAACGTTTGCCCGCGGCGAAGTTCTCCGAGCCGTTGTAGCCGAAGTTGGCTTCGAACAGGTAGCGTTTGTCGAAGCCGTAGGTGACGCGCCCGGCGAGTCCCTGCTGGCGGTAGGGCAGCGCGGCGTACTCCTGCTCGTCCGAGATGTTCATGTTGCGCTCCTTCTGCATGTAGACGATCGTCGCTCCGACATCGTGTTTGCCGAACGTGCGGGCGTAGTCGATCTTGGCCTGGAACGCCAGCTCGCGGTAACCGTCCTTGCCGCGCGTCGTGCCCAGGTAGGTGGTTCCGGTGTTGGTCGAGTTGCTGGTGTAGCTGTAATTGCCCGCCTCGTCGATATTGTAGTCGGTCAGCTGGTACATGAACGGCGTGAACGAACGGTAGACGGCCGAGTAGACGCGGTTGTAGAAGGTCGCCATGCCCGTTGCGCTCAGGCCCTTGGTGATGAAGTCGAGGTTCTGGTTGACGGTCAGCGCCGAGGTGAAGTGGCCGCGGAACTGGTCGCCGTAGCCGCGGCACAGCTGGGCGTAGGGGTTGGTGAAGAAGCCGCTGTTCCAGGCGTTGTTGGTTCCGAAGCGCACGAACGTGTCCGATTCCTCGCCGGGCAGCGTCGCGGGGAATTCGCAGGGCATGCCGGTCATGGCGTAGGCGAAGAGGTCCGAGACGCTCTGGATCGGGGCGTGGCGGTAGTGCAGCTGGGTGTTCATCTTCAGCGACACGCGGGTGGTCTTGGTGGCGTCGGCCGAGACATTGGCCTGGAACAGGTATTTCTGGGCGTTGATGTTGGTGTCGAATTTCGAGGCTTCGGGCTTGCGCATGATGCCGTTCTCGTTGTAGACCGAGGCGTTGAGGAAGTAGTCGATTTTCTTGGCTCCGCCCGTCATGTTGAAGTTGAAGTTCTGGTTGAAGGTGCAGTCCTTGAACAGCATGTCGTACCAGTCGACGTTGGGGTAGACGTAGGGGTCGAGTCCCAGTTTGGTTCCCATGATCTTCTCGTTGCTGTAATAGGGCGTTTCGCCGCGCGTGGTGCGGGCCTCGTTGAAGGTCTCCATGTAGGTGATGCCGTCGGCGACCTTCGGAACGCGGGTCGGGGCCGAGGCGCCGAACTCGGCGCGCAGGTTGATGGTCATTTTCTCCGAGTCGCGGCCGTTTTTCGTGGTGATGATCATCACGCCGTTGGCTCCGCGCGAACCGTAGAGGGCCGTGGCCGTGGCGTCCTTGAGCACCGAGAACGACTCGATGGTCTCGGGCGGGATGTTGTTGAGCATCTGGTTGGTGATTTCCACGCCGTCGAGGATCAGCAGCGGCGACTGTCCCGATCCGAAGGTCGAGATTCCGCGTATCCAGAAATTGGCGCCGTCGGCGCCCGGCTCGCCCGATTTCTGCACGGCGATCACGCCGGCGATCTTGCCGCTGAACGAGGTCGAGAGGTTGCTCGACGAGGTTTGCAGGTCGCTCGGCTTGACCGACTGCACGGCGCCCACGAGCGACTCTTTCTTCTGCACGCCGAAGCCGACCACCACCACGTCTTCGAGTTTGTTCGAAGCGTCGGCCAGCGTGATGAGTTTGAAGAGATGGATGTCCCGGACGGAAATTTTCTTGGTGTCGTAGCCCAGGAACGAAACGGTGACCGTCTTGGCCGAAGCGGGCACGGTCAGTTTGTAGTTGCCGCCGGCGTCGGTGGTCGTGCCGACGTTCGTGCCCTCAACATAGATGTTGGCTCCGACGATGGGCTGGTTGTCGGCCGAGGAGATGACCGTTCCGGCGACGGTCAGTTCCCCGTTCGGGGCCTTCGGGGCGGAGACCGGCGAGCGCCGGGAGATGGTGACCAGTTCCCCCCCCCTTTGACGGTATAGCGCAGCGATTTGTCGAGCACCGTGTCGAGCACGGTCTGAAGCGTCGCGTCCTTGAACGTTGCCGTGACCGGCCTGCTGACGTCGACGTCCTCGTTTTCGAAGAGGATCGAGTAGCCGGTTTGCCGCTCCACCTCTTCCAGCACCGTTTTCAGCGGAACGCTCCGGAAGGCTTTGGTGACGGTTTGCGCGTTGAGGGCGACTGTCAGCAGCAGGCACGGGATCAACGCTGCAATCTTCTTGAATAGGAGATTTACATGCATAAGTTTTTAAGATTTAGGTTTGTTTGGAAAGAAGTTTTTCAGGGTTTGGTTTTTCGGGGGCGGCTGTCGACGCGGTAACCGCAGGTGTCGCGCCGGACGCTGATCGGCAGGATGTCGCACAATCCGCCCATGATTGATTCGATGTCCTGCGCCTCGGTGATTGATATGCGGAAGGTCTTGTCGTCGAACGCGTCGGTGCAGAGTTCGATCTTCACGTCGTATTCGCGGGCGAGCCGCCGGAGCAGGGCCGGGAGGGAGATCGCGTCGTAGCGGATGATGCCGTCGATCCAGCTGCGGAACTGGTCGGTGTCGACCTGCCTGCGCGACGCCTCCATCGTCCGGCAGTCGTAGGTGATCAGGTCGCCCGGAACCATCGTTTCCGTGCTACGGGACGATTCGAATTGCAGCGAGCCTTCCATCAGCGCGGCCAATACGTCGGGGTCTTCGTCGTAGGCCGAGATGTTGAACCGGGTGCCCAGCACGGTGAACGTGCAGCCCCGGGCCTGCACCCGGAAGGGGAGGTCGGCGTTGCGGGCCACCTCGAAGTAGGCTTCGCCCGAAAGGCCGATGTCGCGCGACGAGCGGTTGAAATCCGACCGGTAGTTCAGGGTCGATCCGGCGTTGAGCCACACCTGGCTGCCGTCGGGCAGCGATATGCGGCTGTTGGTTCCCTGGGGAGCCTGTACGGAGAACATTTGCACGGGGTCTTCGGTGTGTATGAGGTGCCGGGTGGTGAAGGCCGAGATCAGGATGAGCACGGCTGCTGCCGCCGAGAACCGCAGCCAGCGCCGGCGGGCGCGGATTCGGTTCTCGCGCCGTTCTATTTTTCCGTTGAGCCGGGCGAGCGAACGGAGGACGTCGGCCGACGGCACGTGCCGTTGCTTCCATTCGCGTTCCCATTCGCGCATCAGGGCGGCGTTTTCCGGCGAGGCGGCGAGGAATCCGAAGAGTTCGCACTCTTCTTCGGGGGCGATGGGTCCTTCGAAATAGCGGACGGCGAGTTCTTTCAGGCTTTCGTTCATGGGGTCGGTTGTTGTGCGCATACATACATACAACAATCGGGGCGGATTTTACCCCCCCCCGGTTCCGGAAAAATTCGCATATTTTTTGAAATTCGCCTCTGGAAGGCTTCAGGACGGCTGGTTCATCAGCCAGGCGAGGATCAGTATTTGCAGGTAAATGGATTGTTCGCGTTCGAGGGCTTCGGCGAAGATGCGCAGGGCGCGCTGGATGTGCCGCTCGACCGTATGCAGGGAGATGTGGAGCCGTTCGGCTATTTCCCGGTTCTTCAACCCCTGGAACCGGCTGAGGAAAAACACTTCGCGGCAGCGTGCGGGCAGCGAGTCCATGATACGCTGTATCTGCTGTTCCAACTCCTGGTACAGGTAGGGATGCCCGTTTTCGGCGAAGGAGAAATCGTAGTTGTAAAGACGCTCCTCCCCGATTTTCGCCCGGGCCAGGCAGCTGATCGTGTATTTGTCGACGATGCTTTTGTGCTTCAGGTAATTGAGGCATCGGTTGCGGGTCATGGCGAACAGCAGCATGCGGGCCTCTTCGGGGTCGAGGGGGGCTTGCCGGTCCCACAGCGCCATGAAGCAGTCGTGAACCAGGTCCTGCGCCTCGATGGGGTTGTTGACGAAACGCAGCGCATAGGCCGTCAGCCGGGGTTGGCAGTCGATGTAGAGCCGTTCGAAATCATACCGTTTGGATTCGCTGTGCATTTGTCGGGTCCGTCCTGATGCTTTTTTTGTTTTGGGCGGTTTCCGCCGCTTTTCGGGGGTGAAACCGAGGCAAATATAATCAAAAAAGTAAAAAAATGCCGCAGACGCTCTGAAAACATCTGCGGCATGGGGCGTGTTTCGACGCCGGTGCGGGCTACTTGTAAAGCCCGGCGACGGTGAAGTCGAGTATCTTGCCGAAGCCGTCGAACACCAGCGCGTTCGGCTGGTCGAGCTGTCCGCTGCCGAAGTTGATCTGCGGCACGACGTGTATCTTGTCGTTCCCGTCGTCCTTCGAGGTGACCACCGTCACCGCGCGGCTGCTCCATGCCAGCGAGGCGTTGCTCGGAAGGGTCGACGAGCCGTCGTAGTTCTCCATGGCGTAGTAGCCTTGCAGGTAGAGACGGGCCAGGGTGATGTGCTCGCCCGCAGGGGCCGTGAAGACGGGCGCCGGGTCGAAATTGACGCTGCCCGTCGTGAAGATCACCTTGTAGATGGCGCTGCGGGTGGCGATGTAGAGGATCGGGTCGAATCGCGAGAAGACGAAGCTCACGGCTTCGGCGATGAGGGCGTTGGCCTCCGCCGGGATTTCGTAGATCAGCTTGGCGGCGGGTGCGCCGGCCGAAGCGGAGTAGTTGCCGAAGGTGTAGAGCGCATGGTTGCCGTCGGCTTTCCGCATCAGCAGGGTGTGGGTGGCGTTGTCGATGCTGATGCCGCCCGCGATGCATCGCAGGCCGGGAGCGTTCCCCGGGTCGAAGGGCGACGAACCCACGCTGCCGCAGGCGTAGAACGTCTGGTTGTAGCCGTAGCAGAACTTGCCCTGTTCCCGGTCGTAGAAGATCGTGCTGGGTTTGCGGGTGCTGCCCGGAGCGGAGTGGGCCGAAACGACGCCGTTGTCGACGGTCATGGTTTCGGTTCCGCTGACGGGCGTCGAGATCCGGCCGCGGCTGAGCAGCGTTTCGTAAATGTCGCCGTCGTTGAGGATCATCGTGCACTGGTAGGTGTTGAGCAGGCTCCGGATGTCGAGCTTTCCGGGCAGGTAGACGAACGCATCCTCCTTATGGCCCAGGATTTCATAATAATCGGTCTCCACGCGCATCAGGTCGTCGTCGGTCGACACCCAGAGGATGTTTTTCTTGTCGGTTTTGTCGTAGGTGTAGAGCATGTGGGTGACCGCCGAGGGGAACGGACTGCCGTTGCGCCGGCTGATCAGCTCCTTTTCGACGGTTCCCTGCTCCGCGCCCGAGTAGGTCTCGGTCAGCTGCGGGTGCATGATCAGTCCCAGGTCCGAGGTGGTTCCGTCCTTGGTGTAGGCCACCACAAGCCCTTCGTTGAATTGGGCCGTCACGATGAGCGTCCACTTGTACTGGTACTTCAGGTCGTGGGCGGTGTCGGTGACCGTCAGCAGGAAGAGGTAGCCCTTCGAGGAGATCGGCAGGTCGATCACTTCGTGGAACTCGCGCGTCGTGGCGAGCGAAATCGCCTCCGAGTCGTTGTCGGTCTGACTCACCGTCCATTCGTAGGTAAGCTCCTCGGGATTCTCCCGGCCGTCTTTGGTGATGCGGATGCCCGTGATGTCGAGCCGTGCGTTGTGCACCACCGTCAGCTGCGAGGCGATGGCTTCCGGCACTTCGATCTCCACGGGCGGGATATGGGTGGTCTGCAACGTGCTTTTGTCGTCGTAGCACGACGCGGCGAGCAGGCCCCAGCCTGCCAGCAACAGATATAGGGTGTGTTTTCTCATGGTCGTTCGTCGTTTACTTGGTGCGGATCGTTACCTCCCGGCCCTTCATGGAGCCTGATTCGTGGATGCGTTTTTGCCCGGGGTTGGCGGCCTTCCATTCGTCGTACCAGGCCTGTGCCCTGGCGCGCCAGGCGTCGATGTAGTAGCTGTAATCGGGTCCCCAGTCGGGGAACACCTCCCAGCCGAAGATGTCCAGCAGCAGCTGGTGGCCGGCCTGGCTGTAAGCCTCCGTCGACGAGCTGCCCGAAGAGGCCTCCGATTCGATGAAGGCGTTGTAGGTGGACCACTGCTTGGTCGTCGCGGGCCGCGGCAGCATGTTGTGCCACGAGATGTTGGCTTTCAAGTAGAGGTCCGGTCCCACCCGGAGGTCGGGCGAATCGGTCAGGCAGAGCGTCAGTTCGCGCTGCTGCGTGTCGAGTTCGGCCGATTTGGCGACCTCGATGCGGATGGCGCCGTAGGTCTTCCCGGCCGGAACCTCCGCGCCGAGGATTTCGTACTGCCCGGGCTGCGCCGTGGTTCCCTCTTCGAGAACGCGGACGCCGATTTTCCGGTCGGAGCCGGAGGCCCCGCCGATGAGTTTCACCGGGACCTCGATCACCGCCTCGGCGACCCCTTCGGGCTGCTGCTTGAAGGTCATCGAGGCGTAGAACGTGCTGTCGGAATTCGAGTATCCGGGATATTCGGCCGTTTCGTTGGGCGCAGCCCCCGGGAAGCAGACCCTTCCCTGCGACATGTCGTAGCGTGTCGGGTCGTCCTTTTCGCAGCCGGCCGTCGTCGCCGCGGCCAGCAGTATGCAGATCAGTTTTTTCATGCTTCTCAACAATTAATCGTTCGACTTACTGTACGCGTCCCGACTGTATTTCGAAATCGGGGTAGGGCAGCATGTAGACGGCGTCGTCGATGACCTTGCTGCCGCTCATCACATCGCTCTGGCGGGGCAGTTTCTCGTAGCCCAGCCGCTTGTAGAAATAGAAGACCACGCCTTCGCAGATGAACTCCTTGCGGTACTCCTTTTCGAGCTGGGCTATCAGGCCCGCCTCGTCGAGGTCGGCATCCAGTTCTTCGTAGACCGCGCGGGCCTTGCGCACCTCCTGCAACAGGCTGCGGGCTTCGCCGAGGTCCTTGTCCGGACCGGAGATGCGGCACTCGGCGGCGATGTAGTACATCTCCGGCAGGCGGATCAGCGGCATCAGGTCCTTGTGGCGGTAGTCGGCGCCCGTCGAGGTCTGCTGATAGAGCTTCGAAGGGGTCTTGGTCCCCTCGGGCCAGTAGTCGGTGTTGTGGTAGAGCTGTTTGTAGCGGCAGTCGGAGATGCCGGCGCCCTTGATTTCGAAAAGATCGTCGGCGACCGAGTTCTTGATGCACAGCGTGCGGTACTGGCGGTCCTGTTCCGAATATTCGCGGTTGAGGTTGCTTGCGATCTTCTTGGCCATGTCCGTGACGCCGAGCGCGAAGATATGTTCGCTCGGGAAGCACATCTCGGTCGTGGGGGCCTTGGCGGAGTCGGTGAACGTGCGCAGCGTCAGCCCGCCGGCGATTCCGACCGATGCCGGGTCGTCGATCACTTCGAGGGCGGCCAGCAACGCGGTGTGTTTGTTTTCGTCGCTGCCTTCCCACATGCAGACGCGCGCCAGCAGGGCCTTGACGGCGAAGTAGTTCAGGTGCATGTAGCGGTAATCGTAGAATTTGTCGACGTTGGCTTCGGTATAGATGCTTTCGGGATACCTGGCCCGGATGGGGTCGATCTCCAGCAGGCGGGCGGCCTCCGTGAGGTCGGCGATCATGCGGCGGAGCGTCTCGGCGTAGGTCAGCTGCGGCGCCGCGTCCTTGTCGACGCTCGTCAGGTAGGGGACCGTGTGACGGCTCTCCAGGTCGGTGCGTCCGGCCAGGTCGCTGCACCCGAACAGGCGTATCAGGTCGAAGTGGATGTAGGCCCTCACGGCGAGCAGTTCGCCCTTGATGATGCGGTAGTTGACCGAGTCGAGTTCGTCCTTCCGGCGGTCGATGTGGTCGAGGGCGTCGTTGACGTTGGTGATCACCGAGTAGGATTTCTCCCAGACCTTTTCGATCACTTCGGTGGATTTCGTGGTTTTGTAGTTGTAGCGGTCGAGGTCGTAGTCGTCCGCGGCGGTGTTCTTGCGGGCGTCGTACTGGCGGCCCAGTATTTCGACCATGTGCCACGTCAGGTTTTCGCCGTAGAGGTCGGTTTCGCCCATGGCGAGGTAGCAGCCGATGAGCGTCTGCTGGAAGCCTTCGGCCGAGGAGTAGTGGGCCTCGGCGCGGATTTCCGACGGGGGCGTCACGTCGAGCCAGCTCTCGCACGAGACGGCTGCGAGGGCTGCGACGGACAGAAGGAGGTATTTGATGCTGTTTTTCATGGCTTCGGTGGTTTGTGTTAGAAGGTTCCGGTCAGCTGGAACGACATGCTCCGTGCGAAGGGATAGGTCGTGCCGCGCTCGATGCGGATCGACGAGAGCGTGGCGATGTTGTTCATGTAAAAGGCCAGCTTGAGCCGCTTGAGGCGGATTTTGCTGATCAGCCGCGGGTTGAACTCGTAATAGAGGCTCAGCGACGAGAACGTCAGCTCGTTGTTGTCCTGCACGAAGCGCGTCGTGGCCCGGGTCTTTTCGTCGTGCTGCTTGCCGTTTTCGTCGGTGTAGGAGCCGAGTTTCTTGAACATGGCGTTCTGGCCCGGAGTCTGCCAGCGGCCGTAGAGCACGCGGCGGTCGACGTTGTAGTGGATGTCGACGTTCTCGACCTTGTTGACCAGCGTGGTGTTGTACCGCTGCCCGCCGCCGAGGAAGGTGCAGGTGGCGCTTAACCCGAAGCCCTTGTATTCGGCCGCGAAGCCGAAGTTGCCGCGGTACTTGGGGTCGCTGATGCCGGCCACGACCTGATCCTGCGCGTCGTACTCGTAGGTCAGCGTGCCGTCCTTCCTGACGTAGATTTCCTGACCCGTCGTGGGGTCGATGCCCAGCGACGGCACGGCCCAGATGGCGTTCATCGGCATTCCGTCCTGATAGATCAGCACGGGCGTCGAGTTGCTCTTGTCCTGCGCCTGGGCCATCATCTTTTCGTTGTAGGCCTTGAGGCTTTCGGAGAGGTTGATGATGATGTTCTTGTTATAGGCGATCGAGCCGAAGAGGTTGAAAAAGCCCTGTTTGCCCTGCCAGAGCGTATAGCTCAATTTGGCCTCGATGCCGCGGTTGCGGACTTTGCCCAGGTTGTCCTTCACGGTGTCGAAACCCGTGGAGGTGGGGATCGCCACGTCGGTGAGCATGTTCTCGGTCACCGAGTTGTAGTAGTCGAAGGCGATCGTTGCGCGGTGGATCGTAATGTCGGCGCCCACGTTGTAGTCCATGCGCTGTTCCCATTTGAGGGCGGGGTTGGGCATCTTCGAGAGGTAGGCGCCCGTCTGTCCGTGGTAGGTGGCCCCGGTGTAGTAGAGATAGGTGGCCAGCACTTCGTTGGTGTCGTAGTTCTGGTTGCCCGTCAGTCCGGCCGAGGCGCGGATCTTGAATTGTTTCAAAACGTCCTGATCGCGCAGGAAGGGTTCGTTGTGGAGGTTCCACGCCACGCCGGCGCTCCATGCCGACGACCAGCGGTTGTCGGCGCCGTAGAGCGACGAGGCGCTTTCGCGGAACGTGAGATCGACGTTGTAGCGGTCGTCGTAGCTGTACGACGCGGTTCCCAGGAAACTGATTTCGCGCGTGATCGACGAGATGCCGACGGGCTTTTTGTCCTGGGCGTACTGCCGGGCGAAGGTGATGTCGGCCGTCTGGCTGTTGGGGAATCCCTCGGCGTAGTGCTGGTAGGCGCTGTACGTGTTTTCGGCGATCCGGCCGCCGGCGTTGACGTAGAGGTAGTGCCTGCCCCAGTTTTTGGCGTAGTTGGCGTAGATTTCGCCCGAAATGTCGCTGCTCTTGCCGTTGTCGAGCTGGTAGGAGCCTTTGCGCAGCTGCATGCTCGTGCTTTCGTAGGCCGAGGTGGCGAATTTCGAATGCTTGGCCGGATAGAATTCGTCGGCGTCGCTGCGCTTTACGGCGATGCCGAGGCGGGCGGTGAGTTTCAGCGCCTCGGTGGCCTGCCATTCGGCGTAGAAGTTGTCCGTCACGCTGGTGTAGGTCTCGCGGTCGAGCGTTCCGAGCGTGGCGTCGTACATCGGGTTGGCCACTTCGTCGTAGGCCCAGCGGGCGATCTGGCCCGTCTGGGGATCGACGGCGCTCCAGTAGGGATTCATCCGGGCGTAGTCCCCGAAATCGCCCCACGGCGAGTTGTCGCTCCTGGTGTTGCTGACGCTCAATATGTTGCGGAACAGGAAGTTTTTCTTGCGGTACGAAACGTTCACGTCGCCCGAGAGCACCGTGCGCTCCGAACCCTTCATCACGCCCGCCACGTTGTTGTACGAGAAGTCGATCATCGCCCGCAGCTTGCGGCTGTCGCCCAGTTCGACCGAGAGGGTGTGTTTGTGGCCGACGCCCGTGCGCAGGGGTTTTGCGAGCCAGTAGGTGTCCAGTCCGCCGAGCACCTGCGCTTTGAGTGCGTTGTAGCGTTTGGTGAGATCCACCTGCGTCTGGGGATTCGCCGAGGTGTAGACGCCCTCGATGCGCTCGGCCTCGAGCTTCTCCCAGGCGTTGCAGAGGTTGTAGCTCGTCAGGTCGGGCATCGACACCTCGATGCTTCCGGTGTAGGTCACCAGCTCCTGATTGCCGGCCAGGCGTTTGGTCTCGATGACGATGACGCCGTTGGCGGCCTTCGAGCCGTAGAGCGCCTTGGCCGCGGCGTCCTTGAGGATGGTGATGCTCTCGATACGGGTCATGTCCATGTCCATCACCTTCTCGGCCGTGGTTTCGAACCCGTCGAGGATGAACAGCGGCTGGTTGGGGCGGTTCTGGTAGTTGCCCTTGATATTGACGCCCGTGGATTCCGAGGGGAAGGTGGTGATACCGCGCAGCTGCATGTCCGGCAGCGTGTTGGGGTCGGAGCCCATCAGCGTGTTGTCCATGATGTAGAGCGACGGCTCGATGTTTTTCAGGCTCTCGAAGACGTTGCGGTTACTCACGCGGGCCAGCTGGCCCGACGTGATGGTCGTGGCCGAACCCGTGTAGCTCTCCTTCTTGCGGGTGAAGATGCCGGTCACCACGACGTTTTCGATCTCCTGTTCGTCCTGCACCAGCCTGACCAGTCTGGTCTGTGCCGAGGGAAGCGTTTGCGAGACGTAGCCGATGTGGGAGAAGATCAGGTTGTCGCGGCCCTCGGGCATGCGGATCGAGAATCCTCCGTCGGACCCCGACACGACTCCCGTGGCGGTCCCCTGGATCAGGATGTTCACGCCCACGAGCGGCGCGCCGGCCGTGTCCGTCACACGTCCGCTGACGACCTTGTCCGGGGCTTTCTGCGGGGCGGAGGCGTTCCCCCCCCCGCTTCGGACACGGATCACGATCGTGTCGTCGTCGATCGAGTATTCGAGCCGCGTGCCGCGCAGTGCTTCGTCGAGCACTTCGCGCACCGGGGCGTCGGCCTTGCTGAAGGAGATGCCGCCGATTCCCCGCACGGCGTCGCTATTATAGAGGATGTAATATCCCGTCTGCTGTTTGATCCGTTGGAGGACTTCGGCCAGCGACGCGTTGCGGAACGATACGGAGATGCGTTCCCTGCGCTGCTGGTAGGCTTCGCTCGCCGTCGCCTGCCGGGGCGCGTCCCAGACGGAAATCGCCAGCAGCCACATGCATACGGCAAGCCATGGCCTTCGGTGCGATACTGATAGGTAAAGTTTCCTCATAATAGCTGTGTTTTAAGTGACACGAATGCCGCCCCGTCGGGCGGCTTCCCAACTAACCGGCATCAATCGTCGTCACGGTCGATGCAGAGCACGATCTTCCCCTCCTCGACATCGGCGCGTATCTGATCGGTGCGCGCCAGCAGACGGGCCATTTCGGCAAAGGTTTCGTAGCGTTTCACGACGCCCGTGTAGCGCACCTTGTCGGCGTCGACGCCCCGCGGGACGATCTCCACGCCGTACCAGCGCGAGAGTTTGCGGCATATCGAGGCGATCGTTTCGTCGTTGAAGGTGAACAGTCCCCGGGTCCAGGCGGCGTAATCTTCGGCGGCGACCTGCCGCACGTCGAAGATAGCCCCTTCGCGCCCCACGCGGGCCTGCTGGCCCGGCTGGAGCATTGCGCGGCGGTGTCCGCTCCGCACCTCGACGCTGCCCCTCACGAGCGTGGTCTCGATCGCGCCCTCGTCGGCGTAGGACGAGATGTTGAACGCCGTGCCGTAGACGCTTACGGAAACCGTGTCGGCGTGGACCACGAACCGCCGCGAGGCGTCGTGCGCCACGTCGAAGTAGGCTTCGCCCGTCACGGTCACCTCGCGCGGCCCGTCGCCGAAGCGGACCGGGAAGACGAGGCTCGACTCGGAGTTGAGCCATACCTGCGTGCCGTCCGAGAGGCGGAGCGAGAACTCCTTGCCGCGCGGCACGGTGACGGTGTTCGTCATCGGAATCTCCTGCTCGGCCTCCACCTTGTGGTAGGCCAGCTCCTCGCCGGCGATCTCGAGGCGCGTGCCGTCCTGTTCGACGAGCATCCGCCGCCCGCCCGCTTCGAGCGCGACGTTCTCGCCCGACGAAAGGGTCAGCACGGCGCCCCGCACCCCGGGCGTCAGCTGCTCGATGTAAGCCTGCCGTGCGAGCCGTTCGGCCCGGCGGCCGAGCGTCCACCAGCCGCCGCCGGCCAGCAGCGCCGCCACGGCGGCGGCCGCCGCGTATTTCCGGGCCGTGGCAGCCAGCATGCGCATCCGGCGGCGTCGGGCCGCCTTGCGGATGTTGCCCCATACGCGCTGTTCGTCGTAGCCGTATATCCGGCCCAGCAGCGGAAGGTTCTCCGCCGACTCCTCCAGCAGTTCCGCCAACTCCCGGTTCTGCGGCGAGCGGTCGAGCCACGCCCGGAGGATCGCCAGTTCCTCTTCGGTGGCGGTTCCCTCGAGGCGGGCTTTGAGTATTTCTTTGATCTGGTTTTCGAAACTCATGTCGTTTTCCGTGTTTTCAGGTTGGTCGGTGTGGCCGGAAACAACGTTTCCTATGGAATAGACCGAAAAAACGAACGCCGGACATACAATGCCGGCGTTTTTTTGTGAAAAATTTGCAGGTGGGTTACGGATTGTAACACAAAAGCGGAATCGGGATTTCGTCCTTTCGGTGCGGTGGGGCGAAATCGGGTCGGATTAAAATCGGATTCGGGGGGGGCGGATTCCGGCTGTCCGGGACCTAAAAAAGCGTGAGGAAGAACATCGATATTTTGCGCAGGGCTTTGAACGAGCGCGACATGTGGGTTTTCACGGTGTGGAGCGAGAGCGAAAGCAGGCGGGCCGTCTCGACGTAGCTTTTGTGCTCGATGCAGATCATCTTGAAGATGCGGCGTCCCTGTTCGGGCAGCGCCTCGATCCGGCGGTAGATGGCCGCAATCTGCTCGATCATAGCCTGTTCGTCGCCGGGGGCGTTCTCTTCGGCGGCCAGGCGCACCGTCTCCTTCGAGTTGATGTCGTAGAAGCGGTTCTTCATCCGGGCGTGCAGGTGGTCGAGCGCCGCGTTGCGCACGCAGCGGTAGAGATAGCTCTCCTTCTGGCGGATCTGGCTGAAATCGACGTCGAGCAGCGCGATGAAGACCTCCTGCACGATGTCCTCGGCTTCGTGGGCCGAACCGACGATGCGTTCGGCATAGAGCGTCGCCAGCCGGAAATGTTGGCGGAACAGGGCTTCGTATTCGGATGTGATTACGGTTTTCATGCAGTCTTTGACGCTGATGCTGACGGTGTTCGATTGCAAAAATAAGCGCTTCGGGCGAAAAAAGCAAACAATTCGTTACATTCTTTCGCCAGAAGCGGCTTTTTCGGGTGTCGGAACGCTTCCGGGAGGGGTCAGGAGTGCCTGCGCGCCAACTCTTTTTCGAGGTCGGCGATCGAGCATCCGGTGGCTTCGAGCAGCACGAGCAGGTGGTAGACGAGGTCCGAAGCCTCGTAGATCATCGCCTCGCGGTTCTTCGCTACGGCCTCGATCACCGTCTCCACGGCCTCCTCGCCGACCTTCTGGGCGATCTTGTTCACACCGCGCGTGAAAAGTTTCGAGGTGTAGGAGCCTTCGGGCATCTCGGCGTGACGTCCCCGGATGACGCTTTGCAGGTAGCGGATGAAACCTTCGGTTTCGGGCACGGCCTCTCCGAAGCAGGTTTTCGACCCCGTGTGGCAGGTCGGGCCGTGGGGGATGACGCGGATGAGCAGCGTGTCGCAGTCGCAGTCGGCGGCCACCGACACGATGTCGAGCCAGTTGCCGCTGGTCTCGCCCTTGGTCCAGAGACGCTGGCGCGAGCGGCTGTAAAACGTGACGCGGCCTTCGGCGAGGCTTTTTTCATAGGCTTCGCGGTTCATGTAGCCCAGCATGAGGACCTGGAGGGTGCGGTCGTCCTGAATGACGGCGGGGACGAGTCCGCCGGGGAGTTTTGCGGCGTCGAACGCCGAAAACGGTTTTCCTTCGATTTTCATAGTGGTTTTATAATCTGACGTTTATGTTGCGTTTCTTCAACTCCCGCTTCAATACGGGGATCGGAATCTCGTTGTAATGGAAGATGCTGGCGGCCAACGCCGCGTCGGCACGGCCGAGGGTCAGCACGTCGGCGATGTGGTCCGCCGTGCCTGCGCCGCCCGAGGCGATGATCGGAACGGGCAGTTCCGCCAGCCGCGCGAAGGTGTCGCACGGGTAGCCGTTCTTCGTGCCGTCGTGGTCCATCGAGGTGAAGAGGATTTCGCCCGCGCCGCGGTCGGCGGCCTCGGCGGCCCAGGCGAAGAGTTCGCGCTGGGTGGGGCGTCGGCCTCCGTGGGTCGTGACGACCCAGCGGCCGTCGACGGTCCGGGCGTCGATGGCCGCGACGACGAACTGCGAGCCGTATCTGGCGGCGATGGCGTCGATCAGCGCGGGGTTGGCCACGGCGGCGCTGTTGAGGGTGATCTTGTCGGCTCCGGCGTCGAGCAGCCTGGAGGCGTCGTCGACCGACGAAATGCCGCCTCCGACGGTGAACGGGATGTCGATGCGCGCGGCGATGCGCGCGACCAGCTCCGTGAAGGTGCGGCGTCCCTCCTCCGAGGCGCTGATGTCGAGGTAGACCAGTTCGTCGGCCCCTTCGGCGGCGTATTTCGCACCCAGCTCCACGGGATCGCCGACCTGGCGCAGTCCCACGAAGTTGATGCCCTTGACGGTCTGTCCGTCGCGGATGTCGAGGCAGGGGATTATGCGTTTGGCAAGCATCGCGCGAGGTCTTTGAGGGTGATGCGCCCTTCGTAGAGGGCTTTGCCGACGATGACGCTCCGCAGGCCCTGCCGGTCTAACTCTTCGATGTCCGACATCGAAGAGATGCCGCCGCTGACGGTGATCTCCACCGTCGGGAAGCGGCCTTGCAGGTCGGCGTAGAAGGCTGCCGAGGGGCCGCAGAGCATGCCGTCGCGGGAGATGTCGGTGCAGATAACCTGCGTAAGCCCCTGCGGAATGAATCGCCCGATCAGCTCGGGGGCCGAGAGCGTCGAACTTTCCAGCCAGCCCTCGATGGCCACCGCGCCGTTGCGGACGTCGGCCCCGAGGATCAGCCGCCCGGGGCCGAACTCCGCGAGCCATGCGGCGAAAAGGTTGGGCCGGCGGACGGCGACGCTGCCGCAGATGGCGCGGCGCGCTCCGGCGTCGAAGACGCTGTGCAGGGCCTCGCGGCTCTTGATGCCTCCGCCGTACTGCACTTCGAGCGAGGTTCGCGCGGCGATGCGTTCCAGCACGGCGAGGTTGCGCGGCTCCGAGGCCTTCGCGCCGTCGAGGTCGACCATGTGCAGGCGGCGGATGCCCGCCTCCTCGAAGCGGAGCGCCGCTTCGAGCGGGTCGCGGTAGTAGGTCTTCCGGCTGGCGTAGTCGCCCTGCGTGAGGCGCACGCACTGGCCGCCGATGATGTCCGTTGCGGGTATGATTTCGATCATGGTGTCAGAGGTTTAGAAAATTGAGTAAAATCCGCGCGCCCGCCGCACCGCTCTTTTCGGGGTGGAACTGCGTGCCGAAGAAGTTGCCGCTCCCGAGCGCCGCGCTGAACGGGCGACCGTAGTCGGTCGTGGCGATGGTTGCGGCGCAGGGTTCGGCGGCGAAGGAGTGGACGTAATATACATAGGTCTCCCCGGCCGTTTCGTCGAACAGCGGCGAGCCGGCGGGCAGCCGCCGCACCCGTGCCGGGAAGATGCCCATGCAGCGGGCGTCGCCCTCCTCGCTCGAAAGGCACATCAGCTGCATGCCGATGCAGATGCCCAGGACGGGCTGCGTGAGCGAGGGGATCACCGTGTCGAGTCCCCGCTCGCGGAGCTGCGACATGGCCGACGAGGCCTCGCCGACTCCCGGGAGGATCACTTTGTCGGCCCCGCGCAGCAGGGCGGGATCGGCCGTGAGCGTGAATTCGGCCCCTGCGCGGCGAAGGGCGTCGGCAACCGACCGCAGGTTGCCCGTGGCGTAATCGACGACGGCTATCATAGGACTCCTTTGCTGCTGGGGACGGTGTAATCGAAAGGGATGTGCGCCACGGCCATGCGCAGGGCGCGGGCGAAGGCCTTGAAGACGGCTTCGGCCTTGTGGTGGTCGTTGTCGCCGCGGGCCGAGATTTGGAGGTTGCACCGCGCGGCGCATGCGAACGAGTGGAAGAAGTGGCGGAACATTTCGGTCGGAACGTCGCCGACCCGCTCGCGGCGGAACGAGGCGTCCCACTCGAAGTCGATGCGGCCCCCGAAGTCGAGCAGCGCCAGCGCCCGGCAGTCGTCCATCGGCAGGGCGAAGCCGTAGCGGGCTATCCCGGCCTTCGCGCCCAGCGCGCGGTCGACGGCCTCGCCCAGCGTGATGGCCACGTCCTCCATCGTGTGGTGTTCGTCGATGTCCAGATCGCCCCGCGCGTCGACGGCCAGCGCGACGCCGCCGTGGTGGGCGATCTGCGCGAGCATGTGGTCCAGAAAGCGCAGGCCCGTGGAGATTTGGCCGTTGAAATCCCCGCGGCCGTCGAGGTCGAGGCGGACGGTGATCTGCGTCTCGCGGGTCTCGCGCCGGATTTCGGCCCGGCGTTCGCCGCGGCGGATGAATTCGGCGATTTCGCTCCACGAGTCGGTGATCAGCGCACAGGCGTCGGCGGCGCCGGCTTCCTCCAGCGTCCGCAGCCCTTCGGCGGGGGGAGCGAGCAGGATGCCCCGCGCCCCGAGGTTGCGGGCCAGCAGGATGTCGGTCGCGCGGTCGCCGATGACGTAGCTCGCGGCCAGGTCGTATCCGCCGCCGAGGTAGTTGCCGAACAGGCCCGTGCGGGGCTTTCGCGTGGGGGCTCCGTCGCGCTCGAACGTGCGGTCGATCAACTGGTCGGCGAATTCGACCCCTTCGCCGCGGAGCGTCGAGAGCATCTTTTCGTGTGCGGGCAGGAACGCCGCTTCGGGAAAGGCGTCGGTTCCCAGCCCGTCCTGGTTCGAGGCCAGCACCAGCTCGAAATCGAGCCCGGCGAGGGCCTTCAGCGCCGAGAT
>OHNR01000120.1_pt1 | contig 18211 bp, 15 predicted proteins | sample 1569651 | NCBI WGS metagenome assembly OHNR01 (sample SAMEA3879502, study PRJEB24766) | human gut metagenome | biome: human-associated habitat; feature: feces | place: USA | collected 1985/1987 | reverse complement strand
TTTTGCTTTGTTTTGTTGCGTGGTGAGGATAAAATGAAAAAGGATTGCTTGCTTCTGGGCATAAGAATACCGGGACAATATTACAGAAGCAAGGCGAAAAGTATTTCCAATTCATTAAGTTTTCGCTCAGTCGAGATAAAGCCCCCAGAGCACATCCGGTTCCGCACAGGAAAACGGGCGATAGGCAGCCAGCGCCTGTGCGCCGTCAGGCCGCTGAACGCACAGCTGCGCATCCTGCACGTCGAAGGCTGCCAGCAGCGCCTGAACGGCAGGCAAAGTGTCCGCGCCCAGCAGTTCCTTGATGACAAGTCGCTCATTATCTTGCTCCACAACGGCACAGCCGTCGGCGATGTGCACCAGCGCACCGCCGCACAGATCGCAGAGGTCTGCCTGAAATGCCAGCAACGCCGCCGACAGCTCCACATGCGCGCTGCCATGCAGCACGCGCTCGCGCAGAGCGGCGTATTCCTGCGCGCTGACGGGTTCAACGTCCGGCAGGCACTGCATATCCGGTTCGCGCTTGATGTGCAGCCGCTCGCCGCGAGCGGTCTGCGTGGCGCCCATAACGGACCGATACCAGGCGTACAGAGATGCTTCCGCGGGGAGCGTATAGAGCACGCAGCCGCTCACGTCCGCATCGGCGGCAAAGCGCTGCATCAGCGCCGACGCATAGCCATGCCCCTGCTGCGCCGGATCGGTGGAGACCGCATAGACATAGGCGCAGGGGAGAACGGCCCCGCCGGCCGTATGCAGCCGGCCGTCGAGCAGATGTGCGGCCGTGGCAACATTTCCGTCCGCTTCGACCACCCAGGCGGCCGCTTCCGGCGGAAAGCGGTTATAAAATGCGCCGATCAGCTCCGGTGGGTCGCCAAAGGCCGTCTGCCAGAGCCGGGTCAGCGCCGGAAGGTCCGCCGCGGCTGCGCGGCGGATGCGCACATCAGGCATCGGGATACACCTCCGGGCAGCGCGCATAGATCTCCCGCTGAAGCGTCTTGAGATCGACGAACGTCTCCGGCCGCTTGCTCGGGTCGCGCAGCAGGGCGGAGGGGTGGTAGATCGCCATATAGCGCCGGCCGTCCACGTCAAACCACTGCCCATGCTCACGCGTGATGCGAAACGGGTCTTTGATGAGCGCAGTCGCAGCGATACGGCCGAGGCAGACAATGATCGCCGGATCGACGAGCGCGATCTGCCGCTGCAGCCATTCGCTGCAGCATTTCTGCTCTACGAACTGCGGGTCGCGGTTGCGCGGCGGGCGGCATTTGACAATGTTGGCGATGTAGACCTTCGTCCGGTCGAGATAAATCATCTCGAGCATATCGTCGAGCAGTTTGCCGGCCGGGCCGACGAACGGCAGGCCCTGCAGGTCTTCCTGCTCGCCGGGGCCTTCACCGATGAGCATGATGCGTGCGTCCTCGGCGCCGTCGCCGAATACGAGATGGTGTCGCGTCTCGCCGAGGCCGCAGCGCCGGCACTGCGAGCACGCCTGCTTGAGTTCTGTCCAGGCTTCGTTCATGTGCTCTGGCTCCTTTTCCTTAGATAAACCGGCTTTTTGCAGCCGGTTCTCCAAAAATCTATTGTAATGTAGCGACAAACGTATTATAATACCCCGGTATGAAAATAACAACTGTAACCTGTCTGTAACCGGTTCGCGCGGCGCGGAACGATCCCGCCGTGCCGGACATTACAATATTTTGAATGAAATTTGGTGCTTTGAATGGATTTTCAGGATTATCTGGTTCCCGGGAAAACCGGGCTGCTGATCGGTATCGGCGGCGTGTCCATGTCGCCGCTGGCGGAGGTGCTGCACGGCGCCGGGCTGGACATCCGCGGCTCGGACATGTGCGAGAGCGACAATACGCTCACGCTGCGTGAGCGCGGTATTCCGATCCACATCGGTCACAGTGCCGCCAACGTCACGGATGATATTGAGTTCGTGATCCGCACGGCCGCCGTACACGACGACAACCCGGAGGTGCACGAGGCGCACCGCCGCGGCATCCCGGTCTTTGAGCGGACGCAGGCGTGGGGCGCGCTGATGCGCGGCTACCCGAACGCACTGTGCATTTCCGGCACGCACGGCAAGACGACGACAACGTCCATGTGTACGCACATCATGATGGCGGCGGAGAAGGACCCGACCGTCATGATCGGCGGCACGCTTCCGCTGCTGCATGCCTGTCACCGTGTCGGCAAGGGCAGCACGATCATCATGGAGTCGTGCGAGTATTATAACTCGTTCCTTGCCCTCAATCCGACGATCGCCGTGATCCTGAACATCGAGGCGGATCATCTGGACTTTTTCAAGGATATCGAGGACATCAAGCACTCGTTCCGCCAGTTTGCCGAGCGCGTTCCGGCCGAGACGGGCACCGTGATCGCAAACTGCGACGATGCCAACACTATGGACGCCCTGCGCGGGATTGCGCGCAAGGTCATCACCTTCGGCCTGAGCCCGAAGGCGGACGTGTACGCTGAAAATATCATGCACCGCGGCTCCTCGTCCGAGTTTGATATTTATCACCAGGGAAAACTGTTTGCCCATGTGACGATCCACGTTCCGGGTATCCACAATGTGCGCAATGCGCTCGCGGCCACGGCTGCGGCCATCGTGCTCGGCGTCAGTCCGAACGCCGTCAAGTACGGTCTCGCCGGTTTTGAAGGCGCCGGCCGCCGGTTTGACTATAAGGGCAAGTTCCAGGGCGCGGATCTGTATGACGATTATGCGCACCACCCGAGCGAGCTGCGCGCGCTGCTCGACGCGGTCGATACGCTCGATTATCAGCGCACGATCGTCGTGTTCCAGCCGCACACCTACAGCCGCACGGCGAAGCTCTTCAACGATTTTGTGGAGCAGCTCCGCCGCCCGACGATCGTCTATCTGGCGGAGATCTATGCCGCGCGCGAGAAAAACACCATCGGCATTTCTTCTGCCGATCTGGCCGCGCAGATCCCGGGTGCGAAGTTCTATCCGACATTCGCGGAGATCGAGGCCGAGCTGCGCCGCATTGCCCGCCCGGGCGACATTATCCTGACCGTGGGCGCCGGCGATGTGTTCCGCATCGGCGAGCACCTCCTGCATCCGGTGGACAACAAGGATTGAGTCCGCGCGGTTGAAAGCAAATTGCATCCAAAGCTGTCGGTTTTCAGCCGGCAGCTTTTTTGCGCCCAAAAGCAAACGATTCCTGCGCAAAGACATTTTCTGCGACAGCGGGGAATGACAGTTTTCATAACGATAAAAATCTATAATTTATGTAAACTGTTTTGCGTCAGGAGGAACCGTTATGCATGTCAAAATCGCGGGGCACGACCAGCCGGTGCGCGCACCCGGCGCCTTGCCGAGCCCGATCGGGCTGCTGCCGGCAAGCGAAAATGCCAAATGGGTCGGTATGCTCGTCAGCTTTGCGCTCGGGCTGATCCTGTCAACGGCGCATATTGCCGGGTCGCCGGCGCCGTTCGGGCTGGCATTTCTGGCGGCCATGGGGTATGGTTCCGGCGGCGCACTGTGCCTCGTCGGCTGTGCGCTGGGCTACTTTGCGGCGTTCGGCGTAGCGACCGGCACACAGCTCGCCGCCGGCTGCTGCCTGACGTTTTTGACGGCGTATTTTCTGCGCAGCCATCCGTTTGTGCAGACGCGCTGGTATCCGCCGGCCGTTTCCGCGGCGGCCTACATACTGACGCGGCTGGTGCTGTACCTGCTCACGGGCGGCCTGTCGCTGCTGCTGGTGTCCAGAATGGCGCTGTTTTTGCTGCTGTGCGCCGCGTCGGCCTACGGATTCGACGATCTGCTGCGCGCGCAGGAGCCGCGCACGGTCAATGCGGAGATCTGCCGCAACGTTTCGACCGTGTTTTTGCTGGCGTGCCTGCTCATGGGTGTGAACAACCTGCTGCTGTTTGACACGCTGTCAGTCGGTCGGGCGCTCTCGGTGCTCATTTTGCTCGTCCTCAGCGGGACGGGCGGTGCGCTGTGTGGAGCATCGGCCGGGCTGATTCTCGGCATCGCCATGGATGTGGCTGCCGGGGCGGGCGTTCTGTTCTCGGTCGTCTATGCCGCTGCCGGGCTGCTGTCCGGGCAGTTTTGCAAGCATCGGCGTGGGTTTTATCTGCTCATTTTCGCGGCCGCGTACCTGTTGGCGCTGTTTTGCATCCCGCTTTCGGAGCTGCGCATTGGCGCAGGTGTGGAGCTGGCGCTCGCCGTCGGCGCGTATCTTGTGATACCAAAAAAGTTTGTGGTAGCGGTCGGCGCATTTTTGCAGCCGCTGCGCGGCGGGAGCGGGGAGTCCGGTCTGCGTCGCTATGTCGCCGCGCGCGTCGGCGGCGTGGCGCATGCGTATCAGCAGCTGCATGACACGGCAAGTCAGGCGGCGGCTACGGCAGAAAACGACGCAGATGTGGCAAAAGTATTTGACCGCGCGGCCGACCGCGTCTGCTGCCGGTGCAAATTGCAGCAGGAGTGCTGGACGCGCCGGGCGCTCGACACGCTCAATATTATGAACGATGTCACGCGGCACATTCAGGCGCGCGGCCGGCTGCTGCCGGAGGATTTCCCGCCGTATTTCCGTGACCGCTGTGTCCATCTGCACGAGTATACCGAGGTCGTCAACGGCGAACTGCGTCTGCGCGCCTACCGCCAGCGGATGCAGGAAACGCTGCAGGAAAGCCGCACCGTGCTCTGGGAGCAGTATGCGGACTTTGCACAGGTGCTCACGAACGTCTCCCGCGAGCTCGACAGCAGCTATGGTGCCGACCCGCTGGCGGAGCAGCGGCTGATCCGCTATCTTCGCACCATCGGCGTGGAAGCGGATGCGGCCGTGTTCCGTGAGAGCACGGGCCGCCTGCGCGTGACGATCGACAGCCGGTATCTGCGCCCGCTGCTGGAGCTGCCGGACTATCTGGACAAGCTCTCGGCAACGCTGGGCGTGCGTCTGTGCATGCCGGAAAACGCCGCGCGGGATGACAGCCTGCTCCTGCTCGAGGCGGAGCCGCTGGCGGTCTCCGTCGGCATTGCGTCCATGCGAAAAAAGGGGGAAACGGTCTCCGGTGACCGCGGTACGTATTTTAAGACGGACGCGGGGCAGCTGTGCGTGATCCTGTCCGACGGTATGGGCTGCGGTGAGACGGCAGCTGACGGCAGCATCAGCACCGTCGGCATGCTGGAGGAGTTTTTGCGCTCCGGCGTCAGCCCGGCGCTGGCGATGAAGCTGCTCAACTCCGCCATGCTCCTGCGCGACGGGGAGAATTGGGGCTATGCCACTGTGGATCTCATGTGCATGAATCTATTTACCGGTGAGGCGGATTTTTATAAATACGGCGCCGCACCGACGTATGTCAAGTCCGGCGGCGCGCTCAAAAAGCTGCGCTGCACGTCCTTTGCGCCCGGGCTTGAGCAGGGGAGCGGAAAAGCGCCGGATGAGCTGCACATGCATCTCAAGCCCGGCAGCGTGGCCGTGATCGCAAGCGACGGTGTTGTCTCCGACGGGCGCGACGATTGGCTGCGCAGGCTGCTGAACGATTCGGACGACCGTGATATGAAAACGCTGGCGGGCAGCGTCGTGCGCACGGCGATCCGCGAATACGGGCGTAGCGACGACATGACCGCCCTGGCGGTGAAAGTGGAGGTGCGCAGCTGATGAAACGAAAAAACAAGTCCACCCGCCGGGCGGACGCCGTGCAGCCGCTCCCGCTGCCGGCGGACGCGGGCGAGATCGCCTTCGCCCACGGTGTTTCGCGCCGTGTCGTTGTGGTCGATGCAGCCGAAAGCCCGCTGTTCGAGCAGATCATTTATATTGTGCGCGATGATGCTGCCAGCGGCGGCGTCACGGCGGCGGATCTGGTGCAGCAGGCGCGGGATGCCGTCGGCTGTGTACCGGCGCCCGCGCCACGGCCGCGGCAAAAATCCTATACCGGCCTGCTGATCTGGCTGTGCTTTGTCGCCGGTGCGCTGGCCGCCGGCATCGGATACTGCCTGTACTGCGGCTGGTGAGCGGACGAATTTCCAACGACCCGGAGGGCTGTGTGTCCTCCGGGTCGTTTTCTGCGGAAAAACCGGTTGTCAACGCTTGACGAAAGTGTTAGAATAAAGCGCCTGAAACGATTTTTACAGCGGGAGGTTATCCTTATGAGCACGATCAAAGACCTGAACCTGGCGCCGTCCGGTGAGCGGAAGATCCGCTGGGTGGAAGCACATATGCCTGTTTTGCGCGACATCGGCAGCGATTTTGCGCGGGAAAAGCCGTTTACCGGTCTGAAGATCGCGCTCTCCGTGCATCTGGAGGCCAAGACGGCCTACCTGTGCCGCGTGCTTGAGATGGGCGGCGCGGAGATGCACGTCACCGGTTCCAACCCGCTGTCCACGCAGGACGACGTTGCCGCGGCACTGGAGGCAAAGGGCATGGACGTGCACGCGGTCTATGGCTGCACGGACGAGGCGTATCAGGCGCATCTGCGCAGCGTGCTCTCCGTTGGGCCGAACATTATCATTGACGACGGCGGCGATCTTGTGCACCTGATGCACACGGAGTTCACGGATCTCATCCCGCAGGTCATCGGCGGCTGCGAGGAGACGACGACGGGCATCCACCGTCTGCGCATCATGGACCGCGCCGGGACGCTGCGCTTCCCGATGATTATGGTCAATGACGCCGACTGCAAGCACCTGTTCGATAACCGCTACGGCACGGGCCAGTCCGTGTGGGACGGCATCATGCGCACGACGAATCTCGTCGTCGCCGGTAAGTACGTGGTCGTGAGCGGCTATGGCTGGTGCGGCAAGGGCGTGGCCCTGCGTGCAAAGGGGCTCGGTGCAAAAGTCATCGTGACCGAAGTTGACCCCATCCGGGCGCTCGAGGCCGTCATGGACGGCTACGAGGTCATGCCGATGATGGACGCTGCCGCCATCGGTGACATTTTCGTGTCCGTCACGGGCTGCAAAGACGTTATCACGCTCGAGCATTGCGAGCGGATGAAAGACGGCGCGATCGTCTCCAACGCCGGACACTTCAATGTCGAGATCGACATGGAAGCGCTCGATCGCTGCGCTGATGAAATCTATGAGGCGCGGCACAATATTGATGCTTACCGTCTGCCGAACGGCAAGACGATCTATGTCATCGCACAGGGCCGGCTGGTCAACCTGGCGGCCGGCGACGGGCACCCGGCGGAGATCATGGACATGAGCTTTGCCGTGCAGGCCATGAGCGCGGAGTATCTGGTGCGCACGCGCGGGGAGCTGCGGCCGGGCGTCGTGTCGGTCCCCACGGAAATTGATGATAACATTGCGCGCCGCAAGCTCAAGGCCATGGGCGTTTCCATTGACAGCCTGAGCTGTAGCCAGAAAGAATACCTCAACGGTTGATCCTTTGAGACCGGACGGAAAGGAGGGGCAGGGAGATGGACGATCAGAACCGGGAATACGAAGATTACGAGGCGCTGCACGACGAACTCTTTGCACTTCTGGATCAGCACCGGATGAAGGCGCTGAGCCAAAAGCTCGGCGAGATGAACGAGTTTGATATTTCCGAGTTCCTCGGCGAGCTGTGGGAGGACAATCCGCAGCGGATGGCCATGGTGTTCCGCATCCTGTCCAAGGAGATCGCGGCGGCCGTGTTTGCCAACCTCGAGGTCGAGGAGCAGGAGACGATCATCAACTCCATCACCGATACGGAGCTTGCCGGCATCATCGAAGAGCTGTATGTTGACGATGCCGTCGACATGATGGAGGAGCTGCCGGCCAACGTCGTCAAGCGTGTCATGCGCACGGCGACGCCCGCTACGCGCAACCTCATCAATCAGTACCTGAAATACCCCGAAAACTCTGCCGGCAGCATCATGACGGCCGAGTTTGTGGACCTGAAAAAATACATGAGCGTGCGCGAAGCGTTTGCCCGCATCCGCAAGATCGGCGAGGATAAGGAGACGATCTATGTCTGCTATGTCACGTCGGCCAAGCGCAAGCTCGAGGGCGTTGTCACGGTCAAGGATCTGCTGCTGTCGGATGATGATGTGATCCTTGAGGACATCATGGACACGAATGTCATCTATGCCTCCACGACCGACGACCAGGAAGAGGTCTCGGACATGATCTCCAACTACGACCTCATCGCGATCCCGGTCGTGGATAAGGAAGGCTGCCTCGTCGGTATCGTCACGGTCGACGATATCATCGACGTTATGGAGCAGGAGGCCACGGAGGACATTGAAAAGATGGCCGGTATCACACCGTCCGATAAGCCCTACTCCCGCACGAGCGTCGTGGACATCTGGAAAAACCGCATCCCGTGGCTGATGTTCCTCATGCTCTCGGCAACGTTCACCGGCATGATCGTCACGCATTTTGAGGATGCGCTGGCGACGCAGGTCGCGCTCGCGTCGTTCATGCCCATGCTCATGGGCACGGGCGGCAACTCCGGCAGCCAGTCATCCACGGCGATCATCCGCAGCCTGTCGCTGGGCGATACCTCTCCGTCGGACGCGCTGCGCGTGATCTGGAAAGAGCTGCGCGTCGCGTTTTTGTGCGGCGTTTCGCTGGCGGCGGCCAACTTTATCAAGATGCTGCTCGTTGACCGGCTGCTGCTGGGCAACACTGCCGTCACGATGTCGGTCGCGGCGACTGTCTGCTGCACGATCGTGTTCGTAGTCATGTTCGCAAAGGTCGTGGGCAGTTTGCTGCCGATGATCGCGGAAAAGATTGGCGTCGATCCGGCCGTCATGGCAAGCCCGCTCATTTCGACGATCACGGACGCCGTGTCGCTGCTGATCTATTTCTCCATTGCGAAAATGTTCCTGCATTTTTAATCGATTTGTGTACTGCAACGCCTCCGGCTTTTCCGGGGGCGTTTTGCCATGGAAAAGCACTTGCATAATGCGCGGAAAATCATTATAATAAAGTGTCACATTTTGCGTATGACCACACTCACAAAACAGCGAGGTGCGCTATGAGATCAAGCCTAAAAAGAGTGATAACGGCGCTGCTTGCCGCCGTCCTGCTGGCCACGGCACCCTGTGTGCCGGCCTTCGGCGCGCAGACGTATTACGTCAATGACGGTGACAACACACTGGCACTGGCGGATGCGTATGCCATCGGTGCGGACGGCAGCACGGCGAAGCTGCCGGAGCGCGGCGTTTATGCCGCCGCGGCGAGCGGCACGCAGCTGCTCGGCGGCAGTGAATATGAAAATGAGCAGCCGAACATTCCGAACGGCATCGTTCGCGTCGGCCTGGCGTTCGGCTCGACGGCGCTGGATGCGGTCCATCTGCAGATCCAGACCGGCTCCGGTTTCGCATTTGGATATTATGATTCCGACCGCGTGTTCCGGTCCGTCGGCTCCACAGCGGAGAGTGCTGTTACCGTTGTCGCGGATACGAATGTCACGGTTGGGGACAGCGCCTTCGGCGCTTATCATGTCCAGCTTGCCGATACCTATGCGAGCTTTGACGCGGCGCAGGCAGCGGCCAACAGCTGCGGCGGCTATCCGGTGTACTATAACGGCAGCTACCGTGTGCGCATTGGCAGCTACCAGAGTGCAGACGGCGCACCGGCGTCGCAGGGCACGGTCGTCTCCGGCGGAGCACGCAGTGTGCTGGTCGTGAAAGCCGGTACGGATCAGATCCTCTTCGGTTTCGACTGCGGCTCGACCTATTCGCTCTCCCTTGCACCGCAGAGCGACAGCGGCGCTGCCATCACGCAGGTGGCCGAGTGCAAGGACCGCAGCGGTACCCGCTCGTGCACGTATTACGGTGATTTTCAGTTTACGCGCCTCAACACGCAGGAGCCGCAGAAGCTCACGCTGGTGAATTTCGTCGGTCTGGAGCCCTATGTCAAGGGCGTCACGCCGTATGAAATGAGCAGCAGCTGGCCGCTCGAAGCACTCAAGGCGCAGGCAGTCTGCGCACGTACCTATATTGCCTCTCACATGAATGGCTCGCCGGCCTACGGATTTGACGTCACGGGAACGACGACCAGCCAGGTCTATTACGGCACGCTGGATGCATCGACTAACAGCGACAGCGCCGTGGACGAGACGGCGGGGAAGTTCGTCCGCTATGAGGGCAAGCTCTGCGAAACGTTCTATTTCGCGGCCGACGGCGGCGCGACCGAGGACTCCGAAAACGTCTGGGTGACGGCGGTGCCGTACCTGCGCGGCGTTGTCGACCCGTATGAGAAGGACATCGACTTTTACTGCAAGAGCTGGAGCACGTCCATCTCCCGCGCAGCTGTCGGGGATGTCTCCATCACCTATACGCCCATCGGCAATGCCATGACCGTGACGGTCGGCGGCAAAACCTACAGCAAAGACGCCGTGCGCACATTCCTGACAAGCGTCTGCGGTCTGCGCTATAACAGCCGCCACTTCACCGTGGAGTATGACGCCGCTGCGGATGCCTATTCTGTCGTCGGCGGTGGCTATGGCCACAACTGCGGCATGAGTCAGTGGGGCGCCAAAGCCATGGCAGAAGTCCACGGCAAGACCTATGAGGAGATCATCAGCTTTTACTATACCGGAGCTTATGTAGCATGAAAAAATCGGATTTTTATTTTGACCTGCCGGAGGAGCTCATCGCGCAGACACCGCTCGAGCGCCGCGATGCTTCCCGGCTGCTGACGCTGGATAAAACGACCGGCGCCGTTGCCCACCACCACTTTTACGACCTGCCGCAGTTCCTGCGCCCGAACGACTGCCTTGTGCTCAACGATTCGCGCGTGCTCCCGGCGCGCCTGCTCGGCCACCGCAGCACCGGCGGTGCGGTCGAGGTGCTGCTGCTGCGCGACCTTGGCGACGGCAAGTGGGAGTGCCTGACTCGACCGGGCCGAAAGACACAGCCCGGCACTGCGCTCTCGTTTGGTGACGGGGAGCTGACCGCCACGGTCGTCGACGCGGTCGCCGACGGCAACAAGATCGTGCAGTTTCACTATGACGGCATCTTTCTGGAGGTGCTCGAGCGGCTGGGTAAAATGCCGCTGCCGCCGTATATCAAGGCGGAGCTGCAGGATCAGGAGCGCTATCAGACGGTTTATTCCCGCGAGCTCGGCAGCGCCGCTGCGCCGACGGCGGGCCTGCACTTTACGAAGGAACTGCTGCAACAGATCGCGGACATGGGCGTGAAGGTCGGCTACGTCACACTGCACGTCGGCCTCGGTACGTTCCGGCCCGTCAAGGAGGACGAGATCGAGGATCATCCGATGCACTCGGAATTTTGCATCATCCCGGAGGAAACGGCGCGCATGGTCAACGAGACGAAGGCCAACGGCGGCCGCGTTATCTGCATCGGCACGACGTCCTGTCGCACAGTCGAGAGCTTTGCGGATGTGGACGGAACGCTCCACGCGCAGTCCGGCTGGACGGACATCTTCATCTATCCCGGCTACAAATTTAAGTGCATGGATGCGCTCGTCACGAATTTTCACCTGCCGGAGAGCACGCTCATCATGCTCGTGTCGGCGCTGGCCGGGCGGGAGCACATCCTCAACGCATACAAAATTGCCGTTGAAAACCGCTATCGGTTCTTCTCGTTCGGCGACGCCATGTTCATCGCCGATGGCCTCGATGCCGGCAGCGCTGAGTGAAGAAAGGAAAAACAGGCCCGCGATCGCGGGCCTGTTTTTTGCTGCCTCTGTTCAGTTTTGCGCAGCTTCAAATGCCTGCTGCAGATCGGCGATGATGTCGTCGGGGCCTTCCAGACCGACTGCCAGACGAATCAGACGATCCGAGAAGTCAGCGGCCTTGATCTCTTCTTTCGTGCACATGGAGTGCGTCATGGAAGCGGGGTGCTGGATAAGCGTTTCGCAGTCGCCGAGGCTGACGGCCAGCGCGCACAGATGCACGTGGTTGAGCACTTTCTTGGCGTCCTCGAAGCTGCCCATCTCGAATGAGGCGACACCGCCGAACTGCGTCATCTCGCGGACGGCTACGGCGTGATCGGAATGGTTTTCCAGACCGGGATAGAACACCTTCTGCACATACTTGGAGCCGGCAAGGAAGTCCACCACCTTCTGCGTGTTCGCGCAGACGGCGTCCATACGGACCTTGAGCGTTTTGAGGCCGCGCAGGATCAAAATGCCTCCTGCGGCCCGAGCACCGCGCCCGTAATGTCCTTGAGACCGACCATGCGGATCTTGTCCATGATCGCCTTGCGCGCCAACGAGAAGCCTGCGACCACATCGCCGTGGCCGTTGAGATACTTGGTCGCGCTGTGCACGACAACATCCGCGCCCAGCTTCAACGGCTGCACCAGCAGCGGCGTGGCGAAGGCGTTGTCCACGATGACGAGGCAGCCCGGATTCTGCGCGTGCGCGTAGTCCGCTACGGCGGGGATGTCCGTGACTTTCATGCTGGGGTTGGCGCGGGAAAACAGCTTCACAATTGTTGAGTATGACTGCCTCGGCGATCTGGCGTTTGACGGTCGCCCGCGCCAGACGCTGCGTGGCCTAGACAGCGGCGATACCGTGCTGTACCTGAACTCGTTTTCCAAGTCGCTCGTGCCGGGGCTGCGCCTTGGCTATCTGCTCGTGCCGGGGCGGTTTGAAAAGCGGCTGATCCTTGCAAAATTCAATGCCGATATTGCGAGCCCTGCGCTCCTGCAGGAGATGCTGGCGCTGTATCTTCAGCGCGGGCTCTATGCAGTGCTTCTGGAGCGGCTGGTCACGCAGTATGCATCCAAGCGTGTCTGCATGGCGCAGGCGATTCTGGCGTCGCGTCATCTGTCGCTGCCTTATCCGGAGCAGGCGGGCGGCGTGTTTTTCTGGGTGCAGATCCCGGACGCCGTGGACGCCGTCCTGCTCTGGAAGCGGCTGCGCCTGCAGGGCGTCAAGCTCATGCCGGGAACGGTGTTCAGCCTGACCGGCGGTGCGCAGCATTTCCTTCGCCTGAGCTATGTCGGCTGCCCGCTGGAGTTGATCCCGGAGGGAAGCACCATTGCCATGGGTGGATGCATGAGTGCCGGAGAGATCGGACTGATCTCCGCTCTGGAAGCAGGCAATTACCATTATATCGACCGCTCTAAGATGGATGCCAGAGCAGGACTTATGGCAGCTTATGATGCGGATATCTTCCTCTCCAGTGCCAATGCCATCACCAGCGACGGTGTCATGGTCAATATCGACGGCAATTCCAACCGTGTCTCCTGCATAGCCCAGGGACCGAGGAAAGTAATCTTCATCGTCGGCATGAACAAGGTCTGCGCAGACTTAGACAGCGCCATGAAGCGTGCGAGAAACGTGGCTGCACCTATCAATGCCCAGAGATTCGACATCAAGACTCCCTGCAAAGAAACCGGAAAATGCTTCGACTGCAAGTCTCCGGATACCATCTGCTGCCAGTTCCTGATCACGAGATATTCCAGACATACGGACAGGATCCATGTGATTCTCGTAAACGACACCATCGGTTACTAGACAACAAAGGGGAAAAGACAATGACATTAGTATTGCAAAAAGGAAGACCTGCCGATACCACAGGCAGACTGGACAAAGAGATACGCACCTATGACCTGCTGGATGGCTTAGGTGTGGAATATGACCGTGTGGATCACGCGCCCGCGATGACCATGGAGGACTGTAAGGAAGTGGATGAGATCCTGGAATCCATGGTCTGCAAGAATCTGTTCCTGTGCAACCGTCAGGAGACCGCATTTTATCTGCTGATGATCCCGGATACCAAGGTGTTCCACACCAAGGATCTGTCGGCGCAGATCGGCTCGGCCAGGCTTTCTTTTGCCAAGCCGGAATACATGGAGAAATTCCTGGATATCACCCCCGGTTCTGTCAGCGTGCTGGGACTGATGAACGATAAGGAACATCAGGTGAAGCTGCTGATCGATGAGGAGGTGCTGGACAGCGAATATTTCGGATGCCACCCCTGCATCAATACCTCCAGCCTCCGGATGCGGACGGCGGATCTGATCGAAAAGGTGCTTCCTGCCATGGAACATGATTTTGTAAAAGTAAAGCTGTAAAAAGCATCTATGAACTTACGAAATAAAAGTGAGGAGCTCCTATGATACTGGAAATTCTGACATATACACATAATATTACGACTATGCTGTTCGGCATCTTCCTGTCGGCTTTTTTTCTGGGTGTGAAGAAGGACAAAACGAATGTAGGGAAGTTGTTGCTATTGGCAGTGATTTCCGGGGGATTATATATGGTCTGCGTATCTGTGCTGGGTCCGGAGATGATGGATCAGATATACCCACTGATCGTTCACGTGCCGCTATTGCTGATGCTGGTGCTCTATTATAAATTCAGAATATTACCGTCCCTGATCTCTATCTTCACTGCCTATTTGTGCTGCCAGTGCAGTAACTGGATGGGGTTGTTCGTACTGTCGGTAACAGGAAAAGAGTGGTGCTATTACGCCTGCCGTATCGTGGTGACGCTGGTGGTATTTTGGGTATTGTGCCGCTATGTCTGCCAGACGACGGCGATGCTGTTGACCAAGACTAATCGGGAATTACTGCTGATCGGAAGTCTGCCGCTGGTGTATTATATTTTTGACTATGCCACGACGAAGTTTTCCAGTCTGCTTTATACCGGCAACAGGGCGGTGCCGGAATTTCTCGGATTTGCCATCTGTCTGTCGTATCTGATTTTTTTGCTGGTGTATTTCCGGGAATACGAGATGAAGAGCAAGGCAGAGCAGTATAATGAGTTGATCCGTATGCAGATGAATTCTTTTCAGGCGGAGATGGACAATACAAGGAAAAGCGAGAAAAAGATGTCAATCCTGCGGCATGATACGAGACATCATATGGCCGTCCTGAGGACTCTGATCCAGCAGGGAGATTGTGAAAAAGCGCTGGAATATCTCAATGAGGTCAGCCAGACCTATGATGATACTGTCATTAAGGCATATTGTAGGAACGAAATGGTGAATTCGGTGCTATCTACATATAATACCCGATTTGAGGAGCAGAAAATTCCCTGGGATACACAGGTCACGATCGGAGAGAAGCTCCCCTGTTCGGAAATGATGTTCTGTGCGATCCTGTCGAATGTACTGGAAAATGCCATGCATGCGGTACAGGAGCTGCCGGAGAGCAGACGAAGGATTGAGCTGTCTCTGTCGGAGAAGGCAGGGCATCTGCTGCTCATGGTGAAAAATCCGGTGCAGATAATGCCGGTATTCACGGATGGAATTCCGGTCACAGAGCGTTCCGGACATGGTCTGGGGGTTCGGAGTATCGTATACTATGTGGAAAAACTCAACGGACAGTATCAGTTCCGGATGGAAGACGAGGAATTTGTAGTCCGGCTTATCTTCTGAGCACACTGGAGACTTTCTCCAGTGTCTTTTTCTATTGAGAAAACTTCTTCCTTTCGGTATAATGATGTCAACAATAACAGGTTGTTTGCAGGAAGGAGTCATTGAACGAATGAAATATACACTGGATTATCAGAAGTATGCGGAGCTGGCAAGACGCGTGGCGGCAGAAGGAAGTGTGCTGCTGCGGAATGAAGAGGATACCTTACCGTTACGCAGGGGACAGAGAGTATCTGTATTCGGAAGAACACAGTTTGAGCATTACAAGAGCGGCACAGGCTCCGGCGGCATGGTTAATGCTCCTTATGTCACGAATATCATTGACAGCCTGAAAGAAGATGGAACCATACAGGTAAATGAAGCGCTGGAGAAGGTGTACCGTGAGTGGCTGAAGGAGCATCCCTTTGATGTGGGAGAAGGCTGGGCCATGGAACCCTGGAATCAGGAGGAGATGCCCGTAGATGAAGAGCTGGCGGTGCAGGCAGCTGGACAATCGGATGCAGCGATCGTGGTCATCGGTCGTACTGCCGGAGAAGATAAGGATAACAGTGCGGCGGAGGGAAGCTATCTGCTGACAGCTTTGGAGGAGGAGCTCCTTCGTAATGTATGTCATGCTTTTGAGCATACGATCGTGGTACTGAATGTCGGCAACATTATAGATATGAAGTGGGTAGACCGGTATCAGCCGCAGGCAGTACTCTATATCTGGCAGGGAGGCCAGGAGGGTGGCAGGGCCTGTGTAGACGTTCTGACCGGCAAAGTAAATCCCAGTGGTAAATTAAGTGACACGATTGCAGAAGATATTGAAGATTATCCTTCCACGGAAAATTTCGGAGATCCGGTGGAGAATTTCTATACCGAGGATATTTATGTAGGATATCGTTATTTTGAGACCTTTGCGAAAGATAAGGTGAAGTATCCTTTCGGATTTGGATTATCTTATACGAAGTTCCAGACAGAGATCCTGGGATTCTCAGTACAGGGCATGGCAGTCACGGCAGTTGCAAAAGTAACCAATGTCGGGGGAGTATCCGGCAGAGAGACTGTGCAGCTGTATCTGGAAGCACCTCAGGGGAAATTAGGAAAGCCTCTGCGCCAGCTGGCTGCATTTGCGAAGACAGAAGAACTGAAGCCGGGTGAGACAGAAGAACTGCTGCTGAAAACAGAGCTGACGGAGTATGCTTCCTATGATGACAGTGGTGTCACCGGACATAAATCCTGCTATGTACTGGAAGAGGGAGACTATATCTTCTATGCCGGAACCGATGTGCGAAGTGCGGTAGAGGCTGGCAAGGCGACCCTGACAGAGCTTCGGGTAGTGCGGATGGTGACGGAGGCAATGGCACCGGTACAGGAGTTTAAGCGCCTGAAACCTTTCTTTTTCGAGGAAAAGGATCATGCCATTGCAAACTGGGAAGATGTACCTTTACGAACGATAGATCTGGCGGACAGGATTCTTAAGGAGAGACCTACGAAGAGTGAGTATGCGGGAGACCGTGGCTGGAAGCTGGCGGATGTATCGGATGGAAAAATCACATTGGAACAGTTTCTGACACAATTGTCGGACGAAGACCTGATCTGTATGACCCGCGGAGAGGGCATGTGTTCCCCGAAAGTGACTCCGGGTACGGCAGCAGCCTTCGGCGGAGTGACAGAAGGACTGAAGAGATTTGGGATTCCTATAGCCTGTTGTTCGGACGGACCCTCCGGTATCCGTATGGACTGCGGCACCATGGCATATGCCCTGCCTAACGGCACCTTGCTTGCCTGCACCTTTGATCCGGAGCTGGTGGAGGAGCTGTATGAGATGGAGGGCATGGAGCTTCGGAAGAACAAGATTGACACCCTCTTAGGACCCGGTATTAATATTCACAGGAATCCATTGAACGGGCGTAACTTTGAGTATTTTTCGGAAGATCCGTATCTCACCGGTATCATGGCAGCAGCACAGCTGACCGGTATGGGAAAATACGGTGTCACAGGCACCATCAAGCATTTTGCATGTAACAATCAGGAATTCAAGCGTCATGATGCCAACAGCATTGTATCGGAGAGAGCACTGCGGGAGATCTATCTGAGGGGCTTTGAGATCGCGGTGAAACAGGGCGGCGCTTACAGCATCATGTCTACTTACGGGCCGGTGAACGGACTGTGGACAGCTGGCAACTATGATCTCCTGACGACTATTCTCCGTAAGGAATGGGGATATCAGGGCATTGTGATGACTGACTGGTGGGCAAAGATCAACGAGGAGGGTGAGCCCGGCTCTGGCAGACAGACGATTCCCATGGTGCGGGCACAGAACGATATCTATATGGTCGTGGCGGATGCAGCATCTAACTCCGCGGGGGACAATACCGCGGAAGGGTTGGCAGATGGCAGACTGACCAGAGCACAGCTTACACGGAATGCGGCAAATATCTGTGGTTTCCTGTTACGTTCCGTTGCTATGGAACGGTTTCTGGACAGAGCGGAAGAGGAATGCACGGAGCTTCACAATCCGATAAGCACCGAGGGCGCAGGAGACAGCGGACAGGTGCTGGCGCGTCTGGAACTTCCGGAACCGAAGCTTTTAGAGGACATAGACCTTCCGTTGGAGAAGCTGTCCACGAAGAAGGGCACAAGTGCGGTATACCAGTTGCATTTCTCCAGGATCGGAAGATATGAACTGGTATTCCGGATGAGTTCTGCGTTAGGAGAACTGGCGCAGCTGCCGATCTCCGTGTTCCTGAACAATACATTACAACAGACCGTGACCCTTAACGGCACGGAAGGTCAGACCATGGAACGTGTTGTAACACTGCCCATTCGTCAGGACGGTGAGAAATACATGAAATTATATTTCGGAGAGAGCGGTATCGACATGCGCCGCATGTTCTTACGCTATGTGGGTAAGAACGATATCGAAAGCTTCCGGAATGAATGATCCGGAAAACTTTAACGGAATATTTATG
>OHNR01000103.1_pt1 | contig 19226 bp, 18 predicted proteins | sample 1569651 | NCBI WGS metagenome assembly OHNR01 (sample SAMEA3879502, study PRJEB24766) | human gut metagenome | biome: human-associated habitat; feature: feces | place: USA | collected 1985/1987 | reverse complement strand
CTGGTGCATCTCCCGCCAGCGCCGCTGGGGCCTGCCGATCCCGGTGTTCTACTGCGACGACTGCCACAAGCCCGTGTGCAACGAAGAGAGCATCGACGCCGTCGCAAAGCTCTTTGAAAAGGAAGGCAGCAACGCCTGGTTCGACCGCCCGGCTGCCGACATCCTGCCAGAAGGCTTCACCTGCCCGCACTGCGGCGGCAAGCACTTCACCCAGGAGACCGACACCCTCGACGGCTGGTTCGACTCCGGCTCCACCCACGTCGCCGCCATGCAGCGCGACCAGGGCTTCTGGCCGGCGGATATGTATATCGAGGGCGGCGACCAGTACCGCGGCTGGTTCCAGTCGTCTCTGCTCGTGGCCGTCGGCGCGCTCGGTAAGGGCGCCCCGTACCGCGAGTGCCTGACCCACGGCTGGACCGTGGACGGCGAGGGCAAGGCCATGCACAAATCCCTCGGCAACGGCATGGACCCGGCTGAGATCATCAACGAGTTCGGCGCCGACATGCTGCGCCTGTGGGCAGGCTCGGCCGACTACCACGCCGACATGCGCTGCTCCAAGGAGATCTTCAAACAGCTGACGCAAAACTACCTCAAGTTCCGCAACACGGCGCGCTACTGCCTCGGCAACCTCGACGGGTTCGACGCCGAGCACCTCGTCGCGCCGGAGGATATGCTCCCGCTCGACCGCTGGGCCATCACGAAGCTCAACGATCTCATCCGCCGCGTGGCCAAGGCCTACGACAACTATGAATTCCATGTGGTCTCGCACGCGATCAACGACTTCTGCGTCGTGGAGCTCTCGAGCTTCTATCTCGACATCATCAAGGACCGTCTCTACTGCGAGGAGCGCAACGGGCTCAAGCGCCGCAGCGCGCAGACGGCCCTGTTCCTCATCCTCGACAGCATGACGAAGATGTTCGCGCCGATCCTCGCCTTCACCTGCGACGAGATCTGGCTGGCCATGCCGCACCGCGCCGAGGACGACGCGCGCAACGTGCTGCTCAACGTCATGAATCAGCCGTTCGACGCCTACGCGCTCAGCGACGCCGAGCTCGCCAAGTGGGATCAGCTGATCCGCGTCCGCACGGACGTCAACGGCGTGCTCGAGGCCGCCCGCGCCGAAAAGCGCATCGGCAAGCCGCTCGAGGCTGCCGTGACGCTGCGTGCCGACGACGAGGCCGCCAAGGCCGCACTCGACGACGTGCAGAGCATGAACCTGCCCGAGCTGCTCATTGTGTCGCAGTGCCTCGTCGGCGGCGACGTGCCGGAAGATGCCGTCACCGGCACCGGCACGAACTTCCCCGGCCTGCACATCTCCGTGCACAACGCGCCCGGCACCAAGTGCCCGCGCTGCTGGATGCACTCCGAGCAGGCCGACCCCGAGACCGGTCTGTGCCCGCGCTGCGCCGCCGTCGTCGCCGCGCAGAAGGCGGAGTAAATCCCCGATCCCAAAATCCTGATCCGAAAGCGAGGAACCGCTATGTGGTATGCCATCGTAGCCATCCTGATCCTCATCGCTGACCAAGGCCTGAAGTACTGGGTCACGCTCAACATCCCGCTCGACACCGGGCACGTCACGCTCATTCCCGGCGTGCTGGAGCTGACGAATATCCACAACAACGGCGCTGCGTTCAGCATCCTGCAGCACGCGCCGCACTGGATCTTCGTCATCTTCACGGTCGTGTTCGCCGCCATCGCGGTGTTCTGCCTGCGGCGCAACGTCGTGCACGGCAAGGTCGGCCGCTGGTCGGTCGTGCTCGTGCTGGCCGGTGCGGTCGGCAACTGCATCGACCGCATCCTCAGCGGCTACGTGGTGGACATGTTCAACTTCCTGTTCGTGCGCTTCGCCGTGTTCAACCTGGCGGATATCTTCATCGTCGTGGCCGGCATCGCCCTGTGCCTGCACGTCATCTTCTATCGGGGTGACGGCAGCGAGGGCGCGCCCGCGCCGAAAAAGGCGCGCAAGCCCCGCGAGAAAGCCGCCGCGCCCGCCCGCGCGCACAAGCTGCACCTGCCCGCCAAAAAGCAGCCCATCGAGCCGCCCGCCGCGCCGAAAAAGCCCGCCGCACGTCCGGAGGCCCCGGCCCCGGCGCAGGATGACCCGTTTGCGGCGTGGGATCGCGCGCCCGTGCAGGCGCAGCCGGTGACTCCGGCAGCGCCGGAAGCGCCGCAGCAGGCGCCGGCCGCTCCCGCTGCATCGGCACCGGTGCAGGCAGCGCCCAAGGCGGCCGAACCCGCCGCCAAACCGGCGGATGCGGCCCCGACGGACCCCCTGCTCGCCTATCTCAACAGCACGCCCGCCGCACCGGCCGAGCCGGAGACCCCGGCCGCGGACACGGACGCCGCCCCGACGGACGGCGAGCGCTACTCGCTCGACGATATTTTAGCGGAGTTTTCGGATTTCTAATGGAACAGCGAACGATTCAAACACAGGAGAGCGCCGAGCGGATCGACGCTCTCCTCGCGCGCTCTCTGCCCGAGCTCACGCGCAGCGCCGCCCAGCGGCTGCTCGCGCAGGGGGCCGTGACGAAAGACGGCACGCCCGTGAAGAAAAACTATAAAACCGCCCCCGGTGACACGTTTGTCGTCACGCTGCCGGATGCAGCACCGTCGGAGCTCGTGGCGCAGGATCTGCCGCTGGACGTGGTGTATGAGGACGACGACCTCATCGTCGTCAACAAGCCGCGCGGCATGGTCGTGCACCCCGCGCCCGGGCACGAGGACGGCACGCTCGTCAACGCCCTGCTCGCCCACTGCGGCGACAGTCTCTCCGGCGTCGGCGGGGAGCGTCGGCCCGGCATCGTGCACCGCATCGACAAGGACACGTCCGGCCTGCTCGTCGCGGCGAAAAACGACTTTGCGCACCTCGCGCTCTCGGCCCAGCTGGCCGATCACACCATGGCCCGCACGTATGAGGCCGTCGTCTGCGGCAATCTGCGCGAGGACGCCGGCACGGTCGATGCGCCCATCGGCCGCCACCCGACGGATCGCAAGCGCATGGCCGTGACACAGAAAAACGCCCGCCGCGCCGTCACGCACTGGTCGGTCATCGCGCGCTACAACGGCTACACCCACATTCGCTGCGAGCTTGAGACCGGCCGCACACACCAGATCCGCGTGCATATGGCGCACATCGGCCACCCCCTGCTCGGCGACCTGGTCTACGGCCATAAGCGGCCGGAAAAGGGCCTGAGCGGGCAGTGCCTGCACGCGCGGGCGCTGCGATTCATCCACCCGCGCACCGGCGCGCTCGTGACGTTCACGTGCCCGCTGCCGGACTATTTTCAGGACGTGCTGGCGCGCCTCGGCCCGCCGGTCGGCTGATCAGAAAGGAGCATTCCCATGCGCAGATCCGATCGAGAGATCACCGATTTTCAGGAACTCATCACCGTCATGCGCGGGTGCGACGTCTGCCGCCTCGCCCTGCATGATGAGCCGTATCCCTACATCCTGCCGCTGAACTTCGGCCTGGAGGTCGACGGCGAGACCGTCCGCCTGTACTTCCACGGTGCGAACACCGGCACGAAGTACGACCTCATCGCCAAAAATCCGAACGTCTCGTTCGAGATGGACCGCGGCCACGAGCTCATCCTCGACGACGAACATGGCAACTGCACCATGACGTATGAGAGCGTCATCGGTCAGGGACGCATCGCGGTCGTGCCGGACGCAGACAAGGAGCGCGCGCTGCGCGTGCTCATGGCGCAGTACCGCGCGCCGGACTTTCCGTATTCGAAAGCTGTCATTCCCGTGACGACTGTCCTGTGCCTGACCGTCGAGCACATGACCGGCAAGCGCCGCGCAAAAAAGCACGGGTGACTGCTGCATACCCAGACATGGAACCAGCCGCCGTAGGCAAAGCCTGCGGCGGCTGGTTTTTGTCATACTGCCGAAAATCAGCGGATGAAATTGGTGAACTTGCGCGCTTCCGTCTCCGGACGCGGCACCCCGGCGGCATCACCGGCGGCAATGCACTGCAGCAGCCAGAGCAGATTGCGCGCGAGCTGGCGCATGGTCTGCAGGCCCTCTTCGTCCTGTGCGACGTCCTCCGGGCGCGCACCGTGCACCATCGGCCAGTACTGCGAGGACACGACCGGCATGTTCGAGATCATCGGGTATTTGACCAGCTGATCGAGCGCGGCCGTCGTGCCCGCGCGCCGCGCCGAGACGACGCAGGCGCAGGGTTTGTTCGCCCAGCCGTCGCTGGCGTAAAAGAGCCGGTCGCAAAATGCCGACATCGCGCCGGAAATCCCGGCATAGTGCACCGGGGACGCGAGCACGAGCGCATCCGCGGTCTCCATCGCGTCGATGGCATCGTTCACCAGGCCGCCGCGCACGCAGTGCCCGGTCGCGTTGCATCCGCCACAGGCGGTGCAGCCGCCGGCCTGCTCGGCGCCAACCGTCAGGATCTGCGTTTCAACCTCCGCCGCCTGAAGCACCTGCTCCATCTCGTGCAGGGCGGTGTATGTGCAGCCGTGCGGGTGCGGGCTGCCGTTAATCATGAGAATTTTCATCGTATCACCTCAAGCGCAGGATAGCACAAATCGCCGCGCCGCGCAAGGCGCGCGCCGCCGGATGCAAACCCGCATCCGGCAAAAAGCGCACCCGGATCATGGTAGCCCGGAAGTGCACTTTTCGCACGCTGATGTTCGTTTTTTCTCCCTTGGCGCGCGAGATCCGGCCGGGATAAAACCCGACCGGATCGTGATTTTGCCTGCCGGCGGCTCGCAGCACCGCCGGCAGGCTATTTTTGCGTTTTGCTCTGCCCCGAGAGGAAATTCGAAAAATGTCAAACAGAAAAAGGTGAAATGGGTGAACACGCAGCGAGAGAGACTGCGCGGAGAGAAAAGGATCCGGGGCAAAGCAAAAGGAGCACACTCAGAGCCCGCGGACAAGCGTCTCGAAATCCGTGCCCTCCGGCGCGAGCCCGAACTGCACGGCATAGCCGGCCAGCTCCTTGCCCAGCGCCTCGCTGACGTCATAGCCGTCGCGCATATACTGCTGGTAGCGCTTATACTCCAGCTCGCCGGGCATGAGGATCTCCTGCACGCCTCCGGCCTTGCGGCTGCCCTTGATGGAGCGGATATAGGCATCGACATTGGCCTTGAAGGTATCGACCGGCATGAACTTTTCCACATCGACGAGGATCATGGCAAAGCCGGTGTTTTCGTGCTCGCCCTTATTCGGCACGCCGATACCGGCGCCGTAATTTGCCCCGGCCAGCAGCGCGGCGAATGCCTCGATCATGACGGCCAGCCCGTAGCCCTTCGGGCCCGCGATGGGCACGACCGTTTTCGCCTTGGCGGCGTCCGTCGTCGGCGCGCCGTTTTCATCCAGCGCCCAGCCGGCGGGGATAGGCTTGCCCTCGCGCGCCGCCGCCTGGATCTTGCCCATGGCGGTGACGGTCGTGGAGATGTCGAGGATCAGCGGGCGCTCCTCCCCGGCGGGCACGGCCACAATGATCGGGTTCGTGCCGAGCAGGCTGTCGGCCCCGCCGAACGGCGCGACACACTTGACCGTGTTGCAGCAAAACAGCGCCATGAGGTTGTCCTTCGCAGCCATCTCGGCATAGAAACTGCCGCAGCCGATGTTGGAGGCCTTGCGGCCGGTGGCGATGACGATGCCGTGCTCTTTGGCGCGCGGTGCCATCTGGCGGTAGACGTGCGTCAGGGACACGACGCCGCAGCCGTTGTCGCAGTCATAGGCGACGGTCGCGCCGGTGTCGTTCGTGATGGTCAGCGCCGCATCGGGCTTCATGGCCCCGTTGGCGAAGCGCTTGAGATAGTTGGCAAAGCGGGACAGGCCGTGGGAATAGATGCCGGTAAAATCAGAGTGGGCGACGGAGGAGCCGAGGATCTCCGCGTCCTCCGCGGGCATACCCTGTGCGGCCAGCAGCGCCTTGCACAGCTGCATTTCCTGTGCGAATGTGATCTTCATGTTCAGCTTTCCAGTGCGTGGTAGCCGGCTTCGAAGGCAGCCACATTCTTGGCCTCGAATTTGCTCTTGCCCTTCTTGCGGAACATATCGTTCATGCCCTCAATGCCCTCATCGTGCGTGAAGTCGCCGAGGATGCGGGTGATGGCGCCGATCATGACGATGTTCGCGCCCTTGGCATTCTGGACGCTGTCGGCCAGATGGTTGCAGTGCACGCTGATGACCTGAATGTCGTCGCGGACGTTCGTGTCCTCGGTCATCATGTCGGCGTTGACAAGAATGGTGCCGCCGGGCTTGACCATGCCGACGAATTTCTTGAACGACGGCGTGTTCATGGCCAGGACCAGATCCGGCTTCTGCTGGCCGGGGTTCGTGATCTTCTCCGGGCCGTACTTGACGGTGCAGTTGGCCGTGCCGCCGCGCTGGGCCGCGCCGTAGGCCGGCATCCAGGTGGCGTGAAAGCCTTTATACAGTGCGATCTGAGACACGATCAGACCTGCAGTCAGGACGCCCTGCCCGCCGAAACCTGCAAAAACAATTTCTCTCATGCTCATTCTCCTCTCTTCTTGATCTCGCCGAGCGAATAGTAGGGGATCACTTCATCCACAAGGCGCTTTTTCGCGTCGATGGGGCTGAGGTTCCAGTTCGTCGGGCAGGAGCACATGACCTCGACCATGGAGTAGCCCTCGCCGTTGAGCTGGGCCTCGATGGCGTTTTTAATATAGCCCTTGAGGCGGTTGATCTCGGCCGGCGTCGTCACGGCGCCGCGCGCGATATAGGCAGGCGTGAAGCTGTAGGCGATCAGCTCCGGCACCTTGATCGGGATGCCGGTCGCTGCACAGTCGCGGCCCTTGGGAGAGGTGGCCGTCTTCTGGCCGGGCATGGTGGTCCAGGCCATCTGGCCGCCGGTCATGCCGAAGTTGCCGTTGTTGATGATAAACACGCAGATATTCTCGTTGCGGTAGGCGGCGTTGAGCGTCTCGGCCAGACCGATGTTGTATGCATCGCCGTCGCCCTGATAGGAGAAGACAAACTTGTCCGGTTCCGCTCTGCGGATGCCGGTCGCGACCGCGGCCGCCCTGCCGTGCGGGGACTGCACGAGGTCAACATTGATGCCGCTCTTGAGATGGCAGCTGCAGCCGACACCGATAGCCGCAATGGTCTTCTTGTCCAGGCCGTACTCCTCCAGGCATTCGCAGATCAGCCGCAGCAGCACACCGTGGCCGCAGCCGCCGCAGAACATGGCGTAATTCATAAGTTCAGGTGCTTTGAGTTCCTTTGCCATATCAGTAGACCTCCTTGATCTCGCCGGCTTTGATGCGCGCGTAATCCGCTTTGACGCGGTCGTCCTTCGGGATGTCGCAGACGTAGGGCAGCACGTACACAGGCACGGCGCCCATGCCGTATTTCTTCGCGTACAGGGCGACGTCATCGACCATCTGGCCCTCGCCGTTGGTCTCCACGGAAATGAAGCCCTTGAGGTTCGGGTTCTTTTCCGCAAGTGCCGCAAACGCCTTCTCCGGGTACGGCCAGGCCGTGATTGGGCGGATATAGCCGACCTTTTCCCCGGCAGCGCGCAGCTCTTCGACCACGCCAGAGACGGCGCGGCCGGGCAGACCGTAGGCGACAAACACATACTCGGCGTTCTCGGTATACCTGGCTTCCCAGCGCTGCTCGTTTTCCCGCATGGCGCGAACCTTGGCCATGTACGTGTCGGACTCCTTCTGCAGGTCGCGGCCGAGGAAGTCGCCGCGCTTGACCTTATAGGTGCCGTCGAGGCCCCAGTCGCACTTTTTCAGCTCGCGGAACTCCGGATATTCGCACGGCTCCATCATCTGGCCCAGACCGCTCTCGGACATGATCTCAACGATGCAGCGGTACTTCTCGGCAATGTCAAACGCCTCATACATCAGGTCCACGGACTCCTGCACCGTGCTCGGGCAGAGGATGATGTTGCGGTAATCGCCGTTGCCGCCGCCGCGGGTCTCTCTGTGGTAATCAGTCTGCGAGCCGTTGAGCGCGCCGAGACCGTTGCCCCAGCGGACAACGTTGAGGATGACGGCGGGGAAGTTCATCTGGTTCATGTAGGAGATGCCCTCCTGCTTGAGGGAGATGCCCGGGCCGGAGGAGGCCGTCAGCACGCGGTGGCCGCAGGCGGACGCGCCCATGATGATGTTGATGCCGGCCAGCTCACTCTCAGCCTGCACAAACGTGCGGCCCAGCTCCGGCATGCGGCCGGAGAGATACTCCATTGCTTCCGTGGACGGCGTGATGGGATAGCCCGCGTAGACTTCCACGCCCGCCCGAACGGCGGCTTCCGCAACGGCAATGTTGCCCTTTACCATATCGCCCATTATTCGTTGCCTCCTTCTTTGATCGTAAAGACTGCATCGGGACACACGATGTAGCAGATCCCACAGCCGACGCACTTGCTCTGATCGATGGCAATGTGTTTATAGCCGCGGGTGTTGATGTCGTCCGTCATGGTGATGGCTGTCTGGCTGCAGTTGTCCATGCAGATGCCGCAGGCTTTGCAGTTTTCGGGATTGATATATGCTTTTCTCATGATCTTTCCTCCGTTTGCGCATCGCCGCAGGCCAGGATCGCCCAGGCGATGGAAGTGACTTTTCCTTCAATGGATGCCGCGCGCGACGACATCACGACCGGCGCTGCCGCGCCGACGACGATGCCGGCCGTCTGGCAGTGGCCGAAATAGCCGATCGACTTGCCGAGGCAGTTGCCGGTCTCGATGTTCGGCACGAGGAACAGGTCGACGTCCCCGCTCACGCGGCTGGCGATGCCCTTCTCGGCGGCCGCCTCCGGGCGCATGGCCACGTCGAACGCGATGGGGCCCTCATAAATGCCCGCCGGCAGTTCGCCGGCCGCGGCCATCTCGCACAGGGCCTTGGCGTCCATGGTCGCCGGCATCTTGGGGCTGGGCTTTTCGTTCGCCGCGAGGATCGCGATCTTCGGCTCGGCGATGCCCATGTGATGCAGCACCGGCACGGCGTTGTGCAGGATCTCGACCTTGTCGGCCAGCGTGGGCGCGATGGTCATGCCGCCGTCGGTGATGAAAAACAGCTTCGGTTCCGTCGGCACATCGTAGCAGGTGAGCACGTTGAGCTGGCGCCCCGTGCGCAGGCCGACTTCCTTGTTGAGCACCGCGCGCAGAAAATCGCTGGTGTTCATCTTGCCCTTGACGAGGATGTCCGCCTTGCCGGAGCTGACGAGCTCCACGGCGCGCAGGCCGAGCCGGTCGGGATCCTTTTCGTCCACGATCGTGACGGCTTCCGGCCGCAGGCCCTGCTCGGCGAGCAGCACATCGAGCGCATCTTCGTCGCCGACGAGGATCACATCGCACAGACCCATATCCGTGACGGCCTTGGCGACGTGAACCATCTTTTCGTCCGCCGCCGCGGCAATGGCGATCACCCGCTTGGGGCTGCGCTGCTGTGCCGCCGCGACGATGTCCTGAAATTTCTGATACATGTGGTTTACTCCTTTGCGCTTTGGTATCTGTGCACGGGCTCTTTACCGCCGAGCGCGCGGAGCACGCCCTCAGCCAGCGCCTCCATTTCCTTGGCGCCCGGCACGACCGTGACCGGCGCCAGGAAAGCAACGCGGTCGCGGACAAGATCCGTGAGCATGCGCGAATAGGCGCAGCCGCCGGTGAGAATAATGCTGTCGACCTGCCCGCTGACAACGGTAGCCAGCGCACCGATCTCCTTGGCGATCTGGTAGGCCATGGCCTCGAGCACCGCGCGCGCATAGGTATCGCCCTCGGCGATGCGCTGCTCGACCTCGATGAGGCTGCTGGTGCCCAGGTGCGACACGAGACCGCCCTCACCCTTGATGTGGCGCATCATTTCCGGCTTCGTATAGCGGCCGGAGTAGCACAGGTCCACGTAGGACTTGCCGTTGAGCTTGCCGGCGCGCTCGGGCGACATGGGGCCTTCGTCATCGCTGCACAGGTCGATGATGCGGCCGCTGCGGTGCAGGTTGATGCTGATGCCGCCGCCGAGATGGGCAACGATGAACACCATGTCCTCATACCGGCGGCCGAGGGACGCGGCCACATCGCGCGCCGTGGCGCGGGTATTGAGCACATGGGAAAACGGGCGGCGCTTGACCTCCTTGAGGCCGGTCATGCGCGCGATGTCCTCCACTTCGTTGACGCACACGGCGTCATAGATATACGCCTCGCAGCCGCTGGTCTCGGCAAACGCCGCGGCCAGGATGGCCGAAAGATTGGACGCATGGCTCGTCACCGGCGCGCGGCAGGCAGCCAGCAGCGCCTCGTCCACGAGGTACGCCCCGCCCTGCACCATACCGAACGTGCCGCCGCGGGCAGCGATGGCATCAAATCCGGCCGGGTCCTGTCCGGCGGCCTGCAGCGCAGCGAGGATCGCCTGCTGCCGCAGCGGGAGCTGGGCATTGAGATCCGCACACTGGCGCAGCGCCTCGACCGGGTGGACGATGTTCTGCTCCATGCACTTGGTCTGGTCTTCAAACACAGCGATCTTTGTGGACGTTGAGCCGGTATTGATCACAAGAATTCGCTTCAACAAATCACTCCTCGTGCGCGGCGGTCTGCTGCTGGCCGCAGCGCCGCGCCGTCGGCAGCCGGATGGGCAGTCCGGCCGCTGTTGTTTCCAAATTAGCGCATACGGCCCGCCCGTGTCGAAAAAAAAGCCAAAAGAAAAGCTTTGCACAAAAATTCGTGCAAAGCTTTTTTTCGTGTATGGTTTTTCGGGTCCCGTTACAGGCCCATCGCCCGCGGGACGGTCAGGCTCAGATGCCGCTCCATACGGCGCTCGGCCAGCTCCTCATCCCGGGCAACGATCGCCTCAAAGATCTTCTTGTGCCGCTCGGTCATGTTCAGGCAGGCGCTGACGCTCAGCGCCGAGTAGCGGAAGAAATGGATCTTCGGGTCAATGCTGTCGTAGGTGCTGACCAGGTATTTGTTGTGCGACGCGGCAATGATCATCCGGTGAAACGCATGATCCAGCTGCCCCATTTCATAAAACAGCCGGTCGGCCAGCGCCGGATCGAGGATGTCAAAATCACCGTTCCACGCCTTGCCGAGGCCGCTTGCGAGCACGCGCTGCGTCTCACCGAGATTCTGCTCAAGCTGCCGCCGCTCGGAGCCGAGCATCTGCGAGCAGGCCAGCCGCGTCGCCAGTTTTTCGATAGCGATACGCACATCCAGCAGCATCATGTAATCGCCCGGCGTCATTTCATACACCGTGTAGCCCTGGGCGCCCTTTTCCAGAAAGCCCTCGGTCTCCAGCCGGAAAAACGCCTCCCGCACCGGCGTGCGGCTGACGTTCATATCGATGGCGATCTGCTCCTGGTTGAGCTTTTTCCCCGGCTGCAGCTTGTGGTTGACGATCTGGTCGCGCAGAATGGTATACACCAGATCCGTGTTCGAAAGGAACGGATTCGCCTCGTGCAGCCGCACAATGTCCGCATCAAATTTTCCTTCTGCCATCATGGCCACCTCTTTTCTCTCCTGCGTTCGATTATAATGACCAAAAATCAACCTGTCAACGCAAATCGCATTGTTAAAAATGCTACAATTCCGTGCGTGAGCCGAAAAACCGAGACCCAGATTTGCTTTCCGTTCGTAATCTGATAAAATGTACGTATTTGAGAACGTCCCCTGCCGTTTCGGTTCCGTTTTGACACAGTTTCACACTGTTTTATACAATGAAGCTGTTTTCAAGGACTTCCCGGTGGCTCTGTTGGGCAGCAGAGCCGGGGAGAGTGGAGTAAACACATGTTTTGGGGAGGTGCGCAGCTGGCTGCGGCGCCGCGAAACAGGAAAATGAAATAGGTAGGAGAGTTCATATGCAAAAAACGAAAAACATTTCCGCGGGCAAATGGGTCGCGCTGGTGATCGCGCTGCTGTTCATGTTTGCCACGAAATTCATCCCGTCGCCGGCCGACCTGTCTCAGGCCGGTTTTCAGGTCCTCGGCATTCTGATCGGCGCGATCATTCTATTCCTGACCTGGGGCACCGGTTTCCCCAGCATGATGATTGTCTTCGCGCTGATGACCGTTGACGGCCTGAGTGCTGCCAAAGTCACGCAGGCAACGTTCGGCAACAACACAGTCGTATTCCTGGTCTTCTGCATGATGCTCGCCGCGTGCCTAACAAAAAGCGGCGCCGCCCGTAGAATTGCGATCTGGTTTTTGACCAACAAGCTCGCGCGCAAGAGCCCCTGGTGGACCGTCATCATGTTCTTTGCCGCAAACTACGTGCTCAACTTCGTGCTGTCCACTGCGGCAACCATTTTTGTCATGCTGCCCATCGCTGTTGAGATCCTCGAGAGCGTCGGCATTCAGAAGGAAGACAAGACGCCCATCGCCGTGGCACTCATGCTCGGCACGCTGGTCACCGGCCTGATCTCCAACAGCGCCAACCCCATCTCCCATGCAACCACACTCCAGGGCTTTTCCTTCTATGAATCTTTCACCGGCGAGGCCATGGACTTCTTCACATACTGTGCCATCGCCTTCCCCATCTCCATCGTGTGTGTTGTGCTCTTCGTCCTGATGGTGAAATTCGTATGGCGTCCTGATGTCAGCGCGCTGAAGAATGTCAACTACGACGCCATGACCAGCTCCATGGGCACAATGACGAAAAAGGAAAAGTGGTCCGTATTCTTCTATATCGTCTGCGTGCTTCTATGGATGATGCCCGGCCTGAGCAAATACATCTGGCCCGGTGCCGCAGCCTTCTTCGGCAAGATCAATAACTGCCTGCCGCCGCTCGCAGCACTGTTTCTCATGAACTTCATCAAGGTCGACGGCGAAAAAATCCTGGACTGGGGCGAGGCCGTCAAGTCGGTCAACTGGCCCTCGTTCATGTTTATCGCCTCTATCATGGGCCTTGGCTCTTTCATGGGCAATGCCGACATCGGCATTCCCGCATGGATGTCTTCCGTGCTCTCTCCGATATTCTCCAACGTCAGCCCGTTCATCTTCCTTGCCGTCATGGTGCTGCTGGCAGACCTGATGACAAACTTTACGTCCAACACCGTTACAGCCTCTGTCATGCTCGCAGTGGCGCTGCCGCTCGCAATGGGCATCTATGGCGGACGCATCAGCGTTTTCGTCGTTGCAGCGCTCGTTACCAGCGCGGCGAACAACGGCTGGACTGCGCCTCCCGCGTCCCCGACCGCTGCAGTCGTCTACGGCTCCGAGTGGGTCGACACGAAGTCCATGATGAAGTGGGGCCTGCTCACCGCGCTGATCCACGTGATCGTTACCATGTCGTTTGGCTACCTGCTCGGCACGGCCATCTGCGGCTGACACACACCGGCCCGGTCTATTGAATAAGGAGATAATGAACTATGAAAATTGGAATTCTCGGCTGCGGCGCTACCGGCAGCGTATTCGCTTCCTATCTCAAGATGGGCGGCGCAGATGATATTTGGCTGATTGATCTCAACAAGGCGCACATGGACGCCGTGCGCGATCACGGCATGACCATGACCGACCACAATGGCGTGCACCATCTGACCGGCTTCCACACCGCGTACAGTGCACAGGAAGTCGGCCCGTGTGACATCTTCATCATCCTCGTCAAGTCCACTGCGACCATCGCCGCCATGACGAGCGCGGCGTGCTGCATCACGGACAAGACGGCGGTCATCTCCCTGCAGAACGGTCTCGGCAACGATCTCGATCTGGCGAAGTTCGTGTCGGAGGCGCAGATCGGCTGCGGCTGCGGCCGTATCGGCACGGTGCTCACCGCGCCCGGCCAGTGCGATTCGCGCCCCGCGCAGGGGATCGTGAATATGTATCTCGGCCCGGTATACGGCGGAAGCATCGCGGCGGAAGGCTGCAAGTACATCGTGGACTGCTTTGCCAAGGGCGGACTGAACCCCGAATATCTCGACGATGTGCGCCCGGCGCTGTGGAAAAAGGCCGCCTCCAACAGCGGTTTCAACACTGTGTGCGGCGTGCTGGGTCTGACGATGAAACAGGTATACGAAGATGAAAACGCCCTCGCCATGGTCAAGCAGATCCTGAAAGAGGCAAGCGACTGCGCAAAAGCGCTGGGCATTGCCGACGATCTGTATACCGGACTTGTCAGCGACATTCCCAAAACCGTCGCGAGCTACGGCGACTACTATCCCTCCCTCGCGCAGGATATGCTAATCTATAAGCGCCAGACGGAAGTCAACACGCTCTCGGGCGCGATCTCCCGCTTTGGTAAGATCGCCGGCGTGGCAACGCCGACCTGCGATGTGCTTTCGCAGGCCGTGCGCGCCGTGCAGGCAAACTACGACAAACGCTACAAAGATCAGGGCTGAGCTTGGCGCAAGCGTCGAGAGCCTCCTAAATTTCTGAGTGAAAAATGAAAAACAAAACATCTCCTATTAAATGGGTCATGCTCGTGCTCTCTCTGCTGATCGTTCTCGCCGTAAAGTTGCTGACACCACCGGCCGGATTGTCGGATGCCGGATTTCAGATCCTTGGCATTCTGACCGTGGCAATTCTCCTGTTTCTGAGCTGGGGCGTGGATTGGACAAGCATGTTCATCTTCGCCCTGCTCACGACAGTGCCCGGGCTCGGTGCGGCGAAGGTCACGCAGGCGACCTTCGGCAACAACACCGCGGTGTTTCTGCTGTTTTGCTTCATGCTAGCAGCTGCCCTGATCAAAAGCGGTGTCGCACGACGCATTGCAATTTGGTTTTTAACAAACAAGCTGGCAAGAAAAAGTCCATGGTGGACCATTGCCATGTATTTTGCATCGGTTTACATTCTCGACCTCGTGCTCTCGTCGGCGACGTGTATCATGATCTTTCTGCCGATCCTGCTGAGCATTTTTGAGAGCATCGGACTCGATCGCCGTCGTGATCTCAGCCTGTCATCCATGTTGCTTCTGGGCACGGTGAGCATCGCCCTGCTTTAGAACGGCACCAATCCGATCTCCCACGCCGTTACCATCCAGGGCTTTTCCCTGTACGAGTCCTATGTCGGTGAGTCGATGGACTTCTTTACCTTCAGTACCGTCACAACACCCGTATCGCTTCTCTCGGCCGCGGTCATTTTCCTGCTGATGCGCTTTGTCTGGAAACCGGATGTATCCGCCTTTACCAGCATCGACTACGACCGGCTGGCAGCCTCCTGCGGCGCGTTTCGTAAGAAAGAGCGTTGGTCGCTGATTATTTATCTGCTGTGTGTGCTGCTGTGGCTGCTGCCGGGCCTGAGCAAGTATTTTTGGCCCACAGCATACCCGGCGCTCAGCAAGATCAACAACTGCTATCCGCCGCTTCTGGCGCTGTTTGTCATGAATTTTGTCCGGGTGGACGGCGAGAAGATCCTCGACTGGGGCGATGCCGTCAAAGCCGTAAACTGGCCGACCTACCTGTTCATCGCCACGATCATGGGGTTGGGCTCGTTCATGGGCAATGCGGATATCGGACTTTCGGAATGGTTGTCCAATGTCATGGCGCCGACATTCTCCCATATGCCGCCGTTGGTATTTGCGATCATCATGGTGTTTGCCGTGGATCTGCTGACGAACTTCTGTTCCAACTCCGTTGCCCTCTCGGTGGTATTTGCCGTAGCGCTGCCGCTGTGTATGAATCTGTACAGCGGGCAGCTGAGCCCGATGATGATTGCGATCCTCATTACCTCTTCGGCGATGAACGGGTGGGCAACCCCGCCAGCCACACCGACTGCAGCGGTCGCATACTCTTCCGGATGGACAGACAACCGGCAGGTATGCAAGTGGGGGCTGGTATTCATGCTTGTTCAGGTCGTGCTGTGCGTCGTGGTCGGTATTCCGGCTGCAAACCTGCTGTGCGGCTGACCAGGCGCATGACCCCTATCCAACGCGAAATTTTCATACCATAGCAATATCCGCCGGACGGCCCTCATGGCCGTCCGGCGGATATGTTTTTATAAATCATCAGACCGTGAGCGAGCTGCCGGAACCACCTCTGCCGTTTTTTCAGTCAGGGCGATGGTCCCCAAACAAAATTACAGAAAGGCAAATGATACGCCGCCCATAATGGCCACCCTTGCCCCGCGCTTCACCGAGGTCGCACGCCGCATCCGGCAGCCGATAAGCCCGCAGCAGACGATCCTTGCAAACGGGGGCCGCGCGCCGCAAGTCCAGAGCGTATCGAAAATGAATTTCAGCAAACGCTCTCCTCCTGAGCATTGCTCAATTCTCCAAAAACAGCTCTGTCAGCAGCTTCGCCGCCGTCTCATACACATGCGCTTCGGCCGGCGTGACCCATTGGTGCAGCGCCGGGAACAGCAGCACACCCTGCTCGCGCGCAACGGCCGCCTGCACGATCGGTACCGCCCGCTGCAGCAAACGCTCCGGCTGTGTACTCACCCAACTGCGCAGCTCCCCATTGTCGCGCGCGGCGAGCACAAGATTCAAACGAAACTGCGTATAAGAATCGGAGATGGAGATTTGCTGACTCAAATGATATTGCTGATTCCATTTCTGATTGGCACGGTGTCTGATGGCCTTCATCCGCTGTGCATCAAAGTCATCACACTCCAGCGCCAGTACACGCGCGTGCAGCCGCCCATCCGTTGCAAACAACACCTGCGCATCCGCACCGACCTGCTCGGCACCGCATGCCGCAAGGCGCGCTGTAGGATCATCGACCAGAATTGGGGCCGAATAGAGCGCCGGTGCGTCCGGCGGTACGCGCCGTACTCGATAGCATGCCAAAACCATCGCTGCACAACCAGCCAGAAGCGCTGTCCCAAGCAGAGGATACCGGCGAAATGCGATCAGCGCCAGCGGCAGCAGGCAAAGTGTCAGCACAAACGCAGTGACAGAAAGAGCCGCACGCCGCCTTTGCCGCCTGAGCTGCTGATAAAACACTTCCGGCACACCGCACCCCTCCCAACACGCAGACAAAACGGATTATCACTGCAGCAATTGTACTGCAAAGTCCCGGAGCTGTCGAGATAAAAAACACGACGAAATAGCAAAAGACCGCAGTCATTTGACTGCGGTCTTTTGCTATATCTGCACCGTTCTCCGCGCCGCTGTGATACAATGGCCCTGTCGTGGGATTTCAGACACGGCAGAAGAAAAATGCAGATCCGCTGTAACCTTTTGCGCGCAGCGGACTCTTATAGACAGAACATCAAGATGGGAGGGGCAAGGATGGACACGTTCGACGTCATATTTACAACCTACAGTCCGCTCGTGTTCCGTTACCTGCGCTCCCTGTGCGGAGACACGGCCGTCGCCGAAGAGCTCACGGCGGAGACCTTCTACCGCGCCCACACCCATTTTGATTCGTTTCGCGGCGACAGCAAGCTTGAGACGTGGCTGTGCGCCATTGCGAAAAATGCATACCTCAAGGACTGCCGGCGCAGCGCACACACGGTCGGCGCGGATGCGCTTGAGACTCAGCCGGCGGAGACGGACTTCGTCGAGCGCTTTCTTGACCGGGAGCAGGCGCGGCAGATCTACCGCCACGTGCACGAGCTGGGTGCGCAGTATAAGGAAGTGTTTTTGCTGCGCACGCTCGGCGAGCTGAGCTTCCGCGACATTGCGGACATCTTCGGTAAGTCCGAATCGTGGGCGAAGGTCACGTACTTTCGCGCCAAAAACAAAATCATCGAACGAATGGAGGGATCGACATGAACCCGATTACCTGCGGCATGGCGGCGGATCTGCTGCCGCTGTATCTGGACGGCTGCTGCAGTGCCGATAGCGGCGCTGCGATTGAGGCGCACATGGATACCTGCCCTGCCTGCCGGGCGCAATATGCGCAGCTGCGGCGCGACCTGACGCCCGCTGCGGAGGATCCCGGTACGGACGGGATCGCACGCGCTCTGGCGCGGAAAATGCGCCGCCGCAAGCGCTGCCTGCGCGCGCTCTGCGCGGTGCTGGGCGTGCTGCTGGCCGTGCTTCTTGTGTTCATCGGCAAGACCTTCGTGCTCCTCGGTCAGCCGGGCGGCGCTGTGTCTGCCGGACTCCCGGCCGGTGCGACCGATCTTGCCGCGCGTGAGGTCAGCGGGACGGCAGAGGAGGTCGGCGAGCATGTGTTTGCGACCGGAACGGCGCGGCTCGTCGTCACAGCGGACGCGCTTCCGGATGCGCCCGTGACGGTGCGGCTCTGGCAGGTGCGCGAGACGCGCGAAAACACCATGGTCGCAACCTTGGACGCAAAGCACCGGTCGTGCATCTTCACGAATCTGCCGCCGCAGACGCTCTACACCGTCACGGTGGACGGCGCGCCGGATGTGCAGCTCACCGTGCGCAGCCGGCTCACGTTCCGGGAGGCGTTTTCCCTCATGCTGCAGGAGCTGTGAGCAGGGATAGAAACCGGACAGAAATCGGAAAGCCCCACCGGAAAACCGGCGGGGCTTTTGGGCTGCTGCGAAAAGAAAGGGATCGGATTAGTATTTCTGCAGCGGGGCGTATTTCTCGTGCAGCTTCTCCTCGCGCTCGAGGTCGGACTCGATGCGTCTGTGGCGTGCGCGGATCTGCTCGTGGGTGTGCATATGCGGCACCTTGTACATGTGGTTCTCCTCGACAGCCTCGAACAGGTACGGACCGACGAAGGCGGGGTTCATGCCCTTGACGGTGATGTTGCTGTCGAACAGGCGGCGGTAATCCCAGTAGCTGTCGGTGGCGTAGAACGGGTCGCACGGGACGCTGTAGTCGGCCGGGCGGTGATCCTCGCTGTTGTGGATGTTCGTGTGCACATATTCGGGGCAGAACACGCTCACACCCATCATGCTGTAGTCGGGGTCGTTCTCGGCGAGGTCGCGCACGGCCTCAGCGATGCAGACGGCGGCATGCTTGCTCGCAAGGTAGGCCGTGTTGTAGCGCAGGCCGGTGATCAGGCCGGCGATGGATGCGGTGAACAGGAAGTGGCAGGGCGTGCCCTGCTGCTTGAAGATGGGCAGCACCTCGTGCACGTAATAGGTCAGGCCGAGCACGTTCGTGTTCATGGCCCAGGCCCAGTCCTGAGGCGGATGGTTGTAGACCCAGCCGGCGGTGGCGATGCCGGCGTTGGCGAACATCAGGTCGAGCTGGCCGTACTCCTGCATGACGCGCAGGATGCTGAAGCGGACCTCTTCATACTTCGTGACGTCGGTCTTGATGGTGACGACCTTTGCCGCGCCGGCCTTCTCGCAGATGGCCTTGGTCTCCTCGAGACCCTCGGTGTTGATGTCGATGAGGGCGAGGCGCATGCCGCGCTTGGCAGCCTCTTCAGCGAAGGCGCGGCCGATGCCGGTGGCGGAGCCGGTGATGGCGGCAACTTTGTTCTTGAATTCTTTCATGT
>OHNR01000092.1_pt1 | contig 20066 bp, 20 predicted proteins | sample 1569651 | NCBI WGS metagenome assembly OHNR01 (sample SAMEA3879502, study PRJEB24766) | human gut metagenome | biome: human-associated habitat; feature: feces | place: USA | collected 1985/1987 | reverse complement strand
TACTTTCCTATGAAAATGTGCTTAAATAAGTTGAGATGTAATCGATGATTTTGTTCATCATTACCTGCAAAATAAGGAGGAAATTAAGAAATGGTACAGTTTTCCAGCAGAATGAGTCAGCTGAAGGGTTCTGCGATCCGCGAGCTCCTTGCTCTGGCCAACAAACCGGAAGTGCTTTCGTTCGCCGGCGGCATGCCCGCTCCGGAGCTCTTCCCCGTTGACAAGATCAAGGCTGCGACCGACGCTGTCCTTGATGAACAGGGCAAGGTCGCGCTCCAGTACTCCAGCACCAACGGTTTTGAGCACTTCCGTCAGCAGATCGCTGATCGCATGGAAGCGAAGCTCAATATCAAGACCAGCGCTGACAACATCCTCGTGACCTCCGGTTCTCAGCAGGGTCTGGATTACTCGGCACGTGTTTTCTGCGATAAGGGCGATGTCGTCATCATCGAGAGCCCGTCCTACCTCGGCGCTCTGAACGCTTTCAAGGCCTGCGAGCCGAACTTTGTCGCCATCCCCACCGACGGCGACGGCATGATCATGGAAGAGCTCGAGAAAGTGCTTGCCACGACCGAGAACGTCAAGATGATCTACGTCATCCCCGACTTCCAGAACCCGTCCGGCCGCACCTGGCCGCTCGAGCGCCGCAAGCAGTTCATGGACATCATCAATAAGTACGAGATCCCCGTCGTTGAGGATAACCCCTACGGCGAACTCCGCTTTGAGGGCGAGTACCTGCCCGCGCTCAAGAGCATGGACACCAAGGGCCTCGTTGTCTTCCTCGGCACCTTCTCCAAGATCCTGGCGCCCGGCTACCGTCTGGGCTGGGTCTGCGCCGACGGCGAGATCCTCCAGAAGTACAACTTCCTCGCGCAGGCCGCTTCCCTGCAGGCTTCCACCGAGGCACAGCTCGTTGTCTCCAAGTTCATCGACATGTTCGACCTCGACGAGCACGTTGCCACCATCCGTGCGTGCTACAAAAAGCGCCGCGACGTCATGATAGCGACCATGGAGCGCGAGTTCCCGCCCGAGGCGAAGTTCACGCACCCCAACGGCGGCCTGTTCACCTGGGTCGAGCTGCCGGAGTACATCAACACCAACGAGATGGCAAAGCAGTGCCTGGCGCGCAACGTTGCATACGTCCCGGGCGACGGCTTCTTCCCGGACGCCGGCCACAACAACTGCATCCGTCTGAACTACTCCTGCATGCCCGAAGAGAAGATTGAAAAGGGCATGACCATTCTGGGCGAGGTCATCAAGGCCAACCTCAAAAAGTAATTCCCAACACAAAAAAGACCGTGTTCTCCGGAACACGGTCTTTTTCTCTCATTTTCAGCGCAGAACGTGTGCATGGAGGAACGCTGCCACGCCGTCGCGATCATTGGTTTCGGTCACGCAGTCGCAGACAGCGCGCACCTCGGGCGCGGCATTCCCCATGGCAACACTCGTGCCGGCAGCGCGCAGCATGCGCAGGTCGTTGGAGCTGTCGCCGAAGGCGATGGTGTCCGCAGCCGGGATGCCCAAGTGCTGCGCGAGCGCCAGCAGCGCCCTGCCCTTGTCCGCATCGGCCGCGTTGAGCTCCAGATTGTTGCGGAAGGACGACGTGACCAGGATCTCCGGGAACGCCGCCGCGATCTCCGTTCGAGCCGTCTCGCGCTCGGCCATGTCGCGAAAGCAGAGCTGCACCTTCTGGACAGGTTCATCGTTTGCACGCAGGAAAGCCTTCAGATCATCCACCGGGGCGCGGGTCCGGCGCAGGAGCGTGACCACTTCCTCGTCGGAATTATAATAGCGCACCCGCTCCAGAAACGACCGGTCCGCCCAACCGGTGTCGTTCCAGTAACAGTCATACATCACATCATAGCGCGTGGCAAAATCGAGCAGGCGCAGGCAAGTGTCGAGCGCGATCTCCGCGCGCAGGAGCGCTTCTCCGGTGCGCGTGTCCGAAACCTTTGCGCCGTTGATGGTAATGGCGTAGTGCAGGAACGGAAACGCCATCACCTGCTCCGGGATCGCCCGGAGGGCGCGTCCGGTCGCGGGGACGATCACGTGCCCCTGCTCTGCTGCGCGCGAAAGCGCGGCAAAATTTCGCTGCGAGACAACCTTGTCCGAATTGAGCAGGGTCCCATCCAGATCCAGAGCGATCAGCTTCATAAGCACCTCCTGAAATAAGAAAATCCTGTGTTCAAAGAACACAGGATTTTGCTGGTGGAGACTAATGGGCTCGAACCATCGACCTCATGCGTGTGAAGCATGCGCTCTAACCAGCTGAGCTAAGCCTCCAAATGGTGACCCGTACGGGACTCGAACCCATGTTACCGCCGTGAAAGGGCGGTGTCTTAACCACTTGACCAACGGGCCTAAGATGGGATGCTGCGGGTGCAGCATCCCCATGGTAGCGGCACCTGGATTCGAACCGGGGACACTTCGGGTATGAACCGAATGCTCTGGCCAACTGAGCTATGCCGCCATGTTGTTCGCGTCTCGACAACTGTCAAACGCAAGGAGCATTGTACCAAACAATGCTCCTGTTGTCAATAAGTTTTGCGACGAATTTTTAATTTTTTTGCGGCAGATAGTCCAGCGGCGACACGCTCTGGCCGGAGGCCGCAACCGACAGATGCAGGTGGCTCTCCTGCGCCGACTCACAGCCCGCGGAATCACCGACCGAGCCGATGGTGTCCCCCACCGAGACCTGATCGCCGACATTCACCGTTGGGATCGACTCGAGATTGGCGTACGTGCACTGCAGGCCGTCCTCCCGCTCAGTCACGACGGTCGTGCCGTATAGATCGTCATAATACACCTTCGTGACCGTGCCGGCCGCCATGGCCGAGACGACCGTGCCGTATTTGGCCTCAATGTCAATGCCGTCGTGCGTGCGCCAGTCCGACATGGTCTCGTCATAGGCCAGCGCCGTCATGGCATACGGCCGCAGCACGGCGCCGTCCACCGGCCAGACGTACTTGTCCTGCGCCGCCGTTGCGGCTGCGTCCTCGGCCGGAATTTCCGGCTCCGGCGTCATCTCCGGCGTGGGCGCCGGCGTCGCCGGCATGGGGATCGTCGGCGCGGGCGTGACTTCCAGCACCGCGTTCTGATCGCGTCCGTCATCCATAGTCTTCGTACCCGACAGCAGTGACCAGGCGGAAACGCCGATCACCGCTGCGCACAGGACGAGGGCTATGTAGAAGCCCTTGCCTTCGATGAAGCGTACGGATTTCTTTTCCGGTTTCTTGTCCTTGTTCGGTTCCATCGTGTTTCCCTCCAAGAAAAAAGGTGTTTGCATGGGTATTGTCACCCACGCAAACACCTTTTATACCGGTTGGGGAAAATTACTTTTTGATGCTGAAGAATGCATCCTTGCCAGGATACTGCGCCACGTCAAACAGCTCGTCCTCGATGCGCAGGAGCTGGTTGTACTTCGCGACGCGGTCGGTGCGGCTCGGCGCACCGGTCTTGATCTGGCCGGCGTTAACAGCCACGGAGATATCCGCGATCGTGGTGTCCTCGGTCTCGCCGGAGCGGTGCGAAACGACGGCCGTCCAGCCGGCGCGGTGCGCCATCTGGATGGCGTCGAGCGTCTCGGTCAGGGTGCCGATCTGGTTGAGCTTGATGAGCACGGCATTGGCAGCGCCGAGCTCGATGCCCTTCTTGATGCGCTGGACATTCGTGACAAACAGATCGTCGCCGACGAGCTGGATCTTCTTGCCGAGACGGTCCATGAGCATCTGCCAGCCTTCCCAGTCATCCTCGGCCATGCCGTCCTCGAGGGAGATGATCGGGTATTTTTCCACGAAGTCGGCATACATGTCGACCATCTGCTCACGGGTCATGACGATGCCGCGCTTCGGCAGATGATAGCAGCCGTCCTCGGCGTTGAACCACTCGGAGCAGGCGCTGTCGATGGCGATCATGAAATCGTCATACGGTTTGTAGCCGGCCAGCTCGATGGCCTTGACGAGCGCCTTGAGCGCGTCCTCGTCGCTGTCGAGGTTCGGCGCATAGCCGCCCTCATCGCCCACACCGGAGGCCGGGACGACCTTCTTGAGCACATGGAACACTTCCGAGCACATACGCAGCGCCTCGGAGAAGCTCTTGGCGCCGACGGGCATAATCATGAACTCCTGAATATCGACGTTGCTGCCGGTGGCGTGCGCGCCGCCGTTGAGCACGTTCATCATCGGCACCGGGAGGGTCTTGGCATTGCAGCCGCCGATGTAGTTATACAGGCTCTGGCCGGTCGCCAGCGCGCCGGCCTTCGCGCACGCGAGGGACACGCCGAGGATGGCGTTGGCGCCGAGGCGGGTCTTGTTCGGCGTGCCGTCGAGCTCGATGAGGAGCTTGTCGATCGAGGTCTGATCGAGGACGTTCATGCCCTGCAGCGCCTCTGCGATCTCGACGTTCACGTTCTCCACAGCCTTGAGCACGCCCTTGCCGAGGTAACGGCTCTTGTCGCCGTCGCGCAGCTCGCAGGCCTCGTAGATGCCGGTGGAAGCGCCGGACGGAACGGCCGCGCGGCCGACGGTGCCGTCGTCGAGTGTAACTTCCACTTCCACGGTCGGGTTGCCGCGGGAGTCGAGAATTTCTCTGGCGCTGACGTCTACAATTTCAAAATAGTCCTTCATGTTCATACTCCTTTATGATTTTTCGATAAGGCTCTCGCCTGTCATTGCGGGTTTGGGCTCGATGTGCATGAGCTCGAGCATGGTGGGTGCGATATCGGAAAGGCGGCCGCGCGGGCGCAGCGGCAGATCTCTGCCGACAAGCACCAGCGGCACGAGATTCGTCGTGTGTGCCGTGTTCGGCGAACCGTCCGGCTCGACCATGCGGTCGGCATTGCCGTGGTCAGCGGTGACGAGCAGCGTATAGCCCATCTCCTGCGCCGCCGCAACGACCTCGCCGAGACAGCGGTCCACGCACTCGACCGCCTGAATGGCGGCCGACATCACGCCCGTGTGGCCGACCATGTCGCAGTTGGCAAAGTTGCAGACGATCATGTCATATGTACCGGTGCGGATGCGCTCAACAAGCTCGTCCTTGACCTTGACGGCGCTCATTTCGGGGATGAGGTCATAGGTCGGATACTCACGCGGCGACGGGATGAGCACACGGTCCTCACCGGGGTACTGTGTCTCCGTACCGCCGTTGAAGAAGAACGTGACGTGTGCATATTTCTCCGTTTCCGCGATGCGCAGCTGGCGCAGGCCGTGGGCGCTGACGATCTCGCCGAGCGTATCGTGCAGCTCCTCGGGCGGAAACGCGACCGGAAGGTCGGTGAGCTTCTCGTCGTAGCGCGTCGTGCAGACGTAGTGCAGGTTTTCCGCAACGGCCTTGCGCGCGAAGCCGTCAAAGTCCGGCTGCGTGAGCGCGTAGGTCATTTCCCGGGCGCGGTCGGGGCGGAAATTCATAAAAATCACGCTGTCACCGGACTGAATGCGCCCATCCGGAACGCAGACGACGGGCTTGACGAATTCATCCGTCACACCGGCAGCGTAGCTGGCCTCCATCGCGTGGACGGGGTCGGGATCCTGTATGCCCTCGCCGCAGACCATGGCGTTGTAGCTGGCCTCGATGCGGTCCCAGCGCTTGTCGCGGTCCATGCCGTAGAAGCGGCCCTGCAGCGTCGCGATCTTGCCTGTGCCGAGCTCGGCACAGTAGTCGCGCAGCTGCCGGACGTAGCCCGCGCCGCTCGTGGGCGCAACATCGCGCCCGTCGAGGAAGCAGTGCAGGTATACGCGCGCGATGCCGCGGTCGTGCGCCATTTTCACCATGGCAAGAATATGCCGGATGTGACTGTGCACACCGCCGTCGGACAGCAGGCCAAGGATGTGCAGGGCCTTGCCGTTCGCCGCGTTATCAAGGGCAGTTCCATAGACAGGATTCTCAAAAAACGTCCCGTCCTCAATGGCCTTTGTGATACGCGGCAGATCCTGAAACACAACGCGGCCGGAGCCGATGTTCGTGTGGCCGACCTCGCTGTTGCCCATCTGGCCGTCCGGCAGGCCGACATCCAGCCCGGAGGCGGACAGCTTCGTATGCGGCCAGCGCTGCAGGAGACCGTCCATGACCGGCGTTTTTGCCGTGTAAATGGCGTTGCCGTCCTTCGGCTCGCCGATGCCGTAGCCGTCGAGGATGATGAGTGCGACTTTCTGGTTGCTCATTCGCAGGCTCCCTGCGCTGTCGCGGCGACGATCTTCGAGAAATCAACCGGCTTGAGCGACGCGCCGCCGATCAGGCCGCCGTCGATATCCGGCTGAGCCAGCAGCTCGGCCGCGTTGCCCGCGTTCATGGAGCCGCCGTAAAGGATGCTGATCGTCTTGGCCGTTTCGAGGTCATAGAGCTTGCCGAGCGTGGCGCGAATCGACGCACAGACTTCCTGCGCCTGTGCGCTCGTAGCAGTGTTGCCGGTGCCGATGGCCCACAGGGGCTCATAGGCGATGACGCAGTGCATGGCCTGCTCGGCCGTGAGACCGGAGAAGGCCGCCGCAACCTGATAGGCGACATACGTCTCAGTCAGGTCATGCTCGCGCTGCGCAAGACTCTCGCCGACGCAGATGATCGGCGTGATGCTGTTTTCGAGCAGGATCTTCGTCTTGGCATTGACCTGCAGGTCGGTCTCGCCGTGGTAGCTGCGGCGCTCACTGTGGCCGACAATGCAGTACTGCGCGCCGAGGTCGCTGAGCTGCTCGGCAGACACCTCGCCGGTGAATGCGCCGTGCTGGTGCTCGGACACGTCCTGCGCGCCGACGCCGAGGTGGCAGCCCTGCCCCGCCGTCTCCAGCGCGGCAATGAGCGGATACGGTGCGCAGATGACCACGTCACAGCAGCGCTCGGCGGGAAGATTCGCCTGCAGCTCCTGCGTGAAGGCCGGGATCTCGGCCACGCGCTTATTGAGCTTCCAATTGCCGGCGATGATTGCTTTTCTCTCTTTGATATTCATATCCTAATTTCCTTTCCAGCGCTTACTTATCCAGCAGGCACGCAACGCCCGGCAGCTCCTTACCTTCCAGGAACTCCAGCGAAGCGCCGCCGCCGGTGGAGATATGCGTCATCTTATCGGCGAAGCCGAGCTTTTCGACCGCAGCGGCCGAGTCGCCGCCGCCGACGATCGTGACCGCGCCGGACTCCGCCAGCGCCGCCGCGATGGCTTCCGTGCCTGTGGCAAAGGCCGGGAACTCAAACACACCCATCGGGCCGTTCCAGACGACCGTACCGGCGCCCTTGACGGCCTCCGTGAACAGTTGGATGGTTTCCGGGCCGATATCCAGGCCCATCCAGTCGGCCGGGATGGCATTGGTCGGCACGACCTTGTGTGCACAGTCGGCGGCAAACTGGTCGCCGGCCATGGTGTCCACCGGGAGCAGCAGCTTCACGCCGCGGTCCTTCGCCTTCTGGATCATCTCAAGCGCATAGTCCATCTTGTCGGCCTCGAGCAGAGACGTGCCGATCTCGCCGCCCTGCGCCTTGACGAACGTATAGGCCATGCCGCCGCCGATGATGATCGTGTCGGCCTTTTCGAGCAGATTGTTGATGACGCCAATCTTATCGGACACCTTTGCACCGCCGAGGATGGCCACAAACGGGCGCTTCGGATCCTCGAGCGCCTTGCCCATGACGGACAGCTCTTTCTCGATCAGCAGTCCGGCATACGCGGGCAGATACGCCGCGACACCGGCGGTGGAAGCGTGCGCACGGTGCACCGTGCCGAACGCATCGGAGACATAGAGCTCCGCCATGGAGGCAAGCTCCTTGGCAAATTCGGGGTCATTTTTCTCCTCGCGGGGATCGAAGCGCAGATTCTCCAGCAGCAGGAGCTGGCCCGGCTGCAGTGCAGCCGCCTTGGCCTTAGCATCCTCGCCGACGATGTCCTTGGCAAAGATAACTTCCATGCCCAGCAGCTCCGACAGGCGCTTGGCCACCGGAGCGAGCGTGAGGCTCTCTTTCCACGTGCCCTTCGGCTTGCCGAGGTGCGAGCAGGCGATCACGGCGGCGCCGTTGTCGAGCAGATAGCGGATGGTCGGCAGCGCGGCCACGATGCGCTTATCGCTCGTGATCTCGCCGGTCGTTTTGTCCTGCGGGACATTGAAGTCGCAGCGCAGGAGCACTTTTTTTCCGGAAAGCGGGACGTCCTTGACGGTCTTTTTGTTGTAGTTCATCTTGCTTCCTCCTGTTTTGTGATTTCACACAGGCGTGTGATATGGTATTCAGACATTCAGATCGATCTGCCCGAGCATGTTCTGCTGGCGCAGCGCCTCATAACACAAAATCGCTGCAGTGTTGGACAGATTCAGGCTGCGCGCCTCCGCGCGCATGGGGATGCGCAGGCAATGATCGGCATAGCGCTCGCGCAGCCACTCCGGCAGACCCTTTGTCTCCTTGCCGAACATGAGCGTCACGTTCGGGGTCGAGAGATCGGCGTCCACATAGCTCACGCTTGCCTTCGTCGTGAGCAGCCAGAGATTCTCATCGCCGTTTTTGGCAAAATAGTCGTCGATGTTCTCATAGACCGAAATATCGACCAGATGCCAGTAGTCGAGTCCGGCGCGCTTGACCGCGCGGTCGGAAATGTCAAACCCGAGCGGTTTGACCAGATGCAGCCGCGAGCCCGTGCAGGCACAGGTGCGGGCGATGGCGCCGGTGTTGTTCGGGATCTCCGGCTCCACCAAAACGATGTCTACCATAGTGCTTTCCTCATACATATTTTTTCTATTTTATCATTTCTTATTTTATCCCGAAGCCGCTTTTTTTGCAATCTCCCTTTTAAATAAAGCTACCACTGGAAAGCGCTGCATTTCTGAACTTTTCGTGAAACATGCCTAAGACCATTGCGAAATGGATGAAAAAACTTTATAATATCCACAGAATCCATTGATTTTGCGCAAGGTCCTATGCGCGGGAGGCATTATGACACAACTTTGCTCCATCTGTCCGCGCGGCTGCGGCGTCGACCGCGCAGGCGGACAATTCGGCTTTTGCGCCGTGCCGGACGCGCCGGTCGTGGCGCGGGCCGCACCGCACTTCGGCGAGGAACCGTGCATTTCCGGCACACGCGGCAGCGGCGCGGTGTTCTTCTCAGGCTGCAACCTGCGGTGCGTATTCTGCCAGAACCGCACCATCAGCCGCGGAGAACACGGAAAAGAGATAACCGTCGCGCAGCTTCGCGACATTTTTTTGCGTCTGCGCGATGAGGGCGTGCACAACATCAACCTCGTCACGCCCAGTCACTATACGCGGCAGATCGCCGAGGCGCTCTCCGGGCTGGAGCTCGGCATCCCGGTCGTGTGGAACAGCTCGGGCTATGAATGTGTTGAGACGCTGCATATGCTCGACGGGCTCGTGCAGGTATACCTGCCAGACCTGAAGTACGCCCTGCCGGAACCGGCCGCGCGCTACTCCGCCGCGGCGGACTATCCGCAGGTCGCGCGCGCCGCCATTCTGGAGATGTACCGCCAGACCGGGCCGTTCCGGCTCGACGAGGACGGCATGCTGCGGCGTGGCGTGCTCATCCGGCACCTCATCCTGCCGCAGCAGGGGGAAAACACCCGCCGCGTCATCGACTGGGTCGGGCAGACGTTCGCCCCCGGGCAGGTGCTCTTCAGCCTCATGAGCCAGTACACACCCGTCGGCGATCTGGCACGGTGGCCGGAGCTGCAGCACACTATCTCCCCGGAGCTGAACGAAGAAATGTACCAATACCTGATCGACAGCCCGATCACGGACGGCTTTTATCAGGACCTCGATGCCGCGACCGGCGACATGATCCCGGCGTTTGACGGCACCGGCGTTTAAACCACGACTCTATCAATACAGAAAAAGATATACGGAGGTACCCTCATGGAGTACAAAGAGATTCTCGACAGCGCACGCACCTGCATCGGGCCGTACTGCAAGGCCTGCCCGGTCTGCAACGGCAAGGCCTGCGGCAACCAGGTCCCCGGCCCCGGCGCAAAAGCGCCCGGCAGCGGCTTTATCCGCAACTTCGACGCCTGGCAGAAGATCTGCGTCAACATGGACACCATCTGCCCGAACGAACCGGTCGATACGGCCGTGGAGCTGTTCGGCACCATGTACCGCTACCCGTTTTTTGCGGCCCCGCTCGGCGCGATGAAGCTGCACTACGGCGAAAAGTACACCGACCGTGAGTATAACAGTATCCTCGTCAACGCCTGCGCTGACAGCGGCATCGCCGCCTTCACCGGCGACGGCGTGGACGCCGCCGTGTTCCAGGGCGCGATGGAAGCCATCCGCACCGCCGGCGGCGTCGGCGTGCCGACGATCAAGCCGTGGAATCAGGAGCTGGTCTTTGAAAAACTCGATCTGGCCAGAACCAGCGGCTGCAAAGCCGTCGCCATGGATATTGACGGCGCGGGCCTCCCCTTCCTGAAGAATATGACGCCGCCGGCCGGCAGCAAGTCCGTGCAGGAGCTCTCGGAGATCATCCGCTACGCCGGCATGCCGTTCATCGTCAAGGGCGTCATGACCGTGCGCGGCGCGCAGAAGGCCGCTGAGGCGGGCGCCGCAGCGATCATCGTGTCCAACCACGGCGGCCGCGTGCTCGGCCAGACCCCGGCCAGCGCCGAGGTGCTGCCGGAGATCGCCGACGCCGTTGGCGGCAGCATGAAGATCTTCGTCGACGGCGGTATCCGCACCGGCACGGATGTGTTCAAGGCGCTGGCGCTCGGCGCGGACGCCGTGCTCATCGGCCGCCCGTTCGTGCCGATGGTCTACGGCGACGGCGCGCAGGGCGTGGCGACCTACATCGAAAAGATCGGCAGTGAGCTGCGCGACACGATGGCCATGTGCGGCGTGCACACGCTCGGCGAGATCACGCGCGACTGCGTGCGCGTGATGTGACCGCAGCAGGCAGAAAAAAATCCGGGGACAGCGGTCCCCGGATTTTTTCTTTCCTTCAATCGTCCCAGATCATGGTGGCGAAGTAATCCTCCGGCGTCTCGGCGCGGCGGATCAGGCGCGTGGAGCCGTCCGGCTGCAGCAGCACCTCCGCGCAGCGGAGCTTACCATTGTAGTTATAGCCCATGGCGTGGCCGTGGGCACCGGCGTCGTGAATGACCAGCAGGTCACCGATGTCGATGCGCGGCAGCGCGCGGTCAACGGCAAACTTGTCGTTGTTCTCGCACAGACCGCCGACAATGTCATACGTATGGTCGCAGGGCGCGTCCTCCTTGCCCATGACCGTGATGTGGTGGTAAGACCCGTACATGGCCGGGCGCATCAGGTCGCAGGCACAGGCGTCCGTGCCGATATACTCCTTGTAGATATGCTTTTCGTGGATCGCGCGCGTCACGAGATGGCCATACGGTGCGAGCATGAAGCGGCCAAGCTCCGTGCACAGTGCCACATCGCCCATGCCGGCCGGGACGAGGATCTCCTCGTACACCCTGCGCACGCACTCACCGATGACGGCGATGTCGTTTTCCGGCTCCTCCGGCCGGTACGGGATGCCCACGCCGCCGGAGAGGTTGATGTACGTGATGTGGCAGCCGGTCTCCTGCTGCAGCTCGACCGCGAGCTGGAAGAGAATACGCGCCAGCGCGGGATAGTATTCATTGGACAGCGTGTTGGAAGCCAGAAACGCATGGATGCCGAATTCTTCCGCGCCCTTGGCCTTGAGCATACGGAATGCCTCGGTGATCTGCGCGCGCGTCATGCCATACTTGGCGTCGCCGGGATTGTCCATGACCTGAAAGCCCTCGCGCGACTCGCCGAGCGAGAACGTGCCGCCGGGATTGAAGCGGCAGCCGATCTTCTTCGGGATATAGCCAATGGTCTTTTCCAGAAAGTCCACGTGTGTGATGTCGTCCAGATTGATGGTCGCGCCGAGCTTTGCCGCCAGGCGGTAATCCTCGGCCGGGGTCTCGTTGGACGAGAACATGATGTGCTCGCCGGTGCAGCCGATGCGCTCAGCCATCATCAGCTCCGTGAGCGACGAGCAGTCGCAGCCGCAGCCCTCCTCCTGCAGGATCTTGAGGATGGCAGGCGTGGGCGTGGCCTTCACGGCGAAATACTCCCGGTAGCCGGGATTCCACGAAAAAGCGGCTTTCAGGCGGCGGGCATTCTCGCGGATGCCCTGCTCATCATAGAGGTGAAACGGTGTGGGATAGCGCGCGGCAATGTCCTCGAGCTGCGCTGCTGTAACAAACGGCTTTTTCATTGGAATTCCTCCCTGCGAAACCTGGAATTGCACTCATTTTAGGAGCCGCTCGGGGCCGTGTCAAGAAGGCAAAAGCATTTTCGCCGTTCCATGCACAGACTCGACAGGATCTCCCTCCCGCTCCGTCATTTTGCCCGGAACGAAGAGGTCTCAGATGTCCTCGAGCGTCTCCGTTTCCACCGGTTGGGCCGCATCGACAAAGCGTACCTGCAACACCGCCTGCGGCCAGTTGACCGAGATGGCCGCCGCCCGGCCGCGCGCCTGTGCCGCCGCGTCGATCTGCGCGCACAGCTCCGCCAGCACCTCGCGCGTCAGATAGCCGCCGCGCCAGTGGAACACCAGCCCCGGCTGCTTCTTGCGCAGCGCCTGATCGACCCTGCGCGCGACCTCCTCCGGCTTCGTCCAGGACAGGTGCTGCAATTTGTAGTAAAACTGCCCGCCGTCCGTGCAGGCCGGGGCCGGATACAGCAGCGGCCGGTGGTCGCGGAAGATCTTTGTGTCGTCGAGATTGAAATAGTCGTAGCGCGGGCCGTATTTACTGAGGGAATTGTCAAACGTGGCGTCCAGATGATAGCACTGCCCGCCGAGCTGGACGATGTTCCATGCGTGCAGGTAGCGCTCGCCGTTGGCGCGGTCCCGGTCGCTGACGGCGATCATGCACGGCAGACCGAGCCCGTCACACAGCAGCTTGACCGTCTTGGCCATGCCCTCGCACACGCCGACGCCGTTGGTCAGCGGGCCGATGACCTCGTGCGAATACGGCTTTTCGAGCTTGTCATAGCGGACGTTTTCCACAATGAAATCATGGATCGCGCGCTCCTGGTCCACCGGCGGCAGACTGCGCAGCGGCCGCAGCAGGCGCGTCACACGCGCCTCGATCGCCTGCCGGTGCTCCCGGATGCGCTTTTTCTCAAACCGGTACTCCGGACAGAACTCCACAAACGCCGCTTCCGGCACCGCGCGGCACGAAAAACCGACGGCATAAAAGATCTCCGGATGATCCAGCCGGAGCTGGAAAAAGAGCGTGCTGAGCGTTTCCATCGGCAGGCGCGGGATGCGCGCCGACGGCGCCAGCGCCTGCAGGCAGGTCAGCATGCCGTGATAGGCCGCGCGCTCCTGCGGCGGGAGCTGCTGGTAATAATATTGCGGATGCAGCTGCATAGTCACCGCGCTCCTTTCGTTAAATCTTCCCGCGGGCTGACCTGAAACCGTTTCTTGTACGCCCGCGAGAACGCAGAATAGTCATGATAGCCGCACTGAAAGCAGGCGTCTGTCGTGCGCATGCCCTGTGCGATGAGATCGCGCGCCACACGCAGGCGTTTATCCGTGAGATAACCATGGATGGTGAAGCCGGTCTCGGCGCGAAACATGCGCATCATATAGTATTTGCTGAGGTAAAATGTATCTGCCAGCGCGTCGATGCTGACATCCTCGGTCAGGTGCGTGTTGAGATATTCCAAAATGGCCGCCGTTTTTTCGTTGCAGTGCTCGGACGGAGCATAGTTCACACCATCGTCGTTCAGCCCGCGGCCCAGCATGACCAGCAGCTGCAGCATCTGCGCCCGCGCGAGCAGGTCATGCCCGTAGGCCGTGCTCTGCTCCTCCGCTTCGAGCGCGTCGAGCGTGCGCAGCAGCGCCGCACGCCGCCCGGCCTCCGGCCGCAGGACAAAGCTCTGCCCATCCGCCGGCAGACGGAAACAGGCATCCAGCCGGGAGCCGGCCGTGGACTGTGCGCGGAGAAACTCCGGCGATATGTAGAGGATCACGCGCTCGTAGCGCTGACTCGGGTCGATCTGCGCCTTGTGGATCGCGCCCTGCCGCACGAGCACCACGTCATACGGACGCAGCACGTGCGTGCGCCCCTCGACGATGTAGTTCCCGCGCCCGGCCAGAAAGAACACCAGCTTGTGAAATTCGTGATAGTGGAACGCCGTGTCCTCCGCCAGCGCACTGCTCAGGTGGAACAGACGGAAATCTTCATGCAGGTATCCCCTGCGCTCATAATCGGTCTGCTGCATGGCTCGCCTCCGAAAAAAGCATCTTTTGCAATATATGATAGCATTTTTGTACAATTATTGCAACGACGAATTGTATATACTGTCACCAAAGCGCTGTTACGGCGCAATCTACACACTGGGAGTGTTGCATTTATGGCCAAGGCAAACGGTTCCAAGTCTTTCTTTAAGACTTACGGATTCCTGATCTTCATGCTCACCGGCATCGTCGCTGGCTGTCTCGTGGGCGCATTCGCCCCGGACTTCGGCAAAAAGATCGAATTCCTGGGTACACTGTTCATCAACATGATGTTCTGTGTGGTGGTGCCGATGGTGTTCTGCTCCATCGCATCTGCCATCGCCAATATGAAAAGTGTCAAGCGCGCCGGTAAGATCATGGGTGTGACCATCGCAACGTTCCTGGTCACTGCCGCTATCGCTGGTGTCATCATGTACATCGTCTGCCGCATCTTCCCGCTCGTGGATGGTCACTACACCATCACGGAAGGCGAGGTCGGCGATACGCTGGGCTTCGGCGACATGATCGTCAACTTCTTTACCAAGCCCGACTTCATGGAGCTGCTCAGCCGTAAGGCCATCCTGCCGCTGATCGTTGCGGCGGTGCTGTTCGGCTTCGGCATCCAGATGAACGGCGGCCCCGAGACAAAGACCGCGCAGCTGCTCGAGGATATCACGAGCTGCATCATGAAGACCGTGAAGCTCATCACCTACTACGCCCCGATCGGCTTCTTCGGCTTCTTTGCCAATCTGGTGTCTACTTACGGCCCGGAGCTGGTCGCCGACTACAGCCGCACGCTCATTATCTACTACGTCATGAGCTTCGTGTACATGTTCGTGTTCTTCCCGATCTACGCCCAGTTCGGCGGCGGTAAGGGCGGCGCGAAGATCATGTTCTCCAAGCTGTTCCGCCCGGCGGCGGTGTCGTTCGGCACCTGCTCGTCCGTTGCGACCATCCCGACGAACATGGAAGTTGCCGATGAGACCGGCATCAGCAAGGACGTCACGGACATCGTGCTGCCCATGGGCGCCACCATGCACATGGATGGCTCGGCCATGAGCGCCATTATCAAGGTCGCGTTCCTGTTCGGCGTGTTCGGACTGGACTTCACGACGGAAAAGGCCATTCTGGCCATCATCGTGGCGGTGTTCTCCTCTGTGGCCATGAGCGGTATCCCCGGCGGCGGCGGCACCGGCGAGCTGGTGGTCTGCACCATCTTCTTCCCCGACCAGCTGGCCGTTGCCTATCCGATCGCACTGGCGATCGGCAACCTCGTCGATCCTCCGGCAACCATGGTCAACTCCGCCGGCGACTATGTCGTGTCCTTTATCGTCTCCCGCTACGTGGACGGCAAGGATTGGCTGCAGAAGGCGCTCGCCAAGAAGAAAGCAAGCAAGGCAATCGAGCAGTAATCTGCCGATGTATCAAATTCCTTCCACCCGGAAACACTACGGTGTACCGGATGGGAGGAATTTTTTTATGCTTGGAAAAGTCGAGATCTGCGGTGTCAACACGGCCGACCTGAAGGTCCTGAGCAGCGACGCCTGCCGGGCACTGCTCATCCGCGCAAAGCACGGCGACACCGACGCACGCGAGCAGCTCATTGCCGGAAACCTCCGGCTGGTGCTGTCCGTGATTCAGAAATTCGTTGGCCGCGGCGAGAACGTGGACGACCTGTTTCAGGTCGGCTGCATCGGACTGATCAAGGCCATCGATAATTTTGACGCCGAAAACCATGACGTGCGTTTTTCCACCTACGGCGTGCCCATGATTTCCGGGGAAATCCGGCGCTACCTGCGCGACAACAGCCCCATCCGCGTCAGCCGCTCCACACGCGACACCGCCTACAAAGTTCTGCAGGCAAAAGAGCGCCTGACCGCCGCCTCCGGCCGCGAGCCGACGCTCGACGAGATCGCAAAGGAACTGGACATCCCGCGCCGGGACGTCGTGTTTGCGCTCGACGCGATCAGTGACCCGATCTCGCTCTACGAACCGATCTACACCGATAACGGCGAGAGCATCTGCGTAATGGATCAGGTCGGCGACACGAAAAACACGGACGAGCAGTGGCTGGAGCATCTGGCGCTCTCGAACGCCATCTCCGACCTCAACGAGCGTGAGAAGAAGATCCTCTCCCTGCGTTTTTACGCCGGCAAGACACAGATGGAGGTCGCCGGCGAGATCGGCATCAGTCAGGCGCAGGTGTCCCGGCTGGAGAAAAATGCGCTCGGTAAGATCCGCAGGAACATCTTCCCCTCATAAGCCGCCGTCCGGCGCCATAGACTGGTACCAAAACGCTGCGGAGGGGTTACCATGAAATGCTGTTTATCCGATCTGCGATATAAGGAAGTCATCGACCTGACCACCGGGCAGCGGCTCGGCTATGTCTGCGACGCGGAGATCGACCTGGAAGAGGGCAAGATCGTGTCCCTGATCGTGCCGGGGCAGAAGAAGCTCGGCGGTCTGCTCAGCGGCGATGACGATTACATTCTGCCGTGGGAATCCATCTCCAGATTGGGCGAGGATATCATTCTCGCCGAGGTCGCGGCGCAGCAGCCGCGCCGCCGGCGGGAGAAACGGCAGAATTATCTCTGACGGGCCGAAAAAACGCCAAAAATCCTGGCAAATCCTCTTGCATTGCCCGGATTTCTCTGGTATAATACCAGAGCATTACGCACGGGGGTCGATGTGCGACCATGTGGCTTCGGCCTGGTCGGGCACAGCTGACACCCCCGGAGGTAGCAACTAATTAAAGGAGGAAACAAAAAACTATGGCAGTCGTATCTATGAAACAGCTTCTCGAGGCCGGTGTCCACTTCGGTCACCAGACCCGCAGATGGAACCCGAAAATGGCGGAGTACATCTACTGCGAGCGCAATGGCATCTACATCATTGACCTGCAGAAGACCGTCAAAAAGCTCGAGGAGGCTTACAACTTCGTGCGCACCCTCGCGGAGAATGGCCAGACCATCCTCTTCGTCGGCACCAAGAAGCAGGCTGCGGACGCCGTGAAGGAAGAGGCTTCCCGCGTCGGCATGTACTACGTCAACGCCCGCTGGCTCGGCGGCATGCTCACCAACTTCAAGACCATGCGCACCCGTATCGACCGTCTGGCCCAGCTTAAGAAGATGCAGGAGGACGGCACCTTCGACATGCTCCCGAAGAAGGAAGTCATGAAGCTGCTCGGCGAGATGGAGAAGCTCGAGAAGTACCTCGGCGGCGTCAAGGAAATGAAGAAGCTCCCCGGCGCGCTGTTCGTCGTTGACCCCCGCAAGGAGCACAACGCCATCGCTGAGGCCCGCAAGCTGCACATCCCGATCGTCGCCATCGTCGACACCAACTGCGACCCGGACGAGATCGACTACGTCATTCCCGCGAACGATGACGCCATCCGCGCCATCCGCCTGATCGCTTCCACCATGGCCAACGCCGTGCAGGAAGGCCGTCAGGGCGTCGACGCTGAGGAAGCCGCTTCCGAGGAAGAGGCCCAGAAGGTCGAAGAGTAATTGAAAACTGCAAGGGCGGGCCGCGTACCCGCCCTTCTGATAAAACAATAAAGGAGAAAGAATTATGGCATTTTCTGCTGCTGATGTGAAAAATCTGCGTGAAATGACCGGCGTCGGCATGATGGACTGCAAAAAGGCCCTCACCGCTGCTGACGGCGATATCGATAAGGCTGTGGAATGGCTCCGCGAGAAGGGCCTCGCCGCCGCTCAGAAGAAGGCCGGCCGCATCGCCGCCGAAGGCATGGCTTACGCCGCCGTCGTCGATGGCATCGGCGTGATCGTCGAGGTCAATGCGGAGTCCGACTTCGTGGCCAAGAACGACCTGTTCGTCGACTACGTTAAGGGCGTCGCCGCTGTCGTCGCCAAGGAGAACCCGGCCGATCTCGACGCGCTGTACGCCTGCGCCTACGGCAACGGCAAGACCGTGCTCGAGGAGCAGAACGATAAGGTCCTCGTCATCGGCGAGAACATCAAGGTCCGCCGCTTTGCGCGCTACGACACCGGCCTGAACGTCCCCTATGTCCACATGGGCGGCCGCATCGCCGTGCTCGTCAACCTCGAGACCGAGTCCACCGACGCTGCCGTCGTCGAGCTGGGCAAGGACATCGCCATGCAGATTGCGGCTCTGAACCCGACCTACAAGGATAAGAGCGACGTCTCCGCCGAGTTCATCGAGAAGGAAAAGGAGATCCGCCTGGCACAGGCCAAGGAAGATCCGAAGAACGCCAAGAAGCCCGACGCCATCATCGAGAAGATCGTCATGGGCGGCATCGGCAAGTACTTCAAGGAGATCTGCCTGCTGCAGCAGCCGTTCGTCAAGGACGACAAGGTCTCCGTCGAAGAGCACATCGCCGCCGTCGCAAAGCAGGTCGGCGCCTCTATCAAGCTCGTGGGCTACACCCGCTTCGAGAAGGGCGAAGGCATTGAGAAGCGTCAGGACGACCTCGCCGAGGAAGTCGCGAAGCTCATCAAGTAAATTTCACTTCCATTCCGCATCCCGCGGCTCCGAACCGGGCCGCGGGATATTTCTGTCTGCGTCATCCTTTTTGTGGAAGATCAGTTTTAAAAACCGCCGTTTTTCAGGAGTAGAGTGGCTCTACGGCCGTGTAGAACCGCATTTTTTTCGGTAGAGACCGTAAAAATGGAACGTAGACAGGGAAAAATGACAGTAGCTTGTATTTGCGCGTCGGCGGGTGTACGGATAAAGGGCACACACCGTGTAGCACTTTGAGCAAGCAAAGGAGCACTCTCATGATCCAGATCTTCACCGACACGTCGGCAAACCTGCCGGCTGCTTACATTCAGAAATATTCCCTGCGCGTCATCCCACTGACGTACTTCGTCGACGGCGTTGAAGCGCATCAGGATCCTGCTGTTGATTTCGACGGGAAAGCCTACTATGACGCCATGCGCAGCGGCACGCCCGTATCCACGGCTATGATTAACCTCGCCGCTTTTCTGGAGCCGCTGCATGAAGCACTGGCTGATGGAAACGACGTGATCTATATCGGCATGTCCGGCGGCATCAGCGGCACGGCGCATGCGGCCGCCATGGCCGTGCAGGAGCTGCAGGAAGAATTCCCGGAGCGGAAGATTGCCGCCATCGACACCTATGCCGCCTCGCTCGGCGAGGGGCTGCTGGTGCTCGAGGCCGCGCGGATGCTTGAAAACGGCGCGCCTTTCTCGCTGATCGTCGAGCAGATCTCCCGCCGCCGCCATACGATGTGCCAGTACTTCACGGTCGATGACCTCGCCTATCTGGAGCGCGGCGGCCGCGTGAGCAAGGCTGCCGCCATCGTCGGCACCGTGCTCAAGATCAAGCCGCTGCTGCGCGGCGATGACGAGGGCAAGATCGTCCAGTGCGGCAAGACGCGCGGCCGCAAGCAGTCGCTCACCGCGCTGGCGGACTTTTACGAGAAGCTCGTCGCCGACAAGTCCGAGGAAATCGGCATCGCGCACGCGGACGATGCAGCCGGCGCGCAGTTTCTGCTCGATGCGCTGCGCCAGCGCGGCTTCACCGGCGAATGCCTGACCGTGTGCTACGAGCCCGTCACCGGCTCGCACGTCGGGCCCGGCACCGTGGCGCTGTTTTTCCAGGGCATCCACAGATAAAAGGAAAACCGGAGGACGTGTCCTCCGGTTTTTTTATTCTTCTTTCCGGTCGATCTGCCGGACCATTTTCTCAAACTTCGCGCGCGGGCCCATGACCTCACGCCCACAGCCGAGGCAGCGGAGCTTGAAGTCCGCGCCGATGCGCAGCACCTCCCAGCGTTTCTCGCCGCAGGGGTGCTGTTTTTTCATCGTCAGAATGTCGCCGACCTGAATGTCCATCGCTCACTCCCCCTTGATGCGCTGCCAATAGGCGCGCGCAGCCT
>OHNR01000090.1_pt1 | contig 20138 bp, 16 predicted proteins | sample 1569651 | NCBI WGS metagenome assembly OHNR01 (sample SAMEA3879502, study PRJEB24766) | human gut metagenome | biome: human-associated habitat; feature: feces | place: USA | collected 1985/1987 | reverse complement strand
CAACGTGGTGCTGGGGCTTTTGTCCAACTTCTCGAACGGCAACTTTCTGAGCTTCTTCTCCTACACGCTCTCGGGTCTTCTCCATGGGCAGGTCTGGCGGCTCGTCACCTTTGTCCTCATCCCTGAGAGCACGAGTCCGTTCTATCTTCTCATCACCTGCTATTTCTACTACTGGATCGGCTCGACGCTCGAGCGGCAGTGGGGCACAGCCAAGTTTACGACGTATTACCTGAGCGGCATGCTGCTCACCGTCGTCGGCGCGAGCATCGTCAGCCTGATCACGGGCTACAGCATCCCCGTCTACGGTGCAAATTATGTCAACTTTGCCATGTTCATGGCCTTCGCGCTCCTCTATCCCGATGCGCAGGTGCTGCTGTTTTTCGTCTTCCCCATCCGCATGAAGTGGCTCGCGTATATTGACGTATTCTACTTCTTCTTCGACATTGTGCGCTACATTGCCGCCGGCAGATGGTACTATTCCATCATGCCCATTGTGGCGCTTTTGAATTTCGTCATTTTCTTCTGGCCCGAGCTTACACGGTTTTGGGGACTCGAACGCCACCAGAGCAAGCAGGCCACGCACTTCCATAACACCGTGCGCGCCCAGCAGCGTCAGGAGCAGTATCAGCAGCAGACGCAGGGCTTCCGCCACAAATGCGCCGTGTGCGGCCGCACGGACGTGACAAATCCTGAGCTGCAGTTCCGCTATTGCAGCAAGTGCGCGGGGTACCACTGCTTCTGCTCTGACCACATTTTCAATCACGTCCACTTTACGGACGAGCAGCCATAAGCAAAGAGAGGCAATCATTATGGCATATACGAAAGAACAGGCGTGGGAGCTGCTCACGCAGTACAACAAGGGTGAATTCCACTTAAAGCACGCCAACACCGTCGCCGACGTGATGCGCTGGTACGCGGAAAAGCTCGGCTACGGCGACGAGGCGGACTTCTGGGAGATCGTCGGCCTTCTCCACGACCTTGATTTTGAGACGTATCCCGACGAGCACTGCATCAAGTCGCAGGAGATCATGCGTGAAAACGGTCTCGACGAGCGCCTGATCCGCGCCACCGCCAGCCACGGCTATGGCCTGCACTTTGACGGCCTTCCCGAGCCGCAGCACGAGATGGAAAAGGTCCTCTTTGCCACCGACGAGCTCACAGGCCTGATCGGCGCGGTCGCGCTCATGCGCCCGAGTAAGAGCGTCAGCGATCTTGAGGTCAAGTCCGTCAAGAAAAAGTACAAGGACAAGAAGTTTGCCGCCGGCTGCTCGCGCGAGGTCATCGAGCGCGGCGCGGAAATGCTCGGCTGGGATCTTGACACGCTCATTGAGCAGACGATCCTCGCCATGCGTGCAAGCATTCATGTCGAATAATTTCCCTGCATAACATTTTACCGGTCATCTATTACCTGCGGAAAGGAAGGTGTTTTTATGAGCGATTTTACTCCCACGCCCACGCCGAGTTACAGCGGAAAGCTCCGCAACCACATGCTGATGGTACCCGAGTGCATCAACGAGTGCAGCGGCATCCGCATCTTCGGCAGAACGATCAAGTCCTTTGTCTTTTCCACTGACGTTGCCACCATCGCAAGCGTCAATGCCGATGCGGTGATTGCCGTTTATCCCTTTACCCCGCAGCCGCGCATCGTGCGCGCCGTCATCAGCGTGGCGGATATGCCCGTGTTCTGCGGCGTCGGCGGCGGCTTCACGTCTGGCGCGCGCTCTGTCGCCCAGGCGATGGAGGCTGAGCACTGCGGCGCTTACGGCGTTGTGCTCAACGCGCCCGTTTCGGCGGATATTCTGCGCGACATCAAGTCGCACATCGACATTCCGGTCGTGGCGACCATCGTCTCCGCCACGCAGGACACTGAGGCTCGTATTGCCGCAGGCGTTGACATTTTGAACGTCTCTGCCGCGTCGGAAACGCCGCAGCTCGTCGCCGCGCTCCGCGCCCGTCATCCCGAGATCCCCATCATCGCCACCGGCGGCCCGAAGGATGAGACTATTCGCAAGACCATCGCGGCAGGCGCGAACGCCATCACCTACACCCCGCCCGACAACGGTGTGCTGCTGGCTGAGATCATGCACGCACACCGCGAGCGCTACCGGTAAGCTACATATAAAAAATGCTGGCTCTTATGAGCCAGCATTTTTCTTTTATCTTCACGCTTCCTTGTTCGACACAAACTGGTAGCTGCCTTTGCTGCCCTTCAGCGTGACGATCCCCTTTTCACCGCTCTCCTGCTCATAGGTGAGCGTGATAGTCCCGTCCTCGTTCTGCTCGAGCGAGGTGACCGTGCAGCGCTGGAAATTCGTATCGCCGTGGAGCAGATAATAGGCGTCGTACTCCTCGAGATAGATGAACTGGTCGAGATTCTTTTTGTTCGTCTCGTCCAGTGCCACGCCCAAATACTCCTGCAAAAAGGCGTCCATTTCCGTTCTCTGCGTTTTGATGGGATAATGCTCAAACGCCACCGGGCCGATTGCTGTCTGTTCTGCCTCAGTGACCTCTTCCTGTATTCCTGTCGGGCCATTATAGAAGAGCTCATAGAGGTCGATGTCCGCGGCGGTGTCGTAATAGCTGCTGAGCAGCATATTCGTCATGCACACGCCACTGCCCACATTGAAAAATTCCGTGTTGAACCATTCGATGTCCACCGCAGACGTCTCATCATCCGGCGGCGGTACGTCGTCCGCGGGCTTTGTGCCGCAAGCGGTCAGTGCGCAGCACAGGGTAAAAAGCAGCAGAAAGATTTTTACTCTCTTCATTTCTCTCATCCTCCGTAAAAGTGGTCCTATATGATCGCTTCTGCGGCGCGGCCGCACTTTTTACGCCATGGGACTCCCCTCCCTCTCTCCTATTCTCTCAGTACGGGCACGGGAACGCGGAGAACACTGCGTGGCCGTCGACGAGGGTAAAGGGATATTCGTAGGCTTCCGTTTTGCCGGTATCCGCCCACGCCTGCGCGGTGTCGTCCCACGCAAGCAGCGTGACCGTCTGCGTCAGCACGCCGCTGTCGCCGTCGAGCGCAGCCGTGCACGTGTATCCGCCCAGGCTCTCGTTGCCGCCGCGGCCTGCGGACATGACATAGAGTCTGCCGTCAATATCACGGTAACGCTGCTCAGTGCTGCCCAGCCATTCGTCGGCAAGCTCCGGTGTGACATACCGCAGCAGCAGCGCACGGAGGCCCTCCAGCGTTTCCACGCCCTTGATGTCCGCCAGATCATAAAGATTGCCGTCGACCTCGGCTGTCACATTGTAATCCATCGGCGGATCGTCCATATAAAACCACGACCACAGCGTCGCCGCCGCCTTGAAATCCGCTGTCACGGTCTGCTCCTGCGACACGCTCAGGATCGTCTTCGCGTGCTCGCTGAGCGCGTTGTAGAATTCGCTGTACGGCACTGCGAACACCTGCGGCCCCGCCGCATACGGCGCGATGACGTACTGGTCGAATGTGACCGTCAGGCCGTTTTCCGTAAAGTTCAGCGTCGCGAGCGTGGGGAAATCCTGCAAATAAGAGTCATAATCGTCAAAATATCCTTCGCTGAGGCCCTTTTGCGCGATCTGCTCGTAGATATTCCAATAAATGCTCTCCTGCAGCGAGTTTCCCTGCAAATCGCCCTCCTCCGAGGCCAGCGCGTCCAGCGTCAGGAATTCGCCCGTCGTCAGATCAAAGCTCCACGCGCGGGTGGCGGAATTCGGATGCACGCCGCCGTAGTAGGTGTAGTTCTCCGCCGCGATGCTCAGGAGTTTCCCCTCGGTCATGTAGGTCTGCGTCAGGCTCAGCTCGTTCGTCCAGTAGCTTCCGTTCAAAAAGACCGATGTGCCGTTTTCCGCATAGAGCTCCTTGGCCTCTGCGGCCATCTGCGCCGCCTCGGACTCAAGACCCGCGAGCACGTTGTTCATCTCCGTGTTGAAGGCGTTCTGCGCCGTGAACTGCGCGGGGTTGCCCGTGCCGCCGTTCGCCGTCACGTTCTCCGCCAGCGTGTAGAGCTCGCCGTCCTCCGTGCGCAGTTCGAGCACCGGCAGTTCGTAGCGCTCCGCCAGAAGCACCGTGCCGTCGTCGGCCTTGTACTCGTTTTCGTAAACTTGCGTCGCGACTTCAAAGTGCAGCGCGCTCGCCTGCGGCGGCGCGTTGTCCTCCGGCCCGCCGGGCGCTCCTGCGCCGCAGGCGGTCAAATTCAGCGCCAGCACGCAGCAAAGCAGCAGCGTCATCCATTTTTTCATTCTGTTCTCCTTTCGAGGTCTCGGTTCCTTGCTCAAACGATCACAGGCCCCTCCGTCCACGCGCTGCTGCCTCTGGCCGCGCACAGCTCGGGATAGGCGAGCACGTATTGATCCGCCGCGCGCGCCGTCAGAGCGAAGAGCTTCTGCGCCTCCTCGCTCAACGCGCGCACATCGGCGCTCTTGGTCAGCACCGGTGCGCTTCCCGTTTTTTTGATCGTTTTGAGCAGCTTTCGTCCCCGCTCATTGCACGCCAGCACGCGCAGATAGGGGATCTCCGGCGGCACATCCGCCGCCGTCACGTCCAGATACGCCGCAAGCAGCATCCGCCGCAGCCGCGCATAGGCATAGCGCTTCGTCTTCACCGCGGAGAGCAGCTCGTCGACGGACGCTGCCGTCCGCGCTGCGTCATAAAACCGGCGATAAAGGCCTTCATTCCCGCTGTCATAGCGGGCGAAGTCCTCCTCGCACATCGCGCGCAGCCGGGAAAGCACCGCTCGCTCCGCATTCTGCATCGTCACCGGCGCGCGGCCCGCTGCGCATTCGCGCGCATAGATGGCGGCGCTCTCCGCCGTCAGATACGCGGAGGCTTCCTCTCCGTTCGTGAGCAGCTCGCGGATGTGGCTCGCCGAGGCGAAGCCCTTCGCCGCACCCCCGTTGTGCCCGACGACCTTTCGCAATATTGCCAGCGGCGCGATGGTACTGCCGCTTTGCAGCAGCGCCTTGCAGTATTCTACGCCGAGGATATCGTTCGGCTCCCGGAGCACCGCGGCATCCTCGCCGATGAGCGCCCTCGCGGCGCTCTCCCTCGCCGCGGCAAAGGACAGGCCCTTGGCAAGCTCCTCTCGCAGCGCGTCGGGAAAATCCGCCCGCAGCAGTGCCTTTGCCGCGCGCTGCAATTTCGCCGCGTTACCGCATTCGCTGCCAAAGACCAGCGTGTCGACCACGCCCGTCGCCGCCAAAATGCTCACGCCGCCGCGGGCAAAGCCCTCCGCCGACGAAATGGCCCACGGCAGCGGCAGCTCAAGGACTAAATCTGCCCCGCCGCGCACGGCAGCCTCGGCGCGCGCATGCGCGCGTTCAATGGCAAAATCGCCCCGCTGGACAAAATCGCCGCTCATCGCGCACACGACCGCGCACTCTTCCTCGCCTGCCAGACGGCGCAATTCATCAATTTGCCACTTGTGGCCGCGGTGGAAGGGATTATATTCGCATATTATACCAAATACCCTCATGGAAGTCCTCTCAAAGCGGTTACAAAAGAGTTACGTTTTGTTAAATTTACTTGTCTTTGCAAAAAAAGTTGTTATAATATATTTTGTATCGAATTATACATCCGATCAATTTGATTCTTATTTTATCGGAAATTCGGGCGCAATGCAAGCGCCCTCGGAAAAAGGAGTATACTTATGAATGTTCTGGTCATCAACGCAGGTTCTTCTTCCCTGAAGTATCAGCTGCTCAACCCCACCACGGGCGAGCTGCTGGCGAAGGGTCTGTGCGAGCGCATCGGCATCGACGGTCTGTTCACCTATAAGCCCCAGCTTCCCGGCAAGGAAGCCATCAAGGCCGCTTCCGTCTCCATGCCCACCCACAGCGAGGCCATCCAGGCCGTGCTGAACGCGCTCGTCGACGAGAAGAACGGCGTCATCGGCTCCATGAAGGAGATCGACGCTGTCGGCCACCGCGTCGTCCACGGCGGCGAAAAGTTTGCCAAGTCCGTCGTCATCACCGACGAGGTCATGCAGGCAATCGAGGAGTGCAATCCCCTCGCCCCGCTCCACAACCCCGCCAACATCATCGGCATCAAGGCCTGCCAGGAGCTCATGCCCGGCGTGCCCATGGTCGCCGTGTTCGACACTGCCTTCCACCAGACCATGCCTCCCGTGGCTTACACCTATGCTCTTCCCTATGAGTACTATGAGAAGGACAAGGTCCGCCGCTACGGCTTCCACGGCACCTCTCACAAGTATGTTTCCCAGCGCGCGGCCGATATGCTCGGCAAGCCCATCGAGCAGCTCAAGCTGATCTCCTGCCACCTCGGCAACGGCTCCTCCGTCACCGCGATCGACGGCGGCAAGAGCGTCGACACCTCCATGGGCTTCACCCCGCTCGCCGGTCTTCCCATGGGTACCCGCTCCGGCGACATTGACGCCGGTATCCTCGAGTACCTGATGAACAAGTACGGCATGGACATCACCGAGATGCTCACAATCCTCAACAAGAAGTCCGGCGTCATGGGCGTCAGCGGCGTCAGCTCCGACTTCCGCGATCTCGAAGAGGCCTTCGAGCAGGGCAATGAGCGCGCTGGCCTTGCCGTCGATATGTTCAACTACGGCGTGAAGAAGCTCATCGGTGCGTATGCCGCCGCGATGGGCGGCGTGGACGCCATCATCTTCACCGCAGGTGTCGGCGAGAACAGCGCTTCCCAGCGCATGGCCATCGCCTCCGGCCTCGAGTTCATGGGCGTCAAGATGGACGAGGACGCCAACAAGGTCCGCGGCGAAGAACGCGTCATCTCCGCGCCCGACTCCAAGGTCACCGTCCTCCTCATCCCCACGAACGAGGAGCTCATGATCGCCATGGATACCGAGGCGCTCGTCGGCTAAGTCATCGACAATCAATTATAAAAAATCCGCTTACGAAATTCGTAAGCGGATTTTTTATTGCCGGTCTTCGAGCCACTGCATCGCGCCATAGGCGAGCAGTGCGCTCCCGCGCGGTAAAATGTTCTCGTTGAAGACGACGCTCTCGTTGTGCATGGGCTTTCCGTAGCGCGCGTCCTCCTGCGCCGTGCCCGCGCCGAGCAACAGATACGCGCACGGCAGCTCGTAGGTGTAGGACGCAAAGTCCTCCGAGCCCATCCCGCCCTCACGCAGGCGGTAGACGCTCTTCTCGCCGAACAGCATTTCGGCGCAGCGCGCCATCTGCTCGGTCAGCGCCTCGTCGTTTTTGAGCGGCGGCGCGCTCGCGAGCTCTTCGACGCTCGCACTGCCGCGGAAGGCCCTGGCCGTTGCGTCCGCGATCTCGCCGATACGGCGCAGGATCAGCGCGGTCACGTCGCGGTCGAACGTGCGGATCGTGCCCTCGATCACGGCCTCCTGCGGGATGATATTCGGCGCGTGCCCCGCGCTGAATTTGCCCATTGTCACGATGGCGGGCGTCTTCGCGGGCAGCTCGCGCGCCGTGATCTCCTGAAGCGCAAGGTAGATGTGCGCGGCAATGTTGATTGGGTCGACGCCCGTCTCCGGCATTGCCCCGTGACAGCCGACACCCTTGACCGTGATGCGAAACAGCGTGCAACCCGCCATAAACGTTCCCTTGCCGCACAGCACCAGGCCCGACGGCGTCCCGGAGTTCACGTGCAGCGCCATCGCCGCCTGCGGCTCCGGCGCCTCCAGCACACCGGCCTTAAGCATTGCTTTCGCGCCCGTGAAGCCTTCCTCGTCGGGCTGGAAGACGAGCTTCACCGTGCCCTTGAGTTCGCTTTGATGCGCCTTGAGCAGCCTTGCAGCGCCCAGCAGCATCGCGGCATGCATATCGTGTCCGCAGGCGTGCATGCTGCCGTTTTCCGAACGGAACGGCAGGTCGGTCTTCTCCCGCACCTTGAGCGCGTCCATGTCGGCACGCAGCAGGATACAGCGCCCCATGTCTTCGCCCGTGAGCTCCGCGACCACGCCGCCGCCCAGCTCGCGCGGCTCATAGCCGAGCAATCGCAGCTTTTCTTCGACAAATCGAACCGTCTGCGTCAGGTGCGCGCCGACCTCCGGCGCGCGGTGGATCGCTCTCCGGTTCTCGACGATCTCGTCTTTCATTTCGATGGCTTCCGCCAGTAACGTCTTTCCGTTCATGCAAACTTCCTTTCTCATTTCTGCGCGGCGGCTTTTTTCGCCGCGCGCTGCTGCGCTGTCCGCCGCACGAGCTCGCACAGCGGCAGGATGTACAAAAAGCACGCAAACGCCATGCCTGTCATCGGCGCGCCGACGGTCGAGAGCGGCGTCGCCCCCGCGATCGACCACGGGATCAGCGGCGCGACGACGACGGCGCTGTTTTCAAGGTTGATGGCAAATTCTTCTTTATCCTTCTGCGACGGCGCGCAGAGCTGGTGTGTCAGGATGATCGTCAACGTCTGGTTGCAGGCGAGAAGGCTCGCCAAAACCGCCGTCAGCAGCATCGAGGCATAGGGCGACGTATTGTCGCGCAGCGCCGTCACACGCCCGCACAGCCCGTCGAGCAGCCCCGTCTTGCGAAAAATGCCGGAATACGCCGACGAGATCATCACGATCAGCGCCACGCGCACCATCGAAATGATGCCGCCGCCGTTGAGCATCGCGCCGACCTCGGCGTCCGACGCCGTGTAGCCTAAGATTGCGGTCTTGAGGATCGTCACCGCGTCCAGATGCCGCAGGAAAATGCACAGCACGACCGCCGCTAAAATGCTGACCGACATCGCCTTTTTCACGTTCACGCGTAGGACCGACAGGATCAAAATGAGCACCGCCGGCAGGCACATGACCCAGTGAAGCGTCATCTCGCGCCCGTAGAGCGACCACAGCTCGCCCGCCGCGCCGCTGCCGCTTTTCACCATGCCGAGCGCCGCATAGACGCCGCAGCTCAAAAGAAACGGCACGAGCGCCGTCTTGAGCATGCGCTTGATGTTGTCGTAAATGTTCGTCTCCGTCAGCTCGCTCACGAGCAGCGCGCTCGTCGAGACCGGCGAGCAGCGGTCGCCGAAGTATACGCCCGAAAGCATCGCGCCGCCGAGCAGCACGGGGTCCATGCCCATCGAAATGCCGACGCTCACGCAGATGGTGCCCATCGTCGCCGCCGTGCCGAACGCCGTGCCTGTCAGCATCGAGACGCCGCAATTCAGCAAAAATGTCATCAGCAGCAAGATCTCCGGCCGGATGAGGTCAACGGCGCAGCAGATAATGAACGGCAGCGTGCCGCACGAACGCCAGAATGCCGTCAGAATGCCGATCAGCGGAAAGACGAGCAGCACGCTTGCCGACGTCTTCACGCCCGAGTAGATCATCTTCCCGAGCTCTTTCCACGAAAAGCCCTGCTTTTTGCCGTACAGCGTGAAGATCACAAGTCCCGCCAGGAGCGCATAGAGGATATTCGCCCTCAATACGATGCACACGAGCAGCGCAAGGCAAAATAAAACGATCGCAGCCATCCAAGTCCTCCCTATCCTTTTTAACACAGTATCGCTATCTTAGCACGCACGGCGGAAAAAGGGAATCTTTTTCCTGCCGTCCGCACCCACTGCCCACAGTATAATTGCCGCCTTCGCGCTTGTAAAACTGTTAAAATTGATATATTCTACAAGAAGCAGCTGTGAAAGGAGCGTTCCCATGAATTTCCATTCTCTTGACTATTTTCTCGTGCTCGCGCGGGAGAAAAACTTCACCCGCGCCGCCGAAGCGCTGCACATCACGCAGCAATCGCTTTCGTCCCACATTGCGGGACTTGAAAAGGAGCTTGGCTGCACGCTCCTTGTGCGCCGCACGCCGCTTGAGCTCACCTACGCAGGCCGGACGTTTCTGCGCTATGCCGAATCCATCGGCCAGACGCGCCAGGCCATGGAGCGCGAATTCTGCGACATCTCCGAAAATCAGAAAGGCGAGCTGCGCGTCGGCATCGCCTATACGCGCGGCCGCGCCATCATGCCGCGCCTGATCCCCGCCTTTCAGCGTCAGTATCCGAATGTCGAGATCACGCTGCTCGAAGGCTCGAACGACGCGATCCAAAAGGCGCTGCTCAGCGGCGGCATTGACCTCGCCATCGCCGGCTTTCCACACCCGCTCCCCGGCGTGGTGCTTGAGGATTACTATCTAGAGCACATCGTGCTGTGCCTGTCCGATGGGCTGCTCGCGCAGTGCGGCATCGACCTTGACACGCACCGCGGCGAGATCGCCGCGGGAAATTTGAGCGCCCTGCGCGGCTGCCCCTTTGTCCTCGGCTCCGCGGAGGACATCGGCGGGCGCATCGGGCGCGGACTTTTGCGCTCCTCGGGCGTCTCGCCCGTCAGCAAAGCGACGTCGGAAAACGTCGAAACGCTGCTCGCGCTCTGCGAGCAGGGCGTCGGCGCATGCTTCTGCCCGGAAAATCTGCTGCACACAGCGCTCTCGCCCGAGCAGCTCGCGCACCTGCACATTCTCCCGCTCTGCCCAGAGGCTTCCTATCCCATCTGCTTTGGGTACTTGAGCCGCTCGTATCCGTGGAGCGTGCTCTCGGAATTCATCCGCATCGCCCGCGAGCAAACTGCATAAGCACCATAAAAACGCCGCCCGTACATTTATTGCACGGACGGCGCTCTTTCTACTTCTTCACCGCAGGCTGCTGCTGGGTGATGCAGTGGATATTGCCGCCGCCGAAGGCGACCTCCTTCGTCTGCACGCCCACGACCTCGCGGTCGGGGAACATTTTCTGCACCTGTTCGATGGCGACTGCGTCGTTTTCGTCGCCGTACTGCGGCAAGATGACCGCGCCGTTGACGATCAAAAAGTTCATATACGACGCGATGCTGACCTCGCCGTCCTCGCGGGGGATAGTGCCCTCCACGGCGTCGATGGTATCCGCGCCCTCGAGTAAGCACGGCTTTTTTGTCAGGCAGAGCTTGTGGACCTTTAATTTGCGACCCTTGGCGTCCGTCGCCTCGCTCAGGAATCTGTACGCCGCCTGCGCCTGCTCGTAGAACGGATGATCCTTGTCCTCCGTCCAGATGCACGCGACCTCGCCGGGTGCGACGAAGCACGCGACGTCGTCAATGTGCCCGTTCGTCTCGTCGGGGTCGATGCCGTCCTTGATCCACAGCACCTTCTCGCACCCGAGGTATTCGCGCAGCATCTGCTCGATCTCTTCTTTCGACTTGTCGGGGTTGCGGCCCTCAGAGAGCAGGCACATTTCAGTCGTCAGCACCGTGCCCTCTCCGTCGACGTGGATGGAACCGCCCTCGAGCACGAAGCCCTCTGTGCGGTAGCTGTCCACATCCGCGATCTCGCAGATCTTGCGCGCGATCTGATCGTCCTTGTCCCAGGGGAAATACAGCCCGTCGACGAGCCCGCCCCAGGCGTTGAACTCCCAGTCCACCGCGCGAAGACCGCCCTTGTCGTTCACAAGGAACGTCGGCCCGCAGTCGCGCACCCACGCGTCGTCGCTCTCGAGCTCCACGACGCGGATATTTTCGGGGAGCTTGGCGCGCGCGTTCTGATACTGGCGCACGGATGCGCCGACCGTGACCTTTTCAAATCTTGCGATGGCCTTGGCAACATCCGCAAAGGCCTTCTGCGCGGGCTTGCCGCCGTCGCGCCAGTTGTCGTTTCGCTCGGGCCAGAGCATCCACACGCCCTGCTGGGGCTCAAATTCGGCGGGCATGCGATACCCGTCCTGCTTCGGCGTTGTGCCGATGATTCGTTTTGCCATAGCTTTGTCTCCTTATGATGAAACCATACTTAGCTGCGCGCGTTTTTCCCGCGCAGCGCGATCAGCACCTCGCCGATCGCCACGCTGAGGATCGACCCGATCGTAATGGGCAGAAAGCTCGCAAGCGTCTCTGCGTCAAACGAGAGCGGGACCGCAGTGAAAATGATCGAAATGACGATGAGCACCATCGGCACGTAGGCGATCCATTTGAGCGCCGTGTCAGACCCCGGCACGCGGAACGGGCGCGGCGTCTTCGCATCCTCGCGCCGCAGCTTCAAAAACGCCGGAAACACGGGAAGATAGCTCAAAAGCAGCATCACGAGATTCAGCGCGAAAAAGCTCCAGAAGAGTGACGAGTCCGGCGACGCCATCTCGATGAGCACGCCCAAAACACACACGCACGAGGCGACGACGCCCGACGTGACCGCCGCGCCGACGGGCATGTCGTTCTTTGCCCAGCGCTTGGCGAACACCCGCGGCATGTCGTTGTGGTCCGCCGCCAGCGCCGCCGTCGAATTGACGCCCATCGACCACGAGATCATATTGCCGAACAGCGTCACGAGGAACAAAAGCGCCACCACGCCCACAAGTACGCCGCCGCTGCCGCCCAGAATGAGCGACACCGCGTCGATAAGCCCCGAATCCACGCTGATCTCACGCACATCCACTGCCGCGCCGATGCCGAACGCCGAGAAGAGGTAGATGGCCGCGATGACGATGCCGCCGGTCACGATGGACTGCGGGATCTGCTTTTTCGGGTCGCTCATGTTGTTTGCGTACGTGCACACGACCTCAAAGCCGAGGAAGTTGAAGATGATGACGGAGATATACGAGAGGCTGTTTAAGTCGAACGACGGCAGAAATGTCCGCGCCGACATGTCGTTGACAAAGCCGTAACGGCTGATATACCACACGCCGAGCCCGCCGACCAGCAGCGCCAGCACGATCTTGATGACAGCGCTCACGTTCAGGATAATGATGCTGTCGCACACGGGATAGCACGCGATGAGCGTGACGATCCAGATGAACAGCAGCTCGACCACGAGCGAGCCGAATGTTCCGAGGCTCCGCCCCGTGATGAACGTGATGAGCTCGGGACACATCACCGCAAGCGATGCCATCCACAGTGGAAAATTGATCCAGTAGTACCACGAGGCACGCGCCGCCCACTTGCCGTCCGGATACGCCGCGTGGATCCAGTCATAGAGCCCGCCGTCTCCCGCGTAGGCTGTGCCGAGCTCGGCGGCGATGAGGCCGTAGGGCAGCAGAAACGCCAATATCATAAAGATCCACCAGAAATACTGGCTGTTGCCGATCGACGCGACCGGCGCCGCCGCCTCGGCGACAAACACCACGCAGATGACCGACAAAATGACGTCTGCGAGCCGGAATTGATTCTTCTCCATGGCTTATCTCAGCTCTTTTCCGCTTTCGAAACGCCGCAGTAGGCCTCGACGCAGCCGAGCTTGTCGCAGAGCACTTTGTCAAGCTCCTCTTTCGCCGCCGCGATCTGAAGACCGCTCGGCTCCTTGCGGCAGCGTGTAAAGTAGACAAGAAGGCCGCGCATGGCCGTCAGGCGGTTGCCTGCCTCCTCCCAGCAGAGGGAGGCGTCGCTGTCGGCGACCTCGTCGGTCACGTCCTCGCCGCGCGTCGCGGGCAGGCAGTGCATGAATTTGCAGCCGAGGTTCCCCAGCTGCATCAGCTCGCGGTTGACCTGATAGTCGTGGAAGACGCGCACGCGCTCTTCCTTCGGCATCTCGTTTTCGTAGAGGCCGTACCACACATCGGTATAGATGAAGTCCGCGCCGCGTACGCTCTCGCGGTCATCGGTGACAAGGTAGCTGCCGCCGGAGAGCGCGCAGTTCCTCCTCATGATCTCCTTGTGCTGCTCATTCAGCTGGTGACCCTGGGGGCCGTACTGGACAAAGTGCATGCCGAGCTTCGTCGTGATAAAGCCGAGCGACGCGCACACCTGCGTCGCGTCGCCCACGAACACGACCTTGCAGTCCTCTAACTTTTTCCCCTGCGGAAGGTTCTCCACGATCGTGCAGAGGTCGCCGATCTCCTGCGTGGGGTGGTTGTAGTCCGACATGCCGTTGATGACGGGGATGGTGCAGCTTTTTGCGAGCTCTTCGATCGTCTTGTGCTCGATGACGCGCGCCATCACGACATCGACAAGCTTTGAGAGTACCTTGCCCGTGTCGCCGATGGTCTCATGCCCGCCGAGCTGGATCATACCGGGGCCTAAATACTGCGCGTGCCCGCCCATCTGGCTCATCGCGGTCTCAAACGAGACGCGCGTGCGCGTAGAGGACTGCTGGAAGATCATGCCGAGCGTCATGTTGCGCATCAGGGGCGGATAGTAGCCCGCCTTAATGGCCTTTTTGATGGCGAGCGACAAGTCGATGATGTCGAGCAGTTCCTGCTTTGTGAATTCATTGGTGTCGATAAAGTCTTTTTTCATACGATTCCTCCGACATTTCAAGTTGCTTTTTGCCGCGGAGGCAGACGCCGCGGCGAATGCTGCGCTTAGTGTCTGCACTTTTTTCCAGTTCATGCGGAAAAAAACTGTGCAACATGACACAAATCACGCCGCATTCCGTCGCTGCTGTGTATTTTACATAGATTTTACAATTCTCCTCTGGCAGTTTTGACATTTGGCGCGTAAACTATTACTTGGTTATAAATAGAGTCTCAAAAAAGAAAAAAGGAAAGATAGAAAATATGGATATTTTCAATGTGCTCACGATGATCGGCGGGCTGTGCCTGTTCCTCTTCGGCATGAACCTGATGGGCCAGGCGCTCGAGCGCCGCGCGGGCGGCAAGCTCCGCTCTCTTCTCGACAAGATGACCGGCAGCGTATTCGCCGGATTTTTAACGGGCCTTGGCATCACGGCCATCATCCAGAGCTCGTCCGCCACCACGGTCATGGTGGTCGGCTTTGTCAACTCGGGCCTGATGACGCTGCGTCAGGCCATCAACGTCATCATGGGCGCCAACGTCGGCACGACCGTCACGGCCTGGCTTTTGAGCCTTGGCGGCATCGACTCCGGCAACTTCTGGATCAAGCTCTTAAAGCCCTCATCCTTCACTCCCGTCCTTGCGCTCATCGGCATCATCTACTACATGTTCTGCAAGGACAACAAGAAAAAGGACACCGGCATGATCCTGCTCGGCTTTGCCACGCTCATGTTCGGCATGGAGACGATGAGCGGCGCGGTCGCGGGCCTCAAGGACGTCCCCGCGTTCACGAATCTCTTTGTTGCCTTTCAGAATCCCCTCCTCGGCGTGCTCGCCGGCGCGCTGCTCACGGCCATCATCCAGTCGAGCTCCGCGTCCGTCGGTATTTTGCAGGCGCTCGCCGTCACGGGCTCGGTGAGCTATGCTGCGGCCATTCCCATCATCATGGGCCAGAACATCGGCACGACCGTCACGGCCATGCTGTCGTCCATCGGCACGAACAAAAACGCCCGCCGCGCCGCGGTCGTTCACCTTCTCTTCAATGTCATCGGCGTTGTCGTGCTGCTGACGGTCTTCTGCATTGTGCGCGCGGCTTTTGCGCCCGCGCTGCTGGATGAATCCGCCACCATGGCGGGCATCGCCGTCACACACTCGGTCTTCAACGTCCTCTGCACCGCCATGCTCCTGCCCGCGGGCGGCCTTCTTGAAAAGCTCGCCTGCCGCATCGTCCCCGACGATCCCCAGACGCAGGGTGAAAAGACGACCGAGCTCGACGAGCGTCTTCTCCCCACCCCGTCCCTCGCCCTTCGCCAGAGCCGCGCCGTCGCCCGCGAAATGGCGGACTGCGCCGTGCGCGCGCTGAACAACGCTCTCACCGCCCTTGACCACAACACGCCCGAGCTCGCCCAGAGCATCCGCGACGATGAGGAGCTTTGCGACCACTATGAAGATATCCTCGGCACCTACCTCGTCAAGCTCAGCACGCAGAAAATGGGCCGCGACGAGAGCGAGGAGGCGACCGAGTTACTCAAGACCATCGGCGACTTTGAGCGCATTTCTGACCACGCGGTCAACATTCTCTCCTCCGCTGAGGAGATGGAGCAAAAGGGCCTCACGTTCTCCGGCAGCGCCCTCAACGAGCTCGCCATTCTCACCTCCGCCATCCGCGAGATCCTTTCGCTCTCGCTCAAGTCCTTCTCCTCGCAGGACGTCGCGCTCGCCCAACAGGTCGAGCCGCTCGAGCAGGTCATCGACACGCTCAAAGAGCAGATGCGCACGCGCCACATCCTGCGCATGCAGCAGGGCCATTGCAGCATTGAGGCTGGCTTTATCCTCTCCGATCTTCTGACCGACCTTGAGCGCACATCCGACCACTGCTCCAACATCGCCGGCTGCGTCATCGACGCCCGTGCGCATAACCTCAACCTGCACGAAACGCTGCGCCAGGCCAAGACTGCCGACGGCAGCTTCCAGCAGACGTACGAATCCTACGTGGAAAAGTACCAGCTTCCTGTTCCGTCGTCAAACGTGTAAAAAGCGGGGCGCTTGCGAGCGCCCCATTTTTGCTATTTTCTTGCTTGTAAAGCGCCCGTTTCCCTGCTATACTACGGTCATTAGGTTATTTCCGCGCAAACTGTCAATTTTGCGCGGTAGGAAAGGATGATACCATGGACCCGATTTATGAGATCGAATTGCAGGACTGCCCCTACTGCCGCGGCACCGGTACGGTGGAGGATGAGCAGGGCTGGTGCGTTTATGTCACCTGTGTCGACTGCGGCGCGCAGACCGCGCACGCAAGCTACGAGTCCCCCGAGGAACGTCTGGCCGCCGCGCAGCAGGTCGCGCACCTGTGGAACGTCGGCAAGGTTCTGAACCCCGGCGTCGGCGACTGATTCGACTGGAACTGCATAAAAAGGACGGGAGAAAAGCATCTTCCGTCCTTTTTGCGCTCAACCGCCGTTTGAGCGCGCGAAACTTCCCCTCCATTGCGCGTTTTCCTGCAATCGGCTATACTGAACTCATCAAGGACGTCCGCACTTTATAGAAACGGAGTTTTGCCTTTATGAACATCGACATCGGCAGCAAGATCAAAACGCTGCGCCTCTCCAAAAGCATGACGCAGGAGCAGCTTGCAAAAGCCCTCCACGTGAGCGCGCAGGCCGTGAGCAAGTGGGAAAACGGCAGCTCGCTTCCCGATATTCAGCTTTTGCCCGCGCTGTCCGTCACGCTGGGAACGAGCATCGACTCGCTCTTCTCCCTCACGGACGAGAGCCGCTTTACTCGCATCGACAATATGCTCTGGGACAAGCGCTTTCTCACACAGCAGGAATTTGACGAAGAGGAGCACTTTTTGCAGGAAAAGTGCCGCGAGGAGGAAACGCGCCCGCGCGCGACGCTGCTGCTCGCAGAGCTTTACTGCAAGCGCGCACGGGAATACAATGACCTCGCCTCTCCCCTCGCGCGTCAGGCGCTCGCACTGAATCTCGACTGCAAGGAGGCGCACAACGCCATCTTCGACGCCGAGCACGGCGCGTACCTCGACTGGAACGCGACGAACCACTACCGCACGATCGCCTTCTATCAGGAGTTTCTCGCCGCGCATCCGGAGAACCACAGCGCGCACCTGTGGCTTCTGGACCTTCTCATCGCCGACCGCCGCTGCGCGGAGGCGCGCGAGGTCTTGGACAAAATGCACCGCCTGAAGCCGACCTACAACGACGACTTTTACCTCGGCTGTATCCTTTTGCAGGAGGGGCACACCGACGACGCGCTCGCGCAGTGGGAGGCCATGTGCGCAAAGTATCCCGACACGTGGGAGGTCTACGTTATGCGCGCGAGCGAGCTCGCCAAGCTCGCTCACTACGACGAGGCCATCGCGGACTATGAAAAGGCGATGGCGCTCATGCCGCCGCCCCGCTTCGTCGACCCTGCCGAGGCCATCGCGCAGATCTGCGAAATTCGCGGTGACTATGAAACGGCGATCACCTACTACGAAAAGGTCATCGCCATCGAAAAGGCCGACTGGCACGAAACGCAGGGCGAAGCCATCGACGCCCCGCAGCGAAGCATCGCAAGGCTGCGCGAAAAGCTGGCAAGCCGCTGATATCGGGGCGAAAAGGCGCTTGTCAAAATCTTTTGACAAGCAATTTCTCCTCATGTAAAGCAGCTTTGCTCGACAAACTTTCCCGTTTTGGCTACCCTTGGGCAGATCGAACGAAACGCACAGGAGGCACTTATGGAACTCGGTAATCAGATCAAGGCACATCGCGCCGCGCTCTCGCTTTCGCAGGAGGAGCTGGCGGAAAAAATTATCGCTGCCGGCAAGCTGCTGCCGGAGGTAACTATTGATGACAAGCTGCTGCAAACTGTGGCCAAGCTTTCTGTTGAGCTGGGCGTAGACGGCCACCGTGCAGATATTACCGTTATCAAGACAGCGCTGACACTGGCTGCCTTCAACGGCCGCAAGCAGGCTAACCTGGATGACCTGAAGGAAGCAGCTAAGCTGGTGCTGCCGCACCGTATGCGCCGCCGTCCGTTTGAAGAGGGCGAGCTGGATTGGAATAAGGTAGAAAGCTTTTTGGCTGCCGAAGCCTAAGGAGCGTTACTATGCTGAAAAATAATCTCTATCCCTTTACTGCAGTCGTGGGGCAGGAGGAGGCTAAAAAGGCCTTGCTCATTGCTCTGGTCAACCGCAGAGCAGGCGGCCTGCTCATAGGCGGTGCCAAGGGTACGGCAAAATCCGTGCTGGCCCGCAGTGTGCAGAGTTTGATTGGTGCGCAAAGGATGCTGACACTGCCGCTGAACGTAACAGAGGATATGCTTTTTGGCAGCATTGATTTGGAGGCTGCCGTAAGCCTGGGCGAAAAACGCTTTTCCCCGGGCATTCTGGCGCGTGCTACGGATAATATTCTTTATATTGATGAAGCAAACCTGCTGCGTCAGGAGCTGCTGACTGCGGCATTGGATGCCAACAGCGCAGGCATCAACAATGTAGAGCGTGACGGTATCAGCTGCAGCCATGAGGTGCGCACGACCGTTATTGCTACGATGAATCCTGAGGAGGGCACTCTGCCCGGACATATTCTGGACCGTTTCGGTATGTACGCAGATATGCAGGCACTGCAGGATATCGGTCAGCGCGTGGAGGTTATCCAACGTGCCTTAGCATATAGTAACAATACCCTTGCGTTTTGTGAGCAGTATGCGGAAGAAACCGCTGCCCTGGCAGCGAAGGTTAAGGCAGCACGTGAGCTGCTGCCGCAGGTTGAGGTGAGCGATGCGATGCTGATGCTTGCCGCTCAGCTGTGTTCACAGGCCTTCTGTGCCGGCCATCGTGCGGAAATTTATCTGCTCGAGGCTGCGCGCGCTATCGCCGCCCTGTCGGGGCGCGCTTACGTGCTGCCGAAGGATGTGGAGGAGGCAGCACAGTTCGTGCTGCCGCACCGTATGCGCAAGCCGCCCGAGCAACAGCCCGAGGAGCAGGAGCAACAGGACGATAACCAAAACGAAGATGAAAATGAGCAGGATAACGAAGATAATCCTGACGATGATAATAACGACGAGGACAACGAAGATAACCAGCTGCCGCCACCACCGCCATTGGATAACGGCGATGATGACGAAGATGACGATGCTTCTGACGATGAGGACGAGGACGACGAAAGCGACGAGGACGAGCAGCAGCAGGAGCACAATAACAGTAATCTGGCGCCGGAGGAACAGCTTGCCGATATCGACAAGAGCTTCCGCTTGCCGAAGATGCTGCTGGATTTGGGCAAGGACCGCAATGTGCGCCGTGGCAGCGGCAAACGCAGCGTGACCAAGACTGACCTGAAGCAGGGACGTTATGTGCGCGCCGAACAGCCTAAAAGCAAGGTTACGGACTTGGCCTTTGACGCAACCATCCGTGCTGCAGCGCCGTTTCAGCGCTTGCGTGAGGATAACGGCTGTGCGCTGAACATCAAGGAGGAGGATTTACGCCAGAAGGTGCGCGAAAAACGCATCGGCAACACCTTCCTGTTTGCAGTGGATGCCAGCGGCTCCATGGGTGCACGTGAGCGTATGCGCGCCGTTAAGGGTGCCATTTTCTACATGCTGCAGGAGGCGTACCAAAAGCGTGACCGCGTAGGTATGATTGCTTTCCGTCGTGATAAGGCGGATATGCTGCTGCCGATTACCCGCAGTGTGGACCTGGCGCAGAAGCGTCTGGCAGAAATGCCGACCGGTGGTAAAACGCCGCTGGCAGACGGCTTGGCGCTGTCGCTGCAGACGCTGGCCATGCTGAACAAGCGTGACAGCGAGCTGGAGCCGATTCTGATTGTTGTTACCGACGGACGTGCGAATGCCGTGCATGAGGGTGAAAAGGATCCTGTAGCTGCAGCAATCAGCATTGCTGAAAAAATCGCCAAGGCTAAAATTACTTCAGTAGTGATTGATACGGAAAGCGATTTTATCAAGCTGGGCCTGGCAAAGAAGGTTGCCGCCGCTATGCAGGCTAATTATTATACGCTGCAGAAGCTGTC
>OHNR01000076.1_pt1 | contig 20895 bp, 20 predicted proteins | sample 1569651 | NCBI WGS metagenome assembly OHNR01 (sample SAMEA3879502, study PRJEB24766) | human gut metagenome | biome: human-associated habitat; feature: feces | place: USA | collected 1985/1987 | reverse complement strand
GCGGGAAGTTGTCGATTGCTTTCCGAAAGGGTTTGCTTGACGTTCTCCTCTCCATTTTGCGGAACCGTCCAAAAGAATCCCGCGAAAGACGACCGGGAGCGGTATGTGGGCTTTGCGAAAGTAATCTGCAATTCCACGGATTGTTTTGCGCCCGCTCTTGGGGAAGGTAAAGTGATCCGCATAGAGATCCTTGGTCAGCGCAATCTGCAATGCAGTGAAGTCCGGATTGAATCTGAGCTGGACGGGCTTTTTGGCAAACTGGCTTGCAAGCTTACTGTTGAGCTGGACGTGATCGTCTTCCTGAATTGTGACCTGCAGAACGGACTGTGGGGCGGGGGGCGCGACGAAAACGCTGAATTCCGCATCTGACATATTTCTTAGATCCAACATGGTATGCATCTCCCTTTCTCTATTTTGGAGCAGAATTTCTGCATGCCGGCACGACCCTTTGGCGGTGCGGCAGCGCTTTTGGATTTTCATAAATCCATCTATCACGATACCACAAAAAGCACATAGAATGATTTATTTGCTGGACAGAGCAGATGGGCCGCAGCCATACGCCATCGGGCTGTAGAAACAATACCCCTGGCTGCCGCAATATCGCATCGAAATCTCCACAGACGGAATAAAGATTGCAGGGCCTCCGGGAAAATGCCGGGAGCGGCAGCTTTCCCCGGAGAACAAAAAATACCCGGATTTGATACAATATCAAATCCGGGTATTGAACTGGTTGCGGAGACAGGATTTGAACCTGCGACCTCCGGGTTATGAGCCCGACGAGCTACCGAACTGCTCCACTCCGCGATATAAACTTGACCCCTCAAGGCTCATATACTATAACATATGAGCCTTGCGTTGTCAAGTGTTATTTTAGCGCTCGGAAGCGGAAGATTCTTCCTTTTCCGCCGCATCCAGCGTCTCGGCCGCCTCAGCGCGTCCGCTTTGCAGCTTGAGCTCGGCGAGAATGTCCGCCAGCAGCTCGTCCGTGGTGGGCTTTGCCGGGGCCTCCGGCTCAGGCTCTTTTTCTTTCTTGCGGTTGAAGCGGTTGATGATCTTCACCATCCAGAACACGACCAGCGAAATGCACAGGAAGTTGATGATGGACATGATGAGATCACCGATCGGGAACACGCCGATGTTCAGGCCGGAGAAGTCCAGCCCGCCGATGATGAGCGAGATGAGCGGATTGATGATGTCGTTGACGAGCGCGGTGACGATGGCCGTGAACGCGCCGCCGACCACAACGCCGACGGCCAAGTCAATGACGTTGCCACGTGAGATGAATACCTTGAATTCGTCGAGCCAACCGGGCTTTTTCATGATGCTGCCTCCCCTGTTTTCTCTGTGTTTTCAGTGCTTTGGCACGAGGACTTCCGTGCCGCCCATGTACGAGCGCAGCACCTCGGGAATGACGACGCTGCCGTCGGGCTGCAGATTGTTCTCGAGGAACGCGATGAGCATGCGCGGCGGGGCGACGCAGGTGTTATTGAGTGTGTGGGCGAGATAATTCTTGCCGTCCTTGCCCTTGACGCGGATGTGCAGGCGGCGGGCCTGTGCATCGCCCAGGTTGGAGCAGGAGCAGACTTCGAAGTATTTCTGCTGGCGGGGGCTCCATGCCTCGATGTCGCAGCTCTTGACCTTCAGGTCAGCCAGGTCACCGGAGCAGCAGTTCAGCTGACGGACAGGGATCTCCATGCTGCGGAACAGCTCGACGGAGTTCTTCCAGAGCTTCTCGTACCAGTCGGCGCTCTCCTCGGGACGGCAGACGACGATCATCTCCTGCTTCTCGAACTGGTGGATGCGGTAGATGCCGCGCTCCTCGATGCCGTGAGCGCCCTTCTCCTTGCGGAAGCAGGGGCTGTAGGAAGTCAGGGTCAGGGGAAGAGTAGCCTCATCCAGAGTCTGGTCGATGAAGCGGCCGATCATGGTGTGCTCACTGGTGCCGATGAGGTAGAGGTCTTCGCCCTCAATCTTGTACATCATGGCGTCCATCTCAGGGAAGGACATGACGCCCTGCACCACGTTGCCGTGCATCATGAAGGGAGGGATGACATAGGTGAAACCCTTGTCGATCATGAAGTCGCGGGCATAGGCCAGAACAGCCTCGTGCAGGCGGGCGATGTTGCCCAGCAGGTAGTAGAAGCCATTGCCGGCCACGCGGCCTGCGGCGTCCATATCAATGCCGTCGAAGCTCTCCATGATCTCGGTGTGGTACGGGATGGGGAAATCAGGCACGACCGGCTCACCGAAGCGTTGAGCCTCGACGTTGTAGGTGTCGTCCGGGCCGATGGGTACGCTGGGGTCGATCATCTGGGGGATGGTGTACATGATCTCCTGAATGCGTTCAGCCAGCTTTGCCTCCTCGGCTTCCAGCTCTGCCATCTTGTCGGCGTCAGCCTTGACAGCGGCGTTGTTGGCGTCGATCTGAGCCTGCAGCTCGGCCTTCTTGGCCTCGTCGTCGCACTTCTTCAGCTGGCCGAACAGAGGACCGTTGGCCTTGCTCAGCTTGTTGCGGGCAGCCTTCAGGGACTCGACTTCCTTCAGGCACTCGCGGTACTTGGCGTCCTTCTCGATGACTTCGTCAACGAGGGGGAGCTTCGCATCCTGAAACTTCTTCTTGATGTTTTCCTTGACCGCATCCGGGTTGTCGCGGACAAATTTGATGTCAAGCATGATAACTCTCCTTATACTCTATTGCTTGCACAGGGGGCGTTCCCCGCTGTGCCGTTCAAAGGCGGTGTTCCCCGCCTTGGTACGCATTTCTAATAACTTTTCTGCTTAGGCTCTCCTATTAGGAGAGCTGTCGAGCGATAGCGAGACTGAGAGGTTACTCCACGCTGTACTGCCCCAGCAGATTTGCAAAGGCTTTCAGCTGATCGTCCGAATAGAAATGGACGGTCAGCTTGCCTTTTCCGTCGTGGTAGGCCACGCGGACTTCGCTGCCCAGCGCCTGCTTGAGGCTTTCTTCCACCTCCACCGGCAACGCACTCGGCAGCGGCGCGGCCACAGGCTCTTTTGCGGGCTTCGCCAGCTTTTTGCACAAAGCTTCGGCCTGACGGACGTTCAGCTGGTTGTCCGCTATCATCTGAGCCGCTTCCTCCTGCAGCTCCGGCGTAGGCAGGCCCAAAACGACCTTTGCGTGTCCGATCGTAATGAAGCCGCTTTTCAGCAGTTCCAACACTGTTTCCGGCAGGCTCAGCAGCCGCAGGCTGTTGGCCAGTGCGCTCCGGCTCTTGCCCAGCTTGCGGGCGGCCTGCTCCTGGGTCAAATCGCAGCGGGTCATCAGCTCACGGATGCCGGCCGCCTCTTCCACGGGGTCAAGGTCTTCGCGCTGCAGGTTCTCCACCAGCGCAAGCTCCATGGCCTGCTCATCGGTCACGTCCTTGACGATGACCGGCACCTCGGTGAGGCCCGCCATCCGGCTGGCCCGCCAGCGGCGCTCGCCTGCCACGATGAGGTAGCCGCCGGACGGCTTCGGGCGCACCGCAATGGGCTGCAATAAACCGTGCTCGGCGATGCTGGCCGAAAGCTCTGCCAGCGTCTCGTCGTCAAAGGTCTTGCGGGGCTGGCCGGGGTCTGGCTCGATCTCCCGCAGGGGCAGCGTCTCGATTCTGGTATCTGACTCAAAGCTGGGGGCGGCGTCCTCAAACAGACTTTCCAGCCCCCGGCCCAGTCCTCCTCTTCCTTTTGCCATTGGTCTCCTCTCTCCCTCAGCCGTCCATCTTCACATCGGCCAGCCCCATCGTCTCGACCGGTTCCGCTGCAGCTTTTCCGCGGCGGCGCTTGGGTGCAGCTTCGGCGGGGCGGTTGCTCTTCACGAACTCGATGGCAAGGTCCATATATGCCTCGCTGCCCTTGCCCTTCGGCTCATAGAAGTTGATGGGCTGGCCATAGCTGGGAGCTTCCGAGATGCGGATGCTGCGAGGGATGGTGGTCTGATACACCTTGTTTCCAAAGTATTTCTTGACCTGATCCACCACCTGCAGTGTCAGGTTATAGCGGACAGAGAACATGGTGAACACCACGCCTTCGATGTCCAGATAGGGGTTGTACTTCTTGCGGACGGTCTTAAGAGTGCTGATAAGCTCCGACAGACCTTCCAGCGCATAATACTCGCACTGCACCGGGATGAGGATGCTGTCGCAGGCGCACAGGCCGTTCAGCGTCAGCAGGTCAAGGCTGGGCGGGCAGTCGATGAAGATAAAGTCGTAATCTTTCTGGATGGGGGCCAGCGCCTTGCGCAGGCGGCTCTCGCGGCCCGGCAGGTCGATCATCTCAAGGCTGGCGCCCGCGAGGCGGGTGTTGGAGCCGATGACGTCGGTGCGAAACTCCGTCTTGCGGACAGCCTGCCGCGCGTCGGCCTCGCCGATGAGAATTTCATATGTACCAATATCTACACTCCGCTTGGAAATACCATAACCGGTGGTGGTGTTGCCCTGTGGGTCGAGGTCTACGATGAGCACTTTTTTGCCCAGCGCCGCCACGCAGGACGAGAGGTTGACGGCTGTGGTGGTCTTGCCCACGCCGCCCTTCTGGTTTGCAACAGCAACGATTTTTGCCACGCTACTTGCTTCCTTCCGGGAAAAAGATTTGTTCCACATGGAACATTTCGAGGACGAAGCCCGCCGTTTTCCCCTCAGCAGGTCCCTTATACAGCTTAGTATAGCACATCAGCGCGGCTTTTTGAACTGGTTCTTTATAATTTTACGTTCTTTTTGATGGCCACACAGCTCTTTTTCGCATTCAGATTCAGTTTTCGTCTTGCGTAAACATAAAATCTTCGGCGAAGCCGTAAATCGGAGAAACGAGAAAAAAGCGTTTAGCGAAGCGGCTAGCTTTTTTCCGTTTCGACTTCTCCTTTGGGGTCTGAAAGGGGCGAGCAGCCCCTTTCTCGTGGATCCAGCGCGTCGAAATCGCTGGTGGTTTTCTGGTTCTCTTTTGACATCAAAAGAGAACAATTAGCCTTAATGTAAAAGCGCTCTGCCCCGCGCACAGGCGCGAGAACCATTTCTGATTCTCTTTTGGTGCGCAAAAGAGAACTTAGCCCAGCGTAAAAGCGCTCTAACCCCGCGCACCGGCGCGCGATGCCGTCAATCAGTAACGACCATCATCTCCGCGTTCTCCTCAATGGAGTAATTTGCAAAATACCCCTCTTCCAGCGGGATCCACCGCTCCACAAAATTCGAATACAGCTCCCCCTCCCGTTTGCGGAGCCGCCGGGCCTGCTCATCGGGAGAGCAGGTGACGAATATTCTTATATCATAATAAGGTGCAAGGCTGGGATGATGGCTGTAGCTTCCCTCCACGATGACCAGCGGCGCAGAGCCGAGGGGACGCGGCGGCAGATAGGCACCTTCGCGGCAGGAGTAGGCCTGGTAGGAGAACGCCTGCCCTGCCCGGGCGGGAGCGATGACCTCATCCCGCAGGCGCTGGATGTCCATGTTGGCGCAGGGAATGCTCTCCCAGCCCGTGACACGCCGGGATGGCGGGAGATAGAAGTCATCGGTGTGGACGGTGATGCTTTGAGGAAAACGCTCTGTCAGCTGTGCGGCCAGCGTCGTTTTGCCGCTGCCGCAGCGGCCATCCAGTGCGACGAGGACGGCAGGCTGTCGGGCCAGACGGTCGGCGATGGCCGAGGTCAGCTCTTCGGGTGAGATAAGATGCATGGGGATACCATTCCTTTTTATCGCAAGTCAAGAAATTAGTGCAACATCCAAACAGCATAGTTGCGATATGCAATTCAACGCTGTTGCTGTTGCATTAAAAAGTTGAATTGCTATATCAGCTTTGGCTCAGTATAGCACGGCAAAGAAAATGGAGCAAATATTTTTGCAAAAAGGTGTTGACACAGAGCCGGACCTATGGTAAGATAATGCCACGTTAGAAATGACTAACCTAGAAGCGGAAGAAGCTCGAGAGGGGCAGGCTGCCGCATTCTTTTTGAAATTTTGGTTAGCTTTTTCTAACCACATCTCCTGCATAAGCACCACACGGCAGGAGACAATAGTGGAAAACGGGCAGGGAGGCCGAAGATATGGAACGCAACTTTGAGACCGTCATGATCGAACAGTGCGCCCCGGTGCTGGCCAGCTTAAAGCCTGCGGGACTTTTCCGCTACGAGACGAGCGACTGCGCCGACCTTGCCCACCGTGTCCGCAGCTGGAACGAACAGCTGGGCGAAAAGGGCCTCTGCGTCCGCGTCCTCAAGGGCTGTGTGCAGACCCACCGGTATCTGGTGTACGTCTACCGCGAGAGCAAGCTCCGCGCTGTGCTGGCCCAGCCGCAGGTGCGGGATTTCCTGTGCAGGGAAGGCTACACTCTGCCTGAGCAGTCGGACGACTACGCGCCGCTTTTGCGGCAGCTGTCCTGCCGGCTCTGCTGCGAGGCCGATTTTCCCCATGAAATCGGCGTATTTCTGGGCTATCCGCTTTACGATGTGGTGGGCTTTATCGAAAATGCGGGCCGCAACTTCACCTGCTGCGGCTGCTGGAAAGCCTATGGTGACCCCAATGCCGCCCAGCGGCATTTTGCTCAACTGAACAAGTGTACGGCAGTATATCTCCGTCTGTTCCGCAGCGGAACGCCCATCCAGCGTCTGGCTGTTGCAGCCTGACGCCCCTGAATTTTGACATTCTCTTCCAAATACTCTCTTTTTATCCTGGCGCCCGCCAGAGCGAAACCACGCACTGGCGGGAAGAATCCTCCTTTTGACACGCGGCCGCTCGTTGCAGAATACCCCCTGCACCGGGCGGCTGTGTCATTTGCGGGGAGTGTAAAAGAGAAAAATCGTAAATATGTGCAAACAAAGTTAGCATATAGAAACTGTAAAAATCTTCTTGAAATAAGGGAAGAAAATTTGTTTGTTCATACAAACTAACTTTTTTGAGCCGGAAAATGGTTGACAATGCGTGTTAGTAAGTATAAACTATCCATGCTGATAGTTGCGACTGACTAACTGCCGTAGCTTTTCGGAGGGGGACGCGGGCATGAGCGAGCGCGTTGCGGCGTCTGGCTGGTGCGACCATCCCCGAGGACGAAAAAAAGCGAACCGAAAAGCTCCCCGCAGAATGGGGAGCACGAATGGGAGTGGAACAATTATGATGCCTTTGACTATGGCAAAAGCAGGCGATACCGTCACCATCCAGAAGATCACCGGCAAGGATGAAGTGCGTCTGCATCTGGCAGAGCTTGGTTTCGTGGTGGGCAGTCAGGTGACTGTCGTCAATGAGATCGCAGGCAACCTCATCGTTCAGGTCAAGGAGAGCCGTCTGGCCCTCGACAAGACGATGGCAAACCGCATTATGGTTGGCTGAGCAGCGGCAAAACGCTGTTTGGGAGACGCTCCGAAACTGGATAGTCTCTGAATAGAAAGACAAGTAGAGGAGGATTTTTTATGAAGACTCTGAAAGACGTTAAGGTCGGCGAGACTGCCACCGTGGCGCGCCTGCACGGCGAAGGCCCGGTCAAACGCCGCATCATGGACATGGGCATCACCAAGGGTGTGGAGATCTACGTCCGCAAGGTCGCCCCTCTGGGCGACCCGATGGAGCTGACCGTGCGCAACTACGAACTGAGCGTGCGCAAGGCCGACGCCGAAATGATCGAAGTCGTTTGATCGTAACGAGAGGAAAGGAGTTGCAATGAGCATTAAAATTGCACTGGCCGGCAACCCGAACTGTGGTAAGACTACCCTGTTCAACAATCTGACCGGCTCTAATCAGTACGTCGGCAACTGGCCCGGCGTTACCGTCGAGAAGAAGGAAGGCAAGCTGAAAGGCGAGAAGGATGTCATCATCCAGGACCTGCCCGGTATCTACTCCCTGTCTCCGTACACTCTGGAAGAAGTCGTCTCCCGTACCTATCTGGTCAAGGAGAAGCCCGATGCCATCCTGAACATCATTGATGGCACCAACATCGAGCGCAACCTGTACCTGACCACTCAGCTCATCGAGCTGGGCATCCCTGTGGTCATGGCTGTCAACATGATCGACCTCGTCCGCAAGAACGGCGATAAGATCGACCTGAAGAAGCTGAGCGCCGAGCTGGGCTGTCAGGCTGTTGAGATCAGCGCACTGAAGGGCGAAGGCACCGAGGCTGCTGCAAAGGCTGCCATGGCTGCTGCAAAGGCTGGCAAGGGCGGCGAGCTGCCCCACGTCTTCACCGGCAGCGTCGAGCACGCCATCGCTCACATCGAGGAGTCCATCCAGGGCAAAGTCGATGAACGCTTCCTGCGCTGGTACGCTGTCAAGCTGTTCGAGCGCGACGACAAGGTCATGGATGAGCTGAAGCTCTCCTCCGACCTGATCGCTCACATCGACCAGCACATCAAGGACTGCGAGGCTGAGATGGACGATGACGCCGAGAGCATCATCACCAACCAGCGTTACGCATACATCAACGGTGTCGTCGATAAGGCTGTCAAGAAGAAGGCCCGCGTCGAGCATCTGACCGTTTCCGATAAGGTCGACCAGATCGTCACCAACCGTGTGCTGGCTCTGCCCATCTTCGCAGTCATCATGTACCTGATGTACTCCCTGTCTATGGGTACTTCCATCGCCGATGGCGGCTGGGCCATCGGCACGTTTGCGACCGACTGGACCAACGACGTCCTGTTCGGTGAGATCGTCCCCAACGCGCTGGGCGGCTTCCTCGAGGGCATCGGCGTGGCAGGTTGGCTGTACGGCCTGATCATGGACGGCATCGTCGCCGGTGTCGGCGCGGTCCTGGGCTTCGTTCCCCAGATGCTGGTCCTGTTCTTCCTGCTGTCCATTCTGGAGGACATCGGCTATATGTCCCGTGTCGCCTTCATCATGGACCGTATCTTCCGTAAGTTCGGCCTGTCCGGTAAGAGCTTCATTCCCGTGCTGGTCGGCACTGGCTGCGGCGTCCCGGGCGTCATGGCTTCCCGTACCATCGAGAACGAGCGCGACCGCCGTATGACCATCATGACCACCTGCTTCATCCCCTGCGGCGCTAAGATGCCCATTATCGGCCTGATCGCAGGTGCGATGTTCGGCGGTTCTTCTCTGGTGGCTGTCTCTGCTTACTTCATCGGCATGGCTGCCATCATCTGCTCCGGCATCATCCTGAAGAAGACCAAGGCCTTTGCGGGTGACCCCGCTCCCTTCGTCATGGAGCTGCCCGCATACCACATCCCCGCCTGGGGCAACGTCTTCCGTGCTACCTGGGAGCGCGGCTGGTCCTTTATCAAGCGTGCTGGTTCCGTCATTCTGGCTGCTACCGTCGTCCTGTGGTTCCTGCAGGGCTTCGGCTTCGAGAACGGCGCCTTCGGCATGGTAGAGGATCAGGACAACTCCGTTCTGGCTGCTATCGCAACCAAAGTCGCTTGGATCTTCGCTCCTCTGGGCTTCGGCAACTGGAAGGCTACCGTCGCTTCTGTCTCCGGCCTGATCGCAAAGGAGAACGTCGTCGGTACCTTCGGCGTCCTGTATCACTTCGGCGGCGAGGAGCTGTCTGAGAACGGCGATGAGATCTGGAACCTCGTTGCGGCAGATTACACCGCTCTGAGCGCTTACGCATTCATGATCTTCAACCTGCTGTGCGCTCCCTGCTTCGCTGCTATGGGCGCTATCAAGCGTGAGATGAACAACGGCAAGTGGACGGCATTCGCCATCGGCTATATGTGCGCACTGGCTTACTGCTCCGCTCTGGTCGTGTACCAGCTGGGCGGCATCATCACCGGCGAGCTGAGCTTCAACTTCTTCACCATCGTGGCTGCTGTCATCCTGGTGGCCTTCATCTACCTGCTGGTCCGTCCCAACAAGTATGTGAACGATAACGAGGTCAAGATCGACGTTTCCAAGATCAAGTAAAAAACTTCTCAAAACGCGCTGAAAGGAGTGCATTGTTATGATGGAGTTTCTGGCTGCTAATTTCAATCTGCCGACGATCATCGTCGGAGCCATCGTGTTTGGCGGTGTAGGCTGGATCACCTGGCACTCTCATAAGCATGGCGGCTGCAGTGGATGCAGCGGCGGCTGTGACAGCGGTTGCAGTGGAAACTGCAGCAGCTGCGGCGGTGGCTGCCACTGAGCGATCGCGTAGGAGAAGGGGGCGCGGGTCAAGGCTTTGGCCCGCGCCCCTTTTGTAAACCAAGAGTTCGTGTGATATAACGAAAAGAGAGTGATACGAGATGGAACTGACGCCAGCACACCTGCGGTACCTGCTCGCGATCTATGAGGTCTCGCAGACCCATCTTGACATCAGCTCCCGCAGCATCGCCGAGAAGCTGGGCGTGACCAAACCCTCGGTGGTGCGGGTGATGAACCTGCTGATGGAGCGGGGGATGATCGTCAAGGAGTATTACGGCAAGATCTACCTCACCGACCGGGGCATCTTCGTGGCCCGGGAGGTCAAAAAGCAGCTGGACGAAGTGCTCGCGCACTTCCCACCGGTGGAGGAAGCGCTGACCGATGAGGAGCGGTTCACCGCCGCCCTCGCCCTGACGGCGGCCCTGCCGGAACGGGTGTTCACCGGCCGGTACGACCAGCTGATGGGCGCAGAGGAAGCGCCTCCTGCCGCAGGCTGATGCCTTGAAAGACAAAAGAACCGGACTCCGCGGAGTCCGGTTCTTTTCGTATGCGGGTCCTCAGACCAGATAGCCCTCGAAGCAGTGGAGGTCTTCGGTCTTGACGATGCCTTCGAGGTAGAGGCCGTCTTCGCGGTACTCCTCGAGCTGGACGCTGCCGCGCTCCCGCATGGGGGCGGCGAGGCCCAGCTTATCGTAGGGCAGGAGAATGCGGATGGTGTGGACGCGGTCGCTGAGGGTCTCGTCCAGCTTGGCCAGCAGCTTGTCGAGGCCGTAGCCGGTCTTGGCGCTGGTGAGCAGGATGTCGGGGTCGAAGCTCAGCGCACCGGGCTTGTCGCACTTGTTGTAGACGGTCAGGCGGGGAATGTCGGCGCAGTCGAGGCCGTCCAACACTTCATCGGTGACGGCCAGCTGCTCCTCCCGCTGCTCATCGCCGGCGTCAGCCACCCGGACGATGACGTCCGACCATGCGGCCTCTTCCAGCGTGGACTTGAATGCTTCCACCAGATTGTGGGGCAGACGGGAGACGAAGCCGACGGTGTCCACCAGCAGCACGGCCATGCCGCTGGGCAGGACGAGCTTCCGACTGGTGGGGTCGAGGGTGGCAAAGAGCATATCGGCCTCGGCGACGCTGGGGCCGCAGAGGGCGTTCATCAGGCTGGATTTGCCCACATTGGTGTAGCCCACGAGGCTGACCACCGGCATTCCGGTTTTGGCGCGGGCTTTCCGGCTCTCGCCCCGGCGCTTTTCCATCTCGGCCAGCTTCTCAGCCAGTGCGTCGATGCGGGCGTGGACGTGGCGGCGGTCAAGCTCAAGCTTCGTTTCACCGGCACCACGGCGGGCACCGCCACCGCCGCCACCGCCGCCGCCCTGACGGCTCAGGCTTTCGCCCATGCCCTGCAGGCGGGGCAGACGGTAGCGCAGGAGCGCTAGCTCGGTCTGCAGCTTGCCTTCGTTGGTCACGGCACGGCTGCGGAAGATCTCGAGGATGAGCATGGTGCGGTCGATGACTTCGAGGCCGCCGAGGGCCGTGGAGATGTTGCGGATCTGGCTGCCGGTCAGCTCACCGTCGAAGACGGCGCACTCGGCCCCCAGCTCTGCTGCGGCAGCAGCGGCTTCTTCCAGCTTGCCGCTGCCCAGCACGATGCCGGTCTCAGGGGTCTGGCGCTTCTGGGTGACTTCGGCCACGGCCTCCATGTGGTTGGCCTCACACAGCGCAGCCAGCTCGGCAAGGCTGCGCTCGCAGTCCCACAGGCCCTGGTCGAGGGCGAGAAGGATGACCTTCGTCGGGGGAGTTTCGACTAAAATATCGTAAAGTTCGCTCAAAATGATTCCTTTCTGTCATTTGTTTGGAGAATATAGCGATTCGTAGTGTTCTCGCGTCAGGGCATAGCACTTGCAGGGTATCGCTGTACCGTCGAATTTGTGGTAGACGGCCTCGTGGTCGTAAACAAAGCCTGCTTTCATCATGACTTTGCCGCTGGCGGGGTTCTCCACGGCGTGGGAGCAGGCAAGCCAATTACTGTCTGTATTCTTGAACCAGTATTCTACCAGAGCTTTCAGAGCTTCGGTGGTGCAGCCTTTGCCCCACCATGCTCTGCCAATGCAGTAGCCCGGCTCCCAGATGCCCTCGGAGAGGTCGAATCCCGGCCATTCATTTCGCTGTGCCGGTTCTCCCAGCAGGCTGTTGTAGATGCTGATGGAACCGAACACCTGCCCGGTGGCCTTTTCCACGATGGCCCACTGGTAGTAGTCCTCGTTGGGATAGAGCAGCGCCCATGCGCTCAGAAGCTCCTGCGTCTCGGCCACATCCTTGTGCGGCGTCCAGCGCAGCCAGCGGGTGACTTCCGGGTCGTTGGCCCAGTTCGAGTACATCATCGGGGCATCCGACGGCATAAGGCGGCGTAGAAGCAGCCGCGGCGTTTCGATTTCCTGTGTGCCGGCGTGGCGCATGATACATTCCTCCCAACCATTGTAAATATGCATAGAATAGCACAAAACCGGCTTCGGCGCAAGCAAAATGGGCTGCTTCGGGGCAAAAATGCTTGACAAGTGCGCAAACTTCATTAAACTGAAGATGACTGCATAAAAATTCTCCCCGGCAAAGGGCCGGGGAGAATGCTCAGGTTGAAAGAACATCCGCCCGCAGGATAGCCTGCCAGTCGCTATGACCATACAGGAAGCGGAGGATGTGGACGGTCTGGGTGGAAGAGTCGACTTTATAAAATGCAAGATAGTTTTGAACTGGAATGAGCCGGATTCCCAAAGAGGAAAGAAATGGGTCATTCACAAGTGAAAAACGCTGTGGGAAGGTGTCGAGAGAACGGAATTTCTTCCATGCGATGGCAACCAACTTGTCGGCAGCAGAGGGATTTTTCAAGGTCAGGTCGATATAGTCGAAGGCATCTGCAAGGTCACGCTGAGCAGAAGCGGCAACATCGATAAAGTAGTTCATCGAAGACTCCTTCTGTTTTGCAGTTCCTGCATGAACTCATCCAGCGGGCGCGTTCTTCCCGCCGCCACATCATCCAGACCTTCCTGCAATTTCGCATACAAATCGAACCGGGCTGTCAGGGCTTCGTAGGTCTCGATGCTCATCACGGCAAGGTCGCCTTTGCCATTTTTGGTGATGAACACCGGCTCGGCGTAGTCGTGGCAGAAGGTGGAGATCTCATTGTAGTTGTTGCGCAGGTCTGCGCTGGAACGAATCTTGGGCATCCAAAAGCACCTCACTTTCATACAAAAATTATACCTGAATTTCTTTATAAAATCAAGGAAAATAAAAAAGGAGAACCTTTCTATGACGGACATCCGAGAGTATCTTGCCCGCAAGCCGCTTTTGTTCGACGGCGGCATGGGTACCTATTATAAAGCGGCACCGGGCGCGGACTGCGAAATGGCCAACCTCACCGACCCCGAGGGCGTGAAGAAGGTCCATGCGGAATATCTGGCCGCAGGTGCGCAGGCCATCAAGACCAACACCTTCGGTCTGCCCCGGATGGCGGCGGCCCAGATGCCGGGCTGGGAAGAGCTGGCCGAGGCGGGCTGGAAGCTGGCCTGTGATGCCGCTGCGGAGAAGGACGCCGCCGTCTTCGCTGACTTCGGCCCGGCCCCGGACACTGAAGCTGCCCCGGCCAGCAGCGCCTACGGCCTTGTGGCGCAGCAGTTCGCCGCACTGGGTGCAAAGAACTTTCTGTTCGAGACGCTCAGCTCCGATGTGGGCATTGTGGAGGCGGTAAAGGCACTGCGTGTGGCCGTGCCGGACGCCTTTGTCATGGTGTCCTTCGCGGTGCTGCCGGACGGCTACACCCGCGAGGGTCTGCTGTTCCGTGACCTGCTGCGCCGGATGGAGCAGAGCGGCGTGGTGGACGCCGTGGGCCTGAACTGCGTCTCGGCCCCCGGCGCGATGAAGAAACTGGTGCAGAGCCTTGGCGAGACGCTGCTGCCCCTGTCGGTGATGCCCAACGCGGGCTATCCGGTGGTCACCCGGGCGCGGGTGCTGTATCAGGGCAAGCCCGCATATTTTGCCCGGGAGATGGGGCAGATCGCCGCTGCGGGCGTCCGTATTTTGGGCGGTTGCTGCGGCACGACGCCCGCCCACATCGCGGCCCTGCGTGCAGAGCTGGATGCCCTGCCCCAGCAGACCGAAGCCGCTCCGGCAGCGAAGCTTTCCACCGGGACTGCACCGACGGTGGAAAAAGATGATGCCTTCCTGCGGAAGCTGAACGCAGGTGAGAAGGTCATCGCCATTGAACTGGATTCGCCCCGGGTGGCCGACCTGAGCGGCTATCTGGACGGCGCACGGCGGCTGCAGGCCGCAGGCGCTGACCTGCTGACTATCGCCGACTGCCCCATCGCGCAGGCCCGGATGGACTCCTCCCTCGTGGCCTGCCGGATACACCGGGAACTGGGAATGTGTGCTCTGCCCCACATGACTTGCCGTGACCGCAACCTCAACGCCACCAAGGCCCTTCTGCTGGGCCTTTACGCCGAGGGCGTGCGGGAGGTGCTGGCCATCACCGGCGACCCCATCCCCACCGCAGAGCGGGACGAGGTGAAGAATGTCTACCAGTTCAACTCCCGCAAACTGGCCCAGTACATCGTCTCGCTGGCCGGGGAGGGCCGGGAAATGCCCTCGGCCATGACCGTCTTTGGTGCGCTGAATCTCAACGCCCGGAACTTTGACGTGGAGCTGCGCCGGGCTGTGGAAAAGTTGGAAAACGGGATGTCGGGCTTTTTGACCCAGCCGGTGCTGTCGGCACAGGCGGTGGAAAATCTCCGCAAGGCCCGGCAGACACTGGGCGAACGGGCTAAAATTCTGGCCGGTATCATGCCTGTGGTCAGCCAGCGGAACGCAATCTTTATGGAAAACGAGATCAACGGCATCCATGTGGAAGAGGACATCATCCAACGCTTCGCGGGCCTCGACCGGGAGCAGGGCGAGGCGCTGGGCCTTGAGGTGTCGATGCAGATGGCCCGGGAGGCTCTGCCCTACGCCGACGGCTTCTATCTCATGACCCCCTTCAACCGTGTGGCCCTGATGGAGCGGCTCATTGCCCGGCTGAAAACGGAGCTTCTGGACGCGGAAGGCTGAAAAACGGATAAATCGTTGAAAGCACCGCAATGAGATGATATTTTAATAAAGAATAACGAACAGGGTCCCTGTGGACCCTGTTGCAGCGAATGCAGCGGGCCACACTCGAAAAGGAAGGGACATAAGAAAAATGCGGACACGGTATACCCTTATCAATATGGTCGTCAATGTGGGTGGACAGCTCATGAATCAGGTGCTGCTGTTCATCAGCCGGATGGTGTTCATCCACTATCTGTCGGCGGCATATCTGGGTGTCAACGGACTGTTCACCGATGTGCTGGGCATCCTGAACCTTGCAGAGCTTGGCATCGGCACGGCGATGATATACAGCCTGTATGAGCCGGCTGCGAAGAATGATGAGCATCGGCTGGCGCAGCTGATGAATCTTTACCGGCTCCTCTACCGTATCGTGGCGGTCGTGGTGCTGCTCGTGGGCCTTGCACTGATGCCGTTTCTGGGCTTTTTCATCAAGGGCAGCAGCGGCATCGAGCATCTGCGGCTCATCTATCTGATGTATGTGGCAAACTCGGTCTGCTCCTATCTGCTGAGCTATAAAAACTCCATCTATCTGGCCTACCAGAAAGCCTATGTCCGCAACCTCTGGGCGCAGCTCTGCGACGCGGTCAAGACGCTGTTCCAAATCGTCCTCATCGTGCTGACCGGAAACTTTATCCTTTATCTGGCGGTGCAGTTTGTGATGCAGTTCATCCCGAACATCATCGTATCGGTCAAGGTGGATAAGGAATTTCCCTACCTGAAAGAGTGCAGGGAGCTGCCGGAAAAAGAAAAATTTCACGGCATCCTGCGGAACGTCGGTGCTATGAGCTTCCACAAGCTGGGAACGGTCATCGTCCGGAACACGGACAGCCTGCTGATGTCCAGCTTCGTGGGTTTGTTGTCAGTGGGCATCTACTCCAACTACAAGCTCGTTCTGTCCGGCATCAACAACCTGATGGATAAATTCTCGAATGCCTTTACCGGAAGTCTGGGCAATCTGGGAGCCATTGAAGATGAGACACGGGTGTACAGCATCTACCGGGAACTGGATCTGCTCTTCTTCGTCATTTACGCTTACTGGACGGCGGGATTGTTCGCGCTGTTCAATGCTTTTATCACCCTCTGCTTCGGCGCGGAATACTGCTTCTCCACGGCGACAGTCGCCGTCCTCGTGACGGAATTTTATGTTTCGGGTCAACGGAAGGTCAACCTGCTCTTCCGTGAAGCCAAGGGCCTGTTCTGGTACGACCGGTATAAGCCGCTGTTCGAATCGGCCATCAATCTGGCAGCGTCGCTGCTGCTGGTGCAGAAGTTCGGCGTGGCAGGCATTCTGGGCGGAACGGTCATCAGCACCGTGACGACCTGCCTCTGGATGGAGCCTTACATCCTGATGCGCTACGGCATCCGGGAAGACTGGCAGGGCAAGCTGAAAGACTACTTTGTCCGCTACGCCGAACGCGTTGCTGTCGTCGCGGCGCTGGCCGCTGTGTCCTACGGATGGGTGAGCTTCTGCCCGGCGAAGAACATCGGCTGGTTTCTGGTGGACGGTGTGCTGTATACACTGCTGTTCGGGGCTGTCATGGTGGTGCTCCACCGGAACGCGCCGGAGTTCAATCAGCTCAAGGGCCGTGTCACGGCTGTTCTGAAAAGGAGGGAAAGCTGAATGGCAGGGCGGGACAGCCACGTCCGGCCCATCCGGCAGAAGAACGGCGGTCTGAGCGCGGCCCGTACGCTGAACGGCAGCTGTGAAAATTTTGTTCCGGACAAAAAGAGATTGACAAAACGCACAAAAAACGCTATATTCTTTTTATAAATGCAAGGAAAAAGAGTGTGCGTCGTTTTCGCCATCCAGAGAGCCGGGGGCTGCTGAAAACCCGGTATGGCGGTGCGGTGTGCTGTCGCTTTTGAGCAGAGGCGGGGAAACAAGAGTAGTCGCCTCCGGGTCTGCCCCACGTTATCGGGGCATCAAGGGGCATACGGCAGAAAGCCGTGTGCAATTTGGGTGGTACCGCGGTTATATTACAGCCGTCCCATGGAACGCTCCGTGGGGCGGCTTTTTTGTCCCACGCACAAGAAGCCGTTTTCATAAGCATTGCACACCGTCTGAACGGCCTTTTTGCCCGCATACTGCGTTGATTTCCCTTGCAATCCGCCCAGGATTGCTGCGGAAAATCGCCTTGTCTGCGGACAAAAATTTTCGTCATCCGGCGCGCCCTGCTTACGAAAACAACTTCTATTTATTCATCTGGGAGGATACTATGAAAGAACTCGCAAAACAGTATGATCCGAGCCAGGTGGAAGACCGCATCTACCAGTTCTGGCTGGATGGAGGCTACTTCCACACCAAGGCCGACCCCGACAAGAAGCCCTATACCATCGTGATGCCCCCTCCGAATGTCACCGGCCAGCTCCATATGGGCCACGCCGTGGACAACACCATGCAGGACATCCTCATCCGCACCAAGCGGATGCAGGGCTATGCCGCCCTGTGGGTGCCTGGCACGGACCACGCTTCCATCGCTACGGAGGCCAAGGTCGTGGAGGCCATGCGTGCTGAGGGCCTGACCAAGGAAATGGTGGGCCGCGACGGCTTCCTGGAGCGCGCCTGGGCCTGGAAGACCAAGTACGGCAACCGCATCGTCAGCCAGCTCAAGAAGCTGGGCAGCAGCTGCGACTGGGAGCGTGAGCGCTTCACCATGGACGAGGGCTGCTCTGAGGCTGTCAAGGAAGTCTTTGTCCGCCTGTACGACAAGGGCCTCATCTACCGCGGCAACCGCATGGTCAACTGGTGCCCCCACTGCAACACCTCCATTTCCGACGCCGAGGTGGAGTATGAGGAAAAGGACGGCAGCTTCTGGCACCTGCTCTACCCGGTCAAGGAGACCGGCGAGATGCTGGAACTGGCTACTACCCGTCCCGAGACCATGCTGGGCGATACCGCTGTTGCCATCAACGGCGATGACCCCCGCTATGCTCATCTGCACGGCTGCCATGTCATCCTGCCCCTGCTGAACAAGGAGATCCCCATCGTCTGCGACGAGCACGCCGACATGACCAAGGGGACCGGTGTCGTGAAGATCACCCCGGCCCACGACCCCAACGACTACGCCATGGGCCAGGCCCACGACCTGCCGCAGATCAACATTTTCGACGAGCACGCGGTGGTCGTCGAGGGCTATGGCGAGTTCACTGGCATGAACCGCGACGAGTGCCGCGAAGCCGTTATCAAGTGGTTCGAGGAGCACGACCTGCTCGACCACGTCGAGGAGCATGATCACTCCGTCATGCACTGCTACCGTTGCGACTCCGCCCTGGAGCCGTGGCTGTCCGAGCAGTGGTTCGTCGCCGTCGACAAGCTCAAAGGGCCGGCGCTCGACGCCGTAAACTCCGGCAAGGTCACCTTCCACCCCGCGCGCTGGACGCAGACCTACACCACCTGGATGGAGAACCTCAAGGACTGGTGCATCAGCCGCCAGCTGTGGTGGGGCCACCGCATCCCCGTGTTCTACTGCGAGGACTGCGGCTGGGAGGACGCCCTCACCGAGGACACCGACGTGTGCCCCAAGTGCGGCGGTCATCACGTGCATCAGGACGAGAACGTGCTGGACACCTGGTTCAGCTCGCAGCTGTGGACCTTCGCCACGCAGGGCTGGCCGCAAAAGCCGGAGCTGCTCGAGGGCCATCACCCCACGACGGCGCTCGTCACCGCGCGCGACATCATCGCGCTGTGGGTCGCCCGCATGGTCATGAGCTCGCTGTACTTCCTGGACGAGGTGCCGTTTAAGGACGTCGTCATCTACCCGACGATCCTTGCCAAGGACGGCAGCCGCATGTCCAAGTCCAAGGGCAACGGCGTTGACCCCATGGACCTCATCGGTATGTACGGCGCCGATGCCATGCGTTACAACCTGCTCACGCTGTGCACCAACAACCAGGACGTCAAGTTCGACGCGAACATCGATAAGAAGACCAAGAAGCTCATCGACAGCCCGCGCACCGAGCAGGCCAAGAGCTTTGTGACCAAGATCTGGAACGCCAGCCGCTTCCTGCTTATGAACATGGAGGGCTACACGCCCGGCGAGCCCGTCGTTGAGACGCCGGCCGACGCCTGGATGTTCAGCCGCCTGGCCAAGGCCGTCCAGATGGTCACCGAGGGCATCGAGAACTACACCTTTGGCGACATGGCCCGCGGCGTGCAGCAGTTCTTCTGGAACGAGGTCTGTGACTGGTATGTCGAGGTCACCAAGGCTCGCCTGAAGGGCGAGGGCCGTCTGCAGGCCCAGCGCAACTTGATCTTTGTGCTCGACACCTCCATTCGCCTGATGCACCCGCTTATGCCGTTTGTCACCGAGGAGATCTGGGACAACATGCCGGCGAGCGTGCTCGACCTGGATTCCGAGGGCAACGTGGATCGCGCCGAGGCGCTCATGATCGCCAAGTGGCCCGAGCCCGCCGACTACGCCAAGTACGTCGACGAGCCCGCCGAGCGCGCGTTTGAGCTGTGCCGCACTGTCGTTTCCGCTGCTCGCGCCACGCGTTCGCGTTATCGCTTGAGCCCCAAGGCCGAGCTCGACGTGGTCGTGCGCGCTGGTGCCGAGGACGTCGAGAAGCTCGAGAGCCTGCGCTCGACCATCGAGCCGCTGGCCAACACGGCTTCGCTGGTCATGGGTACCGACGTCGAGAAGCCAGCCGCGAGCATTGCCGTGGTCGACAGCGGCGTCGAGGTCTTTGTGGTGCTCGAGGGCAAGGTTGACCTTTCGGCCGAGATGGCGCGCCTGGAGAAGGAGATTGCCGCGGCTCAGAAGGAGCTCGCCGGCTGCGAGAAGACGCTCGCCAACGAGGGCTTTGTGGCTAAGGCCGCGCCTGCGGTGGTGCAGAAGAAGAGGGACCGCGCAGCTGAGCTCAAGGAGATCCTGGCGGCGCTGACTGCTCAGGTTGCTGACTTCTCGTAAGGTTTACTCGGGGGCGCGTCCCGACGCTTTGCTCGCTACTGCGGACACCTATTCCGCCGTTCTAACGAACGGCGGACCAGCCGACGCTGCGCGGGCACCAGAGCGACAACTTGTCATTCAAAGAGGGCGGCATGACCAGAAGGTCTATGCCGTCCTCTTTTCATGCCAATTTGTTCGCTCTGGTGACCGCTCGCTGATGTTGTCAGAGCATCGGCGTTACCTTGACTGTTGGATGTAGTCGTTGGGGACGTTCTTAAATGACTAGTCGACACAAGGAGTGTCCCCAAATGCCGGCACATAAGGAACGTCCCTAAGTGCCGACAGTTAGGGACGTTCCTTTTGTGCCGGCACTTTGGGACACTCCTTGTCAAGGTTTTGTTCCATCGTGCGGGTTGCTATTTAACGTGCGACAATGCCGTGTGGAAATAGAAATGTCTTCTGGGGGCTATCTATGCTGTACGAATTTTGCGCCGAGAACTTTGAGCGAGTGCCGGCGGCCATCGAGGCTGGTGCGGGGCGCATTGAGCTGTGTGACAACCTTGCCGTCGGTGGCACCACGCCTTCCGCCGGCGTTATTAGCGCTACAGTCAGTTACGCTCACGAGCATGACGCGCGAGTGATGTGCATGATTCGTCCGCGTGGTGGCGACTTTCATTACAACCAGGACGAGCTGCGCATGATGGAGATGGACCTGGGCCTTGCTGTGAGTGCCGGCGTTGACGGCCTGGTCTTTGGCTGCTGCAAGCCCTGTGCCAGCGGCTGGGCGCTCGACGAGCTAACCCTCGGCGCCCTCGTTATGGCTG